>ERZ1370068.5680-contig-4696_pt1 | contig 109182 bp, 148 predicted proteins | sample MGYA00561227_ERZ1370068 | MGnify/ENA primary metagenome ERZ1370068 (study PRJEB38410, sample SAMEA6850437) | metagenome | study: Metagenomic assessment of the ecological functions of the soil: analysis of the soil microbiota associated with the...
AGGTTACGTATTGTTCTGCCGAGGGGGCCATGAAAGCACGCCCGCGGTCAGGTAGAACTGCCAGAGTGCGGCTCGTGACGCGCGAGGAGAGGATGGCGCCCACGCCCACGACGGCGAGGAAGAGCATCGGCGACCTTGCGTGGGGCCCCAGCGATCGGGCCAGCCAGCCCCACGGAAGGGGCCTATCGCGCCGACGAGCAAGAGCGACAGCGCCGCGCCACGCTGCGACATGGACGAGCGATCCCAGCCGAATTCCGCTGCCATGGGCTTGGTGAACACGCCCAGGACGGCGCTGCCCAATCCCCGAGGCGGCGGGGAAGGTGGGGACGACGGCGCCCAGCATGATCCAAGCGTAGTGCACGCCCCCTGCGTGGATCCGGTCACGAGGCCTCCACGATCATCATGTCTTCAGACGGGGGCGCGGGACGAGGGGATTCGATGCCGGGGCGGGTTGGTCAGCCAGTCGACCGTGAAACGGCGAAGCCAATGCCGCCGGCTTCCGCTCCCAGGAGGGGAGCGCGAGAACAGGCGAGGCGGTGTTCTAGACCGTGGGCCTCCACGCGCTGGTGAAGACGACCTTGCCGCCCTGCGCGCCATGAGCACCGTGTCGCCCTCGGCGAAGTCCCTGCTGAGCAGCGCCAGCGGATCCTGATCATGCGCTGGATGGTCCGCTTGAGCGGCCGCGCGCCGTAACCGGATCGTAGCCCTCGCGCGCCAGCAGCCCTCCGCCGCCGGCGTCAGCTCGAGCGTGATGCGCTTGTCGGCCAGGCGCTTCACCAGGTGCGCCACCTGGATCTTCACGATCGGCCTCGATCTCGCTCCCGGCCGAGCGGCTGGAAGATCACGATCTCGTCGATCCGGTTCAGGAACTCCGGGCCGGAGCGTCTGCCTGAGCGCTCCAGCATGAGCTGGCGCAGCCGCTCGGGCTTCTCGTCCTCGCGGAAGAGGTGGCTACCGAGGTTCGAGGTCATGATGACCACCGTGTTGCGGAAGTCCACCGTGCGGCCCTGGCCGTCGGTGAGCCGGCCGTCGTCGAGGAGCCTGGAGCAGCACGTTGAAGACGTCCCGCGTGCGCCTTCTCGATCTCGTCGAAGAGCACGACCGAGTAGGGCCGGCGGCGCACCGCCTCGGTGAGCTGGCCGCCCTCCTCGTAGCCCACGTAGCCCGGCGGCGCGCCGATGAGCCGGGCCACCGTGTGCTTCTCCATGTACTCCGACATGTCGATGCGGATCATCGCCCGCTCGTCGTCGAAGAGGAACTCGGCGAGCGCCCGCGCCAGCTCCGTCTTGCCCACGCCGGTGGGCCCGAGGAACAGGAAGGAGCCGATGGGACGGTTCGGGTCGGAGAGCCCGGACCGCGCGCGCCGCACCGCGTTGGACACCGCCACGATGGCCTCCGGCTGGCCGATGACGCGCTGGCCCAGCCGCTCCTCCATCTTCACGAGCTTCTGCACCTCGGCCTCGAGCAGGCGGGTGACGGGGATGCCCGTCCACTTGGCCACCGTCTCCGCGATGTCCTCCTCGTCCACTTCCTCCTTGAGCATCTTGCCGCGCCTCTGCAGCTCGGCCAGGCGCGCGTTCTCGGCCTCGAGCCGCTTGTCCAGCTCCATCAGCGTGCCGTAGCGCAGCTCGGCCGCCTTCTGCAGATCGCCCGCCGCTCGGCGTCGGCCATGGCCAGCGCGCGCGCCTTCCGCCTCCTCCTTGATCTTGCCGATGGCCATGATGGCGGCCTTCTCCGCGCTGCCACTGCGCCTTGAGCGCCGGTGGACTTCTCCTTCAGCTCGCCCAGCTCGGCGTCGATGCGGGCCAGCCGCTCGCGTGAGATCGGACGTCGGATCTCGCGGGCCACCGAGACCCGCTCGATGCTCGAGCTGCATGATGCGCCGCTCGATCTCGTCGATCTCGACGCGGCATGGAGTCGATCTCGATCCGGAGCCGGGAAGCCGCCTCGTCGATCAGGTCGATGGCCTTGTCGGGCAGGAAGCGGTCGGCGATGTAGCGGTGCGAGAGCACCGCGGCCGCCACCAGCGCGGCGTCCTTGATCTTCACCTTGTGGTGGACCTCGTACTTCTCCTTGAGGCCGCGCAGGATGGCGATGGTGTCCTCGACCGAGGGCTCGCTGCACGAGGACCGGCTGGAAGCGCCGCTCCAGCGCGGCGTCCTTCTCGATGTGCTTGCGGTACTCGTCGAGCGTGGTGGCGCCCACGCAGCGCAGCTCGCCGCGCGCCAGCGCCGGCTTCAGCATGTTGGCGGCGTCCACCGCGCCCTCGGCGGCGCCCGCGCCCACCAGGGTGTGCAGCTCGTCGATGAAGCAGATGATCTCGCCGTCGGCCTCGGTGATCTCGCGCAGCACGGCCTTGAGGCGGTCCTCGAACTCGCCGCGGTACTTGGAGCCCGCGACCATGGACGCCGATGTCGAGGGCGACCAGCCGCTTGTTCTTCAGCCCCTCGGGGACGTCGCCGGCCACGATGCGCTGGGCCAGGCCCTCCACGATGGCGGTCTTGCCCACGCCGGGCTCGCCGATGAGCACGGGGTTGTTCTTGGTGCGGCGCGACAGCACCTGGATCACGCGCCGGATCTCCTCGTCGCGGCCGATCACCGGGTCGAGCTTGCCCGTCCGCGCCAGATTCGGTGAGGTCCTTCGGAATAGCGCTGGAGCGCCTGGTACTTCTCCTCGGGGTTCGGGTCGGTCACGCGCTGGGTCCCGCGGACGTCGACCAGCGCGCGATAGATCGCCTCCGGGGTCACGCCCTGCGCGGCGAGCACGCGCGCGCGGCGCGCCGGTCTTGTCCTGGGCGATGCCGATGAGCAGGTGCTCGGTGGAGCAGTACTCGTCCTTGAGGCGTTGCGCCTCGTCCCACGCCACGCCCAGCGCCTTCTCGCAGCCGCGGCCCAGCGTACTGGCGGCCGCCGCCCGACACCTTGGGCAGCTTGTCCAGCTCGGCCTGCACCTGGCGGGTGATGACTTCCGGGCGCGCGCCCAGCTTGCCGAGCAGCGGGCCGACCACGCCCTCCTGCTGCTGGATGAGCGCGAGCAGCAGGTGCTCGGGCTCGATGCGCCTGGTGATTGCCCTGGTCGGCCAGGGACTGGGCGGCCTGCACCGCCTCCTGCGCCTTGACGGTCAGCTTGTCGAACCGCATCATGTTCTCTCCTGGCGCAGCTGTCTGAGCTCCGCCAATAGCTCCTTCTCTTTCGGTGAGGCCCCGGGGACGCGTCACCTGCACGCGCACGAACTGGTCCCCGGCGCCCCCGCCCTTGAGATGCGGCATGCCGTACCGGGGATGCGAAAGACGCGGCCGCTCGACGTCTCCGCCGGGATCTTCATCGCGACATTGCCCTTGAGCGTGGGGATGGAGATCTCCGCCCCCAGCGCGGCGTCCACGAAGGGCACCGGGACATCCACGTGAAGGTCGTCGCCCTTTCGCTCGAAGCGGTCATGGGGCTTCACCGTCACGCGCAGGTAGAGATCGGACTTGCTCCCGCCCGCGCGCGCGAGTCCTTCGCCGGCCACCCGATCCGCGCGCCGGTATCCACGCCGGCGGGAATCTTGACCTCCAGGTCGGCGCTGGCCCTTGGCCCAGCCGGTGCCGCGGCAGGTCACGGGCAGGGCTTGCGGTTGACGTGGCCGGAGCCGCCGCAGGCCGGGCAGGCCTCGTCCAGCTCGAGCGCGATGGTCTTGCGCACGCCCGCGAACGCTTCCTCGAGCGACAACTCGAGCGGGCCCTCCGCGTCGCCGCCCGGCTCCGCCGCGCCCGGTCCGCCCAGGTCGCCGAGATCGCCGAAGTCGAAGTCCCCAGCCCGTCGCGCCGAAAGTCGCGCACGCGACCTCTGGCCCGGGGCCCGCCGCCCTGGGGCCCGCCGCCCGGTCTGAAGTTCCCGAAGATGCTCTGGAAGAAGTCGGAGAACCCGCCCGAGATCGCCGCCGGTCTCGAAGCGCACCCTCGCCGGCGCCCCCTGGGGCCGCGCGCCCGTCTCGCAGCGAAGCGCTGCCAGTCGGGGCCCAGCGTGTCGTAGCGCCGGCGCTTCTCGGGATCGGAGAGCACCTCGTAGGCCTCGTTGACCTCCTGGAACTTGGTCGCCGAACCCTTGGAGACGTCGGGATGGTACTTGCGGGCGAGCTTCCGGTAGGCCGTCTTGATGGCCTTGTCGTCGGCGGCCCGCTCCACGCCGAGGATCTTGTAATAGTCTTTATATTCCATTTGTTTAGACGCGAAATCGGCGCCCCGAGCACCGCGACCCGTCGGAGTGCCGCTTCACGCAAATTGTAGCAGACGAAACCGGCCGTCGCCGTGAGCGCGATGAAACTTGACCGTCAAGAACTGTCGCTACTTCTCCGCCATGGTGGGTTCGCAGCTCACGAAGGAACGCGCGGCGCCTCGTCGCGGACAGGGGTCGCGGAAGGTCGAGCTGGACCCAACCGGCCCGTCCTTCACGTCGGCACGGCGCCGCCCTCCTTCGACCAGGTGGAAATGGAGGAACGGCTGACGGCGCACGTAGAACACGTTGGGTTTCTTCTCGATGACCCAGGCCCAGGTGCGAACCTCCGCCAGCAGGTCGGCGAGGTCGTCGAGCAGCTCCGGGGGACAGTACGCCATCGGTCGATCCCTCGCCGCTCTCCGACCGTCAGCTCGGGGCCTCAGCTACGCGGCGGCGGCGCGCCACTTGCGGTGCACCGAGCGCATCTGATGGGGTCAGCACGTTCTCCCACCTCGTGTGCATGACGTGATCGATCCAGAGCTCGAACGCAATCTCGGATGCGTCGGCCATGTGCTTGGCGTCGCGAAGGATCGCCGAACGCACGGCCGGATCGTCGACCCCCACCGCTTTGCCCGCGATGGAAAACTCATCACTTCCGGGCTTGGGCTGGGGGAAGGTCTGGAGAGCGTACCGGCCATCCCGCCCCAGGTCGTGCCGCTTCGGCGAGGTCGGGATGATGAGCACAAAGAGGCGGTCGTCGGAGAGCACGGGACACACCGGATGGAGGCGTGGGGCGCCGTCCTTGCGCACGGTGGCGAGAAAGTGCCAGTCCCACTTTGAACTGAAAGAGCAAGGAGCGGCCCACGTCGGCAAGATCAGGCTCGGCGGCGGCGAACTCCTTCCACGTGACCATCAGAGCGGCCTCACCGGGACGCACAGCTCGCAGCGAAACGTTCCGGGGCGGCCGTCGACCTCCGGGTTGCCGCGGTAGACCTCGAGGCAGGGCCGATCGTCGGGCTGGTAATCGCTGCTGGGCAGCCACGATCGGTAGAGCGCTTCCCAGGCTTCACGGATCGTGTCCGCGGTGCCGATGAACTCCGCCACTGCGTACTTGCCGCCCGGCACCTCGACGACATTGACCCACTTGTCAGCCGCGAAGGTCTCGGACACCACGACGCAGGCGTCGTAGCGGCATTTCTCCGGGGCGGTGACCTCCGGGGTCGTCGTGCCCGATCCCAGAAGCCGGATGGAAGCCGGCCCGAAGTAGCCCGCGTGTCCCCGCCCACTCTCTGAACCGCATCCAGAGCTGCCGGGATCCCGTGGGGACCGTAGGGCCCGACGTATCGCATGTAAGCCAGGCGGTACCGAGGCAGCTCTCTCACCGCGACGTTCATGGCGTCCTCCTTCGGCGTACGAGGAGAACCATGCCGGAGCCCCGGTCCCTTTGCTTTGCCAGGCTTGCTATTCGGTTTGCTCCGCTTGCTCCAGCGCTGCGCGCCCCCAGCTTCGCCACGTCGTCGCGCTCATCCCGAAGTGGCCCCGGAACGCTTCGCGCGAAGCGTTGCGCGCGGACGAAAAAGCCGTGGTCGAGGCGCGACCGTGAGGACACTCTCGTCGGGGTGGTGAATCAGCGCGACCGCGGCCCGCTCGAGCCGGAGCCGTTGGATGAATGTGGAAAGCGTCTCGCGGGTGATCGCCCGGAAGATACGATGGAAATGAAACGGCGAGAAGGCGGCAATCTGGGCGAGACGCTCGAGAGAGAGGGCCTCGCCCAGGTGTTCCCGGACGTGGTCGATGACCCGGTTGACACGCTTTTCGTACTCGAGACGATTGAGATCCACCAGGTGAAACCCCGACGCGCTGCGCCTGTGAATGGGGCCGCTCTGGCGCGGCAAGCGCGTCAGGGGCCTTGGCGGGTCCGGACCGAGCCTACCGAGGTGGCGTGGGCGTACTCGTTACCCTCGCGGTCCCGCAGGACGGCCTCCATGAAGACCACGGAGCGTCCCTTCTTCACCACCGTGCCCCTCGCCGATCACGGGGCCGGCGGTGACGGGGCGAGGAAGTTCAGGGTGAGCGAGGAGGTGGACATGTGCTGGCCCTGGTCGAAGTGCGTGTGGGCGGCCAGCGCCATGCACAGGTCGGCATAGGCGGTGACGATGCCGCCCCTGGACGGCGCCGCCCGGATGCTTGAACTCCTCGCGCACCTCGAACTCGACGACGACTCTCCCGTCCTCCACTTCGAGAACGGACGCGCCCAGCAGGCGCGCGATGGGCGCCAGCCGGGCGTGGTTTCCGACGAGGGTCCGGAGCCGCGCGGTGCCGAGGCGCTCCCCCATCAGCCCCGCGCCACCGTGAAGGCGACGTACAGCGCCTGCGCCCCGCGCTGGAGGACACGGTGATGCGGTCGCCCTCCTTCAGGTCCTCGGTGAGGCGCTCGTACTCCTGGATCGTGCGCACGCGCTGGCGATTGACTTCGCGGATCACGTCGCCTCGTTGTAGTCCGGCCTCGGCGGCGGGGCCGTCCTCGTCCACGCGCACCACCACGCCCTCCGGGCTGCGGAGGTTGAGCTGCCGGGCGATCTCCGGCGTGATCGGGCGCACGTCGAGCCAGAGCAGGCTGCGCCCCGGCTTGTTCGACCGGAGCGCGCACGTTCTCGCGTCCGGCGTCTCGCCGATGCGGATCTCGACCGTCTTCGAAACCTTGTCCCGCCAGAGGGTGAGGGGCACGCCCTTGCCGGGGGTGGTGTTGGTGACGACCTTCTGGAGGTCGCCCGGGTCTCCACCTTCTTGCCGTCGAAGCGTCGGTGATGATCGTCGCCGGCCTGGAGCCCCGCTTTCTCCGCGGGGCTGTCGGCGATGACGTCGGAGAGGAGCACGCCCTTGGGCTCCTTCAGCCCGAACCCTGGCCAGCTCGGGGGTGAGCGGCTGGATGGACACGCCCAGCCAACCCCGCGTGATCTTGCCCTTGGCCACCAGCTCGGTGTAGATGCGCCGCGCCATGTTGGCGGGAATGGCGAAGCCGATGCCGACGTTGCCGCCCGAGCGCGAGAGGATGGCGCTGTTGATGCCGACCACCTCGCCCGCCATGTTCACCAGCGGGCCGCCGGAGTTGCCGGGATTGATGGCGGCGTCGGTCTGGAGGAAGTCGTCGAAAGGCCCGCCCTGGCCGATGGAGCGCCCGCTTGGCGCTGATGATGCCCGCCGTCACCGTCTGCTGGAGCCCGAAGGGCGAGCCGATGGCCAGCACCCAGTCGCCGACCCTGATCCGATCAGAATCGCCCATGGGCGCCGCGAGAAAGGGCCCGCTGCCCTGGAGCCGCAGCACGGCGAGATCGGTCTTGCGGTCCACGCCCACCAGCTTGGCCTTGTGCTTCTTGCCGTCGGCGGTGACCACCTCGATGTCGGTGGCCCGCTCCACCACGTGGGCATTGGTGAGCGCGATGCCGGAGGCGTCCACGATCACGCCGGAGCCCAGGCTCCGCAGCTGCTGCTCGCGCTCCGGGCACGTCGCCGAAGAAGCGGCGGAAGAACTCCTCGCCGAAGAATTCCTCCACCGGCGTGCGACCGCCGCCCCGCGCGCGGTGAGGGTATTGATGTTGACCACCGCGGGCCCCACCGTCTCCGCCACCTGGGCGAAGCTCCCGGAGGGCATCGGCAGGGCCGCCCGCACGAGGCGCGCCGGCGCGTTGTCGGCGGGCTGGATGTGCGACGGGGCGCCGGGCGCTCGCTCGACGCCGAGCGCGCGCCCCAGCCGCCCGCAGGCGCCGAGCGCGCCCGCGACGACGACGAAAGAGGATGGTGCTGCGCCGGATCGAGATCATCGCGCCACCTCCACGGCCCCGGACAGGAGCTGCCGGAGCCGGTCACCCTCGATGGTTTCGCGCTGCTTGAGCTCCGCGGCGGCGGCTACCAGCACCGCCTTCTTCTCCGTCATGAGGCACGCACACGGTCGTAGATGCGGTCCACGAGGGAGCGGATCTCCTCGTCGATGGTGCGCGCGGTATCCTCGCCGAAATCGCGCTCGGCTGAGATCCCCGAGCCCTTGAGGAAGAGGGCCTGCTGGCCTCCACCGAAGGTGAGGGGGCCCAGCTTGTCCGACATCCCGTACTGGGTCACCATGAGCCGCGCCATCTCGGTGGAGCGCTCGAGATCGTTGTGGGCCCCGGTGGACACCTCGCCGTAGACGGCCTCCTCCGCGGCGCGGCCGCCCAGGAGCACCGCGATGCGGTCCTCCAGCTCGCTCCGGGTGAGGAGGTAGCGGTCCTCCAGCGGCAGCTGATAGGTGGCGCCCAGCGCCCCGACCCCGCGCGGAATGATGGTGACCTTGTGCACGGGGTCGGCGTGGGGCAGGAGGTCGCCACCAGGGCATGCCCGATCTCGTGATGGGCGACGATGTCGCGCTCCTTCTCGGAGAGCACGCGGCTCTTCCGCTCGAGCCCGCCGATGACCCGGTCCACCGCCTCCTCGAGGTCGGCCATCTCCACCGCGGTTCTTCCCCTTGCGCGCGGCGAGGAGGGCGGCCTCGTTGATGAGGTTGGCGAGATCGGCACCCGCCATGCCGGGGGTGCGGGCGGCCAGCACGCGGAGGTCCACCTCGGGGGCGAGCGTCACGTTGCGCGCATGCACCTTGAGGATGGCCTCGCGCCCCTTGACGTCCGGCCGGTCCACCACCACTTGCCGATCGAAGCGGCCGGCTCCGCAGCAGCGCGGCGTCGAGCACCTCGGGCCGGTTGGTGGCGGCCATGATGATGACGCCCTTGGAGGAGTCGAAGCCGTCCATCTCGGCCAGGATCTGGTTGAGCGTCTGCTCGCGCTCGTCGTGGCCGCCCATGATCCCGGTGGCGCCCGCGCGCGACTTGCCGATGGCGTCCAGCTCGTCGATGAAGATGATGCAGGGCGCCTTCTCCTTGGCCTGCTCGAAGAGGTCGCGCACCCGCGCCGCGCCCACGCCCACGAACATCTCCACGAACTCGGAGCCGGAGAGGAAGAAGAAGGGCACGTCGGCCTCGCCCGCCACCGCCCGCGCGAGGAGCGTCTTGCCCGTGCCCGGCGGCCCGACCAGGAGCACGCCCTTGGGGATGCGCCCGCCGAGCCGCTGGTACTTCTTCGGGTTCTTGAGGAAGTCCACGACCTCCATCAGCTCCGCCTTGGCCTCGTCCACGCCGGCCACGTCCGCGAAGGTGGTCTTGAGCTCGCGCGCGGTCGTAGATCTTGGCCTTGGAGCGGCCGAAGGAGAGCGCCTGGGTGGGCCCGCCGCCGATGCGGCGCATGAGGAAGATCCAGATGCCCGCCATCGCACGCCGGCAAGCACCCAGCCGAAGAGGAGATCGCGCCAGAAGGTGTTCTCGATGCGCCCCGCGAACTCGACCTTGTGCTGCTCGAGCTCCTTCACCAGCGTGAGTCGTCCACCATGGGAATGCGCGTGGTCCGGAACACGGTGGGCCCGGGCTCGGCGCCGAAGAAGGCTGCGCACGCGGTCGCCCGGCCGCGGAGGCCTGAGCCGGCAGCGCGCCGGAGCTTGAGGGTGCCCTGGATCTCCTTGTCGGTGACGTTGACGCGGTCGACCTTGTCCTCGCGCGAGCAGAGCCGGGAAGCGGCTCATCGGGACCTCGACGGTCTGCGGCGCGACGAGCCAGCTCTGGACGATGGAAAGCACCACGGCGGCGATGAGGACGTAGACGAGGGAAGAACTGCGTCTTCTGGCGGATCGGTCGTTTCATCTTCCCTATCCAGCGGCGCACGTGCGCGTCATGCTAGCGGAACCCCCGGGGCTGTCAAACTGCGCCCTCCTGCTGGTATAGACGGCGGCGGTGGAACTTGCCTTCGCCGGAAAAGGGGACGCCGATCGCGCCCGCTGGCTTCGCCGGGGGTCTTCCTCGAGGCCGTCACCATCGGCTGGAACAGCGTGGAAGCCGTTCTGGCCATCGCGCTGGGGATGCTGGCCGGCTCCACCGCCCTGGTGGGCTTCGGCTTCGACAGCGTCATCGAGGGTGACCTCCGGGCTGGCCGTGCTCTGGCGCCTCCGGCTCGAGCGGCGCGGCGGTCACGCGCCGGAGGCAGTGGCGCGCGCCGGGCGCGCGCGCTCAAGGTCGTCGGCGTCTGCTTCCTGGCCCTGGCGCTGTACGTGGCCTGGGAGTCCGCCGGCAAGCTCTGGCGCGGCGAGGGGCCCGACCCGAGCCCGCTCCCGGTCTGGTCCTGGCATCCGTCTCGCTCGTGGTCATGCCGCTCCTGGCGCGGGCCAATCGCCGCGTGGCGCGGGCGCTCGGCAGCCGCGCGGTGGGCGCCGACGCCAGTCAGACCGCGCTGTGCGCGCATACCTTTCGTTCGCGGTCGTGCTGGGCCTGGGGCTGAATGCCGCGGCTCGGCTGGTGGTGAGCGGACCCGGTGGCCGCGCTGGCCATGACGCCGCTCATGCTCGGGGAGGGCGCAGGGCGCTGCGCGGCGAGGCGTGCTGCGAGTCCGGGTGGCGGCGTCAGCAGGTGACGCCGGCCGGCGGCTCGTAGTTCGGCAGCTTGAAGGTGGCGGCGAAGTCGTCGTCCCAGATTTCCAGCGTTTGGGGGCCGAGGTCGATCTGGCCATCGAAGCCCAGCACCCGCATCCGCCGGGCGAAGTCCGCGTGTGGTAATGCGCCGCTCGAGGTACTCGAGGCCGGTGGCCTTGTCGATGAAGGCGGCCAGGCTCTCGTTCACGGGCTGAGACGCCCGTGCCGTCCCCGGCTTGAGCCAGCTCAGGACCGCGGGAGAAGCCCTGCACGTTGCTGTCCGCCAGCACGTCGTGCACGCCCGCCATGCGGTCGCAGCAGGTCCACTCCATAACGCGGAGAACATCGCCGACATCCGCCGGTTCTGGGGTTGCGCGGCGAACTGCGGATTCTCCGCCTGGGGAATGAGGATCCAGGTGGAGAAGTACCGGTCGTCGCCCGGCGGCGCCCTTCGGCCGCTGGAAGCCGATGCTCTGCTTCTGGACGTCGAGCCAGGGGAGACAGCCCCAGACGTGCTCGGCGTACTTGTAAAAACCGTTCCTGGTGCGCCCGGCGCCAGGGCCTGACCCTTCGCGGTGGTATAGCGCTCCAGCGGGATGAGCTTCTCCCCACCGCCTCCGCCGCGGTCGGCGGCGCGGCGGGAACGGGAGCGGCCGCCACGCCCAGGATCACGGCGAAGAGCGCTCCCGCCACCCAGCGCGCCACCGGTCCGGCGCCCCTAGTTCTGGAAGATCTGGTCGGGATTCACGGTGATGACCTTGCCCCACCAGTTCTCACGCGGCGCAGGTATCCATGTCCGCGCGCGTGACCCCAGGGTTGGAGCCATCCTTGTTGTTGCGCATCGAGAATCCCATGTGCCGGTCCGACGCGAAGTGGGTGCTGTGCGAGCGCCACTCCGCTCCACTCCTCGGAGGTGGCGCAGCCGCCGGTGACGACGAGCACGGCGACGACGAGAGCCGACCTGACGATGCAAGCGCGATTCATCCCAGCCTCCTCTAGAGACTACTCCAGTTGGACGGCCCTATGCGGGCGTATGATACCGAGCGCGGAGCGGCAGGGCGTCAACCAGCTTGCTGGCGCATTGGCGCACTGGACCGGCTTGCTGGGCGCATTGCTGGCGGCTTGCTGGCGCGTTGCTGGCCGCGTTGCTGGCGGCTTGCTGGCGCATTGCTGGCGCGCGTGCCGAGCGCCGCGCTTTTCTCCTTGCGGGTCTCGCCCTTCTCGGGCATCCTCGACGGAGAAGGTGGCTCGACGGCGAGCGAAGCGAGACAACCTGCCACCGTGACCGACGCGCTGACGATACACGAAGAGCCGGCCGGGTTGCGGCGGCCTATCCTCATCCTGGCCTTCGCGGGCTGGAACGACGCCGCGGAATCCGCGACGGGCGCCGCGCGCTATCTCGGCCAGCTCTGGCCCTCGCGTCCGTTCGCCAGCATCGATCCCGAGGACTTCTACCACTTCGGGCTCTCGCGCCCCTACGTGCGCTTCAAGGCGGGCTCGCGCACGGAGCGCGAGGTGATCTGGCCGTCCACCGAGTTCTCGCTCGCGCAGCCGGACTCCTCGACCGCGACATCATCGTGGGCGTCGCCGGTGGAGCCGCACCTCAAGTGGCGCACGTACTGCGGCGCCCTCCTCGACCTGGCCCGCCGCTCCGGTGCCTCGCTGGTGCTCACCCTGGGGGCGCTGCTCGCCGAGGTGTCCCATACGCGCCCGGTCCGGCTGGTGGGCAGCGCCTTCGACCGAGGAGCTCTCCGCCCGCCTGGGCCTCCGGCCCACCCGCTACGAGGGGCCCACCGGCATCGTGGGCGTGCTCGAACACGTTGTGCCGCGAGCAGGAGATGCCCACCGCGAGCCTCTGGGCGAACGTGCCGCACTACATCTCGGGCATCGAGAATCCCAAGGCCTCCATGGCGCTGGTGCGGCGCGTGCTCTCGCTGCTCGAACACCGAGGCGGACCTCACCGATCTCGAGGAATCGACCAAGCAGTTCGAGCAGAACCTCGAGGAGATCGTGTCGCAGAACGCGAAGATCGCGGAGTACATCAAGAAGCTCGAGCGGAAGAAGCCGGACGAGGGCGAGGAGGAGCCGCCGGCCGCCGCGCCGGAGCGCGCGACGAGCTTCCGCCCTCCGGCGACCTGGTGGCCGAGATCGAGCAGTTCCTGCGCCAGCAGCGCCCCGACCCGTCCTGATTCCGTCCGGCGCCTCCTCCGGCGGCCGCGCGTACAATCAATCCGTGGCCCCGCGCGCCGTGCTCTCTCTCGCGCTCCTCCTGCTCGCCGCGCTCGCGCTCCCGAATGGTAGCGCCGGCGCCAGTCCCTCGCCGCTCGCGGTTTCCGTGACGCCCCCGTCCCCGTCAGGGGCGATGTGGCCCTCGTGCTCGTCTCCGGCGCCCAGGGCCCGCGAGGTGGAGGGTGTCCTGGGCGGCGTGCCGCTGCGCGTTCTTTCCCTATGGAGAGGACTGGGCCGCGCTCACGGGCATCGACCTCGAGACCCGCGCGGGCAAGCAGCCGTGGCGCGTGGGCGTGATGGATGGCGACGGCAGCGCGCGCAAGCTGGCCGGCTCCCTCACCGTGCGGGCCCGCGCATTCCCGGTGCAGCGGCTCACGCTTCCCACCGCGATGGTGGATCTCGACCCGGAGACGGAGAAGCGCGGCCGAGGCGGAGGCGGCCCGGCTCCGTGCGCTCTACGACACCTCACGCCGGAGCGGCTGTGGCATGGTCGGTTCACACATGCCGCTCGGCAGTCGAGGGCGCGGGTCGGGCTTCGGCTCCCGCCGCATCATCAACGGCCAGCCGCGCCGGCCGCATTCCGGCACGGACTGGGCGGCGGAGCGCGGTACGCCGGTGGTGGCAAGCAATCGCGGGCGCGTGGTCCTGGTGGGCGACTTCTTCTTCGGAGGCCGGCTGGTGATGCTCGATCACGGGCTCGGTCTCTATACGCTTTACATGCACCTCGACCGCGTGGACGTGATGGAGGGCAGCCTGATCGGGCGCGGCGAGAACGCTGGGGGCGGTGGGCTCCACCGGCCGCGCCACGGGCCCGCATCTCCACTTCCAGGTGCAGGTCAAGCGGCGCGCGCGTGGATCCCGCCGCCTTGATGGAGTTGCCGGCCTCGGACTAGGGAAGGCTGCAGGCTGCCGCTCAGCACGGTGACGGCGGTGCCGCCTACCCGTACCCGCGGCGCGGCGCCGCCGGCGCCCTCCACCTCCACGCGCAGGCGCCCCGGCCGACCCACCGTGTCGCCCCTGCTCCCCCTGAAGGCGGCGCGCCCCGCGTCGAGGGGAAGCACCCCCGCCTCCGCGAGCCAGAGCCCCATCGGGGAATGGACCGAGCCGGTCACGATGTCCTCGGGAATGCCGAAATGCGGGATGAAGACTCGGCAGTGGGTGGCCGAGCCCGGCTCTACCGTCTCGCGCGACACCACGCAGACGCCGCGCAGCCCGTTCGGTTCTCCGCGGCGGCGGCGAGCGCCGGCATGTCCGGCCGGGCGCGCGTAGCGGCCCAGCCCCGCGATGGGGAGCAGCAGATCGGTGTCGCCGGTGACGGCAGGCGCGGCCCAGGCGCCGAGATCCGCGCGCGCGAGCCCGAGCGCGGCGAGCAGGGGCTCGAGCGGCATCGCGAGCGGCCGAAGGGGCAGCAGCGGTGGCCCCAGCCACATCATCGAGGCCGCGCCGGCCGTCTCCACCGTCACCGCCAACAAGCCCGCTCCCGTCTCGAAGCGGGTGGTTCCCGGCTTGATGCGGCCGGCCTCCAGCAAGGTGTGGACGGCGCCCAGGGTGGTGTGGCCGGAATAGGCTCACCTCCCGGGCAGGTGTGAGGTAGCGGAGGCGGAACTCCGCCGCCGGCGTGGTGGGGCGCGCGACGAAGGCGAGTCCGGGAAGCCAGCAGCTCCGCCGCCAGCGCGCGCATGTCCGCCTCGGCCAGCCCGTCGGCATCGAGGATGGCGCCGGCGGGATTTCCCGCGAAGGGCCGAGTGGTGAAGATGTCCGCCTGGACGAAGGGGACGGCGCGGCTCACGGCGCCTTGTGCAGGACGCCGTCCTTCATGATCATCCGGAGCGCGGCGCGATCCTGCAGGATCGTGATGTCCGCGAGCGGGTCGCCGTCGACGAGGAGCAGGTCGGCCAGCGCGCCCGCGCGTCACCACGCCCAGCTCGCCCCCGCGCCCCATGAGCTCCCCGCCCAGCCGGGTCGCCGCCACCAGGGTCTCGGTGGGTGAGAAGCCGAGCGTCTTGACGAAGAGCGCGAGATCGCGCGCATAGGTGCCGTGCGGCGTGACGGGGAAGCCGTAGTCGCCGCCCGGGAGCACGCGAATCCCCGCTTGCGCATGCGGCGCGACCGCCTCCACCGAGGCCTCCAGCTCCCGCTCGAACGCGCGCGAGCGCTCCGGCGTGACGCCCCGCTGCCGCCCGGCGTGGCAGAGGTCATGGGTGATGCCCAGCGCGGGCCCCACGAAGACTCGGTCCCGCGCGGCCTCGAGCGCATCCAGCGCCCGCTCGTCGGCATAGTTGGCGTGATAGATGACCTCGACGCCATGACGCAGGGCCATGAGCACGGAGTCCGCGCTGCGGCAGTGGCCGCGCCACGCGCAGCGCCTGGGCGCGCGCCACCTCGGTGGCGGCGGCGACCTCCGCGTCCGACATCGGCGTCTGCGTCGAGGACGCGGCGGAGGTGCCGAGATCCCCGAGAGGTTCAGCTTGAGGAGGTCCACGCCCTCGCGGGCGAGCGTGCGGCACACCCGCCGCATCTGCGTCGGCGCCGTCGACTACCCAGCAGAAGGTGGGCGCCTCGTCGTAGGGAAGGTGCAGCGCATTGGTGTCGCCGAGCCCACCGGTGACGGTGAGCTCGGGGCCATTGGCGAGGAGCCGCGGACCCACCGCGCGGCCGGCCTCGATCTCCCGGCGCAGCACCACGTCCAGGCGCGGCTTGGCGGAGGCGGCGGAAAACGCGCTCGTATAGCCCGCGTCCAGCATGGTGCGCGCGTTCCGCACCGTGGCGAGCATGTGCTCCTCGGGCGGGAGCCGGGTGAGGTCCGGCGAGGAGATGTCGCAGAAGGACAGATGCGCGTGCGACTCGACGAGGCCGGGCATGAGGGTGGCGCCGCGGGCGTCGAGCACCCGCGCGCCCTCGGGCCGGGGCCCGGGGCGGCCCGCGGTCACCGCCGCGATCCGCGGAGTCCTCCACCAGCACCTCGCCGCCGAAGGGTTCGCGGCCGGTGCCGTCGAAGATGCGCGCGTTGGCGATGACCAGCGCGCCCACCATCACTTCCCCATCGCCGCGCGGACCAGGGCGAGGTTCTCCTCCACGGTGTCCTTCGCGGTGATGGCGCGGAGCACCACCTCGTCCACCGCGCCCTTCCAGGCGTCCAGCGCGCGCGGGATGGCCTCCGGCGTCGTCGCGGCGATGCCCGTGTCCACCGGCTTCACGCCCATGCGCTCGAAGTGGGCGGCGTAGGCGGGAATGCCGGCGTAGCGGGCGCCTTCCTCGCCGAGCCGCTCGATGGCGGCGGGGCCCAGCGCCACCCGCACGTAGGCGTAGAGCGTGGGCGGCTTGCGTCCCGCCGCGGCGGCGCCGGCGCGGACCCACTCGGCCGCGCGCCGGGCGAAGGCCGGGGTCAGCCAGTTGAAGAGCACGCCGTCGGCGACCTCGCCGGCGAGGTGGCACATCTTGGGGCCCAGCGCGGCCACGATCACCCGCGTCTGGAGTCCCGCGCGCAGGCTGGCGACCCCGTCGCGGACGCGGGCGAGGGAGCCGGGATTCGGGCTGCCCACGCCGAGGAGGAGGCGATCCAGGGCAAGCGCCTGCGCCTTCACGCCGAGGACGATGCTCTCGGGCCCGCGGGTGTGCAGCGGGATGACGCCGACGCCGAGCCCGAGGCGCTTCGTCTCCTTCGCCGCGTGGGCCAGCGAAGCCCAGCCCGTCGACGGGACCGGGGTGATTGACCCAGAAGGAGTCATAGCCGAGGGCCTCCGCCTCGCGCGCGGACGCGCGAATCACCTCGGCGGGCGTGGCGGCGAAGAGCGCAAAGCCGTATCCCATTGCCATGGCCTCCCTTTTCCTTCATACAGGGTAGCGGTCATGCCCGCCCCCGGCCGCAATCGTATCCTGATTTGGATGTGCGCGCTCATCGCGGTCAACCAGCTCGGCTTCGGAAGCATCGTGCCGGTCATCGCGCTGTACGCGCGCTCCTTCGACGTGCCTCAGTCCGCCATCGGCGTGGCCATCGGCGCGTACGGCCTCGCGCGCTTTCTCATCGCCGTTCCGCGCCGGCCAGCTCGCGGATCGGCTCGGTCGGCGCAATGTGCTGGCGCTCGGCGGCCTCGTCACCGCCGCCGGCAATCTCCTGTGCGCCTACGCGCCCGACTTCGCCACCTTCGTCGTCGCGCGGTTCGTCGCGGGGGCGGGCGCGGCGTTCGTGGTGAACACGGGGCAGATCGTCCTCGCCGACATCACCACGCCGGCCGAGCGCGGGCGGGTGATGGCGGTGTACCAGGGCGCCTTCCTCTTCGCGGTGAGCGTGGGCCCGCTGCCGGGCGGCCTCCTCGCCGAGCACTACGGGCTGCCCGCGCCCTTCGTCGCCTACGCGGTGGCGGGCGCGCTGGCCGCCGCGCTCGCGTTCTTCCGCATCCCGAGACGCGCGGGCTTCGGGCCGCCGCCGCGGCCGCGGCGCCCGCCGCGCTTCCGCCCTTCGTCACCCAGATGCGCCTGCTCACCGGCCAGGTCGGCTTCGTGCTCGTCTGCCTCACCAGCTTCATGGGGGCGGTGGCGCGCACCGGCGGACTCTTCAACGTGATCCCCATCCTCGCGCACGATCGGCTGGCGCTTTCGCGCCGACCGGATCGGCTTCGGCCTGGCGGTGGCGAGCATCGTGGGCCTGGCCCTGGCCTATCCCTCGGGCGTGCTGGTGGACCGCTAAGGGCGCAAGACGGTGATCGTGCCGGCCACCGTGATGTCGGGCCTCTCCCTCGCCATCTTCATGTTCGCGCCCACCTACGCGTGGTTCCTCGCCGGCTGCGTCGCGTGGAGCGTGGCCGCGGGCGTGGGCGGCGCGGCGCCCGCCTCGTACGCGGCCGACGTGGCGCCACCCGGCATGAACGCGGCCGCGCATGAGCACCTACCGCATGCTCTCCGACCTGGGCTATGTCGTGGGCCCGGTGGCGCTGGGGCTCGCCACCGATCTCTTCGGCGCCGACGCCACGCTGGGGGTGACGGCGCTGCTGCTGGTGGCGGTGGCGGCGCTCTTCGCGCTCCGCGCGCCCGAGACCTACCGCGCCATCCCGTCCTAGGCGCTCACGCGGGCGCTCGGCCGCCGGGCGCGCGCGCGATCCGCGCGCGGAGCCGGCGCGCGTCCCGACCGAGCGCGCGCGTGGACCAGACGGTGCCGAGCGAGCGCACGAGCATGCCGTAGACGCGGAGCCGCGGGACCTTGAGCACCACCGCGGGGTCGAGCCAGTTGGGCGTGCGGGCCAGGAGATCGAGGGTGCGCAGCCGATGAGGAGCGGCCAGGCGCAGGCCAGCCGCATGCGCGTCTCCGCGCGGGGATGGCGAAGGTGTACCGCCAGCCGGCCTCGTAGTGGTCGAGCGCCACGTTGAGCAGCTCGACGAGGAGAGGCCGGAGCGCGTGGCCCGCGGCCGGGTCGAGAAGATCGCGCGGCTCGAGACCCAGGAGCGCCAGGTCCCGGCTCGGCAGATAGCAGCGGCCCTGGCGCAGGTCGCGCGGGATGTCACGCAGCACGTTGGTGAGCTGGAGGCCCTTGCCGAAGCGCACGCCGAGCGCGGACATCTTCGCCGGCTCCCAGTGGCGGAGCCGGGGCCGGTGGGCGACGTGGATGTCGGTCCAGAACTCCCCACGCAGCCGGCCACGAGATAGGTGTAGCGGTCGAGCTCCTCGCGCGTCTCGAGGGCGGCGAGCCCGCCTTCGTCCTCGCCCGGGAAACGAGTGAGATCCTCCCGCATCCCCTCCACGATGGTCCCCAGCACGCGGCGCACCCGGCCGGCGTCGGCGAACGGCAGCGCGCGATACGCGGCGAAGCAGTCGGGCAGCCGCTCGAGCAGTGCGCGCTCGGCCTCGAGCGCCTGGCTCCCGCGTGTGGCCGCGACTATCGCCCTCGAGGCGGCCCGGACCGGGCGCGTCGAGTTCCCCGCGAAACGCCGCCAGGTGCAGGAGCCGCTGAGCGCGCGGCAGAAGCCGCGTGTCGGCGATGGTGTCGGCGGCGCGGGCGAAGAGATAGGCCAGGCCGACGGTGGAGCGGATCTCCCGCGGCAGCACCGCCAGGGAGAGATAGAAGGACCGGCTGACTCGCTTGAGGAGGGCGCCGGTCAGGTCCGCACCGGCCAAGTCCTCAGTCCATATCCATCGGATTGAGGGGCTTGTCCGGCATGTCCTTGGCCTTCTTCATGCTCTCCTGGAACTTCTTGTCGAGGATCTTGCCCTTGTTCTGCTCGGCCTTCATCTGCTCGCTGGAAGAGCTCCTCGCGCCGGGCCGCGGCGCCCCTGAGGTCGACAGCGCGCCGCCCAGGTCGAGCCCGGACTCTGGGCCGCGGCGCTTCCTCGTGGGCGATCACCGCCTCGAGCGTGGGATCGATGGTCAGCCGGCCATTGCAGCAGGGGCAGGTGAGGGTGAAGGGTGTCGCCATGAGGGGACTTTACCACCGTTTCCGAGGGCTCGGCGCCCCGGTTGACTTTGTCGGGAGCGGTCGGTAATGTCCGCAGCATTCGGCGACCGATGGCTCCTGCTCGCCCCCTCACCGTGGAGGCCGACATGCCCGATGCCCGTGGGTTGGTGCGCCGTCTCACCGCTGTCGTCGCCGCGCTCGCCCTCGTCGGAGCCGCCCTCCCGGCCGGCGCGGCGCCGTCGGGCGCGCCCATCCGGATCGGCAGCACGCTCGCGCTCACCGGGCCGTCTCGCGCCCACCGCCCTCATCCACAAGATCGCGGGCGAGATCTACGTGGAGCAGCTCAACCGCGGCAATGGGCTCCTGGGCCGCCCGGTGGAGTGGGTGCTCTACGACGACCAGTCCAAGCCGGACGTCACGCGGAGCCTCTACGAGAAGCTCATCACGGTGGACAAGGTGGAGCTCATCATGGGGCCCTACGCCACCAGCGGCATTCTCGCCGCCATGGGCGTGGCGCAGCGCTACCAGAAGATGATCATCCACCACAGCTTCGGCATGCCGCACCTGGCCACCTACGACATGCACTTCCCGGTGGCGCCCTTCGGGCCCGAGCCGCAGAAGACCGTGCCCGGCATGGTGTTCGACGGCCTCGCCACTACCAAGACTCCCGAAGACGGTGGCCATCGTCACCAGCAAGTTTCCCTCCGCGCAGTATCAGTCCAACGGAGCGCGCGAGGTGGCCGAGAAGCGCGGGTTGAAGGTCCTGCTCTACCTCGAGTACGAGTTCGGTACGCGGGACTGGGGCTCCATTGCCGCGCGGGTGAAGGACGCCAACGCGGACTTCCTCTGGGTGGCGCGCTGGGGCTCGACGGCAATCAGCTCCTGGAAGCGCTCAAGAAGCTCGACTACTCGCCGCCGCGCCACTTCCACCTCTTTCCCGCGCCCGGGCCCATGACCACCGCCCCCGAGGCCAGGCTCGCGCTGTCGAACACGTTCTTCGAGGAGCATCCGCCGTTCACCAACGATCCGTCACCGCCCGGCTGGTGGCACTCTTCAAGGAGCGGGCCACCAAGGCCGGGCTCCGCACACGGCCGTGGACACGCAGGCAGCGGGCTCCTTCTCCGCTTGGCAGGTCCTCGAGGCGGCCATCGCCGCCACCAAGAGCCTGGACGACAAGGTCCTGGCCGCCTGGCTGCGGAAGAACAAGGTGGACACCATGGAGCGCAAGCTGCGCTTCGACGGGCCCAACAACTACGGCGACGATCTCTCGAAGCTGCGCCAGGTGCAGGATGGGAAGTGGCTGGTGGTGTGGCCGAAGGAGTTCGCGGCGCCGGGCGCCCGCATCCAGCCGTAGTGCCGAGCTTCACCCTCCTCGGGCAGTCGGTCGTGTCGGGGCTGCTCGCGGGAGGGCTCTACGGGCTCCTTGCGCCTCGGGCTCAGCCTGAGCTGGGGCCTGCTGCGCCTCGTCAATCTCGGCCACTTCGCGCTCGCCTTCCTGGGCGCCTATCTGACCCATCAGCTCGGCACCGCGTTCCATTTCCCCGCCTGGGCGGCGGCACTGGTCATCGTGCCCGTGTTCTTCGCCCTTGGAGTAGGGCTCCACGCGGTGTTCGCCTACTTCCGGGTCACCGAGTTCACCTCGCTGCTCGTCACCTTCGGCATCACCGTCATCATCGAGTCCCTCATCCAGTGGTTCTGGACGGCGGACTTCCGCCGCTTCGAGACGCCATACGCGAGCGCGTCGAGCCGGATCGGCCCGCTCTTCGTCCCCACCCTCGAGCTCCTCGCCGGCCTCGCCGCGACGGGGCTGGCGCTGGGCACCTGGGCATGGCTGCGATTCACCTTTGTGGGCAAGGCGCTGCGCGCCAGCGCGGAGGATCCGGAGATCGCCGCCGCCTTCGGAGTCAATCACCGCGCCCAGGCGTTCCTCCTCTCCGGCGTCAGCGCGGCCTATGCGGGCGTGGCCGGGGTCTTCATCGCCCTCATCTCCACGCTCGCCCCCGCCCAGATCTGGTCCTGGCTCGGCGTGGTCTTCGCGGTGGTCATCATCGGCGGGCTGGCCAATCCGGTGGGCGCGCTGCTCGCCGGCCTCCTCATCGGCGTGAGCGAGTCCGTCACCATGGCGGTGGTGACGCCGGCCTGGGCGCCGCTGGTGTCCTTCTCCGTGCTCATCCTCATCCTGGTGGCCAGGCCCGGCCGCGGCGTGAACGCGCGGCCGCTGGCGGCGCTTCGCGGTGGGGCTGGCCCTGGCGGCCCTGCCTCTCACCGGATTGCCGGCCGTTCTACGAATCCTTCCTCTACCTGGTCTTCTCCTGGATAGCGCTGGCGACCTCCTGGAGCCTCCTCAGCGGCTACGCCGGCTACTTCAGCTTCGGGCATGGCGCCTTCTTCGGCGCCGGCATGTACACGACGGCCACCCTCGCGGCGTCCTTCAACGTGCGCCCTTCCTCTGGACGCTCCCCGTGTCGGGGCTGCTCTCCGCGCTGCTGGCCCTGGGCATCGGCGCGGTGGTCTTCCGGCTGCCGCGCCTGCGCGGCGAGCTCTTCGGCCTCCTCACCCTGGCCATCACCTTCGTGCTCGCCACCATCGTGCTCAATACGCGCATCGACGGCGGGCCGGGTGTCTATCTGAGCGGCGTGCCCATCCCTCGCCTGGTGGGCTCACCCACCGGCACCGTGTATCTGCTGGGGCTCGCGCTGGCGGTGCTCACGGTGGCCACCGCCAAGCTGGTGGCGGGTCGCGGCTGGGGCTGGGGCTCTTCGCCATCCACGACGACGAGGACGTGGCCGAGGTGAAGGGCGTGCCCACCTTTCGCTACAAGCTCATCGCCTTCGCGCTGTCCGCGGGAATCGCCGGCGTGGCGGGCGGCATTCACGCGGTGTACGTGAGCTACGTGACGGTGGGCGAGACGTTCTCGATCACGGTGCCGCTCTACGTCGTGCTCATGAGCATCCTGGGCGGCGCGCGTCACTGGCTGGGTCCCATGGTCGGCGCGGTGATCATCACCGGCTCGCTCTATCTGTTCACGGGCGGGCAGACGGCGGTGCTGGGGCGCGCGGCGGTGGCCCTGGCCCTCATCCTGGTGATCCTGCTCCTCCCCGAGGGCGTGGTGCCCGCCGCGCTGCGCGGCTGGCGGCGGCTCCGCGGCCGACCGGCGGCCGCCCCCGGGGCCGAGGCGGTCGCCGCCGCCGCCGAGCAGCCCGCCGGCGCGCCGGGCCGCTTCGTGGCGGAGCCGCCGATCTCGCCGTCCTCGCGTCCCGCGCCGAGCGCGGCCACCGAGACCGCGGCGTCGGCGACGGCATGCGTGCTCGAGTGCGTGGACGTTTGCCGGGCCTTCGGCGGTATCCAGGCCCTGCGGGGGTGAGCCTCACGGTGGGGCGCGGGGAGATCGTGGGCTTGGTGGGGCCCAATGGCTCGGGGAAGACCACGCTTATCAATCTCGTGAGCGGTCACTACGGCCTGGACCGGGGTCGTATCGCGCTGGGGGATCTCGCCCTCGCCGGGCTCCCGGCGCATCGGATCGCGCGGCTGGGCGTCTCCCGCACCTATCAGATCCCGCGGCCCTTTTTCAACCTCACCGTGCTGGACAACGTGGCGCTGGCCGCCACCTTCGGTCCCGCCGCAAGCGCGGCGGCGGTGGCGCGCGCGGAGGCGCGCGAGTGGCTCGCCTTCGCCGGGCTCGGCCGGCGCGCGGCGGCGCGGCCCGGCGAGCTGAACCTGCACGAGCGCAAGTTCCTCGAGCTGGCGCGGGCGCTCGCCTCGCGGCCGCACCTCATCCTGCTCGACGAGGTCCTGTCCGGGCTCAATCCCGGCGAGATCGCCGGCGCGGTGCGGCTCATCCGCGAGATCCGCGCGCGGGGCGCGTCCATCCTGTTCGTGGAGCACGTCATGCGGGCGGTGCTCGATCTGTCGGACCGCGTGGTGGTGCTCAACGAGGGTGAGGTCATCGCGGCCGGCGAGCCGCGGGAGGTGCTGCGCGATCCGCACGTGGTGCGGGTATACCTCGGGACGCGTCATGCTGCTTGAGGCGCGCCACCTGGCCATCGGCTACGGGGACGCGCCCGCGGTGTGGGATGCCTCGCTCGCGGTGGACCGAGCCGAGGTGGTGTCGGTGATCGGCCCCAACGGAGCGGGCAAGAGCACCCTCATCAACAGCATCGCCGGGATCCGGCGCTGGCAAGGCGGATCACTCACGTTCGACGGCCTCGACCTCGCCACCGTCCCCGCCCATCGCGTCTGCCACCACGGCATCGCGCTGGTGCCGGAGGGACGGCGGCTCTTCACGCGCATGTCGGTGGAGGAGAATCTCGAGCTGGGGGCCTATCGGCCGGGGGCGCGTCGGGAGCGGCACACCGCGCTGGAGCGGGTCTTCGAGCTCTTCCCCATTCTCCGCGAGCGGCGCCGCCAGCTCGCCGGCTCGCTCTCGGGCGGGCAGCAGCAGATGGTGGCCATCGGCCGCGCGCTCATGGCCCGCCCTCGCCTCCTCCTCCTGGACGAGCCCTCGCTGGGGCTGGCGCCGGCGGTGGTGGACCAGATGTTCGACATCATCCGCGCCATCCACGGCGAGGGCGTGGCCATCCTGCTGGTGGAGCAGAACGTGGCCAAGGCGCTGGAGATCGCGAGCCGCGTCTACGTGCTGGAGGAGGGCCGCACGGTAGCGTCGGGGACGCCGGCCGAGCTGCTCGCCGAGTCCAGCATCCAGGACGCCTATCTCGGCCGGTAGTATAGTGACGCGAGTCGGGCGCGCGACGCCCGGGCATGCCGACGGGGACACTCGAGCAAGGAGACCGCCGCTCCATGGGGCAGTTCGGGATCGGGCAGGGGATCAGGCGCTTCGACGATGCGCGGCTGCTGAAGGGCGAGGGCCGCTTCCACAACGACGTCAACCTGCCCGGCCAGGTCCACATGGTGGTGGTGCGCTCGCCGCATGCCCATGCGCGGATCCGGTCCATCGAGTCCGCCGCCGCGCGGGCGCTGCCGGGCGTGGTCGCCATCTTCACCGGTGCCGATCTGGCCCGGGACGGCCTCGGCACCATGAAGATGACGCTCAAGCGCACCCGGCCCGACGGCTCGCCCATGTTCGCCCCGCCGCACAAGGGCCTCAGCCAGGAGCGGGTGCGCTATGTCGGCGATCCGGTCGCGGTGGTGATCGCGGAGACCCTCGCCCAGGCCAAGGACGCCGCCGAGCGCGTGGACGTGGACTATGACCCGCTGCCGTCGGTGACGGATACCGCGGCGGCGGCCGCGCCGGGCAGCCCGCGGGTCTGGGACGAGTCCCCGGACAATATCTCCAATGTCTTCACCGCGGGGGACAAGGCCGCCGCCGACGCCGCGGTGGCGGCGGCGCCGCACGTGATCCGCCGGCGCTACGTCATCACCCGCGTGCACGCGCAGTATCTCGAGCCGCGGGGCGCGCTGGGCGTCTACGACCCCGGCGAGGACCGCTACACGCTCCACGCGGACGTGCAGTATCCGCATCGGGTGCGGAACGCGCTGGCCAGCAATATCTTCCAGATCCCGGAGCACCAGATCCGGGTCATCGCCGGCGACGTGGGCGGCGGCTTCGGCACTAAGGGCTGGCAGTACGTGGAGCACCGCCTGGTGCTGTGGGCGGCCCGGCGCCTGGGCCGGCCGGTCAAAGTGGGCCTGCGAGCGCAGCGAGGCCATCCCGGCCGACGAGCACGCGCGCGACAATGTCAGCGAGGCGGAGCTGGCGCTGGACCGCGACGGCCGCTTCCTCGGCCTGCGCGTGCGGACGCTGGCCAATGTCGGCGCCTACGTGTCCTCGGACCGGAATCTTCTGGCGACGTTCTCGAATGTCTTCACCCTGGTGGGGGTGTACGCGTTCCCGTCCGCCTTCGTGCACGTGACCTGCGTGCTGAGCAATACCAATTCCACCGCGCCCTATCGCGGGGCGGGCCGCCCGAGGCCACCTATGTCATCGAGCGGCTCATCGACGACGCGGCCCGGGAGCTCGGCCTGGATCCGGTGGCGCTCCGCCGGAAGAATCGTCATCCCGCCCTCGGCCATGCCGTACAAGACGCCGCTGGGCCTGACCTACGACTGCGGCGAGTTCGGCAAGGGCATGGACGAGGCGGTGAAGCATGCCGACGTGGCGGGCTTCGCCGCCCGCCGCGAGGCCTCTCGCCGCCAGGGCCGGCTCCGGGGGCTGGCGGTGGTGAACGCCATCGAGCGCGCGGCCTCACCCGGCCCCGAGTTCGCCGAGGTGCGCTTCAATCCCAGCGGCAGCGCCACTGTCTTCATGGGCACCAAGAACCAGGGCCAGGGGCACGAGACCACCTTCAAGCAAATCCTCCACGAGCGCCTCGGCATCGACCCCAAGGAAGTCCGCTTCATCGACGGCGACACCGATCGCGTGGGCTTCGGCATGGGCACCATGGGCTCGCGCTCCACCGTCATCGGCGGTACCGCGCTCACCATGGCCGCCGACAAGGTGATCGCCAAGGGCCGGAAGATCGCCGCCAAGATGCTCGAGGCCGCCGAGGAAGACATCACCTTCGCGGACGCCAGGTTCGGGGTGAAGGGCACGGACCGCTCGGTGGGGCTCAAGGAGGTGGCGCGGACGGCCTTCGTGCCCGCCAGCCTGCCCAAGGGCCTGGAGCCGGGCCTCTACGAGACGGGCACCTTCTCGCCGCCCGCCGATACCTGGCCGAACGGCTGCCATGTCTGCGAGGTGGAGGTCGACGAGGCCACCGGCGCGGTGAGCCTCGCGCGCTACTTGATCGTCGACGACGTGGGCACCGTCATCAATCCCGTCACGCTCAAGGGGCAGATTCACGGCGGCGTCGCCCAGGGCGTGGGGCAAGCCCTGATGGAGCAGGTGATCTACGATCGCGAGAACGGGGCGCTCCTCACCACCTCCTTCATGGAATACGGCATGCCGCGGGCGGACGACTTCTGCGACATGCACGTCGAGAGCAATCCGGTTCCGACCAAGCTCAATCCACTGGGGGCCAAGGGGGCGGGCGAGGCGGGAACCGTCGGCGCGCTCCCCGCCGTGATCAATGCCGTGCTGGACGCGCTCGCGCCGCTCGGGGTGCGCGCGCTCGACATGCCGGCCACAAGTGAACGGGTCTGGCAGGCCATGCAGGCCGCCCGGGCCGGCGCCTGACCCAGAGCCCTGACCAGAAGAGAGGAGACCGATCGTGGGAGGAACGCTCGACGACGCGGCGCTGGACATCCTGTTTCGGAACGCGCGCACGCAGAACGGCTGGCTGCCCACGCCGGTCTCGGACGCCGAGCTGCGGGCCATCTACGACGTGATGAAATGGGGACCGACCAGCGCCAATTGCTGCCCGGCGCGGCTGATCTTCCTCCGCACGCCCGAGGCCAAGGCCCGTCTCCTGCCCGCGCTGTCGCCCGGCAATGTGGACAAGACCAAGGCCGCGCCGGTCACCGCTCTCATCGGGTATGACACGCGCTTCTACGAGCTCCTGCCCAAGCTCTTCGCCCACCGGCCCGACATGGTCGACACCTTCAAGAACAACCCCACCCTCAGCCAGACCACCGCATTCCGGAACAGCACGCTGCAGGGCGCCTATTTCATGCTCGCCGCCCGCGCGGTGGGGCTCGACGTCGGCGGCATGTCCGGGTTCGACAATGCCAAGGTGGACGCCGAATTCTTCCCGGACGGGCGGGTGAAGTCGAATTTCCTCTGCAATGTGGGGCACGGCGATCCCTCGAAGGTCCTGCCCCGCCATCCGCGCCTGGCCTTCGAGGAAGCCTGCACCCTGCTATGATCGAGGCAGAAGGATAGGGCAGCCATGACCACGCCCACGACTAGGGAGGACACCATGTCGACGTCGACCCAGACCGCCTCCAGCGCCCCCACCGCCGCCGTCGCGCCCCGCGGGTCAATCACCTCGTCCTCAACGTCCGCGACATCGAGGTCTCGCACAAGTTCTGGACCGAGATCATGGGCTTCAAGTGCGTCGCGGAGCTCAGAATCGGCCGTGGAAGATGCGCTTCTACAGCGGCGTGGACGATCAGGGCGGGGTCACCCATCACGACCTCGCGCTGGCCGAGGTGCCGGCCGGCGACGGCAAGGACGAGGAAGGTCCGTGGAAGCTGCAGCCGCGACAGGTCGGGCTCAATCACGTGGCGGTGGCCTGGCCGGACCGCGAGTCCTGGCTGAAGCAGATCGCCTTCCTGCAGAGCCGGGGGTGCCCTTTCTCCGGCGGGTCAATCACGGCATGACCCACAGCGTCTACATCGCGGATCCCAACGGGCACGGCATCGAGGTGCTGTACGAGCTGCCCCGCGAGGTCTGGGAGCACGACATCGAGGGGCGCAGAACTTCGCCGAGCAGCTTCCCACCGAGGGTGAGGCGGCCCTGATCGACCGCACCGACAACCCCGTCTTCCCCGGCCGCGCCTGACCGGGGCTCGGCCATGGAGCTCCGGACGCTCGGCCGTACCGGTCTCCGCGTCTCCGCGCTGGGGTTCGGCGCCGGCGCGGTGGGCGGGCTCATGACCCGGGGGCTGCCTGCCGACCAGGAGCGCGCGGTGGCCCGGGCGCTCGAGCTCGGCATCAACTACTTCGACACCGCGCCCATCTACGGCGACGGCGAGTCGGAGAAGAATCTCGGGCGGGTGTGGAAGGCGCTGCGGCCCGCCGCCGCGGTGGGCACCAAGGTGCGGCTGGCGCCCGAAGAGAAAACCCGTATCGGCGCGGGCATCACCGCCTCGCTCGAGGCCAGCCTCAAGCGCCTCCAGATGGACCGCGTGGATCTCCTCCAGCTCCACAACCTCATCGAGCCGGGCCACCCGCGTGGGCTCGACGCCCGGCAAGTGCTCGAGGAGGTCGTGCCGGCGCTGGACAAGCTGCGCCAGGCCGGCAAGACGCGCTTCGTGGGCATCACCGCCCTCGGTGAGACCGCGTCGCTGTCGCGAGTGGTGGACGCCGGCGTGCTGGATTCCGCTCAGGTGTGCCTGAACCTGCTCAACCCGAGCGCGGCCGGCCCCGTCCCCGCGGGCTTTCCCGCGCAGGACTTCGGCGGGCTCCTGCCGCGTCTCCGGAAGGCGGGGGCGGGCGCCATCGTCATCCGCGCCCTCGCGGGCGGGGCGCTGTCCGGCGTGGAGTCGCGCCATGCCGTCGCCGCGCCCTCGGTGGAGCCCATCGCGAGCGGCGCCGACTACGCGGCCGACGTGCGGCGCGGCCGCTCGCTCCAGGAGCTCGTGACGGCGGGGCATGTGGGCAGCGTGGTGGAGGCCTCGCTGCGCTTCGCGCTGGGCTCGCCGGAGGTGTCCACCATCCTGGTGGGCTACTCCACCCTCGAGCATCTGGAGTACGCGGCGGGCCTGCCTGGCCAGGGGCCGTTGCCGTCCGCCGCGCGCGCGACCCTCGACGCGCGCTGGCGCGACTGGGCCCAGACCTCCGCTACTTGAACGCCGGCATCACCTGCTCGGCCACGATGCGGAGGCTCCGCATCGCCAGCGCCGGCGGGACGAGAGCCTCCCGCGTTCGGCTCGATGATGATCCCGTCGAGCCCGAGCTCCTGCTGGAGCGCGCGGAGGCGATCGATCAGCGCCGGGGCCGTCCCGAACACCACCCGCGTGCGGCAGATCTCGTCGTAGGTCATGCGCTTGAGCCGCTCGAGGCGGGCCGCGCGCCGATCGTCGGGGCCCGCTCCGGCGCGGCCGAGGCCGGCCTGGGTGAGCTCGGCGTGGCGCTTGAAGAAGTAGGTGATGCTCTCGCGCGCGTCCTCCAGGGCACTCTCCTCCGTCTCGCCGGCATAGACGGGCAGGCGGAGATAGACGCTGGCGCGGCCGGCCTGCCCCGACTCGCGCCAGGCGCTCCGGTAGCTGCCCAGCTGGGCCTGCAGCTCGGGGATGTCGAGATCGCGCAGGCCCACGAATAGCGCCAACCCGGACTTGGCCACCTGGGGAAGGTCTCGGGGCTATTGGCAGCCATTCGCAGCGGGGGATGCGGATCCTGGAACGGGCGCGGCGTCACCACCGCGTTCTCGAACTGGTAGAAGTCGCCCTTGTAGCTGAAGGGCTTGCCCTTCCAGGCCTCGCGGATGATCTCGAGGGACTCGCGGAAGCGCGCTCTGGCTCTCGCCATAGGGAATGCCGAGCACATCGTAGGTGCGCGCCGCGCCGCTCCGGCCTATGCCCATGTCGAAGCGGCCCTCGCTGAGCTGGTCGACGGTGGCCGCCTCCTCCGCGATGCGCAGGGGATGGCTCAGCGGCAGCACCTGCACCGCGGTGCCCACCCGGACCCGGCGGGTGCGACTGGCGATGGCGGCGGCCATGACCATCTGGGCGGAGATGACGGACCGGCCGGGATTGAAGTGGATCTCGCCCAGCCACACCCCGTCCAGGCCATAGGCCTCCGCGGCGTCCGCCAGCTCCAGCACGTCCCGGAACGCCAGCGCCTGGGTCTGGCCCGGACGCGCTTCCTCGATGAAGAGCCCGAAATGCATTGGCTCGTTCCTCCTGGCTAGCGAGGGTAGCGCGGCGCCCTCGCCCACTTCAAGGGGCCTCGCCCGGGTCGGCCAGGGGCAGGCAGGCGGCGGGCTCGATGCGGAGGCGGGCCGCCTCGCCGGCGCGCAGGCGCGGGGTGGGCGGGGCCGTCACGCGCAGGACCACGTCGCCGCCCGCGATCTCGACTTCGTAGTCCATCGCGTCGCCCAGGAAGCTCGCGCGCCGCACCGTGCCCGCGAGGACATTGGGTCCGGTCTCGGTCGCCGCCACCGGGACGATCTGGTGCGGGCGGATGGACAGCGTCACGCGGTCACCCGGCGCGAGGCGGGCCGCGGCCACTCGCAGCCGCAGGGCGCCGCGCTCCACGGTATCGGGCGCGACCGCGATCGCGTCCACCAGGTTGGTCTTGCCGATGAACTCGGCGACGAAGCGGCTCCGGGGCGCGTCGAAGAGCTCGTCGGCCGTCCCGACCTGGGCGATGCGGCCCTGCTCGATCACCGCGATGCGGTCCGAGATCACCATGGCCTCCGCCTGATCGTGGGTGACGTAGAGCGTGGTGATGCCGAAGGCCTCGTGCAGGCGCCGGATCTCCACCCGCATCTCCTCCCGCAGGTTGGCGTCGAGATTGGAGAGCGGCTCGTCCAGCAGCAGGATCTCGGGCTCCACCACCAGGGCGCGGGCCACCGCCACGCGCTGCTGCTGGCCGCCGGAAAGCTCGCCCGGGTAGCGGTCTTCGTAGCCCGCGAGCTGCACCACGCGGAGCATCTCGGCCACCCGCGTCGCGCGCTCCGCTCGCGCGAGCGCCCGCTGGAATCGGAGCCCGTAACCCACGTTCTGCGCCACCGTCATGTGGGGCCAGAGGCGTAGCTCTGGAAGATCATGGCCATGCGCCGGCGCTCCGGCGGCGTCACCGCGCCGGGCGCGGAGAGTCGGCGATCGCCCACCCAGATCTCGCCGGCCTCCGGCTGGAGAAATCCCGCCACCAGGCGCAGCGTGGTGGTCTTGCCGCAGCCCGAGGGTCCCAGCAGCGCCACCAGCTCCCCGGGCGGACGTCGAGGGAAAGACCCTCCACCGCGGCGGTGTCGCCGTAGCGCTTGGTGAGGTTGCGCAGGCTCACGCCCGGCATCAGTCGCGCGCCCCCAGCACGTCGCGCCCGAGCACGGCCTGGACCAGCGCCACCGTGGCGAAGGTGAGCACGAGCATGACCAGGCCCAGCACCGCGATGGCGCCGAACTGACCCTCCTCCTTGAGGTCGAAGAGGACCACCGACATCACTTTCGTATTGGGCGTGAAGAGGATGATGGAGGCGGAGAGCTCGCGGATCACGCCGATGAAGACGAAGCACCACGCCGCGATGATGCCGCTCCGGGCCAGCGGCGCGGTGACGTCGCGCAGCACGCGGAATCGGCCCGCGCCCAGGATGCGCCCGGCGTCCTCCAGCTCCGGCGGGATGCCCCGGAAGGTGGCGTCGGCCTGCGCGTAGCCGACGGGCATCTCCTTGGTGAGATAGGCGATGAAGAGGATCCACAGCGTGCCGTAGAGCAGGAAGGGCGGCCGGGTATAGGCGATGAACAGCGCCACCGCCAGGACCACACCCGGGGATGACCACCGGGGCCAGCGCGAGAAAGGCGATGACTTGGTGGCCGATCACCAGGCGACGGCTGGTGATATAGGCCAGCAGCGCCACCAGCCCCGCGCCCACGGTGGCGGTGAGCACCCCCAGCTCCAGCGTGTTCACGATGGCGGCCTGGGTGGCGCTGTACTCGAAGAAGGTGAAGGTGAAGTTCTTCAGCGAGAGATTGCTCCAGGTCAAGCGGCTGCGCCCAGGCGCGGGAGAAGGCGGCCTTGGCGAGGCATGCCATAGGGCAGAAAGATCGCGCAGGCCATGACGGCCAGGCAGCCCGCCAGCGCGGGGAGGCGCCAGCGTCCCAGCGAGATCACGCGGCGCGCGCCGCCCTTGCCGCCCACCGCCGCATAGCCGCGACGGCCGAGGAGGCGCTTCTGCGCGGCGAGGAGAAGCGCGGTGGCGAGGAAGAGCGGCAGCGAGAAGGCGGCCGCCATCTCCACCTTGGGCGGGAACTGGAACAGCGACCAGATCTGGGTGGTCACGGTGTGGAAGCCCGCGGGCAAGGCGAGAATGGCGGGGAGCCGAACAGCGCCAGCGCCTGGAGCGAGGCCAGGATGAAGCCGCTGGCCAGGGCGGGCAGCACCATGGGGAGCGTGATCGTCAGGGCGACCCACAGGCGCCCGGCTCCGAGGATGGCCCCCGCCTCCTCGAGATCGGAGGCGATGAGCGCCAGCGTATTGGCCACCATGATGTAGACGTAGGGGAAGGTGTAGATGGTGACGACGAAGATCAGCCCCGGCATGCTGAAGATATTCAGCAGCGCGGCATCGGATCCGGTGGCGCCGCGCCAGAGCCGGTTGAGCAGCCCCGCATTGGGCCCGGCCAGCATCACCCACGCGAAGGCGCCGAGAAACGGCGGGTCACGAAGGAGGCGAGCACCAGCGCGCGGATGAGGCCGCGCCCGGGCACGTCGGTGCGCGCGGTGAGCCAGGCCAGCGGGGCCCCCACCGCCACCGAGGCCAGGCCCACCCAGAACGCCATCACCACGGTGTTCCAGAGGGCCTTCCGGAGCGCGGGATCGGCGAAGACCATTTCGTAGTGGCGGAGGGTGAATCCGCCCTCGCCGCTCACGCTCATCCAGGCGAGCCAGCCCAGCGGCAGGCCCATGAGGAAGACGAGGGCCAGCGCGGCCGCCCCCACACGGGCAGCGCGCGATCGAGGCCCTGGAAGCGGGGCGGTGCGGCGACGGGAACGGCCACTCCGCTCAGGCCCCGAAGAACTCCACGAAGCGCTTCTTGATCTCCTCGTTCCGCTTCTCCAGCTCCTCGGGATCGGCGGGAAGGAGGCGGAGGTCGGTCAGCTTCGGCTTGTCGGCCGGGTACTTCACCTCGGGGTGGCCGGTGTACAGCCCTCGCTGTCCGCCATCACCTGCTGGACTTCTCGGGTGAATCCAAAGTCCGTGAACAGGCGCGCGGCGTTCGGATGGGGGCGAAGGACGTGATCGCGCTCGGGGACACCACCAGCGGCACGCCCTCCTTCGGGTACACGATCTCCACCGGATTGCCCTGTTTCTTCGACTGGTAGAAGGTATAGTCGCCGCCGTTCACCGCCACCGGCCGCTCCCCGACGCCACCACGCCCGCGGGATCCACCGCTGACTGCACCAGCATGAGCTGATTCTTGGCCAGCGCCTGGAAGTACTCCCAGCCGTACAGGTGAACGAGCGCGAGCACGTGGGTGGCGATGACGCCGCTATACCCCGGATGCGCGGTGACCATCTTCCCCTTCCACTTGGGATCGAGGAGGTCCTTCCAGGTCCTGGGCGCCTCCGCGGCCGCGATCTTCTGGGTGTTATAGGCGATCACGTTCACGGTGGCGCGGAGCCCGTAGTAGTAGCCGTCCTTATCCTTGAAGCCGGCGGGGAAGCGGTCCACGCCGGCCGGCGTATGGCGGGCGAGGAGCTTCTTGTCCTTGAGGAGCACGAAGTGGCCCGCATCCGAGGTATGGACCACGTCCACGTTCTTGATATTCGCCTGGAGCTCCTGCATGACCCGCTGGAGGATGCGCTGGGAGCCGGTGCGGTGCACCTCGACCTTGATGCCGGGATAGGCTGCCTCGAAGAGCTTGGCGACCTTCTCTGCGCTGGGGAGCGCCAGCGAGGTGTACCACACCACCTTGCCCTCCTTCTTTGCCGCGTCCGCGCGAGCGTCCTGCGCGGCGGCGGGCGGCGCAAGGAAGAGGACGAGGGCAAGCAGGGCGACGCATAGGGCGGAAAGCCTTCGCATGGTCATCTCCCTCGTGGGCGAGGGAAGCGAGCAGGCCGGATAGCGGCGCGCCGGAGGCGAGCCCGTTCACCGCGCGGATCACGCCGTCCACGCCCGCTGGGGCCAGCGCGGCGGCATTGCCCCGGAACTTCGCCTCCAGCTCCGCGCGCGTGAGCGGCGCGTCGGGGCCGCCCGCGGCCGGTCCTGACGCTCGCGTAGGACGCGGCCGTCGGCCAGCGTCACCTCCACGTCGCCCACGAACTGCCGCGGGTAGTCGATGGCGGGATCCAGCTCGTAGGAGACGCGCCCGGCCAATGCCAGGACGTCGGGATCGCGCACCGCCGCGTCCTCGAACTCGGCCAGGCCCGCGCGACCCTTGACGAGGATCACCGCGACCAGATACGGCAGGCTGAACTTCGCGGCATAACCATTGGGCGGCGCGTGCTTGGCGGCCAGCGGCTCCCAGAGGCGGGGCACCGGGCCGGCGGCGGTGCGGCAACGGACCGCGCGCACCTCACCGGCGCGCACCCGTGGCGCTCGCGGAGGCGCTGCGCGCAGTCCATGTAAGGCTGGGCGATGGAGCCGCAGGGATAGGGCTTGAAGGTGAGCTGCTCGATTTCCCACTCGCGGCCGAGGCTGCCCAGGAGTCCCTCGAGGCGGGCCGCCTCGTGACCGCCCGCGAACGCGGCGATAGAGCCCGTGCGGCCCGTCGAGCACAGTCTCCGGACCGGTGAAGCCCGCCTCGGCTAGGAGCGCGGCGATCACGCCCGCATGCGCGGCCCAGCCGGGATGCAGTCGCTTGGTCCAGGAGCCGTCGGTGAGGTACTCGATGATGCCGGCGGCCTGACTCCCGCAGATGCCGAAGGCGCGCACGAGCGCGTCTTCGGGCAAGCCACGCAACCGGGCGGTGGCGGCGGCGGCGGCGAAGCTCCGGTGATGGCGGTGGGATGGAAGTGCCGCGCGTGAAACGCGCCCGGGACCGCGAGGCCCACCCGGCACATCACCTCCACGCCCGCCACCAGCGCGGCGAGCACCTCGCGGCCGCGGGCGCCCGCGGCCTCGCCGGCGGCCAGCGCCGCGGTGACGGCGACGCAGCCGGTGTGGACGATGGCGTCCTCGCGGGTGTCGTCGAAGTCGAGGCCGTGGGCGAGGGTGGCATTGGCGAGCACGGCATTGGCCGTGGCCACGCGGGCGCCGCCGCCGAGCACCGTGCTCTCGGGCGGGCCGCCCAGCCGCTCCGCCACCGCGATGGCGGCGCGGCCGAAGTCATCGCGGCAGGCGGCGAGCGCATTGCCGAGCGTATCCAGCGCGAGCCGCATGCCCGCCTCGAGCGCGGACGCCGGGATGGCGTCGGGCGTGAGGCCGATCACGAAGCGGGCGAGCCGCCGCGCCGCGCCGAGGGTGGCCACCGGGACGCCGGCCGGCCTCAGGCCGCGTCGACGGCGGGCCGGATGGTCCCCGTCACCAGGTCGAGAATCTCGAGCATGCGGGGGAGATCGTCGCGGCGGAAATCGAGCACCACGTGGGCGAGGCCGATCCGCTTGTACTCCGCGAGGAGATCCACCGCCGCCTGCTTGCCCTGGGCGAGGAGCGCATCCGACAGGCCCACGCGGAGGCTCAGCTCGATGGAATCGAAGGGGCGCTTGGCCTTGTCGGCGGCGGCGCGGAGCCGGCCCAGCGCCTCGCGGAGCTGCTCGGGTGTCTTGCTGGTGGCATGCCAGCCGTCGCCGAAGGCGACCACCCGGCGGAAGGCGCCGGGACTGTCGCCGCCCACCCAGATGGGCGGATGCGGCTTCTGCACCGGCTTGGGCGCGAAGCCCAGCTCGCGGAACCGGAAGAACTCGCCGTCCAGCGACGGGTCCGCCTCGGACCAGAGCACCTTGAAGGCGCGCAGGATCTCGTCCGCTTGACGGCCCCGCTGATGGAAGGGCACGCCGAGCATCTCGAGCTCCTCCTTCCACCAGCCCACGCCCACGCCGCAGATGAGCCGGCCATTGGACAAGGCGTCGATGCTGGTGAGCATCTTGGCCATGAGGATGGGATGGCGGTGGCCCAGGATGAACACGGAGGCGCCCAGCCGTGCCCGCTGCGTGCACACGGCGGCGGCGGCGAGGACGACCACCGCTTCAAGGTACGCGCGATCAGGAGGATGGGGAAGCGCCCGCCCGGATAGCCGGGAGTCTCGTTGCGCGGGAAGATCACGTGATCGCTCACCCAGAGCGACGCGATCTGGTGGGCCTCGGCGGCGCGGCAGAAGCCGGTGAGGGCCTCCCCGGTAGCCAGGGGCCCCTGGGTTGGAAGATGGCAGCCGATCTCCATGGCGATCTCCCTCAGAGCGCGAGGTACTGGTGGCGGATGGACGCGTCGGCGCGGAAGGCCTGCGCGGTGCCTTCGTAGCGGACCGCTCCCTTCTCGAGCACGTAGACCCGGTCGGCCAGATCCAGCGAGAAATCCACATTCTGCTCGGCGAGCAGTATGGTGAGCCCGTCGCGCTTGAGCCGCGCCGATCTGCTCCCCAGGTGCTCGACCACCAGCGGGGCCAGGCCCTCGGAGGGCTCGTCGAGGAGCAGGAGCTCGGGGTTTCCCATGAGGGTGCGCGCGATGGTGAGCATCTGCTGCTCGCCGCCGGAGAGGAAGCCTCCCTGCCGGTCGCGCAGCTCGGCCAGCTTGGGGAAGAGCTCGTAGACGCGCTCGACGGTGAAGCCGCCGCCGGACGTCCGCCGCGTGGCCACGTCGAGATTCTCCCACACCGTGAGGTCGGCGAAGATGCGGCGGTCCTCGGCACGAAGCCGATGCCGAGCTTGGCCACCTCGTAGGGCGCCCGGCGCGTGACGTCACGCCCCTTCCACTCCACCCGGCCGCGGGTGGGCGGGGAAAGGCCCATGATGCTGCGCATGGTGGTGGTCTTGCCCACGCCGTTGCGGCCCAGGAGGCAGACGCACTCGCCGCGGACCACCTGCGAGCGATGACGCCGAAGAGGACCTGGGACAGCCCGTAGGCGGTGTAGACGTCCTGCACCCGGAGGAGGGGATCGCTCACGCGCGTTTCTCCCCGAGATAGACGCGGCGCACCTCGGGATCGCGCGCGGACCTCGTCGGGCGCGCCGTCGGCGATCACGCGGCCCTGGTGGAGCACGGTGATGCGCTGGGAGATGGAGAACACTACCTCCATGTCGTGCTCGGTGAAGAGGAGGGTGAGGCGGCGCTCGCGGGCCAGCCGCTCGATGAGGGCGATGGACTCCCGCGTCTCGCCGGCCGACATGCCGGCGGTGGGCTCGTCCAGGAGGAGGATCTCCGGCTCCAGCGCCAGCGCGATGCCCAGCTCGAGCTGCTTCTGCCCGCCGTGGGAGAGGAAGCCCGACTCCTCGCCGGCACGGTCCAGGAGGCCCACCGCCCGGAGTATCGCCTCCGTCTCATCGGTATAGAGGCGCTCGACCCGCTCGAAGAGATTCCAGCCGCGCCCGCGATGGGAGAGGTAGGCGGCCTGCACGTTCTGGAACACGGTGAGGCGCGGAAAGATATTGGTGCGCTGGAAGGAGCGCCCCATGCCGAGGCGGCAAAGATCGTGCGGCGCGATCCCGGTGACGTCCCGTCCCTTGAACACGATGTGGCCGGTGTCCGGCCGCAGGTGGCCGGTGATCAGATTGAACAACGTGGTCTTCCCGGCGCCGTTGGGGCCGATGATGGCGCTGATCGAACCCGGCGCCACCGTGAGGCTGACGCCGCCCACCGCCTGAAAGCCGTCGAAGCTCTTGGCCACGTCGCGCACCTCAAGCACCGGCACGCCTCCGCTGCGTCCACCGCCAGAGGTCCTGGAAGGCGCCGGCGAGGCCGCCCGGGAAGACGAAGAGCAGGAGGACGAGGATGCTGCCCAGCACCAGCGGCCAGTACTGCGTGTACGAGACGATCTGCTGGTTCAGCAGGATGAGCACGACCGCACCCACGCTCGGCCCCACGAAGGTGCCCATGCCGCCCAGGAGGGTCATGATGAGCACCTCGGAGGACTTGGTCCAGTAGGCGAAGTCGGGGAAGACGCCCCGGTTGAAGATGCCGAACAACCCGCCGGCCAGGCCGCGCGAAAGCGCCGGCGAGGACGAAGGCGGCCAGCTCGTAGCGCCGGACATTCACGCCGATGAATTCCGCGCGCTCGGGATTCTCCTGTATCGTCGTGAGCATGCGCCCGAAGGGCGAGCCGACGATCCGGCGCAGGACCCACAGCGCCGCCGCGACCAGGATGATGCAGAGGAAGTAGAAGTAGTCGGACGTCCGGTACCCGCCGAGAAACGGCAGCCAGCCGGCGGCCGTCTCCACCCAGTCGAAGCTGGGATAGGGAATTTCCGGCATGCCCTGCTCGCCGCCCGTCACCTCGTTCCACTTGAAGCAGATGGCCCAGACGATCTGGGCGAAGGCGAGCGTCAGCATGGCGAAGTAGATGCGGGTGAGGCGCACGCAGAAGAAGCCGAAGAAGACGGCGAAGAGTCCCGCCACCACGCCGGCGGCGGGAAGGCGAGGAGGAAGGTGACGCCCAGCTTCTTCATGAGGATCCCGGTGGTATAGGCGCCGATCCCGAAGTACGCGGCGTGGCCGAAGGAGACGAGACCGGTATAGCCCACCAGCAGGTTGAGGCTGGTGGCGAACAGCGCCAGATCACGACGTCATTGGCCGGGAAGGTGTAGAAGCGTGAGCCGAGGGCGGGCACGAGGAACGCGGCGACGAGGATGAGCAAAGCCCAGGGAATGCGCCGCATGGGGATTACTTGAGCGGCTTCCCGAGCAAGCCCCAGGGCCGGATCACGAGCACGGTGGCCATGAGGGCAAAGATGGCGAAGATGGAGAAGCGCGGGAAGAAGAGAATGCCGAAGGACAGCACCTGGCCGTAGATCAGCGCGCCGAGGAAGGTGCCCCAGAAGGAGCCGAGGCCGCCGATCACCACCACCACGAAGGCGTCCACGATGACGTCGGTATCCATGCCGGGCACCACCGCGCGCATCGGGCGTGATGAGCGCGCCGCCCAGGCCGCCCAGGAAGGAGGCCAGCACGAAGACGCCGGTGTAGAGCGCGCTCACGTTCACGCCCAGCGCGCCCAGGGTCTCGCGGTCCAGCGCGGCGGCCCGGATGAAACGGCCCATGCGCGTGCGCTGGAGCACGAACCAGAAGCCCAGCGCGATGGCGGGGCCGAGGAGCAGGATGAAGAGGTTGTAGTGGGGCAGGGTGGCGCCGAAGACGGAAAAGGAGCCGGTGAGCCCCGGCGGGCGCCCACGGACTTCTGCTGGGTGCCCCAGATGATCTTGGCCACGTCCCCAGGATGAGGACCAAGGAATAGGTGAACAGGAGCTGGTAGAGCTCCTCCTTGCCGTAGAGATAGCGGAAGAGGAACCGCTCGATGATGCCGCCCAGCACCGCGATGGTGCACGCCGCCCCAGCGCGGCCACCCAGGAACATCCCACCCTCCTGCCCCAGCCACTGCACGATCTGATACGCCGAATACGCCCCAGCATATAGAAGGTCCCATGCGCAAAGTTGAGCACGCGCAACACGCCGAAGATCAGCGAGAGTCCCGACGCGATAAGGAACAGGAACATCGCCGCCGTGAGCCCGCTCAGCGACTGCGCGAATACGAAGGAAGGATCCGGCATCTAGTTTTTCAATCTAAGAAGGGCAAGCGACGGAGTGATTGAGTGAGGCCGAGCGGGAGGGCGAGCGGAGGCGGGCCGGGGCGCGCCCCGGCGAATGCTGTACTGAGCAAAGGGGGTGTGCCCCGGCCCGAATCCGATCGCCCGTCTGACCTGACACCTAGTCCATGAACTTCGTCGGGTCGACGTACTCCACCGGCTTCATGATCGGAAACGGATACTTGGGATCCATCGCGGTCTTGCCATACAGCTGCCCGCGATTCGCCTGATGGTCCTTTTCCCGGATCGTCTGCTTGCCGATTGGCGTGTCGATGGAGAGGCCCAGCAGCGCCTTGGCCACCTTGTCCGATTCGGTGCTGCCCGCCTTGGTGATGGCCTCGACGAGGAATTGCATGCCGGTATAGCCCTGAATGGCCCAGGAGGACGGGTACTCGTCCTTCAGGTACTTCGACTAGCCGGCTCGTGTAGTCGCGGTGGGCGGCCGTCTCGCCCCAGTAGAAGGCGTCGATAGGAGTTGCCCCAGATTCCCACCGGATAGTCCTTGCCCATGGACTTGGTGGTCTCCGGCGAGCCCGCCTCGCCGACGCCGATGAAGTTGTACTTCAGCGCGTCGAACATGCCCAGCGCTTTGGCCTGCTTGGAGTACGTCACGAAGAAGCCGCCCCAGATCGAGAGAGAACACCGCCTCGGGCTTCTTCCCCATCTGGGCGTTGATGAACGGGTTGTAGTCCTGCTCGCCGAGCTTGGGCCACTGCTGGTCCACGATCTGCACCGACGGCTTGACCTTCTTGAGGTGCTCGACGAACGCGCTGGGTCACGTCCTGTCCATACGCGTAGTCGAAGCTCATCGTGGCCACCCGGGTCACCGGCCACTTGGCCACGATCTCCGCCGCGCTCCGGCCCTCCATGGTCGTGTTGGCGGAGACGCGGAAGACGTACGGGTGCAGCTTGTCGGCGGCGGTGAGCTGGTCGGTCTTCGGGATGGGGGCGATGAAGACGATCTTGTTCTCCTTCGCCACCACCGACACCGCGGGCCCCTCCGCGGAGGTGAGGGTGCCCACCAGGAAGTCCACGTTGTCCTTGAGGATGAGCTCGCGCGCCACCCGCACCGCCTCGTTGGCGTCCGCCTCGGAGTCGCGCACGATGAGCTCGAACTTGCGCCCGCCGAGCACGCCGCCCTTGGCGTTGATCTCGTCCACGTACATCTGGGCGCCCTTGGAGGCGGGCTCGCCGAACAGCGCGGGCGGGCCCGACAGCGGCATGGGCATGCCGACCTTGATCGTCTTCTGCGCCTCGGCCGCCAGCGGCAGCGCGAGCAGGCCGGCCAGCAGCATGGTGAGCACACGGGTCATCATGAGAAGTCTCCTTTAGAAGTTGCGAGTCACGAAGCGGCCGCCCTGCATCACCGACAGGCGGCCGCGGTCCTGCAGCACGGTGATGTCGCGGAGCGGATCGCCGTCGACCACCACGAGGTCGGCGAGCTTGCCCCGCTTGCAGCGTCCCGAACCGGTCGTCCATCCGCATGAGCTCGGCGCCGCTGCGGGTGGCGCAGGTGATGGCCTCGAGAGGGTGATAGCCGATGACGTCCACGAAGACCTGGATGTCCTTGGCGTACTCGCCGTGGGGGTTCCAGGCGAATCCGAAATCGCCGCCCGGGCACATGCGGATGCCGAGCTCGCGGGCGCGGCGATAGGTGTCGGCGGCCTGCTTGATCTCGTCGCGGAGCCCGCTGGGCGCGATCACCGCCTCGCCGATGCCGAAGCGGGGCCCGTTCTCGATGATGGAGTAGAGGTACCGGAGCCCCGGCACGAGGGTGAGCCCCTTGTCCGCGATCATGCGGAGCGTCTCGTCGTCGGCGTAGGTGGCGTGCTCGAGCGAGTCCACGCCCGCCTGGGCGGCCACCCGGCTCGACTGCTGCCCGCGCACGTGCGCCGCGGTCATGCGGCCGCGCATGCGCGACTCGTCCACCAGCGCCGCCACCTCGGGCAGGGTATAGGTGCAGTCGCCGATGGGGGTATGGGGCAGGAGCGCGTCGCCGCCGATATAGCACTTCACCACGTCGGCGCCGTCCTGATGGAGCGCCGGACGGCGGCGCGGATCTGCTCGGGGCCATCGGCGATGAGCGCGAGGCCTTCCATGCCGAGCTTGAGATACGTCGGGTTCCAGTCCGCCATCCCGCCGGTGGCGCAGATGTCCCGGCTGGCGGCCAGGAGCCGCGGGCCCGGGTAGAGGCCCTCCGCGAAGCGCCTGCTTCAGCGCGGCGTCGATGCGGTGCACGGCGCCGGCGGAGCGCGCGGCGGTATAACCGCAGTGCAGCAGGAGCTCGCCGTTCTTCGCCGCGCGCAGCGTGGACAGCTCGGGCGGGCAGTTGAGGTCGAGGTCGGCGATGGCCTTGACGTCGTTGTACGAGAGGTGGATATGCGCCTCCACCAGCCCGGGATCACGGTGCGCCCGCCCAGATCGAGGATCTCGGCCTCGGCGGGAGATGGGCGCATCCCCGGCGGCCAGCGGGCCCGCGTGGACGATGGTCGCACCCTCGATCAGGAGCGCGGCGCCCTCGCGGGCGGGCGCTCCGGTGCCGTCGATCAGCCGCAGATTCCGGAGGAGCCGCCTCATAGCGCGGGGAGTCCGGGATCACCGTGCGCATCCGGTACACGGAGGTGGAGGCGGTGATGTAGAGGCTCTGCAGATCGGCGTCGCCCCACGCGAAGTTGGCGGTGTACTCGGGGACCTGGATCACGCCGAGATCCACCGCCTCCGGGCTGAACACGTGGATGCCGCCGGGCCCGCAGCAGTACACGTTGCCGGCGGCGTCGATCTTCATCCCGTCCGGCGCGCCCTTGCCCTCGCCGCGGGTCTCCGCCCACACCTGCCGCCGGCGAGGCTGCCGTCCGGCCGCACGTCGAAGACCCGGATATGCTGGCGCGCGGTGTCGTTGACGAAGAGGCGCCGGCTGTCGAGGGAGAAACAGAGTCCATTCGGTCGGTCGAAGTCGTCCACCAGCAGCGCGGGGCGGCGGGATCGGGCCCGACCTTGTACACGCCCTGGAAGGACGAGCTCCTGCGGCCGCTCACGCCATAGAACTCGGCGCGGCCGTACGGCGGGTCGCTGAAGTAGATCGCCACCGTCCGCCGCGCAGACGATGTCGTTGGGGCTGTTGAGCTCGCTTGCCGTCGATAATGCGTGGCGGCGGGCAACGATGCGCCCGTCGGGCTCCGGTGCGCGACACCCGGCTGGAGGCGTGCTCGCAGGCCAGGAGTCGGCCCTGCCGATCCCAGGTGAGGCCGTTGGACATGTCGCAGGGCTTGCGGAAGGTGGTGACCCCATCGCCTCGCCGACCAGCGCCGCAGGTGATCGCCGGGCATGTCGCTCCACAGCAGGTACTGCCCGCGCGGGATGCCAGAGCGGCCCCTCGGTGAAGAGGCAGTCGCTGGCGATGCGCCTCGAACTCCACGGTGGTGCCGACGATGGAGGTGAAGAGCGCGTCCCGGACCTCCAGGCTCACTTCTTCATCCGCTCCCCGGGCTTGCCCGCCACGTACCAGTCCGGCGGGTCCACCTCCTCGACGACCACCCACACCGCCTCCTTCGGCAGCTTGGTGACGTCGTGTATCGCCTCGGTGACGCGGCGGGCGATCTCGTCCTTGCGCTCCTTGCCCCAGCCCTCGTAGATCCGGATATTGACGAATGGCATGGCGCCTCCTCGCGCTGGGCGTTGGTGGGGTGCTCCGAGGCCGAAAACGCGGGGCAGCCTAACATGCCGCCCCGCTTGGCCGTAAGGCCCGCGGCCCCTGGCGGTCGCCGCAATGCGTCAGCCATGCGCGTATGGCACACTGAGACCGTGGACCGGTCGGATCTCCTCAAGCTAATTGCGGCGGGATCGCACGCCCGAGGGGCGCGCCGCGGCGGCGCGGCCGCCGGTCCCTCCTCGTGCTGCTCGTGCTCCTGGTGCTCGCGGGCGCGGGCTGGCTGGTCACGGCCCGCGCCATGGTCCCCACCGTCCGCACCGCGGTGGCGCGGCCGGCAAGCCAGGAGGCCGGAGCCGGCTCCGTGCTGGACGCCAGCGGCTACGTCACCGCGCGGCGCCAGGCCACCGTCTCGGCCAAGATCACCGGCAAGGTGGTCGAGGTGCTGATCGAGGAGGGGCAGCAAGTGGCCGAGGGCGCTGTCCTGGCCCGGCTGGACGACACGGAGGCGCGGGCCCAGCTCTCGCTCGCGCAGTCCCAGCTCGCGCTGTCACGCTCCCAGCTGGCCGAGATCCAGGCCATGCTCGACCAGGCCGAGCGCGACTTCGTCCGCCAGCAGGAGCTCTTCAACCGCCAGCTCGTGAGCGAGCAGTCGATGGACGCCGCCCTGCGCCCAGCGCGACATGCTCCGCGCCCGCCTGGGCAGCAGCCGCGAGCAGATCGTGGTGGCGCAGGAATCCGTGGACGTGGCCAAGGTCCAGCTCGACAACACCGTGATCCGCGCGCCCTTCGCCGGGGTGGTGGTCGCCAAGTCGGCGCAGCCCGGCGAGATGATCTCGCCGATCTCGGCGGGCGGCGGCTTCACGCGCACCGGCATCGGCACCATCGTGGACATGGACTCGCTGGAGATCCAGGTGGACGTGAACGAGTCGTTCATCAACCGCGTGACGCCCGGCCAGCCGGTGGAGGCGATGCTCAACGCCTACCCGGACTGGAAGATTCCCGGCGAGGTCATCGCCATCATTCCCGACCGCGGACCGCAGCAAGGCGACGGTGAAGGTGCGCATCGCCGTCAAGTCGCAGGACCGGCGCATCGTGCCCGACATGGGCGTGCGCGTGTCGTTCCTGAGCGCCGCCGGCGCCCGCCGGCCGGCGAGCGTGCCGCGGCGTCCTCGTGCCTGCCGAGGCGGTGCGCGCCGAGGGCAACGACGGGCACGGTGTTCGTGGTCGCCGGGGACGCCGGCAGCGGCGCTCGGTGACGCTCGGCGCCGAGACCCCGCCGGCCGCGCAGATTCTCGGCGGGCTGCGCGACGGGGAGCGAGTCGTCCTGTCGCCGCCGGAGTCGCTGCGCGACGGCGCCGCCGTGAAGCTCGCCGACCGGCCGGAGCGGGCCGGACGACGCTTCCGGCCGGAGGCCGCCGCCGCCGGCCCCCTCGTCGAGATCCGCGGCGTGACCAAGCACTATCAGCGCGGCAGCGAGCGCATCGAGGTGCTCCACGGCATCGATCTCGAACATCCCGCGCGGTGACTTCGTGGCGCTGATGGGGCCGTCCGGCTCCGGCAAGACCACGCTGCTGAACCTGATCGGCGGCCTGGACTCGCCCACCGCGGGCGAGCATCGCGGTCGGACGGCCAGCGCATCGATCGGCTGTCCAGCGGCGACCTCGTCGCGCTGGCGCGCCGCCAACGTCGGCTTCGTGTTCCAGTTCTACAACCTCCTGCCCGGTGCTGTCCGCGCAGAAGAACGTGGAGCTGCCCCTGCTGCTCACCGACCTGTCCGGCGGCGGAGCGGCGGCAGCGCGCGCACGCATCGCGCTGGCGCTGGTCGGGCTCGAGGACCGCGCGCGCGCACAAGCCGCAGGAGCTGTCCGGCGGCCAGGAGCAGCGGGTGGCGATCGCCCGCGCCATCGTCTCCGATCCGGCGCTCCTGGTCTGCGACGAGCCCACCGGCGACCTCGACCGCGGCACCGCGGACGAGGTCCTGACGCTGCTCCAGATGCTCAACCGCGAGCACGGCAAGACGGTGGTGATGGTCACCCACGATCCCAAGGCCGCCGACTACGCGCGGCGACAGCTGCACCTGGACAAGGGCACGCTGGCGGACTGATCGGCCATGCGCCTGAGTACCGCTGCTCCTCGGCCGGGCTCTTCCGCAAGAAGACGCGCACGGTGCCTGACGCTCGCCTCGGTCGTGGTGGCCTTCATGCTCTTCGGCCTCCTGCAGGCGGTGACGAGCGGCCTTCGAGTCCGGCGCCGATAGCGCCGACGCCAAGCGCCTGCTGACCACCGCGCGCTACTCGATCATCGAGCTCCTGCCGCTGTCGCTACCTCCGCCGCATCGAGCGGCGTGCCGGGCGTGGTGGGCGTCGCGCACGCCGAGTGGTTCGGCGCCAAGTACCAGAACGAGAGCAATGCCTTCCCGGTGTTCGCGGTGGAGCCCGGCCGCTACCTCGACATGTACCCCGAGTTCACGGTCGCGCCCGCGCGAGCGCGAGGCCTTCGCCAAGACCCGCACCGGCGCCGTGCGCGGGCCGCCGGCTGGTCGAGCGCTTCGGCTGGAAGGTCGGGCCAGAAGCTGCCGATCAGCCTCCGAGATCCATCCCAAGCGCCGACGGCGACCATGAACTGGGAGTTCGACCTGGTCGGCGTCATCGACGCCGAGGATCCCGCGGTCAAGCGGTAACACCGACATGGTCCTCATCAACGTCGCGCTACTTCGACGAGGCGCGCCAGGTCAGGGCGCGGGGCGCACCGGCTGGTACATCATCATCCGCATCGCCGACTCCGGCCCAGGCGCAAGGCGATCGCCGGCGGCATCGACCGGATGTTCGCGAACTCGCCGGACGAGACCAAGACCCAGCCCGAGAAGGAGTTCGCCATCGGCTTCGCCAAGCAGATCGGCGATATCGGCGCCCTGGTCGCGCGCATCCTCGCCGCGGTCTTCTTCACCATCCTGATCCTCACCGGCAACACCATGGCGCAGTCGATCCGCGAGCGCATCCCCGAGCTGGCCATTCTCAAGACCCTGGGCTTCTCGGACGCGCGGGTCACCGTGCTCGTGCTGGCCGAGTCGGCGTTGCTGCTGCGTCATCGGCGGCGCGGTCGGCATGGGCGTCGCCGTCGGCATGCTTCCCGTTCCTCAACGGCGCCACCGGCGGCCGCTTCCCGCCGCTCTTCGTCGGCGTCGAGCACGCTGGATCGGGGCGCTGGCGGTGGCGCCATCGCGTCGCGCTGATGGTCGGACTGCCGCCGGCCTGGCGGCCCGGCGCCTGCGCATCGTGGACGCGCTGGCGGGGCACCGGTGATGCGGCGTGCCCTGCGACAGGTCGCGCAGATCACCCTGGTCAACCTGCGCAACCTGCCCCAGCGCCTCGGCACCTCGCTGGTCGTCGTCATCGGCATCGCGGCGTGGTCGGGCGTGCTGGTGTCGGTGCTCGCCATGGCGGAGGGGTTCCGCCACACGCTGGCGAGCACGGGGCGCGCGAGACCGCGTGATCATGCTGCGGGCCGGCTCCGACGCGGAGATGTCCAGCGGCGTGCGCGCGATCAGACCGTGCTGCTGGGAAGCCTCCCGCCATCGCGCGCGATGGCGAGGCGACGTCCGCTCGCCTCCGCCGAGCTGGTGGTGATGGTGGATCTGCCGCGCACGCGGCCAGTCGGATCCCAACAACGTGCCGTTCCGCGGCGTGCAGCCGGCCGCCTTCGCCATTCGCGACGAGCTGGCCCTGGTAGAAGGCCGCCGCTTCGCGCGCGGGGTCCGCGAGGTCGTCGTGGGCCGGCGGGCGGCGCAGCAGTTCGAGGGCTGGCCGTCGGGTCGCGCATCGCGTTTCGCGACAGCGACTGACGGTGGTCGGCATCTTCTCGAGAGCGGGGCGACGTGCACGAGTCCGAGATCTGGGCGGACGCCGAGGTCGCCATGTCGGCATTCCGGCGTCAGGGGTATCAGTCCCTCACCGCGCGGCTCGCCGACGGATCGGACGCGGGCCTGGCCGCCCTCACCGCCGCGGTGAAGCGCGATCCGCGCTTCTCGATCCGGCGTCTGGCGCGAGCCGAGTACTACGCCAAGCAGCCGAAGGTGCTCGCGACCTTGATCAACGTGCTGGGATATACGGTGGCCGCGTTCATGGCCGTAGGGGCCACCTTCGGCGCGCTCAACTGCATGTACTCGGCCATCGCCAGCCGGCAGGTGGAGATCGCCACCCTGCGCGCGATCGGCTTCGGGAGCGCGCCGGTGGTGGTGTCGGTGCTGATCGAGGCGCTGGTCCTGGCCGCCGTCGGCGGCGCGCGTCGGCGGCGGGCTCGCCTATCTCTATTGCGACGGCGCCTCGCTGTCCACGCTGAACTTCGACACCTTCTCCCAGGTCGCGTTCGACTTCCGCGTGACCTGGGCGCTCCTGCAAGGGCCCTGTGGGCCCTGGTCATCGGTGCGGTGGAGGCGTGCCGCCCGCGATCCGGTGCGGGCCCGCCTCCCCATCACCCTCGCGCTCCAGGCGTCGCAGCGCCGGCCGGCTAGAAGGTCAGCTTTGGTCGCCCGGGCTGATGGGGAAGACCTGGGTGGTGGCGGGCGCCGAGCGCGGCCTGATACTCCTGCGGCGTGCCCTTGAGCACCGGGAACGTGCCGTAGCGGAACGGGATGGCGAAGCGCGGCTTCAGCATCTCGCGCGTGGCATAGGCGGCATCGCGCGGGTCCATGACGAAGTGGCCACCGATGGGGATCAGCGATGAGGTCGGGCTTATAGTACTCGCCGATCAGGCGCATGTCCCCGAAGAGCCCCGTGTCGCCCATGTGATAGAGCTTGAAGCCGTTCTCGAACCTCGACGATAAAGCCGCAGGCCTCGCCGCCGGGATAGGTCGTGCTCTTCTTCGTGGTCGGATCGGTGACGGTGACCTCCGAGGAGTGCTCGGCGCGCACCTGCGTGATGGTGATCTGGGGCCTGAGCGGGTTCAACTCTTTCCGCCCTTGCCAAAGCGGACGACCTTTTCTCCCGGCACCCAGCCGAGGTCGATGATGGTCGCCATCAGGCCGGCGGGTCCCATCACGGTGGCGCCTGTCCGCTTCGCCGAAGCTCGCGCGACGTCACCCACGTGGTCCCCGTGGCCGTGGTGACGAGAATGACGTCGACGTTGCCCAGCGCGTCCAGATTCTTCCACTGGGGAGGGGTCTTGGGTTGTTGGCGAGGAAGGGGTCGATGACGATGGTCTTGCCGGTCAGCGTGGTGAGTTTGGTGGGCAGCCCGGCCGAGCCAGTGCACCTCGACCTTGGCGGTTTGCGCCCACGCGGGCCCGGCGGCCAGAGCCACCGCGCCGCCGTGCCGGCGAGGGTGAGGAAGTCGCGCCGGCCGAGGCCGGCCATGCGCGCTTCAGGCGATGCCACGCGGCGGTTCCGGTACTGAAACGATCTGGCAGCATCGGGCGCGCCTCCTCTTGACGTGTGAGGGTCAGGCCTTGAGGTGCTTGGCGAAGTGGTCGGTGCAGCGCTTCCAGCCATCCGCCGCCGCGGCCGCGTCATAGGACGGCCGGTAGTCGGCGTGGAAGCCATGCCCCACCCCGGATAAACAATGATCTCGACGTTCTGTTCCCGGCCGCCTTGACCATCTCTGCCGAACTTCACCGCGTCCTCGGGCTTGGGGCTCTGGTCCTTCTCGCCGAAGAGAGCCCAGGAACGGGCACCTTGATGTCCTTGGCCACGTCGAAGCCATTGACGGGATTGGGCTGGTCGGGAAAGGGACGGGCCGGCGGGCCATACCAGGCCACCGCCGCCTTGATGTCGGGGATCGCCGCCGCGGCCTGAATGGTCGGCGCCGCCGCCCCAGCACCAGCCCGTCACGCCGATCTTGCTCGCGGCCATGCCGGGACGGGTCTTCGCCCAGTCCGCCGTGGCCTGCAGAGTCGCCCAGCACCTGCTTCCGCGGTACCGCGAACACGATCTTGAGGATGTCCTGGATGTTCGGGAGCTGGGCCACGCCGCCTTCCCGCTTGAAGAGCTCGGGGGCCACCGCGTAGTAGCCGGCCTTGGCGAAGCGGCGGGTGCAGTCGCGGATATACTCGTGCACGCCCCAGACCTCCGAGATCACGAGCACGATCGGGTAGGGACCGCCCGAGGCCGGCCGTGCCTCGTAGACGGGCATCTCGTAGCCGCCGATCTTCACCTCGAAGTCGCCGACGGCGATACCGTCGGTGTCGGTCTTGATGGCCTGGGCGAGCACCTTGTCCACCGGGCCAGCGCGTAGCCGGCGAAGGTGGCGGTGCCGACGAGCGCCTGGCGACGGGTGATCCCGCTGCTCTCCTGGTCCATGATCTCACCCTCCCTTTTCCGCGATTGCGCGCCGGGATGACGCGCCTCGGCCGGAGGGTACCATGGCGCGCCGGGGGCCAGAAAGCGCGGCCCTCTCCCCCGCGTGGGGGAAAGGGGAATCAGAGGGAGTGGTCGGACTGGGGCTCCGCGGTGGCCGAGCACGCGGTGTCGAAGTGGACCATCCTGGGGTTCTCCCCGACTGGGCCTCGTCGCAGGGCTCGGCCACATACGGGGCGTTGACGAGCAGGAACAGCATGGCGGCGAGCGCGAGTCTATGTCTCATCATGCGGCCTCCCGTGGGGTAAGGTGTGATCTGACTCCAATCGCTCGCAGGGACCGTGCCAAGCGCCGTCCCCTGCACTTTCGCGGCTTTGGTGTCGCGCGGCGCCGCGAACCTCGGGCTTCCTGCCGCCCGGTCGGGCGAACCACCCGAGGCGCGCGAGAGCGGCACGTCCGGCATCGACGCCTGCTATCCTGTGCTCGTGGGCCGATCTGGTCAATGAGTTTTCGTGGTCCCGCAGCCGGGACAATGTCTTCCAGGAGTGCCGGCGCCGGTACTATCTCCACTACTACGGGTCCTGGGGCGGCTGAACGCGGAGGGCGATCCGCAGACACGGCTCCTTTACGTGCTCAAGCAGCTCGCCACTCGGCAGATATGGGCCGGGCGCCTCGTCCACGAGTCGGTGGAGCGCGCGCTTCTCGCTGCGCGACGGCTACTCCCTCGTCCGAGCCGTCGCTGATCGAGAGCACGGTGCGCCAGATGCGCGGGAGTGGAAGGGCTCGCGGGACGGCATCTATCGCGAGTATCCCAAGCGCACGGGTCTCTTCGAGCACGAGTACGCCGCGCCCATCCGCGATTCGGAGTGGCAGGCCATCCGCGACAACGTGATCCGCTGCCTCCGGAACTTCTACCGGCTCCCGCCTTCGCCGACATCAAGGCCACCCCCACCGACCGCTGGGTGCTCATCGAGGACATCGGGTCCTTCCAGTTCGAGGGCACCAAGGTCTTCGCCGCGCCGGACTTCGGCTACTGGAATGCGGCCGATCGGCTGCAGCTGGTGGACTGAAGACGGGGGCGCCGGGGCGGACGCTTCGCTCCAGCTGGGCGGCTACGCGCTCTACGCCCGCGAGACCATGGGCGTGGACCCCGAGCGGGTAGACCTCCTCGAGGTCAATCTCCGCGAGGGAAGGTGACCACGCATCCCTGGGGCTCGCTCGACCTCGATCGCGTGTGGGACCATATCTTCGGCTCTCGGTGCGCTCCATGCGCGCCTACCTCAAGGATCCCTCCAGAACCTCGCCGAAGAGGCGGACTTCGAGAAGGCGGAGGATCAGCGCATCTGCCGCTGGTGCAATTTCCGGAGCGGTATGCCGCCCGGAGATGGCGCCCTTCGCGCTTCCCACTCCCGAAGCGCTCCCGGTGGAGGGATCGAGGATGAAGGCGCTGCTCGTCGATCTCGACGACACCCTCCTCGACTATTCGGGCGGCGTGGACGAGTCGCTGGAGAGGCGCGTGTCGCAGCGTCGCCGAGCCCGCGGGCATCGACGGTCGCCGCGCTGCTGCCCGCGCTGGCGCGGCTCGCGGCGCTGGTTCTGGGACGATCCGGTGCGGCATGCCCGCGAGCGTACCGACATGAACGGCGCCTGGCGGCAGATCGTGGCGCACGCGCTCGAAGGCATCGGACGCCCGAGCGAGCGCCTGGCCGTCGAGGTGGCGGAGGCCTTCGCCGCGAATCGCTGGCGGCGGATGGCGCTCTATCCCGGCGCCCGCGAGGCGCTGGTCCGGCTCCGCGCGGAGGGCATGCCGCTCGCGCTGATCACGAACGGCGACAAGACCCACCAGCGGCGCAAGATCGAGATGCACGATCTCGGGCGGTTCTTCGACGTCATCGTGATCGAGGGCGAGTTCGGCGTGGGCAAGCCGGACGAGTCCGCTCTATCGCCACGCGCTCGGCGCCCTCGCCGTCTCGCCCGGCGACGCCTGATGGTCGGGGACAACCTGTGAGTGGGACGTGGCGGCGCCGCAGCGGCTCGGACTCCGCGCCGCGTGGGTGGATGCTCCCGGTCAGGGACTGCCCCCGGGCAGCCTCCGTGAAGCCCGATCGAGTTCTCCGTGCTTTTTCGGAGCTGCTCGGCGGCGAGGCCTGACCGATCGCGGGGACTCCTGGACGAGCGCCGACGGCTGAGCGCCCGCGCTAGGGCTTGGGCGGGTGGACGACGACGGTGCGGAGGGTGGCGAGGTAGAGGCCGGCCACGCGCTGCACGTCAGCGGCGGTGACCGCGCTTCACCGCGGCGATCGTAGCGATCGAGGAACTCGTAGCCCACCCCCGCCGCCTCGTAGCTGGCGAGGTACCAGGCCTGGCGCGCATTGGTGCGCCGGTCCATGGCGAGGTTGCCGAGGAGATAGGCCTTGGCCACGCCGCAGCTCCTCCGTCGGCGACGGGCTCGCGGCTGGATCCGCGCGAGCTGCGCCCGCAGCGCGGCCTCGGCGCGCTCCACGTTCTCGGGCGCGGTGCCGAGCTGCGCCTGGATGAAGGCGCGGTCCACGCGGGTGGGTAGACGACGCCGGTGGTGTAGGCCGAGCCCCTGCTTGTCGCGCAGATCGGAGAAGAAGCGTCCCGGCCATCCCGCCGCCCAGCACGCGTGGACGAGGACCTTCACCGCGGCGTAGTCGGGCTCGGTCATCGTGTGGGCGCCAGGCCGCCGGCCAGGATCTGGGCCTGCGCGCCCGGCACCTCACCACCGCCTCCCGCGTGGCGGCGGGCGCGCGCGGATGCGGCGCGGGCGAGCGGGCGCAGCGGTCCGGTGGATGTCGCCGAAGCGCTTCGCACCTGCGCCAGCGACCTCGCCGGCCCGCACGCGGCCGCTCACCGCCAGGAACATCTCGCTGGGCACGAAGTGGCGCCGGTAGCAGCGCGATCATGTCGTCCCGCGTGATGCGCTCCGACGCTCTCGCGCCGGCCCAGCGGGCTCCACGCGTACGCGTTGTCTCCGTACAGCCGCGGCGAGCATGGTGTCGCACCGCCGACGTCGTAGGGCTTGTCGCCGCGATTCCGGATCTGCTTGATGATGAAGTCCCGGACCGCTTCGGTGGTGGCGCGGCGGCAGGGTAGGGGTGAGGGCCACGTCGGCGACGAGGTCGAGGATCTCGGCGGAGTGGCGCGCCAGCGCGGTACCGCTGATCTCGGAGGCGTCCACGTCGCCCCAGGCGTCGATGCTCCCGCCCATCCGATCGGCGGCCTGCGACGATCTCGGGCGCCGTCCATCTTCTGGTGCCGCGGACCACCATGAACTGGAGGAGGTTCGAGATCCCCGCATTCGTCGCGGGTCTCCCAGCGCGTGCCCAGGCGCACGTTGAGGGAGAGGCCGACCACCGGCGCGGTCGGGATTCTCCCGCACCAGCAGGGTGAAGCCATTGGCCAGGCGCGTCCGCGTCACCGTCTGGGCCCACGCCGCGGCCGGGAACGGCGCCGGCGGCGGCGAGCCCGCCGGAGTCCGAGGGCGAGGAAGCGGCGGCGGCGCATGGACGCTATTTCGCCCCGGCCTCGGCAAGAAGGCCGAGCCGCGCATAGGCGCTCCGGGAGAGGAAGCGCCGCGCCGCGTCGCGGATCTGCTCGCGGGTCACCTGGCGGAGCCGATCGACGTAGCGCAGCTCCTCCTCGAGGGTCCAGGTGGTCTCGGCGATGCCGTAGGCGTACGCGAGCCCCCTCCGACGTCTCCACCGAGAAGGCGTGCTCCGACTCGAACTTGGTCACCGCGAGCTGCCGCTCGTCCTCGGTGGGACCGCTTTCCTGGATCTTGGCCAGCTCCTCGAGGATGATCTGCTCGACGCGCGTGAGATCCTCGGCTTCCAGCTCGGCGCGGATCGAGAGGATGCCGCCGCCCATGAGGGCGGAGTAGCTCATGGTTGACCCCGGTGACGAGGCGCTCTTCGTCGCGCAGCCGGCGGGCGAGCCGGGCTGGACTCGGTGCCGGCGAGAATGGAGGCGAGAAGATCCACCGCGAAGCCGTCGGGATCGTCGGCGCGCGGCGCCAGCCACCCATGCGCGAGCAGCGCCTGCTGCTCGGGGCGCTCGACGTCCTTCCGCACCACGCCGGTGAGGGGCGCGGGCGCGGGCGACGCGCTGGTGAAGCGGCTGGCGCGGCACGCGACCGAAGGTCCGGTCCACCGCGGCGCGCACCGCGCGCTCGTCCACGGGCCCCGCCACCACCAGCGACATGTTCTGCGGGCGTGTAGTAGTGGCGATTGAAGTCGCGCAGCCGCTCCTGGGTGGCGGCATTCATCGTCTCGGGGACGCCCAGGACGGGCCGGCCATAGGGATTGCCGTCGAAGACCATGCCGTAGAGCTGGCGGACGATGGCAGTGCGCGGGTTGTCCGCCTCGATGCGGGCCTCCTCGAAGATCACCTCGCGCTCCCGCCCGATCTCTTCGGGGATCGAAGCTCGAGCGGAAGGCCATGTCGTGCAGCAGCTCGATGGCGGTGTCGGTGGACTCGCGCGGCACCACGATGTAGAAGGTGGTGTAGTCGAACGACGTCACCGCGTTCGACTCTCCCGCCCACCCCTTCCACCGCCCGATCCACGTAGCCCGGCCCCCACTTGTCGGTGCCCTTGAACAGCATGTGCTCCTGGAAGTGCGAGTAGCCGAGCTGGTCCGGCCGCTCGTAGCGCACCCCCACGCCCACCCACAGATAGACGGCGACGATGTCGGAGGCGCGATGGTCCTGCACGATGAGGCGCATCCCGTTGGGCAGCACCGTCCGGGTGGGCGGGGATGCTCCGCGCGCTGCGGCGGCAGGCCGGCGCGCGGGGGAACGGGAGCGACGGTGGAGGGCGCGGCGACCTGAGCGCCGGCGCAACCGGCCAGCGACAGGAGGCAGCGCCGCCCGCAGCGAGCGCGCGCCAGGTCGAGATCATGGCGGAGAGTATACTCCGGTCGCTCAGATCGGGACGGCAGCCCCGGAGACCGCCTCCGCGGCCTCCGAAGCGAGGAAGGCCACTCACGAGGGCGACCGCGTCGGTGGTGACCCACGAGGACCGGTCGGCATCCGGCATGGCCTGGCGATTCGCGGGTGTCCATGGTGCTGGGCAGCACCGCGTTCACCGTGATTCCGTGGGACGCACTTCCTGTGCGAGGGCCTGGGTGAGGGTGATGACCGCCGCCTTGGCGACCGTGTAGCCGATGAAGCCGCCCGCGGGCGGCACCACCGCCCGCGACGCGATGTTCACGATGCGGCCGTGGCGGGCGCGAGTCATCACCGGGAGCACGGCGCGGCAGCCCAGCATGGTGGTCGTCAGGTTGAGGGTGAGCATGCGGTTCCACTCGGCCACGGACGTCGAGGCGAGGTCACCGCCCGCGAAGCCGCCCACCGCATTGACCAGCGCGTCCACCCGCCGGTGCCGCTCGACCACACCCGCCACGAACCGGTTCACCGCCGCTTCGTCGGTGACGTCGCAGGGAGCGGCGTCCAGGCGCGGCGCCTCCGCCGGCCCCAGGCGGGCGCGCAGAGCATCCGTCTCCTCCGGCACCGCGAAGGGCACGCAGACGGTATCGCCCGCGGAGAGCAAAGGCCAGGCAGATGGACTGGCCGAGGGCGCCGGTGCCTCCCGCGACGATGGCGACGCGGCCGGGCACGCTCAGGCGTCCGAAAGCTCGGGCAAGCGCCGGCGTGTCGGCTCGGCGACCGAGGGCGTCCATCCTCTCCGGCGAGGGCGAAGTCCAGCTCGGTGAGCCCGCCCGCGTCGTGGGTGGAGAGGTCCACGGTGACGCGGTTCCACGCATTGCTCCAGTCCGGATGGTGCTCGAGGGCCTCGGCGGCGTGAGCGGCGGCGGTCATGAAGCCGAAGGCGGCCACGAAATCCGGGAACTCGTAGTCCCGGTGGAGCTTGCCGTCGCGGAGGGTCCAGCCGCGCAGCGCGCGAGCCGGGCGCTCACGTGATCGTCGGAGGAGGCGCGGGGGCGCGGCATGCGACCAGCCGGCCGCCGGCGCGGCGAAGATGCCGGCGCGCTGGACGTCCTCGTAACGGACCTTGGCCACGTCGAACTCCTCGATGTTGGCGGTGAGCTTCTGAACGTCTGCTCGAAGGAAGGCAGGGTCTTGCGCTGGCGGGTGAGCGGCGTGGTCCGCGCGAGGACGAAGTTCTTCACGTAGGGATGGTTGATGCCGCGCTTCTTGATCTTGGCCACCACCTTGCCGAGGGCCTCGTCGGCCTCCGCGCACCATGGCCGCGCGCTCCTCGCGCTCCGCGAGCGTCTTCGCGGAAGTGGCCCTTGAGGAACTTGTCCACGCGCCGGAGAATGGGCGCGAAGGCGCCGCCCGAGAACGCGCTTGTTCTGCTCGTAGAGGAGCCCCAGGGTCACGAAGTGCGGCGGCCTCGAACTGGAAGGCGTAATCCTCCTCGCCGCTCGACGGCTCCTCCTCGACCAGGCCCGTGTACATGCGGATGACCTCGAGGGACTTCTCCTTGAGGTTGTGGGCCTTCTCGGTATTGAGCGCGAGGATCTGGTAGGCCACCTCCGGCTCCGGCACCAGGATGGCGGGGACCATCTTGGCCTTGAGCTTCTCCAGCACGGTGCGCCGGTGATTGCCGTTGGGCGTCCAGTAGAGCCCGGGACGCGGCGACATCGCCACGATGGGATCCACGAAGCGGTCGATCTTCTTCACGCACTCCTGGAGCCGCTTGACGTGGGTGGGCGAGAGGTCGCGCTGATACGGGGTGGCCTCCACCAGCGCCGGCGGGAGCAGGCAGAAGATCTGCCAGTGCTGGCCCACCGGCTCGCGGTAGAGCGCGAGCGCGCGCCCGCCGTCCTTCTCCACCTGCTCGGCCAGCGCGGTCGCCGGCTTCGGCGGATCTTCGTTCTCGGGAAACACCGTCCATTGCGCCATGGAATCGTCCTCCGCGCCTCCGGGCCATTATGCCCGAGGCGCCCGCCACCGGCCAGCGGCTCAGGCGGGGTCTTGGCCGGAACCGCGGGGGCGGCCGGGCCCGCGCCGCCGCAGCGCCTCGCGGAGGCTGCCGTAGATGCCCGTTGGGAAGGAAGATGATGAAGACGATGAGCAGAAAGCCGTAAATGGTCTCGGCCATGCCGATGAACTTGAGTCCGAAGCCGATGCGGAGGGTCTCCCCGAGCGCGATGGTGAGCGCGGTTCCCACCGTGGGCCCGAGCAGCGAGTACATACCGCCGAGGACGACCGCGAACACGATCCGCAGGGACACGCCGATCCCGGACAGGGTGTCCGGGTTCACGTAGGCGATGTACTGGGCGTAGAGCAACTCCGCCCAGCGCGGTGAGCGAGGCGGAGAGCACGGTGATCGCCATCTTGAAACGGCTCACGCGGATGCCCACCGAGGCCGCGGCAGTCTCGTCCTCGCCGATTGCCTCCATCGCCGACCGCGCCATCGAGCGGTCGATCCGGTGCCACACCCAGAGGCCGCCCAGCCACAGGACGAGCGCACCGTAGTAGAACACGCGCTTGTCCGCGAACTGGATGGCCCACACGCTGTCGCCCACCGCGGAGCGGACCGATAGCCCCAGCGAGCCGCCCGTCCAGTTGCGCTCGGCGATGATGAGGAGGCGGATCACCTCGCCCACCGCCAGGGTGACGAGCCCGAAGTAGTGGCCGATGACCTGGAAGCGCGAGCAGGGGTAGGCGACGATGAGGGCGAACACCGCGGTGAACCCCACTGCCGCCACTGCCCCGATCCACGGCGTGAGGCCGTAGAAGTTCCACAGCAGGGTCGAGGTGTAGGCGCCGAGCCCGAGGAAGGCCCGTGGCCGAGCGAGACGAGGCCGAATCGGCCCATCAGCGACCACGCGCCGCCGATGAAGGACCAGATGAGGACCTGCACCGCCACGTGGATGGTGTACTCGCGGGTGATGCCGAGGGGCAGGAAGGGCCCGGCGAGAAGGACGGCGAGGAAGAGCCCCCGACCACGCGCCCCGGCTCACTGCCGCTTCGCCATGATGCCGCCGGGACGGGCGAAGATCATCACGATGAAGACCACGAACGCGATCACATAGCCCATCTCGGTGGACCAGAGCACGCCGGAGACCGAGATGATCTCGCTCATGATGAAGGACGCGATGAACGCCCCCACCATGTTCCCGAGCCCCCGAGCACGCAGATCATGAAGGTGAGCGGTCCGAACTGGCCGCCGAAGAACGGGTGCACCGAGTACTGGAAGATGAGCAGCGCCCCCGCGAGCCCCGCCATGAGGCCGCCCACCGCGGAGGTGACGATGTAGACCCGCTGCGGGTTGGCGCCCATCAGGCGCATGGCGTCGCGGTCCTGGGACACGGCGCGAATCGCCGTGCCCATGTAGGTCCGGGTGAGGAAGAGGTAGAGGCCACCATGGCGACGATGGAGATCACGAAGGGGATGATGCGCCCGGCGGGCAGGAAGATGCCGGCCACCTCGTAGGAGGGCAGGGACAGACGCACGCTCTTGTGGTCGGTGGTCCAGAGGAAGGTGGCGAAGGACTGGATGAAGAAGAGGAGTCCGCCGGTGGCGAGGAGCTGGTTGACCGGCGGGCTGCCGAGGATCGGCGTGATGATGAGGAGGTGGACCCCCACGCCGAGGAGGGCGCCGAGGACGAGCGAGGCGAGCCCCGCCGCCCACACCGGCCAGCCGTACACCTGCACGAGGAAGTACATCGCGTACATGCACAGCATGACGAGGTCCACGTAGGCGATCCACACGATGTCGATGACGCCGAAGATCAGGTTGAGGCCGAGCGCGAGGAGGGCGAGGATGCCGCCGAGGAGGATGCCGTTCACCGCCGCTTCCGCGATGAAGATGGGGTCGATCATGGTTGGCGGCGGCTCGGTTGGCGGGGACTCAAGGTTGATCGAATCATGGTTGGCGGCGCCTCAGATTTCCATATCCGTTCGCCTCGCCTTCGGCTGCGGCTCACAAACCTGCTGCGGCTCACAAACCTGCCGCGCCTCACAAACCTGCTGCGCCTCACAAACCCACATATGCCTTGCGCACGAAGTCGTGCTCGGAGAGGTCGGCGGCGCGGCCTTCCATCTTGATGCGGCCCACCTCGAGGAGATAGGCGCGGTCCACCAGCTTGAGCACCTGCCGCACGTTCTGCTCCACCACGAGGATGGTGTAGCCCTCCTCGCGCACGCGGCGGATGAGGTCGAAGAGGCGGGAGGACCACGACCGGGGCCAGGCCCATGGATGGCTCGTCGAGCAGGATGATCTTCGGCCGTGACATGAGGGCGCGCCCCAGCGCCAGCATCTGCTGCTCGCCGCCGGACATGCTGCCCGCGCGCTGGGTTCTCCGCTCGGCCAGGACCGGAAAGAGGGCGTAGACGCGCTCGAGGCTCTCCGCATAGCGGCGCGCGCGCGGCGGGCAGGTAGGCACCCATCTTGAGGTTGTCGGCGACGGTGAGCGCGGGAAGAGCCGGCGGCCCTCGGGCACGTGGGCGATGCCGTGGGCCACGATCTCGTGGGCGGGCCGGCCGGCGAGCGGCAGCCCTCGAAGACGAGCTCGCCGGCACGTGGGACGATGAGCCCCGAGATCACGCGCATGAGAGTGGTCTTGCCCGCGCCGTTGGGACCCACCACCGCCACCGCCTCGCCGGGAGCCACGGTGAGATCCACGTCCCACAGCGCGGTGAAGTGGCCGTAGCCCGCGGTGACCTTCCGCAGCTCGAGCATGCTCCATGCCAGCGCGGCGGTGTCGCCGAGGTAGGCTTCGATGACGGTGGGATCCTTGGCCACCTCCAGGGGCAGCCCCTCGGCGATCTTCTCGCCATGGTCGAGCACGACCACGCGGTCCACCACGCGCATCAGGGTGGCCATGATGTGCTCGACCCAGACGATGGTGATCCCCGAGCTCGCCCCGGATGCGGCGGAGCATCTCGGCGGCCCCGCTCATCTCGGCGTGGTCCAGCCCGCCCAGGCTCTCGTCGGCGAGGAGGAGCCGCGGCCCGGTGGCGAGCGCGCGCGCCAGCTCGAGCTTCTTGAGGCCACCCGCGCCGAGAAGGGTGGGCACCGCGTCGGGGTCAGCGGGCAGGCCGACCAGGCGCAGGATCTCCGCGGCCTTGATGCGCGCCTCCGCTTCGCCTGGTGCGCGATTCCGCGCCGTAATGTGCGGCTACCGCCACGTTCTCGAGGATGGTGAGCTTGCGGAAGGGGCGCGGGATCTGGAAGGTGCGGGCGATGCCCCGGTGACAAATGCGGTCGGGGGTCAGCCCACCGATCTCCGCGTCCTCGAAGCGTGATGGAGCCCGCGGTGGCGTCAGCGCGCCCGACACGCAGTTGAACAGCGTGGTCTTGCCGGAGCCATTGGGGCCGATGAGCCCGAGGATCTCACCCTCGCCGGACCGAGAAGGACACCGCGTTGAGGGCGGTGAAGCCCCCGAATCGCTTGGTGAGCTCGGTGATGGTGAGCATGGCTGGGGAACCGCCCCGGGAGCGCCGGACCGACGCTCCCGGAGGCGGGCGAAGTGGCTCCGCTCAGCGCGCGGCGAACGGTGAGGACGCGGGCAGCGGCAGCACGGGCTGCGCGGTGGCGACGACCTTCGGGATACACCAGCTCGAACTTGCCCTCGATGATCTGGAAGACGGCCGGGTACGCGCGCTCGTTCTGGCCGGCGAAGCGGTGCCCCGTCGGATAGAACTTCACGCCGTAGCCCTGCATGGTGCCGCCCTCGGCGATGTCGGTCTCCGCGCGCGGCCTTGGCGAGAGCGTCGGGCGTGAAGCCGCCGTGCTTCTGGATGGCCCGCGGCAGCACGTCGTTGAGAAGGATCCACATGTTGTTGAAGCCCATGGACACGTGGGGCGCGATGGCGTTGGATCATGCACGGCGGGTCGTAGAGCGCCTTGTAGCGCTTGACCATCTCCGCGGTGAGATCGCCCACCCCGGGCTTGAGCTTCTTGGGATCGAGGAGCTGCGAGGCGATCGGGTCGAGGGTGTGGAACCACTCGACGTCCTTGCCGAAGGCTTCCTTGAGCTTGTCGAGCTGGCTGTGCCCGCGCCGTGGCCCGATGTACGCGCGCATGCGGAGCCCCTGCTCCTTGGCCTGCCGGAGGAAGAGCGAGATGTCGGGGTTGTAGCCGGTGTGGAAGAGCACGTCCGGCCGCACGGAGCGGAGCTTGGTCACGAGCGAGGAAAGGTCGGGGGCGTTGATCGAATAGCCTTCCTTCAGCACCACGTTCAGCCCCAGCTCCTTGGCCTTCAGCTCGTTACCGAGGCCCACGTCCGCGCCCATAGGCGCCGTCCTCGTAGATGATGGCGAGGCGGAGGTCCTTCGGCGCCTTCTTGAGCTTGTCCTCGCTGTAGTCGGCGATGTACGCCACGGACAGCTCACCGAACTGGATGCCGGTCGCCTGGGGCCGGAAGGTGTACTGAAGATTCCGGCCCGTCGAACACCTTCGACGAGATGGCGGTCGTGATCCAGAGGAAGCGCTTTTGCTTGTCCACCTTCTCGGCCAGCGGCACCGCGTGGGCGCTCGAGTAAACGCCGGCGAGGATGTCCACCTTCTCCACGTTGAGGAGCCGCTCGGCCTCGTTGATCGCGACCTCGGCCTTGGACTGGCTGTCACCGTCGACCTGAACGATCTTGTACTTGCCGAGGACGCCGCCCCTTCTCGTTCACATAGTCGATGATCATCTTGGCGCCGCGCCAGCAGTTGAGCGAGCCGGCGGCGGAGAACGGGCCCGGTGTGGTCGTACAGGATCCCGATCTTGACTGTCTGGGCCTGGGCGTGGGCGCGGAGCACCCAGGGGCCGGTCGCGACACCGGCCGCGGTGAGGCCGGCGGTGCCGAGGAACGTTCGACGCGAAATCTGTGACATCAGAGGTCCTCCTCCACGCTGAAGGGATGAGCGGCTCTCGACGGCGTGCGGGCGCCGGCCGCGTGGCGTTGCCGGCCGGCGACGTGGGCAGGAGCGTACACCGGATGCCCTCCTCCCGTAAACCCCCATCCGAAGTGCGCCTCATCGGTCGACGTGGTCCGAGTAGACTGTCGCGAATGCGAACCGACGCGCTGCTCCTCGTGCTCGCCGCGGCGGCCATCCACGCGTCCTGGAACGCGCTGACCAAGCGGGCGCAGGACCAGCTCGCCTTCCTCTGGTCCTCTCGTGTCGCTGGCCACCGTGGTGCTCCTGCCCGGTGGGCTGGGCGTTTCTGCCGCCGGAGGGAGTGCCCCGCGCGGCCTGGCCCTTCCTCGTCGCCACCTCCTCCATCCACGCGGCCTACTTCTATGCCCTCGGGCGCGCCTACGGCTCGGGAGAATTCTCCCTCGTCTACCCCATCGCGCGCGGTCTCGGCGTGGCGCTGGTGCCGGTGGCCGCGGTGTTCCTGCTCGACGAGCGGCCGTCGCCGCTCGGCGCGCTGGGCGTGCTGCTGGTGGTGGCCGGCATCGTGGGCATCAACGTGGCCTCCGCCGGCCCGCGCCGGCTGATGAACGCGGGGACGGGCTGGGCCCTCGTCACCGGGCTCTCCATCGCCGCCTACTCGCTGGTGGACAAGGCCGGAGTCGCCCGCCTTCACCCGGTGCCGTATATCGCCATCCTCGGGGTGGGCATGTGCCTGCTTCTCGTTCCCGCCATGGCGCGCCGGCGGGCGGCGCTGGCGCGAGAGTGGCGGACCAACTGGCGCACCATTCTGGTAGCCTCGACCCTCCAACCTCACGAGCTACCTCCTCGTGCTCTTTGCCTTCCGTCTCTCGAAGGCGGGTTATGTGGTGGCGGCGCGCGAGATCTCCATCGTGCTCTCGGTGCTCATCGGGCGGGCTCTGGCTCGGCGAGCGCCGGGTGGGCCGCCGCGCTCGCCGCCGCCGGCCTCGTGCTCGCGGGCGTGATCTGCGTGGCGCTGGCGCGCTGGACGCGGAGTGGCGCGGATCAACCACTCCATCCCGCGCCGGTGCTCGACGGAGGCGGCGGGCGCGTGCGATTCCTCCACCTGGAACCCGGGCGCGAGGAGCCGCTCCACCTCGGCCCGAGAGCACCGGAAAGGGCGGACCATCGCCGCCCTCGCGCAGCGGGTAGAAGCAGCCGAGCAGGGTGCCGCCCGGCCTGAGAATGGCGCGCACCACCGCCACGTAGTCCGCTCGGCGCGCCGGATCGATGGCGCAGAAGCAGGTGTATTCCCACACCGCGTCGAAGGTCTCGGCGGATCGGCGCCGAGCGTGAAGACGTCGCGCCGCTCGAAGCGGGCCGCGTTGCCCTCGGCGGTGGCCAGCGCGCGGGCCTCGGCGAGCGGGGCCTCCGCGAAGTCGAAGCCGACCACGTCATAGCCCGCTCCGCGAGGGAGGCGCGCGTCGTGGCCGCGCCCGCATCCCGGCACCGCCACCCGCGGAGCGTCCGCCGATTGGGGGAGAGCGGGGCCACTTCTAGGCCCCCGCTGACGGTAAATCTCCCGCCCCCGGCAAGCCAAGCGACCAGCGGCGGGCTCGGCGCGTGGAGCTCCCAGCCGTCATTCCCGTCGGCGTAGAGCGTCTCCCCAGAAGCGCGGCTCGCCTTACGGGCTTGCGATCGAGTCCCACGCAAGCCCTGGAAATCGTTGACCACCCGCTCGGCGCCCGCCGCCCGCAGCTCCGCCTCGTCGTAGGCGGTGGCCACGCCGATGGCCCGCATGCCGGCCGCGCGGGCGGCGTGGATCCCTACCACCGAATCCTCGAAGACCACACAGCCGGCGGGATCGGCGTGGAGGCGGCGGGCGGCGAGGAGATAGACCTCCGGATCGGGCTTGCCGAAGCTGACGTCGTCGGCCGTCACCACCACCGTGAAATGCCGGCGGAAGCTCAGCCCGGCCAGGATATTGTCCACATCCCAGCTCGAGGCCGAGGTGCCGACGGCGCGCGGGACGCCGCGACGCGCGAGCTCGGCCACGAAGGTGGGCGCGCCGGGACGGCACGCAAACCCCGGCGCGAGAAGCCGGCGTAGAGGTCACGCTTGCGCCGCGCGAGGCGATACGACTCCCAGTCGGGCACCGGCCGTCCGAGGAGCAGCGGGATGGCTTCTCGCTGGGGCGGCCGATGGTGAGGCGCCAGTAGTCGGGCCGCGGCGGCTCGGTGCCCAGCTCCTCGAGGAGCGCCGCCCACGCCGCCCGATGCCACACTCCGCTGTCGACCAGCACGCCATCCATGTCGAAAATGCACGTCTGAGCGGTCACGATGCGAGCGTCCGCCGACAGCGGGTCTGCGGAACGTCGTCCGCAACCGGGGGAGAGCGGGGGCCATATCTAGGACCCCCGCCGATGGTAAATTGCCGCGTCGAGTGCCCACCTATCTCAGTCTATACAAGGGCGCCAGCACGTGAAAGGTCTCCCGCGCGGCGCGCGTGTAGTCGGCGGGCTTCCAGCGGGCCGCATCCTCGGCGGCGACTACCCGGCCCAGGACGAGCTGGCCTTCGCGCGTGCGGGTGAGCTCGTCGGCCAGGCGCGCGATCTCCTCCACCGAGAGATCGGCAAGGAAGGCGGCCGGGTCTCGTCGTGCTCGTTCTTGAACCAGGCCAGCCCCTTCGTGCGGCGGATGCACGGGCACCAGCTTCGGGCATGGCGCCTTCCAGGCCGCCGCACCACTTCTTCTTCTGGGCATGCTCGGGCCCCGCCTCGAACAGGAAGCGCATCGACGCCGCGCGAGATGGCGACCTTGAAGTGGCAGTGCTTCTTGTAGCCGCGCTTGTCGGCGGCGAAGGCCACCCAGGTGTCGTCGGGCGGATTCACGGTGCGGCGCATGTGCTTGGCCACGTGCGCGAAGGCCTCCGCGCCCCGATGCGCGTCACGTCGGGCAGGAGATGGCGGCCGGCCGCCTCGAGCTTGGGCGGATGCGGCTCCGGATCGCCGCCATTCGCGGGGCGAAGCCGTCCACGTCGAACACCTTGAAGTCAGCGGCGGTGAAGCCGGGAAACGGCATGCGTGGCCTCCTTGCCGCGGATCACGGGTAGGTGGTGTCCGGATCGAGCGGGAAGATGGGCCGGCGGATCCGCTTGAAGTCGAAGCGCGCGAGGTTGGACGAGGACAGCCCGGGCGCGTCCACCTCCGACGATCTCGCTGCGCGATGCGGCTCGAAGGCCGCGCGGTAGTGGATGGTCGACTTGATCACGAGCAGCTTGTCGCTCGAGCGGGATCGATGCCGACGAAGCGGATCATCTCCGGATCGAGCGTCTGCCAGCGGTACGGAGATCAGGATGACCTTGACGTCGTTCACGTCGAGCACCGCGGTGGTCCCAGGCGGCCCGGCAGGCCGCGCACCATGGGTCCCTTGTGGACGAAGCGTCCGTCGGACAGCGTGCGCACGGTCCCGGTCACCGCGCAGCGGCGCGCCGTGGCGGGTCGTCCACCTTGCCGCCGACGTCGAGGGTGACGCTGGCGCCCACGCCCGCCTTGCACGCACGCGCGCACCGCGGCGGCGTCCCAGAGGCACGCCACCTACCGCCGATCGCGCGCCCACCCGCAGCAGCTCGCGGAGGATCTCGGTGCCGTCGCCCGGCCGCGCCGCCGCCGGTATTGTCGGCCATGTCGGCGAGGATGATGGGGCGGCCTTCCGCGGCGAGCGCCTTCGCCACCGCCTCGGCGACGGGCAGCGCTCTGGTGGATGAACTCGTGGCGATGCGCCCACGCCACCTGGGCGAGCTGATCGGCCAGGCGATCGGCCAGGGGCTGATCGTTGTCGGTCACCACGTAGACGCTGAGCCCGGCCTGCGGGGATGTCCGCATGCGGGAAGCCCGCGAAGACGGACACCGAGATCACTTTGGGATCCTTCTCCATCGCCTCGGCCAGATCGTAGAGGCGCCGCATGGGCCCGCGCGCGGTGCCCTGATTGCCCAGGGGCGGCAGCAGCGGCGGCGTGCGCAGGCGCGGCGGTGGGCCGGATGCGCCCGGCGATGACCTCAAGCAGCCGCGCGGTGGCCTCCATGCCGCGCTCGGCCATGTCCACGTGCGGGTAGGTCTTGTAGCCGTGGAGGAGCTCGGCGCCGCGCACCATCTCTTCGGAGAGGTTGCCGTGGAAGTCGAGCGTCACCGCGATGGGCACCGGCGGACCCACCACCTGCGCGCACCGCCTGGATGAGGTCGCCCTCGCCGTCGTCCATGGCCCTCGGCGACCATGGCGCCGTGGAGATCCAGGAGCACGCCGTCGAGGCGGCCCGCCGCCCGCAGGTCGGCCAGCATGCGCTCCTTCACGTGGTCGTAGATGTCGCTTGGTGACCGGCCCGGCGGGGAGGCTGCCGCCGCCACCGAGGGCACCAGGCGCGCGCCGAGGCGTTCGGCGGCGTCGATCATGCCGCCCAGGCAGGTGCCGGTGCCGCGGAAGGTCTCGAGGATCTCGCCGCCGTAGTGGAGGTTGCGCGCCTCGAACTGGCGCCCGGTTGGTGGGGACATTGCTGAAGGTGTTGGTCTCGTGGGACAGCATGGCGAGGAACAGTTTCACGGCCCCTCCTCAGAGATTGATATGCGGGTCCAGCCAGTCGCGCAGCGCGTTGCCCATCAGGTTGATCACCAGCGTGGTGACGAAGATGGCGCGCGCCGGGGAAGGCGGCGATCCACCACGAGTTGAGCATGTAGACGCGCCCCTCGCCGAGCATGTTGCCCCAGGCGGGAATCGGCGGCTGGACACCGAGTCCGAGAAACGAGAGGAAGCGACTCGAGCACGATGACCTGGGCCACCTGCAGGGTCGCGATCACCACGACCGCGGATACGAGGTTGGGCAGGATCTGGCGGAAGATGATGCGGAGCGTGGCTCATGCCCGAGTGCGCGGCCCGCGGTCACGAACTCCCGCTCGCTTTAGCCCGATGGTCTCCGCGCGGATCACGCGAGTGTAGATGGGCCAGCCCGCCACGGCCAGCACCGACGATCATGTTGGGCAGGCTCGGGCCCGAGCACCGCGATGACGGCGAGCGCCAGGAGGACGAAGGGAAAGGTGAGGACACGACGTTGACGCACGGTCATGATGGTCCAGTCGAGCCGTCCCCGAAGTAGCCCGCGGCGAGCCCGAGGAGCATGCCGACGGGAGGAAGACAGCAGGACGGCGCTCACGCCGACGATGAGTGAGACGCGGCCGCCGTAGATCACGCGTGACAGCAGGTCGCGGCCCACCTGGTCAGTCCCGAGGAGGTGCTCGGGCGTCCCGCCCGCCATCCAGACCGGGCGGCGCGAGCCGGTGCCGGATGTCCACCGCCAGCCGGATCGTGGGGCGAGATCCATGGAGCCAGCAGCGCGCTGAGAATGACCACGAGCAGCACGAGCGCCGCGCCGACGCCCCACTTGAGCCGCGATGATCCGCCGCCGCCACATCCCGACGGGCGGCCCGGTCGCGGAGGCTGGGCGGGCGCGCCTCGAGGGCCACGCCGGTGGGAGCACCCACCGCGCTCATGCGCCTGTCCGCACGCGAGGATCGATGAAGCCCACCACGACGTCTACGATCAGATTCACCACCACGATGATGAGGGCGAGGAGCACCACCGCGCATTGCACCACCGGGAAGTCCTGATTGCGGATGGAGTCCACGGTCAGCGTGGCCACGCCGGGCCAGGCGAAGACCGTCTCGGTGATGATGGCCCCGCCCAGGAGCTGACCGAACTGGAGGCCGAGCACCGTGATCACGGGAATGCAGGCGTTGCGGAAGGCGTGCTTGCCACACCACCCGGCGCTCCGGTCACGCCCTTGGACGCGCGCCGTCTTGATGTAGTCCATGCTGAGCACCTCGATCACGCCCGGAGCGGACGAGCCGCATGGTGATGGGGCCGATGGCGATGCCCAGGCAAAGGGACGGCATGAGGAAGTGCTGCCAGGTGCCGTAGCCGGAGGCGGGGAGGAGCCTCAGCCGCACGGCGAAGATGATGATGAGCATGATGCCGAGCCAGAAGAGCGGCAGCGCCTGACCGGCGGTGGCGACCATGGTGCACAGCGTGTCCACCAGCGAGTGGCGCTTCAGCGCGGCGAGGACGCCCAGCGGCAGCGAGATTACAGGAGCGCCACGCGCGAACCCGGCGAGGGTGAGGTAGATGGTGTACGGCATGCGCTCGATCACGAGCTGGAAGGCGGGAGCGTTGCCGTACCAGGACTGGCCGAAATCGCCCTGGACGGCGCGGCTGGCGAACGACCAGTACTGCACGTAGAGCGGCCGGTCCAGCCCGAAGAGGTGCCGGTAGCGCTCGAATTCCTCCTTGCCGGCGTTCTGGGGCAGGAGGAGCAGGACGGGATCGCCGATGACGTGGAGGATGGCAGAACGAGAGGATGGAGACGCCGATGACCACGACCACCAGCTGCGACGATCTGGCGCGCGATATGCCGACGCATCGGGTACGGGCAGACGCCGCCGCGTCCGGCCGCCCGCCTCCGACGGGCGCGGAGGCGGGCGGCCGAGCGGGTCCGGAGCCGGCCCTACTTCTTCCGCGGGGTCGCGAGGAAGAGGCGGTCGACCTCGTCCGCCGGCGCCGTGTAGTCGATGCGATTGCTGATGCCCCATACGCCCCGCAGCCCCCACTTGTAGAGGTAGGCGGCATCGTCGTAGAGGAGCTTCTGGGCCTTCACGTAGATCTCCGCCCGCTTCTTCGGCGTCCAGCGTAGATGCGGCCGGTGGACGATGAGGTCGTCCAGCTCCTGGTTGCAGTAGTAGCTGTACGACTCGCCGCACTTGAAGACGTCGTAGAGGATGGCGTCGGCGTCGAACACCGAGTAGTAGCCCCACGACCAGTTGAACATCGGGCCGCCCTTGCCTTCCTTGATACGGGCCACCAGGACGGTATTGTCGCCGATGTAGACCCGCTTCACGCGGAAGCCGACCTTGGCCATGTCCGCCACGATGGCGTCGTTGGTCTGCTGGATGGCGGGCTCCACGATCGGGCGGGCCCTCGTGGAAGACGATGTCCACGCCGTTGGGATAGCCGGCCTCGGCGAGGAGCTTCTTGGCCGCGGCGAGGTCCTGCTTGTAGGGCTTGAGGTTCGGGTCCCAGCCGAAGGCCATCGGGATTGACGCCGGTGGCCACGCGATCGCCGAGCCCGTTGAGCACATGCTTGATGATGCCGTCGTGGTCGGCGGCGAGGTTGGCGGCCTGGCGGACCTGCCGGTCCGTGAACGGATTCGGCCCGCCGCGCGCCGCCTGGTCGAGCTGGAGCATGGCGGTGCGCAGGATCGGCGAGGACGCGGTGCGCGCCGCGCCCGACTTGTCGATGACGTCCATCTGGTCCGGCGGCACCGCCTTGATGATGTCCACGCCGCCGGAGATCAGCTCGGCGATCTCGGTCGGCCTTCTCGGGGATGATGCGGATGCGGACGTACTTGAAGTAGGGCTTGGGACCCCAGTAGTCGTCGTTGCGGACGAGGAGATGGTCCTGCTTCCGGTTCCACTTCACCAGCTTGTAGGGCCCGGTGCCGACCGGGTTCTCGCTGCATCCACTCGTCGCCCTTCTCGCGCATCGCCTTCTCGGACTGCATCACCTGCGCGGTGAGGCGCTCGACGAAGAGCGGATAGGGGCCGTCGGTCTTGAAGCGCGACCGTGTAGTCGTCCACGACCTCCGACGCTCTTGATCTTGGCGTGGTTGCCGCGCGCGGTCATCTTCTTGGCGGGATCGAGCACGCGGTCGAAGGTGCGCCTTGACGTCCTTGGCGGTGAAGCGGGGTGCCGTCGTGGAACTTCACGCCCTGGCGGAGCTTCACCTCCCAGGTGGTGTCGTCGATCGTTCTTCCACGAGGTGGCCAGGTTCGGGGCCCACCCGCCGCGTCTTGAGGTCGCGCGCGGCCAGGTGGTCGAACGACGTGGTAGCCGAGGATGATCGCCTCGCGGAGCACGGAGGCGGGCGGATCCCACGAGTCGACGTCGGACTGGAGCGAGTAGACGATGGTGTCTTCCTTCGTCTGCGCGTGCACGGGGCCGGACAGCGCCAGCCCGAGCACGAGCATGAGGGCGAGGACGACGGCGAGGGGTCGGCACCATGGCTTTCTCCTTCTTCGACGGCTCACGAGGTGATCCGGGCTCACGAGAGTGCCACGCTACTAGCGACCACCCGCGAGGTTGTCAAACGAGCGGTCACCCTCAACGGGCGCCGTGTGGTGCTCTGAAGCCAGCGGATACTGCCCGCGCGGTAACATCGAGTTCTGATCGATGGCGGCAAGGGTGCGTGGCGGCCATCTACGACCAAGGTCCCACGCGACGCGTGGGCGCGCGCCGGAGTACAGGGAAGAGCCATGACACGGGCCTTCGGGGCGGCAATCCTGGCACTCTCGACCGTTCTCCTGGCGGGCTGCGCGTCGCCGCTGTACGTCTGGGACACCCATACGAGCTCGACGCCCCGCTCACCCAGCCTGGAGGTCGCCGAGCTGGGACGTCAGCGGGTGGCCATCCGCGGTCTCATCGCGCCGGCCGCCCTCCAGGGCTTCAGCGCGTCGCTCTCTCACGCCCTCGTCCGGACTCTCCCCGAAGTGTCGCCGCCCCTTCAGGGCATCGCCACCGCCGAGGTGGTGAACGTGCTCAATGCCGAAGGGCTGCACGGAGTACGGCGGACCTGATCGCGGGCTTCGGCCGCGGCGGCATCCTGGAGCGTGCGCGCCTGCAGCGGGTGGGCGCGGCGCTGGGCTGCCGCTACGTGCTCCTGCCCGGCCTCACCGCCTTCGATCACGCGCTGGTCGACAGGTTCGAGCTCGCCGGTATCAAGCTGGTCAGGACCCGGGTGCTCGTCCTCCGGCTCTGGCTTCAGCTCTGGGATGTTCAGACGGGTCATCTGGTCTGAGGAGTCGGCGGGGACGCCACGGTGGCGAGCGACTCGTCAACTCCGCCCGGACCATTCCCCTCGACGAGGTGGCGGTGAAAGTCTGGCGGCGAATGCTGGAGGACGGCTTCGCTGGCGGAAGGACCGCCCTGATCTCGAATTCCCATGGGCCGCGGCGAACACCGCTTTCGTCGCTCGGATCATTGACAAGGCGCGAGGCGGCCCACCATAATCGGGAACGTCGCGCACCTCATGGCCACTCCATCCTCTCGCCCTCGTCACCGGCGGAGCGGGCTTCATCGGCTCGCACCTCGTCGAGCGCCTGCTCGCGCGAGGGTCATCGCGTCCGCGTGCTCGACAACTTCTCGACCGGGCAGCCGCGCCAACCTCGCCTTCGCGCAGGGCAACCGCCGGCTCGACGATCATCCGCGGCGATCTCACAGAGCCTCGCCGACGGTCGACGCGCGCCGTGACGCGGCGTGGCGGCGGTCTTCCACCAGGCGGCCATGCGCTCGGTGCCGCGCTCGGTGGCGGAGCCGCTCGGCGCCAACGCTTCCGAACGTCACCGGGACGCTCCACGTCCTCCACGCGGCGGCCGGACAGAAGAAGAAGCCGCGAGTGGTGTACGCGTCCTCGTCGTCCGTGTACGGCGAGCGGCCCGATCTTGCCCAAGCGCGAGGACCAGCCGACCGCTCCCATCTCTCCTACGCGGCCACCAAGGTGGCGGGCGAGCTCTACGCGTCGGTATGGAGCCGGACTCTTCGGCGTGGAGACGGTGGGGCTGCGCTACTTCAACGTGTTCGGCCCGCGCCAGGACCCCAAGAGCGAGTACGCGGCGGTGATCCCGCGGTTCATCCTCTGGGGCATGGCAGGGCAGGCCGCTGCAGGTGCACGGCGACGGCGACGCAGTCGCGCGACTTCACCTACATCGACAACGTGGTCTCGGCCAACCTGCTCGCCGCGCGCGCGGACGCCGCGCGCGGTGCGCGGGCAAGTCCTACAACGTCGGCTGCGGCAGCCGGCACGAGCCTGCTCGAGATCATCGCGCTCGCTCGAGCGTGATGCTCGGCCGGCCGCTGCAGAGCGCCGTCACGAGCCGACGCGGGTCGGCGACGTGCCGCACACGCTGGCCGACATCAGCGCGCGCCAAGCGCGACATCGGCTACGAGCCCCTGGTGACCTTCGAGGAGGGGCTGCGAGCGCACCGTCGACATTCTTCACCGGGAGGATGGCATGACGATCGGGATGCTCGGCCTCGCTCGACGCTCGGCATCGGCGCTCGCGCTCGCCGTCGGCGCGACGGGCCAGCGCGCCCAGACGCGCGGCCGGAAGCCTGGTGGTCCAGGTCGTCGACCGAGCCGCCGGGCTCGACCTGACCACGAGCCCGGCCTCGGCCATCGCCGGCGGTGGTCTTCGTACAACGTCCAGGAAGGCCTGGTCAAGGTCGACAGCAGCGGCAAGCTGCGTGCCCTGGCTGGCCGAGCGCTGGTACACGACCGACAGCAAGAACTACACGTTCTTCCTCAGGAAGGGCGTGCGCTTCCACAACGGCCGCGAGATGAAGGCCGCCGACGTCAAGTTCGCGCTCGATCGCGCGGTCAACCCGAGACCAAGCATCCCGTACCGCACCCAGTACGAGGCGATCCAGGACGTCATCGTGAAGGACGACTACACGATCAGCGTGAGCGCTCAAGAAGCTGGACGCGACCTTCCTCTACACCGTGGCGCGCCAGGGCTCGGTGATCTATCCGCGCGAGGCGGTGGACACGCTCAAGACGCAGCCGCTCGGCACCGGGCCCTTCACGGTGGCCGAGTGGGTGCGCGGCGACCGCATCGTGCCTCACCCGGAACAAGGACTACTGGCAGAAGGGGCTGCCGCACCTGGACAAGGTGACGTACCGCTTCATCGCCGACCCCAACGCCGCGCTGGCCGCGCTCAAGGCCGGGGACGTCGACGTCTCCGCCGTTCGGCATCGGGCCCGGAGAGCGTGGACGAGCTCAAGAAGGACGCGCGCTTCCAGGTGATCCTGGGCGACACGCACCAACGACGTCACGCTGTCGCATGAACAACAGCAAGAAGCCCGTACTCCGGACAAGCGCGTGCGGCTGGCGATCACGCACGCCATCAACAAGGACGAGGTGCTCAAGGGCGCCATGTTCGGCTACGGGAAGATCCTCGGCTCCAACGTGGACCCGCTCAACCCGTACTTCGTGGACGTCTCCAAGCGGGTGCCGTACGACCCCGCCAAGGCCAAGAAGCTCCTCGCCGAGGCCGGCTATCCTGAACGGCTTCGACGCGACGTTCAAGGTCGCGCCCGCAGTACTACTACACGGTGCGCAGCGCCGAGGTCATCACCAGCCAGTTCGCCAAGGTCGGGATCCGGGCCAAGATCGAGCAGATCGAGTGGGGCCAGTGGCTCTCCCAGGTGTTCTGCCTGGCGCCCTGCCAGAACCCCGACTACGACATGTCCATCATCGGGCACGCGGAGGCGTGGGACATCGGCGAACTTCGCCAACCCGAAGTACTACTTCCGCTGGGACAACGCCGGACTTCCAGAAGCTCTTCGAGGAGTCGGAGATCACGGTGGACGACAAGAAGCGCCGCGAGCTCTACGTGAAGATGCAGTAGATGCTGGCCGACGAGGCGCCGGCGGTGTGGCTCGTACATGCACCCGCGCCTGGTGGTGACCAAGAAGGGCTGTGACCGGGCATCTGGAAGGACTTGCCGCTGCCGTCGCTCGACCTCGTCCGAGGTCGGCCTGGCAGAAGTAGCAGCCCGCCGGGGGAGGCGAGCGGGCGGGCGGCCCTGATTGCGCCGCGTTACGTCCTGAGGAGGGTGGCCGCGCTGGCGGTCACCCTCCTCTTCGTGCTCGTCCTGGTATTCGTGGTCGTGCGCGTGCTCGCCCGGCGACCCCGCCGCTCATCATCGTGGGCACCGAGGGCAGCGCCGAGGCCGCCGCGCGCATGCGCGAGTCAGCTCGGGCTGAACCGTCCCGCTGCATCGTCCAGTACGCCGAGTGGGTCGGGCGGGCGCTCCGCGGCGACCTCGGCAGATCGATCCAGTACGACGTGCCGGTGGCCGGGCTCATCGCGTCGCGCCTGCCGGTGACGCTGCCGCTCACCCTCGATGGCGGCGGGCTTCATGGTCGCTGGCCGCCATCCCGCTCGGCGCTCTTCGCCGCCACGCGCACCGCGGCGCTGCGGCGACTATCTGCCGATGGCGCTGTCCCAGCTCGGCGTGGCCGTCCCGGCGTTCTGGGCCGGCCTCCTCCTCATCCTGCTCTTCTCGGTCAAGCTCGGCTGGTTCAAGTCGGGCGGCTTCGACGGCTGGGGACAGGGCGTCTGGCCCCGCGCTCGAAGTCGCTACTCCTGCCCGCGGTCGCGCCGCTCGGTTGTTCCAGTTCGCGGTGCTCGCCCGGACCACCGCTCCGCCGTGCTCGAGGTGCTGCGCGGAGGAGTACGTCAAGACGGCGCGCGCCAAGGGCGTGGCCGAGCGCGTGGTGCTCTTCCGCCACGCGCTCCAGCAACGCCATGATCCCCATCCGTCACCGTGGCCGGCAGTCCAGCTCGGCCAGCTCATGGCGGGCAGCATCATCCTGGAGTCCGTCTTCTACCTGCCCGGGCTCGGGCCGGCCTCGCCCTGGGCGCCATCAGCGCGCGCGACCTGCCGGTGGTGCAGGGGGTGGTGCTCTTCGTGGCCTCGCGTGATCGTCGCCATCAACGTCGCGGTGGACGTGCTCTATGGACGTGCTCGACCCGCCGAGCGATTCGCTATGAGTGAGGCGTCGCTTGCGACGACCGCGCATCAGTCCGCGGAGCGGAGCGACGGCGGCGAGGGCCAGACGCGCGTGTTGAGAAGTCGCGCGTTCCGGCCACGTGACGTTCAGCGGTCGGCCTCGCGATCACGCTCGGCGCTCGTGGCTCGACGGCGGCGCTGAGCCTCGTCTACACGCCGCGGGATCCGCTCGAGATGTCCATCACCGGACGGCTGCAGGGCCCCAGCGCGAGAGCCATCTCTTCGGCACCGATCAGTTCGGCCGCGATCTCCTCTCGCGCGTGATGACCGGAGCGGTCACCTCCATCCTGGTCGGCGTGATCGCGGTGGGGATCGGCATGGGCATCGGCGCGCGAGCCTCGGGCATGTGCTGTCGGGCTACTTCGGCGGCTGGCTCGACGAGGGATTCATGCGGCTCATGGACGCGGTGCAGGGATTTCCCGGCCATTCTCTCCGCGCTCCTCATCTCGGCGGTGTTCCGGCCCAGCCTGAGCATCAGCATGGTCGCCATCGGCGTGGCGCTTCCTGCCGGTGTTCGCACGCCTCACCCGCGCGTCCTTCCTCGAGCTGCGGGATCGCGTGAGTTCGTGGCGGCGCGCGCGGGCGCTGGGCGCGGGCGACGCCACGATCATCGGGCGGCACATCCTGCCCAACACGCTGTCGCCCCTCATCGTGCAGGCCACCATCAGCTTTCCGGTGGCTATCCTCGCCGAGGCGGCGCTCGCCTATCTGGGGCTGGGCACCCAGCCGCCGCATCCGTCCTGGAGGGCTCATGCTCCGGGAGTCCCAGGCCTTCCTGGCCGCCGACCCGTGGTTGCCATCTTTCCCGGCGGGGCCATCGCGCTCACCGTCCTCGGCCTCAACCTGCTCGGCGACGGGCTACGCGATATCCTGGATCCCAAGCAGGTGGGTGGAGCCTAGCGCTTTCGCGCCACCGACGTCGGGACGTGGTCGTCCCCGACCGCACCCTGCCCCTGGACGATGTCGAAGGAGTCGAGGACGATACGAGCGCGGACCTCCAGCAGTATCCGGCCGTCGTACCGGCGGAAGCGGATCGACGCCGATCCACGCGCGTGTCCGGCCACCTCGCCGGCCGCGTCCTCGACGTGGGCGGGCGCGCCGTCGCGGCACGTCCCGCCGCCGGCGGCGCGCGCTGGGTGGTCGCCGACGTGAGCGTGACCCGCACCACGGGAATAGGCCTCGGGGTCGGCGCGGACATCCAGGCCTTGCTGTTCCGCGCAGGCGCCTTCGACGCGGTGAAGGCCACCGAGGTGCTCGAGCCACGTGCCGGACGTCCGGCGCGCGCTCGTCGAGTGCCGGCGCGTGCTCCGGCCCGGCGGCCACCCTGGTGATCACGGTGCCGCTTCTCGAGCGCGTGCACGGCGATCCCGACGACTATGCGCGGTTCACGCGCAGCATGTGGGAGCGCCTCCTCGCGGAGGCGGGGCTGCGGCCGACCACCATTGCGCCCCAGGGCGGCTACTTCAGCCATCTGGCCGGGCTGCTCCGCTACCTCGTGCTGCACTTCGCCGCGTCCGCTCCGCTGGGCGGGGTATGCCACGTTTCCGCTCCTGGACGGGCTGGCCTGGCTGGACGGGCTGGCCCGCGTGCGGAGGTCGGAGCTGGCCACCTGGGTGGGCGGCTACCTCATCGTGGCGACGCATCCGTTGAGACTGCATGGAGTGGCACGCGGCGGGTCTACGAGCACGGGTGGAGGCGTGGCGCCGCCGGCCGGCAAGGGAATCGACGGTGAACGGGATCCGGCCAGGTCTCCACGCGCCGCTCGGCGGCGGACGCCGCATTGAAGCGTCTCGCCTTGCCCGCCCTGGGAGGCGGAATCCGGGAGCTGGCGCGGTCGGGGCAGGTCCTCACGCCTCGTTGACGGCTACTCGCGCCGCTACGTCGAGGCGTTCGACGAGGTCGTCTATTTCAGCTACCTGTCCGAATCCCTCGACGAATTCACGACGGACGCCGCCCTCCGCAAGGGAGTCCAGTGATGATTCCGCCCCGGCCCGCTTCGCCCGAGGGCAGTGGGCGCGCCGGATGGTGGACGAGCAAGGCGAGGAGCTAGCGCCGCTGCGATGTGCTCCGGATCTTCCAGGTCACGGGAGCGACGCCTCTGTGCCTGGGCGGCCGGCTGGCGACGGAAGCTCGACGTCCCGTTCGTCACCACCTACGGATTCTCGTACGCGGCCCTGTCGGACTCTGATGGTCAAGAAGCTCATGAAGCAGCAAGGTCGAGAAGTGGGCCCTGCGCAACGCGGCGGCGGTCATCGCGACCACCGAGGCGCTCAAGGCTCAGGTCCGGGCGATCGCCCCCAAAGCCCGGGTGGAGCTGATTCCCAACGGGGTGGACACCCGCGCGCTTCGCGCCGGAAGGATCGTCGGCGCGCCGCCGTCGACCCCTGCGCGTGCTCTACGTGGGTCGCCTCTCGGCCGAGGAGGAACGTCGCCACCGCGGTGCGGGCGATGGCGAGCGTGCACGCGAGCGCTCCGGCGGCGTCGCCGGTGACGCTGCGCGTGGTGGGAGCGGGCCCGCTCGAGAGGGCCCCTCCGCGAGCAGGCGGGCGAAAGCGCGCCCGACCGGCTGACGTTCGGTGGCGTGGTCGACCAGGGCGACCTCCCCGCCGAGTATGCCGCCGCCGATGCCTCGTGCTGCCGTTCCTCACCGAGGGGCATCCCAAGCGCCCTGATCGAGGCCATGAGCTGCGGGTTGCCGTGCGTGGTCTCGAACTCGCGGGGGAACCTGACCCTCGTCGAGCACGAGGTGACCGGCCTGCTCTTCGATCCCGAGCGGCCGGATCAGCTGGCGGCCTACGTCTCGAGCGGCTCCGCGATGATCCGGCGCTGGCCGGCGCGGCTGGGGCCGCCGCGCGCGGGCAGGTGATGGCTCGCTACGATCTCGGCGCGCTGGTCGCCCGCGAGATCGCGCTGCTCAAGGACGTCGTCGCGGATCCGGCGGTGCAGCCGATGCCCCTGTCCTACTACTCGCGCACCGCGGACTCCGACTTCTGACCGAGCACTGGGGACGCACTCGGTGGAGGAGCTGCTGGCGGTGGCACGGCGCTCGCCGCTCACGCGATTGATCGAGGCGCACGTGCCGTCGCAGGGGATCGTGCTCGAGGCCGGCTGCGGGCTCGGCCAGTACGTGCTGCACCTGCGCGAGCTCGGCCATCGGGCGGTGGGTGCCGACTGGAGCCTGGACGCCCTCCGCGCCGGCCGGGCGCCGCTGGTGGTGATGGATCTCCGTGCCCTCGCCGCGCGCATCCTGGCGCCGGGCGGCCGTCAAGTTTGGGCGGGGAGCCGCAAGGGCGTGGCGTATAATTTGACGCGCACGTGAAAGTCGCGCTCGTCCACGACTGGCTCACCGGAATGCGGGGCGGCGAGCGCTGCCCTCGAGGTCTTCTGCGAGCTCTTCCCCACGCCGATCTCTACACCCTCCTCCACGTGCGCGGGTCGGTCTCCCGCGATCGAGGGGCGGCGGATAATCACCTCCTTCATCCAGCGCCTGCCCGACGCCGAGCGCCGGTATCGCCCGTATCTCCCGCTCTTTCCCGCCGCCATCCGCCGCTTCGACCTCTCGGGATACGACCTCATCCTTTCTTCCAGCCATGCGGTGGCCAAGGGGGTCCGGTCCCGCGAGGCGCGCGACACGTCTGCTACTGCTTCACGCCCATGCGGTATGTCTGGGATCTCTACGACGACTACTTCGGGCCGCGTGCAGGCCGGCTCACCCGGGTGCTCATGCCGGGCGTGGCCGCCGCCCTCCGGCGCTGGGACCGGCGCACCGCCGCCGGCGTGCATCACTTTCGTGGCGATCTCGCGCTTCATCGCCGACCGCATCCGGCGCTGCTACGGGCGCGAGGCCGACGTCATCTACCCGCCGGTGGACCTGGCCCGCTTCCGCCCTCGAGGAAAAGCCCGGGGACCACTATCTGGTGGTCTCGGCGCTCACGCCATACAAGCGTGTGGACATTGCCGTGGAGACGGCATCCGGCTCGGCCGGCGCCTGCGTGGTGGTGGGCACCGGACCGGAAGAGGGCGCGGCTGCGGGCCCTCGCCGGCCCCACCGTCCAGTTCCTCGGCTGGAAGGACGACGCCTCAGGTGGCGGAGCTCTACGCTGCGCTGCCGCGCGCTTCTCCCCCCACCGTGGAGGATTTCGGCATCACGCCGCTGGAGGCCATGGCCGCCGGCCGTCCCGTCATCGCGCTGGGGCAGGGGGCGCGCTGGAGACGGTGGTGCCGCCGGGCGGGCCGGAGCCGCCCACCGGGCTCCTCTTCTTGCGCCAGACGGTGGACGACCTGGCGGAGGCGGTGCGGCGCTTCGAGTCCGGACGTCACCGTGTTCGATCCTCCAAGGCCCTGCGCCGCCATGCCGAGCGCTTCGACCGGCCGAACTTCAAGGAGCGCGTGGAGGGCTATCTGGAAGCGGTGCTCGCGAGGGCGCGCGCGTGCTGAAGTCCTACTCGCGCGTCCTCGAGCAGCTCATGCTGGCGGGGACCTCGTCCTGGTGGTGGGCTGCTGGCTGCTCGCGTATGTCGCGCGCTTCTACGTCTTCGGTCCCGCCCGCGTCTCCGTGGACGTTCCCCCGCTGGGCCCCTATCTCGTCAGCGATCGTGCCCATCGTGGTGGCGTGGGGAATCTCCTTCCAGCGCCTTCGATCTCTACCGGCCGCGCCGCATCGGCTCGCGACTCTCCGAGGTGGCCGACGTGGCGAAGGCGTCCTCGCTGGCGGGCCTCGTCCTGGTGACCATCATGACCTTCCTCTTCCGCGAGTACCAATTCTCGCGCGTGGTCATCGTCTACTTCTGGCTCTTTCTCCATCGCCGCCGTCTCCTTCGCCCGCAACGTCTTCCGGGAGGGGCTTCGCTTCGCGCGCCGGCGCGGCTACAACCTCCGCTACGGCCTGGCGGTGGGATCGGGCGGATCTGGCCCAGCACGTGATCGAGCGGCTGCGCGGGGCGGACTCGACATCGGCATCCAGGTGGTGGGGTGGTGGGCGACGCCAAGGACAGAGTCGGCGGGTGCCGTGCCTGCGGCGCCTACGCCGATCTCTCCGCGGGTGCTGGCGTCCCGGCCGGTGGATCACGTCTTCATCGCGCTGGCCCACGAGGACGCGAGCCGGCTGCCAGCGACTCCTCGACGCCATCGGCGACGAGCCGGTCACCATCCACGTGGTGCCCGACCTCTTCCGCTTCATCACGCTGCGGGGGTGGGGTGGAGGAGTTCGAGGGCATCCCCCTTCGTCCACCTCCGGGAATCGCCGCCGCACGGCTGGAACGCGGTGGCCAAGCGCGTCTTCGATGTGCTCTTCTCCGCCGCGGTGCTGGTCGCGCTGTCGCCGCTCCTCGCGCGGTGCTGGCGGCGGCGGTGCGGCTCACCTCCCGGGGCCCGTGCTCTTCCGTCAGGATCGCATGGGGCTGGACGGGCAGAGCTTCCGGATGCCAAGTTCCGACCATGCAGCGGTCGATGCCGACGTCGCCTCCGGGCTGGTGTGGCCCACGCTGGCGATCCGCGGCGCACGCCCATCGGCGCCTTTCTCCGGCGCTTCAGCCTCGACCGAGCCTGCCCCAGTTCGTCAACGTGCTGCGCGGCGAGATGAGCGTGGTGGGCCCGCGCCCGAGCGGCCGGTCTCGTCGAGCGCTTCCGCCAGACCGTGCCCGGGTACATGCGCCACAAGGTGCGGTCCGGTCTCACCGGCTCAGGCGCGCAGATCCACGGCCTGCGGGGGAACACCTCGCTCGAGAAGCGGATCGAGTTCGACATCGAGTACATCGAGCAGCCGGTCTTCTGGCTCGATCTCCGGATCATCGCCGCCACCAGTCACGCCAGGTGCTCTTCGAACGGAACGCCTACTGAGCGGGAGCGCCGCCGCCGGCTTCCGCAGCTCGGCTTGGCGTCGCGGGGAGAGCGGGGCTAGTAGCGCGAGTACAGATCCGTCGCCGAGCGGACCTTCAGCGAAATACTCCTTGAGGCGGGCGAGATCGTCGTCGGAGACGAGATCGGCGACGAGCACGCAGAAGAGCCCCCTTGCTGCTTCCACTGATCAGGCTGAAGCCGCCCTCCTTGCGCACCACTGGGCGCCAGCTCGCGATCTTCACCAGCCTGACTCCGGCAATGCCACCGTGACCGCCCCGGGGAAGATGACGGTCACGCCGTGGCTGCGCGCATCCTGATAGGCAGGTGCACAGCTCTGCGATGTCCTCCTCCACGTAGGTCGGATGGGCATCGATCAGGCGCGGATGGTCGCTGTCGCCGGTGAAGAGGAGGTTGAGGGATCACCCTGCTCTCGTCCATCACGGCGCGGGAGGGTGGCGGGCACCACTCGGGCTAGCATCGCCCAGGGAGGGTGCAAGCGTGCTCGGTGACCACCGCGCGCGTGAGATCGCGCAGCGGATCGCCGGGCAGCCCGGTGGGCAGGCCGCCCGCCATCCAGAGAATCATCACCACCGCGGTGGCCAGCGCGGCGGATCGCGGGCGCCAGCAGCTCGCGCCCCAGCGGGGCGCGGGGGCCCCGGCTCGAGCGCACGCAGAAGGCGGCGGGCGCGCAGGCGTCGAGGCCGGGTAGCGCCCCAGCCGCTCGCGCAGGGCACGGCTCTACCAGCCGATCGTCGCCCGCCGGCTGGTCCCCGCCCGACGCCGTGCTCGGAATCCCCGCGCCATGTCGCTCCGCTCAGCCCTGAAATCCCGTCCGTAGCCTGAGGTAGTCGCGCAGCCGCTCCTTCTTCGCCCGGAAGATGCGCGACTTCACCGTTCCCACCGGGCAATCCATGATCTGCGCCACTTCGTCCAGAGGCAGCCCGCCCTTCCACCTCGGCGAGCAGGAGCGGGGTCGAACTCCTCCGGGAGTCCGGGACAGCGCCCGGTCCAGGTCCGTGAGGACCTCGGTGCTCGCCCCATCCTGGTCCGGGGCGTCATGGAACATGGGCGCCCGCCGCTCGGTACCCCGTCCTCGGAGAGCGCCGGTTCGCGCTCCCGGAAGCCGGTAAAACGTGAGGAAGGTGTTCCTCAGTATCTGGAACAACCAGGCGCGGAGATGGCGTTCCCGGCTGGAACCGGTGGGAGAAACGCATGGCCTCGCACGTAGGCTTCTGACCAGGTCCTCCGCTTCCGAGCTCGTTCCGGGTCAGGTAGACGGCGAGGTCTGTGGAGGGCAACCCAGGTGGGTCAGGGCCTGCCGCCGGAATTCCCTCGTCGCTCCCACCGCTCCTGGAACCAGCGCCGCGGCAGATCGGACGGGCGGACCTCATGCTCGTCGTCCAGCGCGGCGACCAGTTCCCGGATGGTCTGGTAGAGGGATGGATGCGCTGATGTCCGGCGCCAGGTCCGCCGAGGTCGCAGCACGAAGCCGCGCTCGTGCATCAGGAGATGCGGGACGTGGGAGCGCGCTCCGAGAGCGGCGATGACCCGTCGCCGTAGAGCAGGGATGTCGATGTCGAGCGGGCGCGGTCTCGTAGCGCCGGCTCGCGCGTGCCTGTCCCGCGCACGCGGCCGAGCGCGTCCTCGATCTCCCTGGAGCTGCGCGAGCAGATCGCGGGCGGGCAGGGTGGTGTCGATCGCACAGCCACGCAGTTGAAGGAACCACGCCTCGGGGTCGGGAACCTCGCCGGGCCGCTCGCTCCACGGCTCCGTCTGGCGCACAGCGGCGACGCGTCCACGAAGATCACGTCGCGCTGAGCGCGCGCAGGCGCGCCACCGCTTCGCGCATGGATTGCACGCGATCGCCCATGTTGGACCCGACGCTCAGGAAGACCCGGCATAGTCAGCGCCGCCGCGTCACCTCGACCCCCGGTGTCGCGTGCAGCCCTCCATCGGCGGCGTCAGCTTCCGCACCCGCACCCGCACCGGAGCAGGGAACTCTCCCAGCAGCATTGCCCGCCAGCCCCACCGCGAGCTCGCTCCAGCAGGTTCACCCGCTGCTTGGTGCCCATTTCAATGATCCGAGCGGCGACCACCCTGGTAGTCTCACCGTGGCCCGGACATCGTCGGAGGCCGCGGCGGGCCCCACGTCCACGGAGAGCTCCGCGTCCACCGGAGAACCAGGCGCCCACGGTTTGCTGGGCGCGGGTGACGCCGTGGTGCCCGTAGAAGCGGACGTCCTCGAGGAATATCTTATCAGAGGCCAGCGGGGATCTCAGGCCGGCTCACGCCGAGAGCCGGATGACGGGGTTGGTCAGGCCGCCGATCCCCCTCGATGCGGACCTCGATCTTGTCTCCCGGCCTGATGGAGCCCACCCCGGCCGGGGGTGCCGGTGGCGATGAGGTCCTCCTGGCAAGAGCGTCATCACTGCGGAGATGCGCGCGATGAGGTCCTCCACCGAGAAGATGAGGCTCTTGGTGCTCCCGCACTGCCGGCGCTCGCCGTTGAGGTAGGTCTCGACTTCGACCCACGTTGGGGTCGATGTCGGTGGCGATGCACGGGCCCACCGGGCAGAAGGTGTCGAAGGCCTTGGCCCGGCTGGGCTGGCATCGCGCGCCTGCAGGTCGCGGGCGGTCACGTCGTTGAGGCAGGTGATAGCCGAGCAGCACGTGCTCGCGGGCGCGCTCCGGCGGCACGTGTGCGGCAGCGCTTCTTCATCACCACCGCGAGCTCCGCCTCGAAGTCCACGCGTCTGAGCAGGCGCGGGATAGACGATCGGATCGTCCGGCCCGCACGGGGCGGGAGGGCGGCTTGAAGAGAAGAGGCGGGGCTCGGCGGGCACGGCTGCACGTTCATCTCCTCGGCGACGGTCGCGGTAGTTGAGGCCCGCCGCCACGATCTTCGACGGGACCACGGAACGAGGCAGCACCGCCTCGCCGGAGCGGGTACTTCTTGCGCCCGCGCCGGAAGGGCCCGAAGGGCGTCCCGGCGTACTCCGACGACGTGGGTGCCCTCCACCACGCCGAAGCGCACCTTGCCCCCGGCCTTGGAAGCGGACGATGCGCATCTCATGCCGAGCCCGAGCACGTCCTGCATGGAGTAGAGCCCCGGGCGCGCGCCGGCGATGAAGCGGGCGGCCCGGAGGGCGCCCGCGCGCGTAAGTTGTCCCGGTTGTGCGCGCGATGGGTGAGCTCGAGGCGCTCGCCGAGGGCGCCGAAGGACACCGTGTGGTCGCCCACCACGTCGCCCGAGCGCAGCGAGAAGATGCCGATCTCCTTGCTGGGTCGCGCTCGCCGGCTGCCCGTGGCGGCCGTAGACCGCCAGTGCTGGCGAGGTCCCGCCCCAGCGCCTCCGCCACCACCTCCGCCATCCGCAGCGCGGTGCCGCTGGGCGCGTCCTTCTTGAACCGATGGTGGGTCTCGACGACCTCCACGTCGAACTCGTCACCGAGCATGCGCGCCATGTCGCGCAGCACGCGGAAGCGCGACGTTCACGCGCCACGCTCATGTTGGGGGACGAGCAGGATCGGCGCTGCCGGGCGACGGCCGGCAATTTCCTCCCGCTGGGCGGGCGTGAATCCGGTGGTGCCGATCACCGCCCGTCCGCCCTCGCGTCGCCACCACGCGGAGATGCGCGAGGTCGCCTCGGGCACCGAGAACTCGATGAGGATCCGCTCGGCGCCGAGCGCGCCTCCGGGCTTGTCGGTGATGGCGACGCCGGTGCGGCCGACCCCGCCACCTCGCCCGCGTCCTTGCCCAGGCCGCGGGATGCCCCGGCGCTTCGAGGGCGGCCGGCCAGGCGCAGCTCCGCGATCCCCTGGAGATTGGCGATGAGACGGGACCCCATGCGGCCGGCCGCGCCGGCGACGACCACGTCAGCCATTGCGGCGGCGGATCAGCCCTTGAGAGGCCCAGCTGCCGCAGCACGCCCCGCAGCTTCGCGCGGTTGGCGTCGCCCATCCGGCACATCGGCAGGCGGAACTCGGGCTCGAGCATGCCGACCATCGCCATCGCTTCCTTGATGGGGATGGGGTTGGTCTCGAGAAGAGCCGCCCGCGACAGCGGGTAGAGCCGATGGTGGAGATCGCGGGCGAGCTTCCAGTCCCCGCTGAGCGCGGCATGCGTCAGCTCGGCGGTCTCCTTGGGCACCAGGTTGGCGATGACGGAGATGACGCCGCGCCCGCCCACCGCCATGAGCGGGCAGGGTGAGGTTGTCGTCGCCGGACAGCACGCTGAAATCCGGGCCGCAGGCGAGGATGACCTGGGTCATCTGGTCCAGCGAGCCCGAGGCCTCCTTCACCCCCACGATGTCCGGACAGTCGCTTGACGAGCCGCGCCAGGCGTGTCCGTCTCCACGTTGATCGCGGTGCGGCCCGCGATATTGTAGACGGATGATCGGGATGTCCACCGACTCCGCGATCGCGCGGAAGTGCCGGTAGAGACCCTCCTGGGTGGGCTTGTTGTAGTAGGGATTGACCACCGAGGGCCGCGGTGGCGCCGGCCCGCTTGGCGTGGCGCGTGAGCTCGATGGCCTCCACCGTCGAGTTGGAGCCCGTCCCCGCGATGATGGCCAGCCGACCGCCCGCGACCTCGACCACGATCTCCACCACGCGCTTGTGCTCGTCGTGGCTGAGGGTGGGCGACTCGCCGGTGGTGCCGCAGGGCACGATGCCGTCGGTGCCGTTGCTCACGTGGAACTCGACGAGGTCTCGCAGCTTGGTCTCGTCCACCGGCGCCGTTCCGGAACGGGGTGACGAGGGCGACGATGGAGCCCTGGAACAAGGGACGCATGGCGGATCCTCCATGACCCACGGCATGACTCTCGGCGTGACTCGCTGCCTTCATCCGCGAGAACTCGATCGACTCTAGCACCAAGTGGCGGAGGCTCTTCAAGCCAGCCGGCCCCTGGGTTATCATCCTCGGCATGAGCCCGCTGCCCGCGCCGCCCGCGGTGCCCTTTCACAACACGCGCGCGCCGCGCTGGTGCGCGAGCGTTCGGCACGCCGTGCTACGTCTCACGATCGCGGCACCCTCGAGGCACCGCGCGCGAGGCGCTGGCGTTCCCCGCCCCGTTCGGCTCTCACGCTGCGCTACGCGATGAAGGCCAATCCGAGCGCGCGGCATCCTCGCGATCTTCCGCGACCTGGGCCTGCACCTCGACGCCTCCAGCGATTTCGAGGTGGAGCGCGCGCTGCGCGCGGCTTCACGCCCGAGGCGATCCAGCTCACCTCGCAGATGCCGTCGCGGCGGCTGGCGGAGCACCTGGCGCGCGGCGTGCTCTTCAACGCCTGCTCGCTGCACCAGCTCGAGGAGTTCGGGCGCGTCGCGCCCGGGCGGCGAGGTGTCGGTGCGGATGAACCCCGGGCTCGGCAGCGGCGTCCACCAACCGCACCAATACCGGCGGCCCCGGCTCGAGCTTCGGGATCTGGCACGAGCACCTCGACGAGGTCCTGCGCCTGGCCGCGCGCCACCGGGCTGACCATCCGCGGGCTCCACACCCACATCGGCTCCGGGACCGATCCCGAGGTGTGGAAGCGCGTGACGCGCATGACGCCTCGACCTCGCGGCGCAGCTTCCCCGACGTGGTGAGCGTCAACCTGGGCGGCGGCTTCAAGGTCGGGCCGGATGCCGGACGAGCCCTCGGTGGACCTCGCCGACGTGGGCGGGCACGTGCGCGCGGGAGTCGATGAGCTTCCGCGACCGCACCGGGCGCACGCTCCATCTCGAGATCGAGCCCGGGACGTTCCTGGTCGCGCGACGCGCGGCGCGGTGGTGGCGACCTGCATCGACGTGGTGGACACCGGGCGCGGACGGCTACCGCTTCGCCAAGCTCGACACCGGGATGACCGAGGTCACGCGCCCGTCGCTCTACGGCGCGCAGCACCCGATCGACGTGCTGGTGGCCCCCGACGGCAGCCGCGACGCAGGCGGCGAGTGGTCTTCGTGGGGCCGTGCTGCGAGTCGGGCGATATCCTCACGCCCGCGCCCGGCGATCCCGGAGGCGCTGGCGCCGCGCTGGGTGCCCATGCCCGCATCGGCGACCTGGTGGTGGTGGGCGGCGCGGGCGCCTACTGCGCCGCCATGTCCACCATCAACTACAACTCCTACCCGCAGGCGCCCGAGGTCATGCTGGAGGCCGACGGGTCGCTGCGGCTCCTCCGCCGCCGGCAGGATCCCGCGGAAGTCTGGGCGAACGAGGTCTGACCTGCCGCTCCCGGCGGGTCAGGAATGCTGACCGCGGCCACGTTCGAGCGCGCGCTCTCGTTGGGCGCCGCGCCGCGTCGAGCGCGCTCACCGCATAGCGGTAGCGCGCCCCCGTGGCCCACCTCGCGGTCGATGAACACGGTCGTGATCGCGGGCGTCGTTCCGATGCGCATGAACGCCCCCTCGCCGGTGGCCCGGTACACCACGTAGAGTCGCCACGTCCGGGAGGCGCTCGCGTTCCAGGCCAGCCGCACCGCCGTCGCCGAGGGAATCGCGATGAGGTTGGTGGGGGCGCGGGCGCGGTGCGGTCCACCGGCGTGACCGCGGCAGGCGCGGAGGGCTCGCTGTAGGCCGTCGCCGCGCCTCGTGCGCGCACCGCGCGGACCGCGTAGCGGTAGAGCGTCTCGTTCGCGAGCCCGGTGTCGGTATAGCTCGTGTCGCGAAGGGGCGCGCGGGTGATGGCGGCCAGCGGGCCGTCCGCCCCGGTGCCGCGCAGCACCACATAGGTCAGCTCGCCGCGGAGCGGCGCTCCCGTCGATAGAGGCCGTCGGGCGGCTGCCAGGAGAGCCGCGCCTCTCCTCGCCGGCGGCGGTGGTGAGGCCCGCGGGGCGGCCGGGGCGCGGCGAGATAGAGCACGAGGAAGCGCTCCGAGGGCGCGCTCCACCGGCCGGTGCTGTCGACCACGGTGGCCACGTAGACGTAGCGCCGCCCGAAGGCCAGCCCGCGGCGGTCGATCCACTTGACGGAGTTGCCCGCCACCACCGCCGGCGCGGGCGCGTCGAAGCTTGATGGCCGCGACCTCGTCCCAGCCGACCACCTGGCCCGACGAGACCATGGCGGACTTCGCGCGGCCTCGCCTCGGCCTCGGCGCGCCGGTGCAGCCGCACGACGGCGACCGTCGCGCAGCGGCGTGCCGTCCACACGCGTGCGCGGGATGTTCCAGTTGAGCACGATGGTCTCCGTCCTCCACGCTGGCGGACATCCCGGTGGGCGCGGCGGGCAGCCGCTTCTCCGGCGCCACCGGCGGCCCCTTCTTGCCGCAGCCGGCGCCGGTCGCGACGAGAAGGGTGAGAGCGGCGACGGCGAGGAGGCGGGCGCGACCCTCACCGGCGCGGCTCGGGCCCGACCAGCGCGCGGGCCTGCGCCAGCGCTTGCTTGACCGAGTCCGGCGCGGTGCCGCCGATCACCGCGCGCGCGGCCAGGGAGGCCTCCACCGTCAGCGCCGCGTGGACGTCGGCGCCGATGAGAGGCGAGAAGCGGCGCAGCTCGTCGAGCGACATCGCCGCCAGCTCGCGCCCCTGCGCGATCCGTGGCGGACCACTCCGCCCACCACCTCGTGGGCCTCGCGGAAGGGCAATCCCTTGCGGACCAGGTAGTCGGCGAGATCGGTGGCGGTGGAGAAGTTCGCCCCGCCGCCTCCCGCATCCGCTCCCGCCGGAAGGTGAGACTGCGCAGCATGGGCGGCACCACGCGGAGGACCGCCTCGAGGGTGTCCACGGTGTCGAAGAGCGGGTGCTTGTCCTCCTGCATGTCGGAGTTGTAGGTGAGCGGAAGGCCCTTCATCACCGTGAGCAGCGCCGACGAGGTTGCCGTAGAGCCGGCCCGACTTGCCGCGGAGCAGCTCCGCCACGTCCGGATTCTTCTTCTGCGGCATGATGGACGACCCGGTGGCGAACTTGTCATCGAACTCCACGAAGCCGAACTCGGCTGCTGGCCCAGAGCGTGAGATCGGCGGCCAGCCGCGAGAGGTGCATGCCGAGGATGGCGGCGGCGGCGAGGAACTCGATGAGGTAGATCGCGGTCGCTGACCGCGTCCAGGCTGTTGGCGGAGGGCGCGGCGAAGCCGAGGTCGCGGGCGAGGGCCGCGCGGTCGATGGGGAAGGCGGCGCCGGCCAGCGCGGCGGCGCCCAGCGGCAGCACGTTGGCCCGCTCGCGGCACTCGCGGCAGCCGCTGCCGGTCGCGATCGAGCATGAACACGTAGGCGAGGAGGTGATGCGAGAGCAGCACCGGCTGGAGCGCGCTGCAGATGGGTGTAGCCCGGCATGGGCGCGTCCATGTGCTCCTCGGCGCGGGCCACCAGCGCCGCCTGCACCTCGCGAATCCCGGCTTCCGCGTGGCCGATCATGTCGCGCAGGTAGAGCCGCTCGTCCAGCGCGATCTGGTCGTTGCGCGAGCGGCCGGTGTGGAGCTTGCCGCCCACCGGCCCCGCCAGCTCGGTGAGGCGGCGCTCGATGTTGAGGTGGATGTCCTCCAGCTCGCGCCGGAAGGGGAAGCGCCCGTCCTCGAGCTCGGCCCGCACCGCGTCGAGCCCCGCGAGCAGGGCGGCCAGCTCCGCCTCGGTGAGGAGGCCCGCGCGCGTCAGCGCCGCGCCCAGGCGCGACTGCCGTCGAGATCCCAGGGCCAGAGCCGCCGGTCGATATCGATGGAGGCGGTGAACGCCTGGGCGCCCGGATCCGTGCGCTCGGCGAAGCGGCCGCCCCAGCGCGTGCCCGCCGGGCTCGGTCACGCGGGCGCTCGGACGAGGAGCCGGTCGATCTCGGCCATGATCCGGCGCGTGATCTCGACGCGCTCGGCGCGGCCGGACCCATGGCTGCTTCCCGGCAGGGCGAGGGGGCGCCGAAGCGGACGCCGAGCGGGTGCCGCCGGGGCAGGTAGAAGCGCCGGCCCCGCAACGCCTCGAAGGTGCCCAGGACGGCGGTGGGCACCACCGGCACCCGGCACGGATCGCGAGCGCGGCGGCTCCGGGTTGGCCGCGCACGAGCCGGCCCTCGCGGCTGAAGGGGCCTTCGGGAAAATCCCGACGATGTGACCCTCGTCCAGCGCGCGCAGCGCCGCTTGATCGCGCCCGGCTCGGGGCGCGAGAGATTCACGGGGATGGATCCGATGTGGCGGTGAAAGGCCGGGTGCAACGGGCTCGCGCGGTAGACACGCGGCATGACGATGAACGAGATGGGGCGGGGAACGGCGACGCCGAGCACCACCCCGTCGAGATAGTTGTGGTGATTGGCGGCCAGGATGAACGGCCCGGCGGGCAGCCGCTCGATGCCTTCGATGGACAGGTCGAACCAGCGGGACAGCGCGGGCCGGCACAGCTCGCGCACCATGCGGTAGAGCACGGGGAAGCGCTCGCCGGCGACCTTGCGGAAGGGCAGCGCCACCGGCCGCGACGGGACCGACAGCAGGCTGGACTCCTCGCTCGGCGGCATGATCGGGTCGGTTATAGCACCCGAGTCCAACCCCTGACAAGCGACGCGTCAGCGGGTTTTCGCCATGCGGTACTGCGCGACGGCGGCGTTGTGCTCGGCGAGGTTGGTGGAGAAGTGGTGGCGGCGGTCGTCGACCGAGACGAAGTAGAGGTAGCTCACCGCCGCCGGGCGCCACCGCCGCCTCGATGGCGGCGCGGCTGGGGCGGCGATGGGCCCCGGCGGCAGCCCTTGCCGCCGATAGGTGTTGTACGGCGAGTCCACCTGGAGATCCGCGCGGGTGAGCGCCTCGCCGTCCTTGCCCACCGCGTACTGTACGGTGGGATCCGCCTGTAGCGGCATGTCGCGCTTGAGGCGGTTCCAGAACACCGCCGAGATGAGCGGCATCTCGCTGCGGACCACCGCCTCCTTTTCGATGATGGAGGCCAGGGTGAGCACGTGGTGCAGAGTGAACTCGCGCGCCCGCGCCCGCTCCAGCACCTCGGGAGAGATCTGGTCGCGCATCCGCGCGACCATTCGCGCGAGGATTTCTTCGGTGGTCATGCCTCTCACGAACTGATAGGTGTCGGGGTAGAGATAGCCCTCGAGCGTCTCCGCCTGGATGTCGAGTCTTGAGGAACACCGGATCTCGCGCCACCCGATGCACGTCGTCCGAGCGGGCGAGCCGCTCGGCTTCGAGGATGCGGGCGAGCTCGACGAGAGCTGCTGCCCTCCCGGAAGAGCACCGCGTGCTGGCGGACGCGCCCGCCCTCGAGCTGGCTGAGCACGGCCAGCGTGTTCGACCCCTGGGGAATCTCGTACTCGCCCGCCTTGAGGCTGCGCGCGGTGCCCCGGGCCAGGGCCAGCAGCATGAAGCCCAGCGGGCTCCGGATCACCCCGGCCTCGTCGAGCCGGCTGGCGACGCCGGTGAGCCCCTGATGCGGGGGATGTCGACGACTCGGGCGCCGCCTGCACGGCGGGGGCGGCGGTGAAGATCCAGAACGACTGGAGCGCCATGGAAGATGGAGACCAGGGCAGGCGAGTACGCCGAGCACAGCCCGGAGCGCGCTGCCCCGCTGGCCTGATGGCTCGCCCCAGGTCTTGACGAACCAAGGCCGTTCCATCATGATTTCTCTCTATTTTGAGGGCACTTCGGCCACGGGTCAACTTCTCCGACGCGGTGGCGCCGGGGGCACGCAAGGCCGTGTGGAGGAAGGCTTTATGGTATAGTCACGGCTCGGGGTTTCGGCCCCTGAACTTCCCAGGAGGGATCACATGTCGCAACTCGCTATGCCTGCCCGTCACGAATGGCTCGCCCAGGACCGCAAGCACGGCAAGATCGCCATCGAGCCGTTCGAGCCGGGCTTCGCGCTCACCGTGGGCAATGCCTACCGGCGGGTGCTCCTGTCCTCGATCCACGGGGCCTCGCCCACGTGGGCCAAGATCGAGGGTGTGCTCCACGAGTTCTCCTTCATGCAAGGCGTGACCGAGGACACCCTCGACATCATCAGTGAATCTCCCGCAAGGTCGTGTTCGCGCTGCACGTGAACCGGCCCAAGATCCTCCGGCTGAAGGCGCAGGGTCCGCGCACCATCACCGCCGGTGACTTCGAGCCCGACGCCGACGTGGAGATCCTCAATCCGGAAGTGGTGCTGGCCACCCTGGACAAGGACGGCGCGCGCTCGAGATGGAGCTGTGCGTGGAGCGCGGCCGTGGGTATCAGGCGGCGGAGCGGCGCGAGCCGGAGGCCCTACCCATCAACGCCATGCTCATCGACGCGGACTTCTCCCCGTCAAGCGCGTGAACTTCCACGTGGAGAACGCGGCGGGGGCGCGGAGCGGCTGGTGCTGGAGGTCGGGACCAACGGCAGCGTGACGCCGGAGGCCGCGGTGGCCGAGGCCTCGCGCATCCTCCAGGACCAGTTCAACCTCCTCACCGACTTCCCATGCCCACGCCGGCGGAGACGGAGAGCCCGGAGACGGGCGTGGAGCCGGCGGCGCGCTTCCGAGCTCAACGAGCACCTGTTCCGGAACGTGGACGAGCTGGAGCTGTCGGTGCGCGCGTCCAACTGTCTCAAGACCGCCAATATCCGCACCATCGCCGACCTCGTCCAGAAGACGGAGTCGGAGCTGTTGAAGACGAAGAACTTCGGGAAGAAGTCCCTGAACGAGATCAAGACGATCCTGGGGGAGATGGGGCTCTCCCTGGGCATCCGTCTGGATCCCGAGGAGCTGGAGCGGCTGCGCGCCTCAGTACGAGCGCACGCTTCGAGAGCTAGACCCTCCCGCTTCGCGCGCGTGCGTCACGGCCCCCGGGTCGGCAACGGTCCGGGGGCCGTGTAGCTCCGGTCATCGGGCGCTCGGCTCGGGTGCGAGGTCGAGACGCTCGGTCCGGCCCGCTGGCCCAGCCGGTGATCCAGAGGCTCGCGCCGTCCGTCTCCACGATGACGGCGCCGTCGCGGTCGGTGCGATACACCCGCGCGCCCGCCCGGCCGAGGCGCGCGAGGACCTCGGGGCGGGGTGACCGAAGCGTTCCGAGCGCCCACGGATACCACCGCGAGAAGCGGTCGGCTCGCGTTCACGAGATCCTCCGCGGTGGACGTGCGGCTGCCGTGGTGCGCCACCTGAGCACGGTGGCGGCGAGCGGCGCGCGGTCGGCCAGGAGCGCCTCCTCGCCGGCCTGGGTGAGATCGCCGGTGAGGAGGATCGCGACCCCGCGCCAGTCCAGCCGCAGGACGAGCGAGCGATCGTTCTCGCCGGCCGTGGCCGGCTCGGGCCCCCGGCCCGGGCGGGTTGAGCACGGTGACGAGCGCGCTCGCCGAGCCGGATGCGCTGTCCCGCGGAGAGAATCCGTCGCGCGGCCCCCGATCGCTCGAGCGCGGCCACCACGTCCTCGTGTCCCGAGCCCCAGCGCCCGTTCTCCCACACCTCGCGGACCGTGAACTGCCGGAGGACGGCGGCCAGCCCGCCGGAATGGTCGGCGTCGGCATGGGTGGCCGCGACCACGTCGAGCCGCATGGCGCCGCGGTTCCAGAGATAGGGCGCCACCACGCGCTCTCCCACGTCGAAGCGCGCGCCGCCGCCCGGCCCGCCATCGACGAGAGCCGCGGCCCCGCGGGCACCTCGACGAAGATGGCGTCGCCCTGGCCCACGTCGAGGACGGTCACGCGGAGGCGGCCGTCGCCCGGCGAGAGCCACGGCCAGGCCGCGGCGGCCAGGCCTGCCACGAGGAGGACGCCGGCGGCGCGGCGCGCCCATCGCCGATCCACGCTGACGGCCAGCGCGCCGGCGACAAGCCACGCGGCCATGGCTGGGGCGCCGGGCGCCGGAACGTGAACGAGCGCCCCGGGCACCGCCGCCGCGAGCCAGACCGCGAGCGCGCAGCAGCACCACGAGCGCCCAGGCCAGATTGAGCGCGAGGGAGCCGGCGAGATCGCTGACCGCGGCGGCGGCGAGACCGAAGAGCCCCACCGTGGCGGGCTGCGCCCGCCAGCGGCACCACGAGCAGATTCGCTACCAGGCCGACCGGCGAGAGCTGATTGAAGTGCGCGGCCATGACCGGCAACACGGCCCCTGGGCCACCGCGCTCACCGCCACTGCGGCGGCGACTCGCGCCGGGCAGCCGAGCCGCGCGAGCGCCGCGCCTGCGCGGGGCCGCGAGGTACACGATGCCGGCGGTGGCCGCGAAGGAGAGCTGGAAGCCCGGGTCCCCGAGATCGCCCGGCCGCCAGACGAGGAGGGTGAGCGCGGCGAGCGCGAGGGCGTTCGGCAGCTGGGACTCGCGCTCGAGCACGATGCCGCCCAGGAGCAGGAGCCCCATCAGGGTCGCGCGCAGCACGGACGGCCTGAGCGCCGACGACGAGGGCGAAGCCCACCAGCGCCGCCGCCGCTACTGCCGCGGTCACCCCGCGGGAGACGCCGACCATGCTGAGCGCCGCGAAGATCGAAGCCGAGACCAGGGCCACGTTGAAGCCCGAGACGGCCAGCACGTGATACACCCCGGCGCGCCGGAAGGCGATCGTCCATCTCGCGCGGCAGCGCGGCCGCGCTCGCCGAGGAGCAGGCCGGCGAGCAGCGCGGCCGAGCCCTCGGGCAAGCACGGCGCCGAGTCGCGCCACCGCCCACCGCTTCACGCGCGCGGCCCCAGGCGGAAGGTCCGGCGGTGAGCGGGCGCACCCGATCCGCGCGTCCGCTGCCCACCCGCGCGATGCCCTCGCGCCGGAGCTGGGCGGGATAGTCGAAGCCGGCCGGATTGCGGTAGCCCACGGGCCGATGGAGGCGCAGGTCGGCGGCGATGCGCTGGCCTCGCCCAGCGGTGGCGCTTCACCATAGATCGTGACGAGCGCGCGCCCGGAGGCGGGTCGCCGCTCCATTCCGGTCACGAGCGCCTCGACATCGAGCAAAAGGCGGAGGCGGTCCGGCGCCCATCGGCGCGGCTCCTCCACGATTCGCGCCTCCACGACCACGCGCCCCGTCGGTCCCGAGGGAGGCGATATCGTCCGGCCCGGGCGGAAGCTCGTGTGCCCGCAGCGCGCCCAGCAGCGCGGCTGCGGCCAGCAGGCAGGCGCTGCTCAGGCGCTCGCGCCTGAAGCGCGAGCGCCCCCGCCGCCGACAGGAGCAGCGCTCCCGCCCCGACGATCAGCCACGCCGATGGCGGCGCCAGCGGCGGGCCGGCGGCGATGCCGGCGGCCCAGCCAGCGCCAGCGGCACCAGCGGGGCGCGCCGCGGGCGGGATCCGAGGCAGCGCGGCCCGCTCATTGCCGGATTGCGCCAGCGCGGGCGACGACACGGAGGCCATCGACCCACACTAGGGCGCGGCGGTGACGAGATCGCGCAGCGCGGCCAGCTTGCGCGGCCCCAGGCCCAGCACCGAGCGCAATCCCTCCGGCCCCTCGAAGCGGCCCCGCCGCTGGCGCTCCTCGACGATGCGGCGCGCGAGCCCCGGCCCACGCCCGGCAGCCGGGCGAGCTGCTCCGCGCTGGCCTCGTTGAGATCGAGCGGACGCGGGTCGGCCGGCTCCGGCGCCGCCTTCGCGGCGCGATCCAGGGCCGCGCGCTCGGGCGGCCGGAGCGGCCGGGACGCGCGGCGGCCGTGGCGCGCGCGAGGGCCGGGCCGGCCCCGCGAGGGGCGTGGGCTCCAGCGCCGCGCCGGGCTCGACCCGATCGAAGCTCTCGAGCCGTGCCGCCGCCTCGGGAAATCCCGCGCGCCACTCCCGGACCGCGAGACCGGCGAGGAGCGCGGCGCCGAGGAGCAGCAGGAGCGAGAGCTGCGGGCGCGAGTAAAGCATCGCGCCTCCACGCTGCCACGACCGCCGCGGACCGGCTAGAGTGCCGGTTCGGATACAGGCTCTATGTTCTCGGGGGTTTCGAGTCGCTCCCGCGCCGAGGTTGCGCCGGGGTTGCGCGGTTTTCGTCGCCCAGCCGGTCCACCGCTCGCCGGTCACCCTCGGGATCAGGTGCCCATAGACGCTCAGGGTGAACCCGGGCGAATGGTGGCCGAGCTGCTCCTGCACGTACTTGAGGGACTCGCCCGCTTCGATCAGGAGGCTGGCATAGGTGTGCCGCAGGGCGTGAGGCTTGCGGTAGCGGAGCCCGGCCCGGCGCAGGATCGGTGCCCAGACGTGTTGCGGAACGTCGTCGTGCACGGGCGCGCTGGTCGGCATAGAAGACCCGCGAGAAGCTCACGGCCCGCCAGCAGCTCGGCCTCTACAGCGTCTTGAGGCCCGCCAGCGCGCGCGATTGACGCTCATGTAAACGCGGCGAGACTTGCCGCTCTGGGGGCGCCTGCCGGCCCCGACGCCGCGCGGCGGATGATGAACACGCGACGCTCGAAATCCACGTCTCGCCACTCCAGCCCCGTGCCTCGCCCAGCGGACGCCCGAGCGGGCAAGGCAGAGCACGAACGGTGCCACGCCGGGTAGTCGCCGTTCGGCGACGGCGTGCAGCGAGAAGATTTCAGGCGAGCGTACCAGCCTCCGCAGCCGAACTCCGACCAGGGGATCATCTGCCGCCTGAGCGGAAGTGCTTGGCGAGGTACTTGTCGAGGCTGGCCTCATCGTCGCCGCCCCCATTCGCGTGCGCCCGCCAGGACGTCCCGTCGAACTGATAATGTGACCAGCGCCCCTTGGAGACGTGTATGCGGTCGAGGAGATGCTCCCCGTGCACGAAGAAGCTGGTGCCGCGCGTAGTCGTGGGCACCTGCACCCAGCCGCGCGCTTCGAGGACTCGGAGGTACTGCCATCAGCATTGGTCTGGCTCTCCTCCCTCGATGAGGAGTGCAATCGCAGCGCCACCCCCAAATCGCCAACGAGTCGCGGGGATGCCAGACTTCTCCTGGCCTCGAAGGCATCACGTCTGCGGAGTGGGCTTACGTGTTCCGTAGCCCCGACAGGGGCGGGCGCAAGATCTTCGCCAGGTGTGGTAGAACCAGGCCGCCGTGCGACCCTCTTGCCCGTTGACAAGAATTCAGGGCCGTCATCTGATCGAGGCAAGATCCACCGTAGCAAGATCCACCGTCCCACACTTGTGCGGAGGGAGGTCCCCCATGGCCAAGAAGAAGGCCCTCGGGCGCATACGGGTCAGGCCGAGCGTCGCCAGGCCGATCATTCAGTCGCCGCTGAGACGCCGGCCCTACCAGTTCGAGGCCAGCCTGCCCTGGGTCTTCGCGGTCGGCGACGTCCGGTCGGGGAGCATGAAGCGTGTGGCGTCCGCGGTGGGCGAGGGCTCGGCCGCGGTCCACCTCGTGCCCAAAGTCCTGGCCGAATGACGGGCCGAGAACGCGAGTGCAGGCACTTCAGGGGTTTCGTCGACAACTTCACTTACCTCGGCATCTTCGCCGTGCTCCTGCTCGGGAGCCTGGGTGTGCCGATCCCGGAGGAAATGCCGATCATCGCGGGCCGCCGTGTGTGAGCCACGGGGGTGCTCGTCCGGTGGTGGCTCGCGCTGCCCGTCTGCCTGCTCGGGGTGCTCTCCGGCGATATGGTGCTCTACTGGGTCGGCCGGCACTGGGGTGAGCAGGTCCTCGGCTGGCGCCTCGGTCCGGCGTGGTCCCTGACGCCCGCGCGGGCGGAGTGGCTGAAGGCCGCGTATCGGCGACATGCGCGTGAAGACCGTCGTCACGGCGCGGCACGTCATGGGACTCCGCGCCGCCGCGTTTCTGACCGCGGGCAGCGCGAGGGTCCCGTTCTGGAAGTTCGTGGTGGCGGACGCGGGTGCCGCCTTGTTCGGCGTCCCGCTGACGTTCGGACTGGCGTACTTCTTCACGGACCAGATCAAGGCCATCACGGCCGATGTGCACCGGGCCGAGCGCTGGCTCGGGTCTCGCCGGCCTCCTTGCGCTGGCGGTGGTGCTGATCGTCGGCGGGTGGCGATGGTATCGTCGCGTCGGCAGGGAGCGTCTGGACGCTGGTCCGCCCGGGGACATTCGCCGCCGCCTTGAGCGCCTGGGGACCAATCGTGGACCCCTTCTACGCCGTGGTGAGGGCCATCGCCCGGTTCTGGATCTGGTTCTTCTTCGACCGCGTCGAGGTCCGGCATCCGGAGCGAGTCCCGCGGACGGGTCCGGTGCTCCTCTGCATCAACCATCCGAACAACCTGATCGACTCGCTGCTCGTGGGGTCGGTGCTCCCGCGGAAGGTGCACTACCTCGCCACCGCCGCGCTCTTCCGCAGCCGGATCATCGCGCGCTTCCTCGTCGCCCTGGGGTGATTCCCATCTACCAGAAGGCGGACGACCCGGACAAGACGGGATCGCAACGTGGAGATGTTCACGGCGTGTGAGGAAGCGTTCGACCGCGGGCGGCTGATCGCCATGTACCCCGAAGGCGCCACCCACGCGGAGGCGCACCTGCGACGGATCAAGACCGGCGCGGCGCGGATCGCCCTCGGCTACGAGGCGCACGCCCCGGGGCGCCTCTCCGTCGTGCCGGTGGGCCTCAGCTTCGAGGCCCGCCGGAGGTTCCGCGGGCGCGTGCTGGTCTCGTTCGGCGAGGCGGTCGACGTCTCGTCGCATCTCGCCGGCTACCGCGGGAGCCCGCGAAGGCGCTCCATGCGCTCACGACCGGTGATCCAGGCGGCGATGGCGCACGAGGTGGTCCACGTCGAGCGCATCGACATGGCAGCGCTCGCGCGCGCCGTGGAGGTGCTCTATCGCGGCGAGGTCGAGCGTGAGCTGTGGGAGGAGCTCAGGATCGCGGCGCCGGCCGATCCATCCGTTCCCGACCTCCGCCTCGATCGCGGACGCGGCCGAGCATCTTCCGCAAGCTGGACCCCGGAGCGGATCGAGCGACTCTGGCAGCGGATTCTCGGGTATCAGGCCGGTCTCGCCGCCTACCGGCTCCGTGACGAGGCGGTGCGAAGTGGCCTCGAGCGGGCGGCGGAGCCGCTGCGGGTGGCCCGATCGTGGCAGACGATCATCGGATGGCCCCTCTTCGTGTACGGGGCGGTAGTCAACTTTCTTCCCTACTACCTGCCCGGCTGGCTCGCGGGGCAGACCTCACGCCGCCCGACGGATTACGCGACGACCCGGCTCCTGGCGAGCGTCGTGGCATTCCCGCTCTTCTGGGCGCTCGAGACGTTACTCGTCGGATGGGTGGCCGGTTTCCGCTGGGCGCCCGCCTTCTTCCTCTCACTTCCGCTCGGGGGCTGGTCGCGTATCGATATCTCGGTCGGCACCGGGCGGCTGCGCCGCCAGCTCAGGTTCGGCGCGCTCCTGCTCACCCGCGCGCAGGAAGCGAGGCGCCTGCTCGCCGAGCGGCGCGAGATCCTCGATGAGCTCGACCGGGCCGGGCGCGACTATCCGGGCTGGGTGAACGGATCGAGGGCGTGACCGTCGCTGACGCGATCAGCTTCGCGATCGCAAACGCCGCCGCGGCCGCCACTGTGGCAACCGATCCTGCGCCGCGGCCGGGGCCCCGCTATCCGGGCGAAGCCTCACGCCTCTCGCGGCAACAACCTCTGCCAGCTCTCCTCGATCGAGCGAGACGTTCGAGACTCGCGCGCGTACGCGATGCTGACCCGCTTGCGTCTGGCTTGCGTGTGGTGCTACTCCGTGCCGCCCTCTGCCGCATCGGGAGTCGCATCTTTCTGCGGTTCCTGAGGGGGCCGAGGACGCCGGTTGGATACGGGGAATGGCGGCCGTCGCTTCTAAACGCCCCTTACGACTCGCGGCGCGGCGTTTCCTCCCCGCACGGTATCGCGGAGTCTAGCACGGCGACAGCCGTACGCGCGGGTCAGGGTTGCGTTCGCTTGCCCGCTCCAAGAGGATAGAAGCCCAATGGCGAGTCGGCGGGAGTTCCTGGCCGCGAAGAGCGTCGTGCCGCTCGCCATGCTCCTGGCGGGCTGTGCCGGGCTGACGCCGGCGGACGAGGTGAATCTCGGGGCGCCCAGCGACTGGCCGACGCGGCGGTGGACGCCTATGCGGTCGCGCCGGTGCGGGTCGAGATCGAGCCGGGCGGAGGAGTCGCTACGAGGGGCCGGATCGTGCTGGGCCGGGCGCTCCTCACGAACGATTCCGGCTCGGCCGTTCTCGCGCATGAGCTGGCGCACCATATCCTTGGGCACCCCGATCCGCCCGAGCGGCGGTCACCACCGCGGAGAGCTGGAGGCCAACGCGAAGTCGGTGGAGGTCATGGTCCGCGCGTGGGGAGTCGAGGAAGGCGTGGCGTTCCGACTGGTCGCCGCGCATCTGCGAGCGCTCTCCGCCCAGCCGGTGGCGACCTCTCGCCCGGACCCGTGCGAGGAGCTCGCGGATCTGTACCGCCGATATCCCGGCCGGACCGAGCCGCGGGAGGCGTATGCGCTCGGCTGCACCCAGGTCCGCGGCGGCTAGGCGGGCGCTCCGACCGTTTCCTTCATGCCCCGTCGCGCTCGATCACCTCGCGCAGCCGCGCCGGCGGCACCGCGATCGTCACGCCCGACCGTTCCTCTTCCAGCAGCATGAAGCTGCTCGAGTCGCGATCACCCCAGCCGCGATTGAGCGCCTCGGTCATCTCCGCCAGCGCGAGGTTGGCCAGGCGCATGGGCACGCCCACCTCGCGGCCCAGCTCGGTGGCCAGCGAGACGTCCTTGTGGCCCAGCCGAGCGCGAAGGAGGGCGGGTCGAAGCTGCCGGGCAGGAACTTGTCCATGAGCCGATCGAAGGTGCGCGCGCGCCCGCTCGCCCCCTGGCGGACGGCCTGCCAGAGGAGATCGGGCTCCACGCCGGCCTTGACGCCCATGCAGAAGACCTCGGCGAGGCGCGGCGCGGATGGTGAAGCTCGCGCAGTTGTGGACGAGCTTGGCCACCGCGCCCGCGCCGATGGGGCCGACGTAGTAGGGCTGATCGCCCATCGCCTCGAGCAACGGGCGGTGCCGGTCGAAGACGTCGCGGCTCGCCGCCCACCCAGATCGCCAGCTTCCGCGACCGGGCGCCGGCGGGGCCGCCGCTCACGGGGCGTCCAGGACCTGGACGCCCCTTCTCCGCGAAGGTCGCGTGCAGCCGGCGGATCACGGCGGGTGCGTTGGTGGAGAGATCGAAGAGCGCGCTCCCGCGGCGCATGCCCTCGAGCAGGCCACTGGCCCCCGTGGCGACCGCAGTCACCTCGGGCGGGCCGGGCAGGGGAGGTGAAGACCACGTCGCTGGCCTCGGCCACCGCGCGCGGGTGTCCTTCCACGCGGCGCCCTTCTCGAGGTGCCGGGCCGCGGACTCCTTGCGGAGATCGTTGACCGCGAGGGTGTGCCCCGCGGCCTGAGGTTCAACGCCATGCTGCCACCCATGAGCCCCAGCCCGATGAACCCGACGTTCATGTCGTTCTCCTCGCCCCGCAGAATACTCAGTGTCCCGCAGAATACTCCGGTGGCGATCGGGAAGCTCATGGCGACCGGCCTCCCTTCCACGCCATGCAGATCTTTCCTGCTCAGGCGCGTGCAGGCGACCGACCCTCGGGCGCGGAAGTCCTACCAAAGCTTGTAGCACGCCCGGACTCTTCGAACGGGGACGCGCTCGGCTTTCCATGCGCGTTTCCACGCACTTCGAGGGTCGTGAGGCCCGGAGGCCTCCTGGCATTCCGATTGCTCCAAGTCTGGTCGAGATGTCCAGACCGGTTCCGGCAGGCATGGGCGGCACTCGAATGGTCGGCAAGCGGCACACCGGACGTCGGTCCCTGGAACCCCTGGATCCGTGGAGGTCAGGAAGGCGCCGCGATTCGGACCGTGCTGCTGGCCCATTCCGACCCCGAGGGTCTTCGCCCTCTCACCCAAGAGACCTGCGCCGCGCTGCTGCCCGTCGCGGGCCGGCCCTCGCGGAGCTCGCACTCGAGTCGATTCGCGCCGCGGGGATCCGGACGGCCCTGGTCGTGCTCGGCCCGCACGCCGACCAGGTCGAGCGGCGGCTCGGGACCGGCGAGCGGTGGGGTGTCACGCTCGACTATCTGCGCGCCTCCGACGACGAGTCGGAGGATTCGATGCTCGCGCGGCTCACGACCGAGCTCGGTGGCGATCTGCTGGTGCTCCGGAGCGACGTGCTGCGAAGCCCGGTGGTCGATCGGTTCCTCGCCGCGGCCACCACGTGCCCGGGTACCTCGGCCTGGGCCGCGATCGGGGGGCGTTCCCGCCGGCCTGGCGCTGATCCGGCGTGACCATGCCGCGGGGCTCGACCGGCCGAGCACGGACGGGTGCGTGGCCTGGGAGCAGGCGGGCCGGCGAATCCAGTTTCGCGACGCGATGCTCTGCCGGCTGGACACGGTCGCCGACTATCACCGAGCGAACCTCCGGGCCCCCGCGCCACGCCGCGCGGTGCGGATGCCCGCGGACCAGCTCCGCGACCGCCCGGAGGTCATGCCGCCGGAGCCCGAGAGACCCGCCCGCGTTCCGAGTCGAAACGGGCCGGATGGCGAGAAGTTCGACTACCTCGTGGCGCAGCATCTCGTGACGCGCGAGCATCTCGTCGAGGCCGCCGCGGAGGCCCGCCGCACGGCAGATCAGCGCGTCGAGACGGTATTGCTGGAGCACCACGGCGTGCGCGAGGCCGACCTTGCCGCCGCGCTCACGCTCTACTACAAATGCCCTATGTCTCCCTCGACGACCGCAGCCCGCTCGTCCCCGAGCTCCTGACCGGACCTGCACTGGACGCGGCAGAGGGCGGGCGCCTGGCTGCCGATCAAGCGCGAGGGAGACGTGGTGACGGTCGCGGTTGACGATCCGCACGATCTCCTCAAGATCGACATGATCGAGGCCAGATGCTCCGGCCGTCCAGGGTCGTCCTCGCGGTGGCCGTCCGCGAGCGCATCCTTCGTGCGTCGGATGCGGGGTGGCGTCGCCCAACGCCCGGCGGGAGTCGGTGGTCGACATTCTCGGGAAGTCGGTGCCGAGCCGGTCACGGACGACCCGTCGAGATCGGCACCGCCGAGATCAGCGAGAACGACAGCATGGTGGTCCGTCTGGCCAGCCAGATCATCGTCGATGCCCATCGGGCCCGGGCGTCCGACATCCACCTCGAGCCCCGCGGGCGCGCGGGAAGCGGTGATCCGCTTCCGCATCGACGGCACGTGCCTCGACTACCAGCGCATTCCGCCGGCGCTGCGGAATCCGCTGGTGGCTCGCCTGAAGGTCATGGCCCACCTCGACATCGCCGAGCGTCGCAAGCCCGCAGGACGGGAAGATCCGCGTGCGGATCCAGGGCACGGATGAGATCGAGCTCCGCGTGGCCACCGTCCCCACCGTCGGCGGCAACGCGAGGACATGCGTGCTGCGCCTCCTGGGCTCGGCGGGCGTCTTCCTGCCAGGAGATGGGCCTGAGCGATCGGAACCTCCGCGAGCTCAAGGGCATCGCGGAGAAGCCCTACGGGCTCATCCTGTGCGTCGGTCCCACCGGCGCCGGCAAGGCTGACATCTCTCCATGCCGTGCTGGGCCACATCAAGGCACCGGGTCGAAAGATCTGGACGGCGGAGGACCCGGTGGAGATCACCCAGGATGGGCTCCGGCAGGTGCAGGTGCGTCCCAAGATCGGGTACACCTTCGCCGCCGCCATGCGCGCCATGCTGCGCGCCGACCCCGACGTCATCATGGTCGGCGAGATGCGCGACGCGAGACAGACGGCCTCGACGGTGGAGGCCTCGCTCACGCGGCCATCTGGTGCTGAGCGACGCTGCACACCAACAGCGCCGTGGAGACCATCACGTCCGCCTCCTGGACCTGGGTCATCAACTCCGTTCAACTTCGCCGACGCGCTCCTGGGCGTGCTGGCCCAGCGCGCTGGTGAAGCGCCTGTGCCCGGACTGCCGGCAGGCTACCACCCTGCGCGCCACGAGTAGGACGAGTCTCCGCGCTCGCGTTCGGGGCCAGGAAGCTCGAGGCCCCACGGTTACCGTTACGCCGAGGACACTCGAGCTCTTCGAGGCAAGGGCTGCGAGACCTGTGGCGGGAAGGGGTATCGCTGGGCGGATCGCCATCCACGAGCTCCTGGTCGGCACCCCGCCATCAAGCGCCGCATGCAGAAGGGAGCACGGGTGGCGAAGGTCGTCGCGCGGGCCAAGCGGAGGGGCATGACCACGCTGGTGCAGGACGGCATCCTCAAGGCCCCTGGCGGGGATCACCGATTTCCGGCAGGTCAAGGACGCGCGATCCGCTGACGGCGCTCCCCGTTTCCTGCACCGGTTCTGGCCGCCCGGAACGGCGAGTGGTTTGCCAGCACCTCGCGCACGGCGCGGAACAGGGTGTCCATGGTGAAGGGCTTGGTGAGGATGCGACGGCCCGAGGCCTTCATGAGCGCAGTCATGTAGCCCGACGTCAGCAGCACCTTGGTCTGCAGCGCCGGCGCCTCCACGCGCTCCGCGGCTCGAGCCCGTTCATCCCCGGCGCTGACGGCGTCGGTGAGAGGAGGTGGACGGTGCGATCCGCGACGAGTCCGGCGCGCTTCCAGCGGATCGCCGGTATCGAGGACGTCGTAGCCCTCACCCTCGAGCGCGTAGCGCAGGTACTCGCGCACGGTCTTCTCGTCGTCGACCACCCGGATCGTCTCCCGCGGTGGGACCGCCGGCCGGCTGAAGCTGCCATGGGCTCTCCGCATTCCCCGCGCTACGGAACCAGCGCGGCGCGCGTGATGTTGAGCGTGTCCTTGTTGTTGCCATTCCGGAAGCCGGCAAAGGCCTCGTTCGATCTGGGTGAGGGGAACTATGTGGGAGATGATGCGGCTCCACGAGGAAGCGCTCGCGCGGTGCGCACGAGGAAGTCGAGCGCGCGCGGGATCACCCACGGGTCGTACTGGATCACGCCCACGATCTTCTTCGAGCCCCACACGCAGCAGCGACGGCTCGAGCTCGATCTTGGCGCCCGCGGCTGATGGTGCCGATCTCCAGATAGGTCCCGCCCGAGCGGAGCATCTCGATGCCCTCGGGGATGACGGCGGGGAAGCCCACCAGGTCGCACGCCACGTCGGCGCCCACCCCGCCGGTCCACTGGCGCACCAGCTTCACGCGGTCGCGCCGGTCGGCATCTCCTTCACGTTCGATCGTGTGGTCGGCCCCGAAGGCGCGCGCCAGCTCGAGGCGGCCCGGGATCTGGTCCACCACGATGACGCGTCGGAGGCGCCCATGTCCTTGGCCACCGCGGCCGCCTGCATGCCGAGCCCGCCCGCGCCCTGGATCACCACGCGAGTCGCCTGACCGCGGAGGCCACCCAGTGCAGGCCGTAGAGCACCTGGGACGAGCGCGCAGTTCACCGGGCGCGACCGCCTCGTCGGACAGCTCAGTCCGGCACCTTGAAGATGGCGCCGCCGCGGCCGCAGGTAGTAGTGGTCGGCGAAGGCGCCGTGCAGGTGCGGGAACGCGCCCGGCCCGAGCGGCCGCTCGATCTTGTTGGGGCAGGCCGCGGGCTCCTTGTGCAGGCACGCGTGGCAGCGCCCGCACGGATAGAAGTAGGTGTAGGCCACGCGATCGCCTTCGCTGGAGCGGGCGCCGCAGCGAGTCCGTCTTCACCCTGGCTCCGAGCCGGCGCCACGCGTCCCGGTCATCTCGTGGCCGAAGATCCAGCCGTCGTCCGGATAGTTGAGCAGGGCGCGTCGCCGCGCCAGAAGTGCAGATCGGAGCCCGCAGATGTTCGGCGCGGGACACTCGGATCAGCACGCCCTCGGGCTCCACCTCGGGGATCGGGACCTGGATCAGCTCGAACGGCTTGCCGGGGCCGAAGAAGACGGCGGCGGTCGCGGACGGCGGCCATGGTCAGCGCTCCTCGCTCGTTGCCCAGCTCGAAGGCGTCGTGGAGCGCGCCGCACCGCGAGCATCGGTGTACTTGTCCTCGATCACGCAGGAGACCGCGATCTCCGAGGTGGAGATCATCTGGATGTTGATGCCCTCGCGCGGAGAGGGTCGTCGAACATGCGCGCGGCCACCCCGGCGTGGCTGCGCATGCCGACGCCCACGATGGACACCTTGGCCACGCGGTCGTCCGCAGCCACGCCCGCGGCGCCCGACCTCCGTGGCCACGCTCGGCCAGCACCGTGCTCGGCGCGGGCGCGGTCGGCGCGGGCGCAGGGTGAACGAGATGTCGGTGTAGCCGTCGCGGCTGATGTTCTGCACGATCATGTCCACCACGATGTTCTGGCTGCCCCGAGCCGCCGAACACCCGGCAGGCGATGCCCGGCCGGTCGGGCACGCGCAGGATGGAGAGCTTGGCCTGGCCGCGATCGTGGGTGATGCCGGTGACCACCACCGTCTTCCATGCTGTGATCCTCCCTCGTCACCAGCGTGCCCGGGTCCGGCTTGAAGGTGGAGCGGACGTGAACCGGCACGCTGTACTTCTTCGCGAACTCCACCGAGCGCGCCTGGAGCACCTTGGCCCCGAGCGCGGCCATCTCGAGCATCTCGTCGTAGGAGACGCGGGCGAGCTTGCGCGCGTCGGGCACCACGTTGGGATCGGCGGTATAGACGCCGTCCACGTCGGTGAAGATCTCGCACACGTCCGCCTTGAGCGCGGCGGCCAGCGCCACCCCGGTCGAGGTCGGAGCCGCCGCGGCCGAGGGTGGTGATGTCGCCCGGCCTCGGTCATGCCCTGGAAGCCCGCCACCACCGCGACCTTGCCGGCGTCGAGCGCGCGCCGCGATGCGCTCGGCGGTGATGCGCTTGATGCGGGCGCGGGTGTGGGCCCGCGTCGGTGACCATGCCGACCTGCGGCCCGGTGAACGAGCAGGCGGGATGGCCGAGCGACTGGAGCGCCATGGCGAGGAGCCCGATGGTGACCTGCTCGCCGGTGGCGAGCAGCGATGTCCATCTCGCGCGGATCCGGCGTCGGGGTGATCGCGCCGGCCAGGCGCGAGCAGCGCGTCGGTGGTCTTGCCCATCGCCGAGACCACGACGACCATGCGAGTGGCCCGTGGCGCGGCGGACTCGGCCACCCGCCGGGCCACGTTCTTGATCTTCTCGGCGTCGGCCACGGAGGAGCCGCCGTACTTCTGGACGATCAGCTAGGCCCACGAGGGGCCAATTTACCATGCGAACCGCTACCGGTTGGGACGGGCTCCGCCCGGTACGTTCAGGCACGCCGGGTAGGTTGCCGGCGCGCGGGCGGGCCGGGGTGCCGGTGTTATCGTCATCGCGGCGGCGCTCGCGCATGGACTCGCGCGCCTTCTGCCGCTCCTCGGGGGACATGTTCCGCCAGCGCTCGAGATTCTTGTCCACGCGCTCCGCTCCTCGGGCGACAGGCTCTGGTAGCGGCGCAGCCGCTCCGCTGATCTGCTGCTGGCGCTCCGGCGCGCAGCTTCTGGAAGCGATCGTGAGCCTAGCTCCAGCTCCTGCCGGCGCGCCACCGGCAGGCTCGTTCCAGCGCTGAAAGTCGTGGAGGATCTGGGGCACGCTCGGCCGGCGTCAGGCGCTTGAGACGCTCCTTGTTCTGCCGCGCCTGCTCCCTGCTCCTCCGGGGGTGAGCGACTTCCAGCGGCGATAGTTCTCGAGGCCCGCTCGCGCTGCTCGAGGCGACATCGTGCGCCAGCGCTCGCGGTTCTGCCGCATCGCCGCCTGCTCCTCGGGCGAGAGCTTGTCGAACTCTGCGCTGGGCGGATGGCTCGCCGCGGGTGGCGACTGGGCTCCCGCCGGATGGGTCGCCAGCCGAGGACGAGCACGGCCGCGAGCGCACAGCGGGAACCGCGTCAGCATGTCACGTCTGCCCTCAGCCGCTCGTGGCGCGGCGCGGGAGCGTCGAGCCGGTCGATGTCGTCGAAGTCCTCGAAGAGGTCAGAAGTTCTGGACGAGATCGAGCTGCGAGACCACGTCGGGCGGCCGTCCAGCACCTGGCCCTCCAGCGTGGCCTGCTTGCCCACGGGCGTCAGTCCACCCGGGCCCAGCACACCCAGATACAGGAGCACCGCGGCGAGGCCGGCGGCGAGCGTCGCGGGCACGGGCCACAGCGACCAGCGGCGTCCGGCCGCGGCGGGGCGCTGCCGGCGCTCCAGCTTGTCGCGCAGCTGAGCCCGGAACGCGCCCCAGTGCAGGGGCGGCGCCGGCTCCGGCGCGCGGGCGAGGACCGCTCCGTGAGGGCGGCGAAGTCCCGGACGGTGTCGCGGCACTCTGCGCAGGCGGCCGAGATGGGTGTCAATCGCCGCGCGCTCCGCGGCGGCCAGCTCCCCGCGCAGGTAGGGGATCAGCCGGTCGGGCCGGATGCGTGGTCATCGGGCGCCTCCGACGCGGCGGCGGCAGCGCCGCGAAGGCGCGGTGCAGGTGCACGCGGACCGTGGCCTCCGAGGTGTTGAGCACCGCGGCGATCTCCTTGGTGGACAGTCCCTCGCGGCACTGCAGCTGCACCGCCGCGCGCTGCTGCGGCGACAGCGTCTCCACCGCCTCCCAGATACGGCTCATCTGCTGCTCCTCGTCCATCCGCTCGCCGGGATCATCCGGCGGCGCGGGCTGGCGCTCGACGAGATCGTCCGCATCGCCATCGTCCTCGGCGTCGCGCCAGACGAGGAGGCGGCGCCAGCCCCGTCCGCGACGACGACTGTCCAGACAGCAGTTGACCAGGATGCGGTAGAACCAGGTCGAGAACTTGGACTGGCCGGCGAAGGGGAGCCCGCCGATTCGTGGAGTTTGATGAACGCTTCCTGGGCGCAGTCCTTGGCGTCCTCACGATCTCGGACCACGGACCAGGCGATCCGGTAGGCCCGCTCCTGGTACCGCTCGACCAGGAGGTCGAAAGCGCCCGGCTCGCGATTCGCCACACTCCGGCACAGCGCTTCATCGGTTTGCTCCACGGACTCGTCCCGGTCCGATCTTCCCATACGCTCATGCACGCCACCTAACGGCGGGCGGATAGACTCCGACCTTCCCCCGCGCCCTTCGCCGATACGACGCGCGGGGACGGGGCCGCGTTTACAGGCCCCGGGGGTGCTGGCTAAGCTCCCGTGGATTCTGGGGGAACGCCCTGGGTCCGCACCGCCTCGGCCAGGCTCACGTGCTCCACGAAGAGCAGCACCAGCCCCCAGACGGTCACCGGGACGAACTGCGAGACGTGGAAGAGCAGCGAGAAGGACAGCGCGTCGTCGTAGGGGACGCCGAAGAGGCGCAGGGCCGTGACCACCGCGGCCTGGATCACCCCCACGAAACCCGGGCTGGAGGGCAGGCTCACGCCGAGGCCGAGAAAGCCCAGCGTGGTCCAGGCCGCCACCACGGGCAGATCCAGCCGCGCGGCCTGGAAGCCGGTCCAGATGGAGGCCACCAGCGCCAGCCAGATGAGGCAGGACCAGCCCAGCAGGGGCGCGACATGGCGCGGCGCCCGTACCCCGGCGAGGCCGGCGTCGAAGGTGTCGAGCAGCCGGTCCGCGCGCGCGGCGAGGGCCGGACGCCCACCGGTGAGCACGCGGGCCAGCCGCTTGCAGCGCGCGGGCGCCAGCGCGAAGGCGCCCAGAAAGGCGATGAGCGCGAGGTCCACCGACAGGAAGGCGAGGGCCGCCCACTCGAGTTCGCGCGGGATGGGGATGAGCAGGAAGAGCGAGGCGAGGATCAGCCCGATGGCGAGCCCGTCGAGCACGCGCTCCACCACCATGGTCGTCACCGTGGTCCAGAAGCGCTGCCCACGCCGGATGACCACGTAGGCGCGAACGACCTCGCCGGCGCGGAGCGGGAGGAGATTGTTGGCCATGTAGCCGATCATCACCGCGTTGAACAGGCCCGCGGGCGGCGGGCCCGGCGGGAAAGAGGTAGCTCCAGCGCCGGGTCCGGGCCCAGAGGGAGCCCAGGTTCAGCGCGATGCTGGCGGCGAGGAAGCCCCAGTGGGTGTCGAGGAGGCGCGCGCCGACGGCGCGCAGGTCGGCGTGCCGAGAAGAGATACACGAGCAGGGCCGCGCTGACCGCGAGCCCGAGGACGATCTTGAGGAGCCGTCCGCGCGACGGCACGCGCGGGCTCAGCGCCAGAGGAACGGGGGCATCAGGACTCGACCCGGATCATGGTGGTGGGCCCGGCCACCACCGGCAGCCGGTCGATGGCGACCAGCGCCGCGCGCATGTCGCGCTCCCGCGCCTCGTGGGTCATCATCACCACCGGCACCGGCCTCGTGCTGCTCGGCGCGCGTCTTTTGCAGCACGGAGACGAGCGAGATGCCGTGCTGGCCCAGGATGCCCGCCACCTGCGCGAGCACGCCCGGACGGTCAGGGCCATCACACGGAGATAGTAGGCGGTGCGGATCTCGTCGATGGGCCGGATGGGAGCGCGCGTGCTTGCCCGGCGGTGGGCAGGTCCACCGCGAGCGCGGGAACGCCGTGAGCCACCCGGCGGGCGATGTCCAGCGCGTCCGACCACACCGCGGGAGGCGGTGGGCAGCTGGCCGGCGCCGCGCCCGTAGAACATGAGATCGCCCACGTTGTCCCCGGTGATGAAGACCGCGTTGAAGACGCCGGAGACGGCGGCCATGGGCGAGGCGGCGGGGATCATGGTCGGATGCACCCGCGCCTCCAGGGCGCCATCCCCGGCACTTGGCGATGGCGAGGAGCTTGATCCGGTAGCCGAGCTCGCGCGCGTTGACCACGTCCTCCTGCGAGACCCCGGTGATTCCCTCGGTGTAGATGTCCTTGAGGTCCACCGAAGTGCGGAAGGCGAGCATGGCGAGGATCTGGGCTTGTGCGCGGAGTCGAGCCCCTCGATGTCAGGGGTGGGGGTCGGCCTCCGCGTAGCCGCGCGCCTGGGCTTCCTTGAGCACGCCGGAGAAATCCAGGCCCTCGTCGGTCATCTTGGACAGGATGTAGTTGCACGTCCCGTTGACGATGCCGAAGGCGGAGCGCACGCGGTTGGCGACAGGCCGTCCTTCACCGCGCGGATGAGGGGATGCCGCCCGCCACCGCCAGCAATACGTA
>ERZ1370068.2312-contig-1468_pt1 | contig 108885 bp, 135 predicted proteins | sample MGYA00561227_ERZ1370068 | MGnify/ENA primary metagenome ERZ1370068 (study PRJEB38410, sample SAMEA6850437) | metagenome | study: Metagenomic assessment of the ecological functions of the soil: analysis of the soil microbiota associated with the...
CCGTTACGTATTGCTGGTCGAGTTCGGGCGGATGAAGATCCGAGTTCTGCCAGGCCGAGAGCCGGCCGAGGATCTTGGTCTCGAGCGTCTCCGGGGCCGACGAAGCGGAGGTTCGCTTCCATGCCGGTGAGCGCGTCGGGGCTCATCGCGGTCCGCTCCTCGATCGCGAGCCGGACCTCGTCGGCCCAGTCGATGTCGTCGGGCGCGAACGTGACGAGCCCGGCGGCGAGCGCGTCCGTCGGCCCGAACCGACCCGCGTGCGCGAGCAGCGTCGCGACCTCGCGCCGGGTCGTCGTAGAAGCGCGCCTGCAGGCGCGAGAGCCCGGTGCTCGTCGGCAGGAGGCCGTCGTTCAACGGCGAGAGCGCGATCGCGACGTCCTGCGCGGATCGGCGAGCATGTACGAGCGGTCGGCGGCGAGGGCCAGCTCGAAGAGCGACCCGGCGAACGCCGCGCCCGGCTCGATCAGCGCGATAGAAGCGTGCGCGCCGTCACGTCGAGCCGCTTCAGCACGCGCCGCTGCAAGAGGAGGATCTCGCGCACGAGCCAGTGCTCGCGGTGGGCCGCCACCGCACGATCGACCGCGAGCACGGCCGCCGGATCGCCGGCGGTCCGCAGCAGCACGAGTCCGATCTCGGGCTCGTTCAAGCGCAGATGCAGGACGGCGTCGTCGAGCTCGCGCCACGCGGCGATCGCCCAGGCGTCGGCGCCGGCCTGCACGAAACCGTCGGGGTCGCTCGGCTGGGGCGTGGTCGGCGCGCGCACGGCGAGCGTGGCGACGCGCCCGCGCGATCGATCGCGAGCGCCACGTGACGATAGTCGATGCCGTCCGGATGCTCGCGCCGGTCGAGGGGCGGAAGCGCGATCCCGACGGCGCTCCGCGGCCGGTCGCTCTCCGCCGCGAGCGCGGCCGCTCGCCTCCGCGACCCGGCGCTCGAAGCCCGAGCGCGGCACGACCTCGTCGACGAGCTCCCACTCGCGCGCGCGCGCTTTCCACGCACGCCCTCGGCGGTCGTCGCGAAGAAGTCGGCGTGGTCGCGGCGGACCTTCCGCTTGTCGACGACGCGCGTGAGGCCGCCGGTCCCGGGGAGCACGCCGAGCAGCGGCACCTCGGGCAGCGAGACGGCCGACGAGCCGTCGTCGACGAGCAGGATCTCCTCGCACGCGAGCGCCAGCTCGTAGCCGCCGCCCGACGCGGTGCCGTTCAACGCGCAGAGCGTCCGACGCCGCGACTCGCGGCTCAGCTCCTCCAGGTAGAACCGGGTCTCGTTGGTGAACTTGCAGAAGTTCACCTTGTCACGGGTGCGAGCTCTGGCCGAGCATGTACGATGTTCGCGCCGGCGCAGAACAGCCGATCGCGGAGCGACGTGATGACGAGCGTCCGCACCTCCGGGTGGGAGAAGCGGATGCGTTGGATCGCGTCGGCGAGCTCGATGTCGACCCCGAGGTCGTAGGAGTTGAGCTTCAATTGATAGCCCGGCACGAGACCGCCGTCCTCGGCGACGTCCATCGCGAGGGTCGCGACGGCCCCGGCGACCGAGAGCCGCCAGTGCCGATAGCGCGTGGGATCGGTGTCACAACGAATGGTCGGCATGGACGTCACCTCGCGCCGCGCGTCACCGGCGCCCGCAGGCGAAAGCGCTGGATCTTGCCGGTCGCGGTCTTCGGCAGCTCGTGCACGAACTCGATCCACGCGCGGGTACTTGTACGGCGCCAAGTGCTGCTTCACGAAGGCTCTGCAGCTCCGCCCCGAGCTCCGGTCGCGCGACGACGCCCGCCTTCACGACCACGAACGCCTTCGGCTTGATGAGCCCGGCATCGTCCACGACGCCGACGACGGCCGCCTCGAGCACGGCGTCGATGCGTGACCAGCGCGCCCTCGACCTCGACCGGCGAGACGTAGAGTGCCGCTCACCTTGAGCATGTCGTCGGCGCGGCCGCGCGTAGGTGTAGCGACCGTCGGCGTCGCAGCTGAACTTGTCGCCGGTCTTCGCCCACGCCGCCCTGGAACGTGGCGGCCGGTCCGCTCGCGATCGTCCGAAGTAGCCGAGCGCCGCCGACGGGCCGTTGACGTAGAGCTCGCCGATCGCGCCCGGCCCGAGCGGCCGGCCGTCGTCGTCGCGGAGCTCGACCTCGTAGCCCGGCACCGGACGCCCCGTCGTGCCGTGGCACGCGTCGCCGGGGCGATTCGAGAGGAAGATGTGCAGCATCTCGGTCGAGCCGATGCCGTCGATCACGTCGACGCCGAAATGCGCTCGCCACGCGCCGGCCGATCTCGGCGGGCAACGCCTCACCGGCCGACGAGCAGAGCCGGAGCGCCATGGCCTCGCGCGCCGGCAGGCTCGGCGACGCCAGGAGCGCGGCATAGCGCGTCGGCGCGGCGCAGAGAGATCGTCGGACGGTGCGTCTCGCAGCCGCTCCGCGAGCACGCTCCGGCGTCGGCCGCCCGGCCATCAGGACCGCCGTCGCGCCGACCACCTGCGGAAACGTCAAGGCGTTGCCGAGGCCCGTAGGCGAAGAACAGCTTCGCCGCCGAGAGCACGACGTCGTCCTCGCGGATGCCGAGCACGTTCCGCCCATAGAGCTGCGCCGTCCAATAGGGATTGGCGTGCGTGTGGAGCGTGCCTTTCGGGCGCTCGGTCGAGCCGGAGGAGTAGAGCCAGAACGCCACGTCGTCGCGTTTGGTCGCCGCCGCCTTCCGGACGCGGAGCGGCGGCCCCGAGCACCGCCTCCAACGACGCGCGCCTGCCGGCAACGGCGCGCGCGGACCGGCGACGATGGTGTGCTCTACCCCATGCGCCGAGCGGCCCACCGCCGCAGCGAGCGTCTCGACGACCGCGCCCGAGGCGACCACGGCGACGGCCCCGCTGTCGGCGAGGAGGAACGCGTAGTCGTCCGCGGTGAGGAGCGTGCTGACGGCGACCGGGACGACGCCGGCGTAGAGCGCGCCGAGAAAGACCACCGGCCAATCCACGCCGTCGGTCATGGCGAGGAGCAGGCGATCGCCGCGACGCAATCCGAGCGCGCGTCCAGACCCGCCGCCAGGCGCCGGACCCGCAGGGCCAGCTCGCCGTAGGTCAGCCGGCCGTCGTCGTCGACGTAGGGCGACCTTGTCGGGGCCGGCTGGCATTCGCCGCCAGCAGGTACGCGGCGAAGTTGAAGCGCTCCGGGGAGCGGCAACGGGTGCTCCCGGCGATTCGGCGCGGCGGCCACGACGCCTGCCTAGCGCCGGCATTCGTCGAGATGTCAAGCGTTATTTTGCTTGTCATTAATTCTGAATACTGCAATATACTGCCGGCATGGACGACGACCTCCTCCGCAGCATCGGGACCAGCGTGCAGCGGCTCCGCGCAGCACAGTCGCTTTCCCTCGACGAGCTGGCCGAGCGCTCCGCCCTTTCGCCGCGGTTCCTCTCCGACATCGTGGCCGGACGCGGCAACGTCTCGATCGATGCGCCTTGCCCGGCCTGGCGCGGGCGCTCGGCAGACCACCGCCGCGGCGATGCTCGCCGCGGCCGAAGGCACCGCGCCCGCCGGTCAGGCGTCGTGGCGCTCCTCGGCGTCCGCGGCGCCGGCAAGAGCACGATCGGCCCGCGCCTCGCCCGCCGCCTCGGCGTGCCCTTCGTCGAGCTCGACGCGCGCGTCGAGGAGCAGGCGGGCCTGTCACTCTCCGAGATCTTCGCGACCCACGGCGAGGCCTACTTCCGCCGCCTCGAGGTCGAGGCCCTCCGCCGGTTGTTGGCGTCGACGCCGCACGCCGTCGTCGCGACCGGCGGCGGCATCATCGAGAACCCGGAGGCGTGGGCCCTGCTCGACTCCGGCACCATCACCGTGTGGCTCCGCGCCGGCAGCGAGGCGCACTGGACGCGGGTCGTGCAGCAAGGCGACCCGCGCGGCCGATGGCCGAGCAGGCCGGCCGCCAAGGGCGGAGCTCCGCCGCCTCCTGGCGGCCCGACCCCGCTCTATCGTCGCGCGCGCCACCGCATCGACACCGAACGGCTCGGCATCGCCGGCAGCGTGCGCCACATTGCCGAGCGCGTGCAGCGGACGGGCGCCGTCCCGCGACGAGCGCGCGCGTAGCGCCGCGACCCGGCGTCGTCTGGTACCTCGGGCGGATTCGTGCAAGCACCACGCATGCGCAGCACGTGGTGGTCGGACGCGAATCGACGCCGGTGGTGAGCGCGCAGGCTGCAGCGTTTCGTCGGGCCGCGTCGGAACGCCATACCGGCGCACCGCCCGCCGCTCGTCGTGAAGCCGTATGAAGCCCCGTCGCCGGCGTGGCGGCGACGTGGATCGTCGCGACGCCGGCGCGCGGCCGAGCCCGATCCCCCGATCGCCGACCCCAGGCACGCGGCGGGGCGTCTCCTGCCGCCGAGCGGCGCCTTCCGCGCCAGGTCGAGCGGCACGCCACGCGCCAGAGCATGGTCGTGGACCGGCGCGGCGCCTCGTCGCCGCCGCCGCCTTCGCCGTCTACCTCAATAGCCTCGGCGGCGCGCTCTTCTACGACGACGTCATGGCGGTCTTGAAGAATCCGCTCGTACACGCCGGCGACGTCGGCGGGATCCTCAGCCGGCCCTCCTGGAACGGCGGCATCCGCGAGCAAGCTCTGGCGCCCGACCGCGACGCTCACCCTTCGCCATGAACCATGCGCTGCACGGCCTCGCGCCGGTCGGCTACCACGTCGCGAACGTCTTGCTGCACGCGGCCGTGAGCGTGCTCGTGCTGATCGTCTGCGGCGCACGCTCGCGGCGCCGCGGGCCGCGCTCGCCGCGGCAGTGTTGTTCGCCACGCATCCGATCCACACCGAGGCGGTCGCGAGGCGTGGTCGGCCGCGCCGAGGTGCTCGCCGCGGGCGGCTTCTTCCTCGCCTGGCTCGCGTGGCTGCGCGGCCGACGACGCCGAGCGCGCGCCGGCCGGGACGCGGGGGTGCCGGCCTGGCTGCTCGTCGTCGCCGCGGTCGCCGCGGTACGTCGCCGCCATGGGCGGCAAGGAGAACGCCGTCGTGCTGCCGGCCGGTGCTCGTGGTCGTCGACGTCATGCGGTCGAGGGACGGCACGGCGCTCGCGACGCTCCCCGCCACGCGCCCCGCTATGCCGCGCTCGTCGCCGCGGTCGCGTGCTTCGTCGTGCTGCGCCGGAACATCGTCGGACACATCACCCGCCACGTCGACATGCTCGACAATCCCCTGGCGGCGCTGCCGACGGCGGAGCGGGTGATGTCGTCGCCGTGAAGGTGCTCGGCCTCTACGCGTGGCGACTGCTCGTCCCGCTCCAACCTCGGCCGACTACTCCTACGATCAGATCTCCGCGGTGACGTCGCCGCTCGACGCGGGCTTCCTCGCCGGGCTCGGGGTCGTCGTCGCGACGGGGCTCCTCACGTGGCGGGCGTGGTCTCGCCTTCCGGCGCTGGCGCTCGGGCTCGTCGTGCTCGCCTTCGGCTTCTCGGTCGTCCAACGTCTTCTTTCCGATCGGGACGATCATGGCGAGCGGCTCGCCTATCTGCCCTCGGCCAGGTTCTGCCTGGCGCTCGGCGCGCTCATCGCCTCCGCCGGCGAGCGTTTCGCCGCGCGCGGCGCTCGGCCGGCCAGCCCTCGCGTTCGTCGTGCCGCTCGCGCTGCTCGCGACGCTCTACGGCGTCCGGACCATCGCCCGGAATCCGTCTGGCGCGCGCCCCTGCCGTTCTTCACCGCCATGGTCGAGGACGCGCCGCGCTCGGGACGCGCGGACACCGCGAGCTCGGCATCGCGCTCGGGGACGCCGGGCGCGTCGACGAAGCGCGTGCCGAGTTCGAGCGCGCGCTCGCGATCAAGCCGAGGACGGCACCACGCTCTACAATTTTCGCGAACGTGCTCCGAACGGCCGGGCCGCATCGACGAGGCGGTCGAGAGCTCTACAAGCGGACGGTCGCCGTGCTCCCCGATTTCCCCGAGGCCTCGAGGAACCTCGGCAACACCGAGACCTGCGTGGCAACTACCCGGAGGCGCTCACGTGGCTAACAGCGCCTCGTCGCCTCGCACCGACGGACGCGCGGCTCGGAGATGAACAGTCGCCAACACGCATCTCTTGATGGGAGACATTCCCACGCCGCACGCGCCGGCTACGAGCGCAAGCGCTCGCGCTGGCACCCGCCTCGCCCGAGATCCTCGTCAACTACGGCACGTTCCTCTACCAACAGGGCGACCCGGCCGGCGCCACCCGCGCCTTCGAACGCGCCGTCGCCGCACAGCCGGACCGCGCGCGCCTGGTCGGCCTCGCCCTGAGCTACGGCGAGCAGGGCAAGACGGCCGCGGCAGCAGGCCATCAAGCAACGCGCCCTGCAACCGTTCCCGCAGGACCCTGCCGTGCGCCAGCTCGCCGCCATGGCCCCCGGCACACCGCCGCCGTGAGACGACTCAGCGCTGGATCGTCCCGAGGAGCTCGATCGCTTCGCTGCGACGTGCTTCGTCGCCTGGAACTGCGAGTTGAAGGTGCGCTGCACGATGCCCTGCTTGTCGATCACGAACGTGACGCGGCCCGGCAGGAGGCCGAGCGTCGCCGGCACGCCGTATTGCTTCCGCACCACGCCGCCGCGGTCGGAGAGCAGCATGAAGGGCAGCTTGTACTTGGTCGCGAACTTCTCGTGCGCCGCGCCACCGTCGGAGCTCACGCCGATCACCTCGGCGCCGGCGTCCTGGAAGTCCTCGTACTGATCGCGGAAGGCGCACGCCTCCTTGGTGCAACCGGGCGTGTCGTCCTTCGGGATAGAAATAGAGGACGACGGCCTTCTTGCCGCGATAGTCGCTGAGCTTGACCGTCTTGCCGGTCGGCATCCGGCAGCGCGAAGTCCGGCGCCTGCTGCCCGGCCGTGATGGCGGGATCACCGCCGCCCGTGATCGCATCGAGGAGTCCCGATGGGGCGGCTGGACTGCCACACTTCGCGCGCGCCGGAGTCCAGGCCTTGCCCGGTCGCGGAGTCCGGTAGTACCTTGGTGTCACCAGCTGGCGAGTTCCAAATCCGCCCCCGTCTCCACCACGACCATCAAGCTGACGGCGGAAGCTTCAGAAAGGGCGTGATCGCCCGACTCGCCAAGAAGCACGGCCGGCCGCCCAGCACGGGTTGATGGTCGAAGGCCATCGAGCGCGAGATCGATCTGGCAGGAGCGCATGGAGGGCCTTCGTCCGTGAGTGCGCTCGAGCGCCGATCGGGCCATCGACCAGAGCGGGGAAGCCCCATCCGTCCGCGGACGTGCACGCGTGGATCGGTCGGTTGGCCCACGACCCCGAGGCCGAGCGTCGTCCGAAACCGCGGCGCGAGGTAGTCTACGCCGCCAACGCCCTCGCGAACCTCGAGCGAGCTTTCGAGTTCTTGCGGCGCGAGGATGCGGCGGTCGCGGAAGCAGCGAGCCGGGGCGCATCACGACCGCCGTCGAGACCCTGGCGCTCCATCATTGATTGGGCGACCGATTCGCAGCGATCTCCGAGCTCGTATCTCGTTCGGTCGAACCGGCTACCTCGCCACTCTACCGTTTCCTGCCGCTTCGCGACGAAGTGCGCATCCTCGCCATCCGGCCATCAACGAGAGCTCGACTATTCGCCGTGACGGTTTCCGGGTCCGCGACGGTACGGCGCGTGAATCGGGATGCCGCGCAGGCCGCGCGCATCGGCAAGATGGGCGGCGTCAATCACTTCGGGTTTCGCTTGCTCGATCAGGCGAAGCTCGACGAAGCGGTGCAGGCCGCCGAAGGGGGCCGGAGGAGACTCATCCATCGTGGAGAGCACATGCCCGGATTCCCGTTCGCCTATGTCGCCGATCCCGACGGGTACGTGATCGAGCTCTTGCCGATGCTGACCTGACCGGGCGCGAGCAACGGCTCAGAACCGCCAGCCTCACACCGCCGCGCACGCCGGTACTCCGGGAACGAGCCCCTCGTCCTCCCGCAGCACCGGGAGATCACCGGCGAGCTCGACCGCGAGCGACGTGCCCCAGGTGAACGCTTCGATGCCGGGGCCGACGAAGACCCAGGTCGTCGTCGCCGACTCGCCGTCCGCCGCGGTGCTCGTGCCTTCGATCGTGTCGGTGCCTGGTGCGTGCCCGAGGTCACCACCTGCAGCGTGAGCGTGTAGCTGGGATCAGGAGCGCATAGCCCCCGAGGCTCGACGAACCAGTTGGTCTCGTCGCCCGTATTGATAGCGGTAGGCGCCTTCGGTGCGGATCGCGTGCTGCACCGCACACGGTCGCGAAGACGCGCTTCCAGCTCGCCGAAGACGGCGCCGCCGACGATGCCGTCGATCGAGCCCGAGCCGAGCGCCAGATCGTGCCCGTTGATCCCGCTCGGACTCCCGGCCGGGATGTGGTGCGCCGAGACGGCACGCGCCGGCGCGACGCGTTCCGTCGGCGGGCGGGCTCGCCTCGACCTCGCGCCGGAGCTTCTGCTCCTCGACGAGCTTCCCGGGATCGCCGCTCGGCAGCTTGAGGCCGCCGATCAACGTGAAGCGCACCACGCTGTTCTCGGTGACCATGGCTCCACGGCCGCAGCACGCCGATCAGCGCGACGTCGCCGAAGCCGCCGACGTTGCCCTTCGTGAGCACGCCGTCCTCGATGCGGCCGTCGACCAAGCGACGATTGCGGAGGCGGTGATAGTCGCGGCCGATGAGCGGAACGTTCACCTGCAGACCGAACGTCGGGTTGAAGTCGTAGCCGAGGAAGAGCTGGGTCGTGAAGCTGTTCAGGCGCTCGCCCTTGTCGACGGTGCCACCGTCCGGGCCGGGAAGGCCCGTCTTGTAGCGCGTCGCCTGCTCGCCGATGCCGATCTGGAATCCACGCCGGGTCTCGCGCATCTCGGTCGCGGTGTAGACCGCGCAGACGTCGCAGCGCGCGTGCGACCGCGGGCACGGCCGCGACCGCGGCCATTCCGAGCGACGATGCGCAGAGGCGCGCCGGACGGCGAGGCGGCGCGACGTCAGAGATCCGGAGCACGCGAGACTCACCCGACAAGCCGGCGGCGGCCCGCAGCACGTTGACGCCGTCGGTGACGGTGATCGTGCCGCTGCCGTCGACGTCGCACGCGGCCGCGACGCCGCACGCGCTCGCGAGCGCGGCCGCGGCGCGCAGCACGTTGACGCCGTCGCTCACCGTGACGCTGCCGCTGCCGTCCGGGTCGCCACAGGCCGCGATCGCGCACGTCGCCTCGTCGTTGGTGACGTAGGCCGTGTAGCTCTGCGACGCCTGATAGGTCGGGGAATCGGTCGTCAGGCGGAAGCTGATCGTCCGGCAGCCGCTCGCACCTTCGGGGAGCGTCAGCTGCCACTCGGGATGCTGGTGCAAGGCGGGCGCGGTGCCGAGCACGACCGCCGTCGCCGACGTGATCGAGCCTCGACGCCGCTGAGCTTCATGGCGACCGTCCGGACCGAGCGCGGTGACCTCGACCCGCACGGTCGTGCCGTCGTCGAGAAAGAAGAGACTCGCCGTCCTCGTCGTCGGGCGGCTCGAAGCTCGGATCGGCCGCGGTGTAACGGACGAACCGCTTCGACGTGCGCGTCCTCAGTGAGCCTCGATCGGCGCCGCGAACCCGTGCTCGAGCGCGAGCGCGCCGCCGCCGTCGGCCGTGGCGCCGACGAAGCATGAACGGCACGCCGGTTTCGTGCGCGCGTGCGTACGGCGCCGCGCCGACGACGAGCGCGAGCAGCGCGCATCGGACGGCGACGTGTCGACGACGTCGGTGAGATCGAGAGATGGAATTCCGCAAAGGACCCCTGGCTGGCTTCGGCGTGACCGCCTTCTATCCGGGCAGCGCATCGCACGGGATGCGACTACGTCGTCGCAGACGGCACGACCCGCGCCTGCGACGATGGTCGCGGCAATGCGCAGTTGATTTGTCACTCGTCCAAAATCCCCGGCCGCGCTGACGAATCGCACCAGCCAGCGCCGGGGGAGCGTCCGGAGTCTATGGATGGCGCGGCGTCGTCGGACCGCCCGGTGAGGAATCACGCGGAAGGACCATCCGCCTTGTGCGCTTGGATGGGCCTTGGGTAGAGATTTCTATGACCTCTCGCCGGTCTTGGCCAAGGCTCCAGGCGGTCGAGCGTTCGATGCCTCGATCCCTCGAGGAGCGCGCCTATCGCGTCAGGTGTCGGGAACGTCGAAGCGCTTCGTTCCGCTGGCGGCGTTCCGCCTGATCACCTCGGTTGCCCGCTGCTCAACCGCGGGATGTCGTTAGGCGGTGATGATTTCTGTTCAGACCTTCGACGAGCCGCTCGAGTTCATCGGGCGAAATGCGGCCGAGCTTGCTTTGCCGAGGCGGCGAGTAGACAACGTGCGAATCTGGCTGATCTTCACCCAGGCCGGCTTCCTACGGTCGAGCGACTCGAGCTCCAGAACGAGGGGAAACCCGGCCCGCGGGGACTGGCTGGTCAACGCCATCGCGATGACCGTGCCGGAGTGCTCGTTGAATACGTCGGCGCTGAGGACAACCACGGGGCGGCGGCCCGCCTGCTCGTGGCCGACCACGGGATTGAGGTTGGCCTAAACGATGTCGCCCCTCAGAACTCTGGCTCATTCTTCAAGGTCCTCGGCTAATCCTTCCGTCGGCCATCTTCCGCTCGGCCGATTTGGTCAGCTTGCCGCACTCGCGAGCGAGTCGACCGCGCTCGAGCCGTTCGAGCTTGTCCTCGGACGGCCTCTTGAATTGGCGCGGCTGCGATTCGGGAACTTGCGTTGGGCGACGAGGCGGTCGAGTGCGCTTCAAGAGCTGTTCTTCGATGGTGATGGCAACTTCGCAGCCGGCATGACGAATGCTCCTTGGTATGATGATCCCTCATACCATGCTAGTCACCGCCCGAACAAGCGGCGCGATCGGAGCCAACCTTCAATTGATCCTCCTTCGTTCCGTGTGCGCTTTGCCCAGGCTCACGTGCGGACAGAACCACTGTCGCCGCCATGATGGACGCTGGCGGAGAAGCGCTACCTCGAGGTGCACTGAAGGCCAACGTGCACCTACCTCGTCCCGGCTGAGTTCGCCGCTTTGTGACACCGGAACGATCCGGCGCCATGCGCCCTCGTCAGGGCGCGGACGAGTTGATCGATGCAGATCCGGGGCTGCCGAGGCGGCGGGCGCTCCGCGCGAGGTCGGCCTGATGCCGCCGATGGCCGTCGTCGCGCACGGTCCTCCGCGAGTTCGCCGGAGCACGTGATCGCGCTACTGAGTCGCGGGCAGCATGTCCCGTCTTGTACGTGGGTCATTTACGACGTATTTGACCTACGTGCGGAACCGTTGGGTCGCTCCAGCGCATCGCCAAGGGCCGCGCCAGTGTTCTGCCCTCGGCCCTCGGCTCGTGGTCGGGAAGTCGACCTGTGTCGAGCACTGGAGCCATTGCTCTACGTGGACCTTGCCGATCAGCGCGAGGTTCCTGAGCTTCACGCGAAGCGATCCCGGTCGGCTGCGTCGCGAGGTCTCGGCGCTGGCACCGCCGGCCCTCGTCGTGATCGACGAGGTCCAACGAGTTCCCCCACTTCTCCATACGGTTGCAGTCGTCGATCGCGCGCCCCAGAGTCTCCGCTTCGTCCTTACCGGGTCAGAGCGCGCGCAAGCGTTCGTCGCGGCGGCGCCAACCTCCTGCCCGGCCGGGTGATCCTCGAGCACCTCGACCTGCTTGCGCCCTCGAGGTCGGAGGCGACCTCGATCTCGACCGTGCACTGCGCTCCGGGGCATGCTGCCCGGAATCTACTGGGGTGACGACGAGGCGGCCGAGATCCTGGGGACCTATGCCGAGGTGTATCTCCGCGAAGAGATCCTTGCCGAAGGCGGTTGCGCGGGACCGTGGGAGCTATGCCCCCGCTTTCTCGACGCCATGGCGATCGCGAGCGGGCGAATGGCTCAACTAACCCAAGCTCAGCTCCGACACCCCGAGATCCCCAAGGAGACCATCCGACGATTCGTGCAGGTGCTCGAGGACACGATGCTGGCGTTCCGGCATCCCGCGTTTATTCCGGCGAGTCGCCGCGTCACGCCGGGTAGCGCAGCGCGAGCGCGTCCCGCTCTTCGACGTCGGCGTCCGGAATGCGCCGCTCGGTACGCTGCCGGCGCCGGCTCGGCCCCGATCAAATCGGCGCCGTCTTCGAGCAGTGGGTGATCCTGCAAGTGATGTATCTCGACCACGCGCTCCGGAAAGGCTGGCGCTTCTCATCGTATCGCAAAAGGGCGGCGCCGAAGCGGATCCGGTGATCGAGACCGACCGTGGGTTGATCGCGATCGAGGTCAAGGCCGGCCTGCACCGTCTCGCTCAGGGACACCCGCGGGCTCCATGTCGCTCGGGGAGTTGGCGGGCCCCAAGCGACGACTCGAGAAATGGATCGTCTATCGCGGCGAGCAGGAAGCAGCGATTCGAGAACGGGGTCGCGGCTCTGGCCAGTTCTCGAGGCGCTCGCTGGCGTTGCGTTGAGCGCCGAGGAGCGGTCGATGGCCCAAAAACGACTGCGGACTCACCCGTTTCGCGGCTGTGCGTTCGCGCGTTAGATAGCCTCGAGGTACCTGCCAACCGATCCGGCGTCTGGAGGCCCTCCGCCGCGATGTTCGTGCCCTCGATCGGTGGCATTTCGCACCACCACACCGGAGAACACCGGACGACACCGACATCGTGCTCGGCTGCCAGGTATTCGCCGATGCGGCGGCGAGGATACTGGAGGAGAAGTAGGCCGCGGAATCGTCAACCGCCTCTCGTCGTTGGGGCGCGCGGGAGCACGGAGACTCGGTCATGAGTGATGCCAAGCCGGTCGAGGAAGCTTCCCCACCGCCGCGGCTCTACGACCCGTCGACGCCGGCCTTCCGGAAGGATCCCTTCCCAGTGCTGCACCGACTCCGCGATCGTCGACCCGATCCATCGGACCTCGTGGGGCTGGGTCCTGTCGCGCCACCGCGGCGATTGTGCAAACGTCCCGGGGAAGTAGGAACCTGGCATGCACGGGGATCCAGGGGCGGCTTCGTACGGCGCTCGGCAGTGGCGCGGCCTTCGAGTTCATCTCGCGGCGCTTTCAGTTCATGGACCCGCCCGAACATCCTCGTATCCGTTCTTTGACGACAGAAGGCTTTCTCGGCACGCCGCGTCCTCGACATGCGCTCGAGAATTGAACGTCTCGTCGATCAGCTGTTGGACGACGTGCAAGGTGCTGAGGGCTTCGACCTGGTCGCCGCCCTTGCCTATCCGCTCCCGGCCTGGGTCACTTTCGGAGATGCTGGGAACGCCGATCGAGGATCGGGAGCGCTTGGCCGCGTGGACGGCGCCGATCACGCGCCTGCAGGAGCCTAGTCCATTCGACCCCAGTCTGCTTGCGGCTGAGACGCGGCCGCCGCGGAATTCATGGCTCACGTCCGTGTGCTGATCGATGAGCGCGGCCGCAGGGCGGGGCAACGATCTCTTGAGCGCGCTCATCGCCGCCGAAGAGAGCGGTGATCGTCTGTCCCTCGAAGGAGCTCGTGGCGGGCGTGATCTTTCTTTCAACGCCGGCCATCACCACCCGCGATCTCATCGGGAAGCGCGCTCGTGGCGCTGCTGCGGCATCGCGACCAGTGGGAATTGCTGGTCACCGAGCCCGCCTTGATCCCGGAGGCCGTCGAGGAATGCCTACGCTACGATCCCTCGATCACGAGAACTCCCCGCTTCGCCCTCGTCGACACCGAGCTCGACGGGCGGAAGGTCAGGCTGGAAGAGCCGGTCACCTGCTCTTGCTCAATGCCGCCAATCCGAGATCCGGAGCGTTTTCCAGATCCGGATCGGCTCGACGCCCTTGACGTGCCGACAAGGATCTTTGGCTTTCGGCGGCGGCATTCATTTCTGTCTCGGCGCGACGCTGGCCCGTCTGGAAACGGAGGTCGGAACTGGGCGCACTCGTACAACGTTTACCCAGCTCTCCGACTGGCAGCGGAAGGAATGGAGTGGCGCAGTCGATCACCTACCGAGGGCCTGTCAGCGTCGCCGTGAAAGTAACCTGAGAGAAAGCGCGCGGAGAACCGGCCGGCGGCCTCGCCACGCGTTCACGGAAAAGCAGTTACGGCGCCGACAGGGAAAGAACCGGCTGAGCTTCCCCGTTGCTTGCCGCTCAAAGCGTCGACGCGGGTGACGGTGACTCTGCGGTTCCTGCACGCCGGTGCGCACCAGCGCGGCGGTGATGCGCGTTGCGAGCGCGGCGACGTCCACCTCGCCGTCGGCGCGGCGCCGGGTCGCGCTCCGCGCGGCGTCTGGTGGACCTGGTACTCGACAATATGGTGCTCGCGACCGAGCGGCGAGCGGAACACGAGCGGGTGGACGACGATGCCTCCGGGATAGGTAAAGAGGTCGTCGCTGCGTCCTTCGATAGTCGTCGACTCGGCGGCTGGACTGGATACCTTCGCGCTTCGCCACCCAGAGGTCGTGTGCGTACCATCGCTGCTCATGTCGAAGTCGAGTCACCCGGACTCGCAATCCTTCAAAAACGACCTGCGTCTCGAAGCGGAGGGTTGTCGACTCCGCGATGTGACCTACGTACCGATGGATTTCACGAAGCAAGATCTTGCCTCGGAGCTTGCAGCCGTCGGTGTGGACAGGACTCTTCCAACGTTCTTCGTATGGCTCTGGTGTAATCGCAAGTACATACCAGAGGCGGCAACCCTCGAGACACTCTCATTCGTTGCGAGCCATGCGCGGGACTCGAGGTGGTCTTCGACGTGATCCGGCCCGATGAGGCGCTGCCAGCCACGACGAACGCCCGATCCAGCGGTACGCGCGCGCGCCGGTGCCGCAGCGCAAGGGGAACCTTGGATCGCGTATTTCGAACCCGAGACTCTGGCGCGAAGCTTATTGGCCCGAGGCTTCCGTCGGGTGGATCATCTCACCGTCGAGGCGGCCACGCGTTACTTCGTCGGCCAGCCCGACAGGAGTCACACCTCTTGCCGGATGGAGTCTCTTGGCAGCAATGGTACTGAGCCGAGCAACTGCCTGACTCCGGCTCGTCGCGGTGTCTGCTGGAGACAACATGGCCAGACTGAACGTAAAGGTACTGGACGCAGTGTTCTCGACCGATGACGTTCAAGTCCACCACATGGTCCTGGCGCCAGGAGAAGAGTACCGTGGCACTTCCACAACCACATCCGGGACACCTTCTACGTTCTACGTGGCCCCGTCACGATCTTCACGCGCGAACCTGAGGCCACCACCATCATCGACACCGGCGAGACCCTTCAGACGCGCGACCGACAAGCGCATCGGGTCCTCAACTCATCCGACCACGAGGTTTCCGTTCTATTGATCCAAGGCGTTGGAAAATTCGATTTCCAGCCGCTGCCAGGGCCTCGATAAGGCCGAGATGCGGACGCAAGGAGACAGCGACGTGACGCGTCAGGGCGCGCTCAGGCCCGGTCCGCCTTCCCGATGGTAGGCGATCTGACGCGGCTGGGGTTTCAATGCCGACCCGAGACGGCGCCCCCGAGCATGCGGGCGACGAACGCGCGCGACCCGCGCGGTGGGCGAGCCGGTCATTACCGGTATCGACCCGGGCCCATTGGTGCCGAGCTGGCAGCGACGGGGTGGACGCTGGTCGAGCATCTGGATGACGCCGAGATCCAGCGACGCTACTTCGCGACGCGCACCGACGGCTACCGAGCCTTTCCGCTGATGCACCTGGCCTGCGCCGGGGTCGTCTGACCGCGGACCGCAGCGGCGGAAGGATCCCAGCTTCAACCGCTTCAACCCGCTGCGCCGATGACCAGTTACGTCCCGAGTTCGGCTCAGCCCGGTGCGTTTCCTTCGTTTGACCCGCGCCTGATGAGTGGGCAGCCTCGGCTGCAGTGGCGAGGAGGCGGGTCCATGGGACTTCTCACTGCGGACATGAAGCGGGTCGTCGAGGAGCAACGCCTTGGCTTCGTCGCCACGGTCTGCCCCGACGGCACTCCGAATCTCTCGCCCAAGGGCACCACCGCCGTGTGGGACGACGAACACCTCGTCTTCGCCAACATCCGCTCGCCGGGCACCCTCGCGAACCTCCGACAGAACGCCAACGTGGAGGTGAACGTCGTCGATCCGTTCCTCCGCAAGGGCTACCGCTTCAAGGGCGTTGCCGCCGTTCTCGAATCCGGAGCCCTCTACGACCGAGGCGATCGCCTTCTACCAGCAGCGCGGTTCCCGTGTCGAGCGCGATCCGCGAGGTCGTCATGGTGCGAGTTCAAAGCGCGCAGCCGATCGATTCGCCGGCCTACGATCTCGGCCTCACCGAAGACGAGGTTCGCCGCGTCGGTGGGAGCGCCATTTTCAATCACTTCGCGCCAGGGAAGACCACTTCGCCAACAGGCGAATAGCCTCGGGAGAGGAACTACATCAGGGAGGCAACCGTGGATGACTCGCTCGAAACCTTGAAGGCGGAGCTCGAGCGCTTCGGCGAGACGAACGATGCCGCGACAGAACGACGCCCGCGGCGCATGCTCAACATCACGCGCGACACGGGCGAACTCTTGGCACGTGCTCGTGCACGCTACCGCCGCTCGGCGGGTGCTGGAGATCGGCACGTCCAACGGCTTACTCCACCCTCTGGCTCGCCGATGCCGCGCGGGGATCGGCGGCTCAGGTGACTACGGTCGAGCTCGCCGAAGACAAGATCCGGCTCGCCGCGGCCAACTTCGCGCGCTCGGACTTTCGCCGTTCATCACGCTGGTTCACGACGACGCGGGTCGCCTCCTACAGCGATCCGATCCGAGCGCATACGATTTGATCTTCCTCGATTCCGAGCGTCCCGAATATCCCGGTTGGTGGCCTCACCTGCGTCGCATTCTCCGCCCAGGAGGCTTGTTGATCGTCGACAACGCGACGTCTCACGTGCAGGAGATGGCTCCTTTCGTCGCACTGGTGAGAGCCGATCCCGAGTTTTCGACCTGCCTCGTTCAATCGGCAAGGGCGAGTTCCTTGCCGATTGAAGACGCCGTCGTGAGCGCAGAGGTCTCCAACGTGCGCTCACGCTGGAACACCGGACCGACCCGCGAGGATGAGCGCGTGAGTTGGGGGCGCCTGCAAGCTTCTCCTACGACCTCGTGGCGGCGAAGTACGAGGAGCGGTTCCATGACGAGAGCTTCAGGGCAAGGCGCGTGACCGAGAGCTTCTCGCCTCGTTCGCGGGATCGGTCGACGACCCGATCGTGGAGATCGGATGCGGGCCCGGCCACATCGGCGTGTTCGTCAGAGAACGCGGTCGACGTGTCGTCGGGCTCGATCTCAGCCACGAGATGGCGAAGCTTGCGAGCCGCCGGCTGGATGGAACAGGTGACGGCAGACGTGCGCTCACTTCCACTACGGACCGCTGCGGTCGGCGGCATCCTCGCGTTCTATTCCGTGATCCATCTGCGGCGGCCGGAACTGGAATCCCGTCCTGCAGGAGTTCCACCGAGTCTTGCGACCAGCCGGGAGGCTCCGCTGTCGGCTCACGAGGGCCAGGGCGAGGTTGGGGTCGCTGAGGTTCCTCGGCGAACCTGCACCGCTCTCCGCGACCCTCTTTGAGCTCGCAGGGGCCTCCGCCGAAACCACCAAAGCTGCCGGCTTCGACATCGTCCACGCGGGCGGCGAGGCCGTACCCATCGGAGGGCCAGACGGTGCGCCTCTATGTCGAGGGACAGCGATACAACCCAGCTTGACGCTGCGCTTCCGTCTAGTGCGGTGGAAGGGAAAGACCATGGCGACGGCAATCAGAAAGCGACGTAGCAGTGCCCTGCGCAGACTGAACGCCCGCTGGCAAGCTTCTCGAGATGATTGCGATGCGCCACGTTCCGCAGGCCCTTCACGTCGTTGCCGTACTGGGGATCGCGGATTTGCTCGCCGACGGACCAAAGAGCAGCGATGAGCTGGCTCAAGTCACCGGAAGTCATGCGCGTACTCTCTATCGGGTCTTGAGGACTCTTGTCGCTGCGGGCGTCTTCGCCGAGGACAAGGCTGGTCGCTTTCGCCTGACGGCACTCGGTCAGCCGCTACGATCGGACGCCGCCGACTCGGTGCGTGCCGCCTCGATCTTCCTGAGCGGCGAGAGCGAGCTCGAGGGCTTCTCGTCGATTGCGTGCGGACTGGCAAGACGGCCATCGAGCTTGCCTCCGGGACGACGAATTGGATCGAGTACTATCGACAAGAGCCGGCGAGAGCCGCGGTTTTCAACACGGCGATGACAGCCCTATCAAACGCGCACTATGCGGGCGTCGTCGATGCCTACGAGTTCCGGTCAATCCGCAAGCTCGTCGATGTCGGCGGTGGGCACGGACGGCTGATCTCGATGATCCTGACGGCCTACCCGAAAATGCGTGGGGTGCTCTTCGACCTGCCGCACGCGCTTCGAAGGCGGGCAAAGGACGATTGCCGAGGCGGGGCTGAGTGATCGTTGTGAGGTCGTAAGCGGCGATTTCTTTCGCTCGGTGCCCGCTGGCGGCGATGCCTACATCCTTTCACGTGTCATTCACGACTGGGCCGATGAAAAGGCGGTTGCGATCCTGAAGGTCGTCCGCGGTGTCCTGCCTGCCAAGGGCCGACTGCTGCTGTTCGAAACCATGATTCGAGCCGGCAATCGACTCTCATACCCACTCCTTTCCGATCTCAACATGGTGATCCGAACGGGCGGCTGCGAGCGGAGTGAAGCGGAGTATCGCGCGCTCTACAAGGCCGGCGGGCTTCAAGCTGACCAGGGCGATCGAGACCCCCTCCCCGACGGGGATGACGATCATCGAAGGCAAACCGGCGTGAGGTCGTGCGTCGTCCGATACTGCGGCCATCGTGTCCGGTTCTTCTGAACAGCGAGGTTGACCGGCGACCTGTGATGTGCGCGAATGGCGCGCGTGATGCTGGAGTCGTGACGGCTCCAGCGAAGGAGGCCAGCTTCAACATGGATGAAGTGATGATGGAGAAGCTGAGCTAGACCTCGTCGAAGTAACACCCCCACAATGTGTCATACCTGCGGCCGACTGTCTTCGGCGGTCGGCCGCAGAGCCATCGGCTTAAGTCGTGGATCGGCGTAGTCACGCCCACCTGATGGTAGCCGTAGCGCGTCGTCCGGCTTGCCGGGTTCCGGGCGCGCTGCCTGGGCGCTCCGCATGCGTGCCCTTCTCGCCTGCGCCGTCGCCCTCACTCCTCGCCGCCCCGCGCTCGCCTGCTTCCGACGTCACTTCCCTGCTCGCAGTTCGTGCCACCCGGCGAGCAGGGTTTGTTAGCGCGTCGACCTCGTGCACCGAGGGCCAGTATGCCGTCTCACCTCGGGAAGAAGGCGAGCCTCTTCATGAACGGCCACAGCATCCTCGGCAATGGATCCCAGATCGACGCCGTCGAGCTGCGACGGCAACTGCGCGGTCATGGGGCCCGGCGAGATTGCCGATTTCGACGAGTACGCGATCTCGGCCAACAGCGGCGGCAAAGGTCACCGTCAGCCACCTCGACATCCACGACTGCGAGAGCGGCGTGCTGGCCGACCACATCCGCGCCACCAACGTCACGGCGAGCAACAACGAGAAGTTCGGCTTCGGGGCGGCGATCGAGATGCAGGGCCAGCGGCGTCGTCGCGAACAGGAACGGCATCTCCGGCTTGCTTCGGGCCACGCCCTGCGGCTCGATCGACTCGACGATGAGCGGCAGCGGAAGTCACGGCCTCTCGGCGTATACGACCTTCAAGGGCACGAACGTGATCGTCCGGGACAACGGCAGCGCGGGCATCGTCGGCGGGCACGTGAATGGCACAAAACCTCACCGCGTCGGGAAACCAGCAGGGCGGCGTTTACGGCTTCGGCGTGAGGCTCCGCGACTCGACGTCGGTCGGCAATATGGTCGTCGACATCGGCAGCTCGAAGCTTCCGCACCTGGTCCACACTGGCCTGCGACACGAGTCTCCAGTGGGAGACCCCGGGCCAGCCGACGTGGGGCGTGTGCGCGCAAGACTGATCTGCGAGCGCTCAATTCGACACGGAGGTCGCTCGCCGTGCCCTCGCCAACTACCAGACTTGGTCAGATCAACCGTGGGCGGCGGTCGGCGCGCACGAGGCACGCACCGACCGCCGCTCCGCTGATGTCGCTTAGGGCTCGCCGGCCAACGGACCGAAGTCCGGCGGCGGGATGCGCGGGCCGCGCGCGGTCTCGTACGCCGCGGCGATCTCGAGCAGCACCGGCTCCGACCACGGCCGGCCGAGGAACTGGACGTTGAACGGCAGCGTGACGTCGCGCTTGACCGCCGGCGGGTCCAGCGCCAGCGCTTCCGAGCTGCCGCGCGTCGTGCGGTCGTAGACGACGGAGGTGAAGCCCGCGGGCACGCCGATGTCGGGAAGGCCGCTCGCGTCCGTGAATGCGTTGTAGCCGCGCGCCGGCCGGCCGTCGTAGTTGAGCCACGGGATCGAGTCGACCGTGCCCACCAGGATCGGCGGCAGGAATCGTCTCGTAGGGATAGACGAGCGCGTCGAGGTCGTAGTCGGCCATGATGCGCGCCACGATCTCGCGGATCGCACTGCATGATGAAGAGGTGATTCGCCTCGCCCTGCGTGTCGAGCGTGAGGCCAGACGCCGTGGCGGGAACGCCCGCGCCGGGCGTCACGCCCGGTCGGGTCTTCTGCGCGGCCGCACCCGTATTGGCGTTGATCGCGAAGAAGCTCAGGTGCTCGGTCGTGTCGCCGTCGCTGATCGAAGTCGTCGAAGTCGATCGAGAGGTCGACGACGCTCTTGACGCGCGGGTCGCCGCGCAGGAGCAGCATCTTGTCGAGCGCGAAGCGGCCCTGGTTCATCGTACCCGCGGCGCCGTTCTCGAGCTTCCGGAGGTTGATGACGTCGGGAAACGGCGTGATCCCGAGCACCATCTCGACGCTCTTCTGGATGACGTCGGTGCCGGCCGGGAAGAGCGACGGCACCGAGCTGAACACCTCGCGCAGCGTGTTCGGCAGGAGACCCGTCGTGGTGCTCGGGCGCCGGCACCGTCGACGCGTTCGCGAACGACGGGAAGAGCGTCAGGATCATCTCGGCGACGATGCTCTGGATGTCCATGTTCGGGATCGTCGGATCGTCGCTCGACCAGCCGTTCGCGACGTCGCGCGGGTTGATCGACTCGACGAGCTGCGCGCCCGCCGCGCGAAGCGTCGGGATCACCTGCTCGTTGAAGACGCGGATGGTGTCGGCGTCGTTCACGGTGATGTTCGGCATGAACTCGCGCACGATGCCGAGCCGCTTGCCGGTCGAGCGTCTTCGACTTCGTGAAGCTCGCAAGCGGCGCCGCCGGCGTGAAGCCGACCTGGGTCGCGGTGATCGGATCCTCGGGATCGTAGCCGCGGATCACGTCCAGGACTTTCGCGAGGTCCTCGACGCTGCGGCATTCCGGCCCGAACCGTTCGCGAATGAGGTTCGCCCCCACGTGCCCGACCGGCTCACCAGACCGCGGGTCGCGGTCATCGCGACGACGTTCTGCTTCGCGCCTGGCTCACGCACCGAGCCGAGCGACTCCTCCGCGATGCCGCACACGGCGAGGTTCGCCGACGGCGCCGCGGCCGAGCCGGTGCTCGAGCTGCCGCCGTTCCGGTCGGTCGCGTAGGGGTTGCAGATCATGCCGCCGTAGGAGCTGCGCTGATTGCCGGCCGCGTACTCGTCCATGTTCGCCTTGCCGATGATGATGGCGCCGGCGGCGCGGAGCTTCGCGACGAGCGTGCCGTCGAGCGGCGGCCGGTCGTCGAGGAACTGCGTCAGCGAGCCGTCCGTCGTCCGCAGGTCGGCCGTGTCCATCTGATCCTTGATGACCATCGGGATGCAGTGCAGCGGCCGGAGGCTGCCCTTCGCGCGGAGCTCTTGGTCGAGCTGCGCCGCGACCTCGAGCGCGTCCGGCATGCTCGGATCGTCGTCGACGAGATCCGTCTCCGACCGCGGCCCCGGATCGTGCGGCGGCTGAAGCCGAGCGCCGTGTAGTTGGCGGGGCGGAGATTCAGCGACTGGAACGCGTTCACCTGTCCCGCGTTCGGGATCGCGCTCACGACGCCGAGGTACACGCCCTTCCCGCTCGGCATGTAGAAGTCGTAGTCGGGACCGACGCCGTCGCCGTTCGTGTCGTACTTCACGCAATGGCCGCTGTAGGCCTTGATGCGCTTGAAGTAGAGCCGGATCAGCCGATCGCACGTGATCTCGCGCCGCAGGAGCGCGGCGTGAATGTCGGCGATCGACGCCTCGACGAGGTGGAACTTGTCGTCCTTCTTGCCGGGCTTCTTGAGCTTGCCCCGCGGCGTGAACCCGACGCCGCCGTAGGGCTTCTTGTCCCAGCCCGGCGGGCTGCTTTTGCCGGCGTATAGATCCGTCGTCGTCGTCCGCGCTGCTCTCGACGACCAGCGGCACGAACATCAAGCTCGCCACCGTCAACGCCACGCCGAAGAATCTCGAAATACTGCTCGCACGCATACCGCCTCAATCCGAAGTGAGGAATCATCATCAAGGATCGTGTTGGATACCGAAGCTTCTGTTGATGACGCGTGCCGGCAACGTCGCGCGCTCGTGGTGCAAGGCGCGTGCCCCGCGTCGAAAACACACGGGGAATGCGATACCGGCGACCCGTCGCCGCGGCGGTTGCTCAATGTGTTCGCATGGGTGTCGGTCCGTGCACACGAATCGTGCGACGCGCGGCGATTGCCAACGGCGATCACGTGCATAACAGCCGGCGCGCGTGCTGACCTTCGTCCCGCGGCGCTGCTACCAGGCCCGAATCATGCGCCCACTCGCTCCAGGGGCCTCTCGCTCGAGTCTGATCGTCCAGCAGACCAGGCGGTAAGGACCGCACGTAGGGCCTCGGACGTCATGTCAGCCAGCCGGGGCCAAACGCAGCTGAAGTGTCCGCTCGCCGGACAGCGTCAACTCCGCGGCGGATACTTCTGCAGCTTCCGCTGCAACGACCTGCGATGCAGCCCGAGTCGGCGCGCCGCCTCCGAGATGCTGCCGCCGCAGTCCGAGAGCACGCGGCTGATGTGCTCCCACTCGGCGCGCGCGAGCGAGGGCGCGGCGTAGTCGCTCGGCGGCGGATCGAGCGGCGGGGCTTCGCCGCCGGGCGAAGGCGGCGAGGATGTCGTCGACGTCGGCGGGCTTCTGGAGATAGTAGGTCGCGCCGATCCGGACCGCCTCGATGGCGGTCGCGATCGAGCCGTAGCCGGTGAGGACGACGATGCGGGTGGCGGGATCGAGCGCCTTCAGGTCGCGCACGAGCTCGAGACCCGACGGACCGGGCATGCGGAGGTCGACGACGGCCATCTCGGGCGAGTCGTCGCGGGCGCGTGCCGAGCGCCTCGTCGTAGTCGCTCGCGGCGGAGACGTCGTAGCCGCGGTCGCGAAAGCGCGCGTGAGGCGGGTGCGGAAGACCTCGTCGTCGTCGACGATCAGGCAGCGAGGGCGCGCTCACGCCGGAAAGCTCGCGCTCTTCGTTCATGAGGCTCACGCGCCCGTGCGCAGGCTGCAGCATGACGGCGGCGCCGGGTCCTCGCTACGCCCGACCGCCGCAGGCTCGCCCGCCGGCACGACGAGCGTGACCGTCGTGCCGCGGCCGAGCGCCGAGTCGATCTCGAGAGCTCCGCCGAGACGCTCGAGCACGACGCGCGCGAGAAAGAGGCCGAGGCCCATGCCGCGCCCGAGGCCGTCGCCGTTCTTGGTGGTGAAGAAGGGCTCGCCGGCGTGCGCCAGGACGTCGGGCGGCATGCCCGGACCGCGATCCCGCACGACGAGCCGCCACGCGGCCGGCCACGCTCGAGCCGCGACCCGCACCTCGCCCGCGCCGCCGGCTTCGAGCGCGTTCTTGACGATGCCGCGGAGCGCTGCGCGAGCGCCCGCGGCGGCACGTGCACGACCGCGGCGGCCGTGCGCGGCGGAATCGACCGCGACCGTGACCCGCGCCGCGTCCGCGAGATCGTCGAGCCGCCGCTTCGAGCAGAGCCGCGAGCGCGACACGTCGGCGGGCGCCTCGCCCGTGCGCTCGCCGGCGTCGGCCGCCATCTGCTCGAGGATGGCGCGACAACGCTCGACCTGCTCGCGGATGAGCCGCGCGTCCTCGACCGTCGACGCGTCGGCACCGCGCGGCGCCGAGCGCGCGCTCGAGCTCCTTCGCGACGACGGCGATCGTCGAGAGCGGGGTCGCGAGCTCGTGCGCCGCGCCGGCCGCGAGCGTCGCGAGCGACGCGAGGCTTTCGTGGCGGGCCGCGGCGATGCGCGCCTCGCCGAGCTCGGCGTCGCGCTCGGCGAGCGCGCCGCCGCACGCGTTGGATGAAATAGACGATGAACGCCGCCGCGACCCCGAACGCGACCCACATGCCCTGGATGTGCATCGAGATCGGATGGTCGTGGTCGTGCCCATCGCGTGGTCGATCGGCAGCGGCACGTGCGCGAAGAAGAGCCCGCCGAAGAGCGCGAGCGAGCACGCCGGCGAGCGCCCACGTCCACCGGGCGGCAGGATCACCGCGGCGAGCGCGACGTTCACGAGGTAGAGGAAGCTGAACGGGTTGAAGGGGCCGCCGGTGAAATAGAGCACCGCCGTCAGCAACCCGACGTCGAGGAACATGACGGCGGCGAGCATCCGTCCTCGACGTCGGCGCGGCGCCGCCACGACGCCAGCGCCAGATTGCTCGCGACCCCGAGCGCGAGCACGCCGGCGAGCGGCAGGAGCGGCAGGTCGATCCCCATGCCGCGATCGACGGCGAGGATGGTCGCGAGCTGACCGGCGAAGGCCCCCAGCGGAGCGTCAGAAGCCAGGAGAGGTCGATGCCGTGGCGAGGCTCGGCAGCCGGCGTCGTCACCGTCCGAGCACTACTCGACAACGGCGGACGCAGCTACCGGCGTGGCGGAAAGCCGTGGAGGCGCACGCGCCTTCGAGCCGGAGAACCGGCCGCCGCCCCCGGCGAGCCGGCCCGCCTCGCACGCAGATGACCACCGCCGGGAGCTCCTCGGGCGGCCGCACCTACGACATCGTGCCCGGGAGCGCCACCGACTCGATCCTGTCGTTCCGCGTCCGCGCGACCGAGCCCGGCTCTCCGCATGCCGCCGATCGCCACGGAGCGTCGTCCACGCTCAGGGCACGGCCCTCGTCGACGACTGGATCACGACGATCATCGACGGCCGCTACGAAGAGGGTCCGGCTGCGAGGCCGTAACGCGCCCGGAGGCTCGCGGTCCGCTGATGCCGTAGACGGCTCCGTCAGCTTATGCCGACCTATCAGGTATTCGCCTGATTGACGCACCCCGCCAATGCCCCTAGTTGATACGTGAACCGTGGACCACGTCCGTCCCTGCGACTCGTCTTGGTCGGCACCGCTCCAGGAGACCACCGATGCCATCATTCCGTCTTCATCATGGGTGCGTGATCGTCGCGCTGATCGCCGCCATCGCCGGCGGTCTCGCGCGTCCCTCGATCGCCCTGGCGCAAGCCACGTGCTCGTCGACGGAATCCATCGCGTGCGGCGAGGTCAAAGCCGGTAACATCACCGCCGTCGGTCAGACGGACTGCTTCACGTTCACCGCCGAAGCGGGCGAGGTCGTGAACCTCCTGTCGAAGGCCGTAGGCGTAGGCTCGAGCATCGAGGCGTGCTCCCAGCTCCGTGGTCCTTCCGGGAACATCATCGGCGCGGACGCCTGCGGGCAGCCGAGCACGATCACGCTTCCGGCCTACCGGCACCTACACGATCAGGCTCTTCGATCGGTCGAACGACGAGACCGGCGCGTACAACGTGCAGGTCAAGTGCTCTCGGCGACCACGTCGAGCTGTCCTGTGGCGACAGTCCCATGCGGTGCCACGCCCGGCGGCATTCTCGGGTCGATCGTCCAGAGCGACACCTACCGCTTCGTCGCCACTGAGGCCGACGAGGTGGTGAGCATCACGGCCGCCGACGTCAAGGACCCACCGTTCGAGGCGTGCTGGCAGCTCTACGCCGCCGATCGGGAGTCCCCTCGGAACCCTGGAATGCGCCGAGGCCGCGCGTACGCTCCCGGCCGCGGGCGCCTACACCGTTCGGGTCTTCGACGTCGGCAACGACGCCACCGGGACGTGCTTCCTCGACGTCACCGTGCTCTCGGCGACGGCAGCGGCTTGCCCCGACGCGAAACTCGCATGCGGCGAGATCCACGCGGGCAACATCAGCGGGCTCGCGGACAGCGACGCCTATTGGATCACGACGACGATCCCCGAACGAGGTCGTCGACATCACGACCGCCACGACCTCCGGAACGATGAAGGCGTGCTGGCTTCTCTACGATGCCGACGGCACACTCGACGGGAGCCGCGATCGTCTGCGGTCACCAGGAGCGCGTGGTCACCACGCCGGACACGTACGTGCTCCGCGTCTTCGGATCAGACCTACGACGGGCGTCGGGGACCTACGACGTCTCCGCGATGACCGCTCCCGGCGTGCCTTGCGACCCCGACACCGACTCCGACACCCACCACCACCGCCACGGCGAGTGGCGCCGCGCCCGGCGGCAGCGCGACTCCCACGTCAGGCACCGGTACGGACGCGACTGCCACCCCGATCGGGAGCGGGTCGCCCGGCGGCAGCCCCGGTGGCACCTCCACACCCGGCGGCGCTCCCACGTCGGAGGGGACGCCGAACGGAGCCGGCACCGAGACGCCGGGCACGGAGCCGGCATCCGGGACGCCAGGCACGGTCGGCATCCCGACGAGCACGCTCGCGACGCCGACGCCCCTCAGCACTCCTTCGATCCAGAATCTCGAGGCCGCCCTCGACGACTTCCTCTGCTACGCGACGAAGGCTCACCTGTGGCGGGCCCCGCTTCACTCCCGCGCTCGCCGTGCGCCTGAACGACACGCTCGGGAGCACGCGTTTCAACGTCCGCAAGCCGACGCGGCTCTGCGCTCCGGCCGACAAGGACGGCAACGGCATCGTCGATCCCATCGCGAACCTCGAGCGCTACACGTTGCAGCGGATGCGTGGCACTCCGCGCTTACGCCCGCAGCACGCGGCGGGTCGTCACCGCGCTCGGCACGCTCTCTCTCGATACCATCCGACCCGACCAGCTCCTCGTACCGACGGCAGAGAGCGCGCCGTTGCCCAGCCAACCGCCCTCGACGCGGCGTCGCACCACGTCGATCACTACAAATGCTACCAGGTACACGTGACGCGGAAGACGCCCGAAGCTGCCGCTCGAGCTGCAGGTGACGGTGACCGACCTGCTGTCGAGCGGAGCCCGGCGCCTCAAAGGTGAAGCCGCCGACCCGACTCTGCGTCGCCACCGACAAGGAGCCCGAGGGCGTGGAGAATCCCTCGGGGCATCTGCTCTGCTATCCCGTGAAGCCCGTGCGGGGAGAGCCCAAACACGTGAAGCAGCGCGGCCTCTACCTCGGGAACGATCTGGGCTCGACCCGGCTCGACACGCTCCGCGAGTCGGAGCTGTGCATGCCGGCGCTTCTCCTGCCCTGACACGTCAAATGCCAGCAGGCGATCGCGAAGGCCGGCGCCAAGTTCGCGAGCGCCAAGGCGAAGCTCGTCCAGAAGTGCGCCGCCGGGGTGTACGCGTGCCTGCAGGCTGAAGCCCGCGGACCCGAAGTGCCGCACGCGAAGGCCGGCGCGACCTGCACGAAGCAGCTCTCGCCAAGCTGACCGCCCCGCGAAAGGCGTCGCCGCGAAGCTCACGGCCGCGATCACCTAAGAGCTGCAACTCAATCGCCGCTCGCGCTCGCCAAGGGAGTGAGATTGAGGGGCCAGGAGCGTAGCGACTGCCCCCACCACGCGCACTGAGGCGGGAGGCAGGTTGCTCTCGCAAGGGTCAGATGTGAGGCGCGACCGAACGAGCGCGGAAGGCGTGCGGAGCCGCGCCGCACAAGTGAGGAGAGAGGGGAGCAACCGAAGCAGATGGCCTTCTTTCAGCAACACTGCCGCGACGGCAGAGCGATAGAAGGCGTATCCGGCGTAACCGTGCGGCGCGGTCGGTAGGTAGCGCGCGCGGTAGTCGTCGGCGCCGAGCTCTTCCTGGAGCGTCAGGCCGCAGTTCGCGAGGAACGCGCCGACCTCGGGCGGACGGAGACCGAACGTCCACGGCTCGCCGAGCTTCTGCACGTTCGCGAGGATCTGGACGCCGCCCTCGAACTCCACGCTGCCGTCGAGGAGACCCGCGTGGACGTACGTGAAGACGAGCGCCGTCGGGCCGGGGCTGGACGCGATCCAGCGGAGCACCGCCGCCACCGCGTCCGCGGTGAGGTAGTTGGTCACGCCCTCCCAGATGAAGCCCGTCCCCTCCGGCCCCGTTCCAGCCGGCGGCGGCGAGCGCTCCCGAGATCGTCGCGGAGGAAGTCGACCGGGACGTAGCGGACGCTTGCCACGGACGAACGGCGGGCGAGCACGGCCCGCTTCGCTTGCTGCGTGTCGGGTCGATCGACCTCGAAGACGGTCGCCCGCGCGAGCACGGCCATACGATGGGCGCGCGGCTGTCGAAGCCGGCACCAGACGACCACCTGCCGTATGCCGTCCCCGACCCAGCGTGTGACGACGTCGTCGATGAAGCGCGTGCGGGCGATCGCGGACGTGCGGGCGCCCGGGGCGCGGCGGTCGGCATAGCGACAGAGCCGGACGTGCACCGCGTGCACGCGCGCCGCCTCGACCAGGGAGACGATGGGTCGGCGGAAGAAACGCGGCGGCGAACGGGTCGGCGAAGAGCCGTGGTCGTGTGCGCTCCCGATGCTCCAGCGCGCGATACAGCGCGACGAACTGCGCGGTCCGACTCGCGGCCATCGCGTGTCTACCCGAGGCTCCACGCCGCCGCCGAGCCTCACGCCCCCGGCTCATTGATCGACGCGCGTTGACGGTCGTCGAGCGCCTCGCGCTCGTCGATCGCGAGCGGGAAGGGATCCGAGCCAGGCGACGTACTCCGCGGGCAGCGCGAGCTCGCGGGCGCCGGCGAGGAGCAGGCCGAGATAGCGCGCCGACGGCTTCCGGCGCGGATCACGGCGCTCGCCTCGATACGCGAACGCCATGAGGCGCTCCGTCCCCTCCCCGCGCGCGGCGTCGGCCACCACCTCGATCGGGAGCCGGCGATAGAGGCCGCGATCGACGCCCTCGGTCCGGTCGAGGAACGCGCACGCCGCCGCCGAGAGACGATAGGCGACGCCCCAGGGTCCGCGCGCCGGGCGCGGCGACGAGGTTCGCGACACCGCGCTCCGCCCGGCCCGATCGGCAGATCGAAGCAGAGGCGATGGTCGTCGAGGTAGGCGCGGCGCACGCCGAGGGGCTGCATGCCACGGCGCTCGATGAAGGTGCCGCGCGCCATGTTGCTGCCATAGGCGAAGTACCAGCAGCTGCCGTCGTCGGCGCTCACGCGGCCATTCCGACGCCGACGAAGAGGATCGGCAGGTGCGGCTGGCCCGTCGCCCAGAGCGCACGCGGCAGGTAGCTCGCGCCGAGGGCCCGGCCCACGTGCGGGACGCCCTTCCAGTCGAGCGCCCACCGCACCTTCCTCGTTGGAAGTGCGAGATCGGAAAGTGCCAGAGGACGGGGGTCGTCATCGTCGAGCCGACGGCACCATGACGGCAAAGCTCACGCAACTACGTCAGGACAACGCGGCGGCCAGGATGAAGCACGGGGTCTCCGCAGGCCTGCGCTACGCGCCGCGCACGGACGGCCGGAGGAGCGTCCCACGTACGCGTCAGGTGCGCGATCCACGCCGGGTAGACGACCAGGTGGCGGAACGGGCGGATGAGGGCGAGATAGGCGCGGCTCTGCCAGCCGCGCGACTTCACGTAGATCGCGAGCACGACCGTGCGGCGGCCGTTCGGCGCCGCGACCCACGACAAGTGCAGCAAGCGCATGGATGGTGCGGTTGGCGATCTCGAGCAGTGCCTCGTCGGCGAACGCGTAGACGGGCTCGAACGCACTCGCCGACCGGGACGGGCAAGAGGCCGGTGTCGCGCGGCGCGGTCGGCGTCGTCGAGGCGGGCGCGGACGCGCTCTTCGCGGCAGCCGGGAATGGCGAGGTCGCGGTCGGCGTCGAGCGCCGAGCACGCAGGCCGAGGACGCGGCGGAAGCCGGAGCAGCGCGAGCGCGGCCCCGATCCGCGCCGCGTGCACCGCGTCCGCGAACGACGTCGGGCGCAGGCGATAGACCGGCCAGAGATCGGCGCCGCTCGCGAGGAAGACGCGCAGGAACTCCGCGAAGGTCTCGCCGTGCGACGGATCGGCGTCGAGCGGGACCTCCCAGAGGTCGAGCAGCTCGAAGTCGGGCGCGAGCGTGTGCACGCGCCACCCACGCGCACGATGGGCGGGGACGTCGGCGCTCATCGACGGGTTCCTTCGAGCCTGCCCCGGGCTGCGCCGAAACGCACCGGTCGAGCTTCGCGTTCCGCCCTTGCGGCGGACGCCTCGCGAGCGACGCCAGCTGTTGCAAGCTCGCGCCCCGCCGCACCGCCGATCACCGCGAGCATCATCCAGCGTCCGCCGCTCGCGAAGATGTCCTCATGCGACGAGTCGAAGCGCGAATACGGCGACGATTCCGAGCGCGCACCCGCCGAGCGGAAGCTCGCGCCATACGAGCCGCTGCCGTCCGCCGATGATCGCCGCGAAGGGGATCGCCGAGGTGACGGCCAGATAGTCGGCGTAGGGTCCGTCCGTACCTGCGCACGAAGTTTGACGTCCTGATGCCGGGCGCCGGCGATCGACAGGACCGCGAGCGCCCCCATCAGGACGGCGCCTGCCAGGCGGTTGGCGAGAAGCACGTGCGCAATGCCGATCAGGGCGGTACCTGCGAAAAACGGATGGCGCGTGATGCGCTCGAGGCCGTACGGCGGACGGATCGGCTGGTCGAACGCTGCCAGCCGCGGCGGGAGACGAAGAGCCCGGAGACGGCGAGGACGACGCCGACCCCGATCATGGCGAGCAGCGCGCCGCGCGCCAGCGGTCACGGCGCCGAGGGCCAGGCCTGGAGCGCCCTCGAACCGGTGCGCCGCGTAATACGCGACGAGCGCCCAGAAGGTCAGCGACGCGACCAGGAGCGAGTACGCGAGAAGGAAGCCGCCCTCGCCGAGCCGCGCGACCAGCCGCGAACGGATGCCGCCGGTCGCGAGCCCGACGTGCGTGCCTGCGAAGACGAGCGCGAGCAGGAAGACCACGAGTGCAGGTTCCATGGGCATCTCCTCATGCGGCGCCGGAGATCAGCGCCGTTTGCCGGCCGGTGCCGCGAGCGGCACCACGTTGCGGAGCGTTTCGCCGTCGACGGGCTTCCCTTGCGTGAACGCGCCGATCGCCGCGTCGACGGCCGTGAAGAAGAGCCGGAGGCCCGTGAGCCGCCCGGTGATGAACGCGGCCGACTCGCGGCTCGGGGCGTCGCTGCCGCGGCCGCCTTGCTCGAGCGCCCGCTCGGCCTCCGCCGCCGCGGCGAGCGCCTGGCGGAGGTTCCAGCGGAAGCGGCGCTCCATGACCTCCTGCATGACCCGCCAGAAGTTGGTCGCCGCCTCGTAGTGGTCCTTCCGCGAGCCCGCCGATCGGCGTCAGCCGCACCAGATGCCACTCGACGAGGCCGCGGATCGTGACCGAGATGTTGCTCTTGCTCTGCTGCAGCTCGGCCGCGACCTCTTCGAGCGAGAGCGGCCGTCGGCTGCAGGTAGAGCAACGCGAAGATCCTGCCCTGCAGCTGGGTGAGGATGCCCGACGTCGCCGCCGCCGCGCCGATGCCGTCCACGAAGATCGCCGTCGCTCGATCCATCAGTGCCTCCTGAAACTCGAATGTACTGATCGTTTAGAATATTCTGAACGCTCACGCAATACGCCGTCTCGCGGTCGAGCGGGTGGGCGCGGTCGACCGACCGTGTTAGGACCGTCGACGATGTCCGTGGCGGCGGTGGCGCTGGTCTTCCTCCTTTCTTCTCTTCGGCGCCCGGCCCGGCCGTTGCGGCCGATCCGCGCACGCCGTCGGTCGGCGTCGAACGACCTGCGATTGCAAGCACTTCGACGCCGAGCCTCGCCGACGCGCAGGCCATCTACGCGAGCCGGAACGAGGACATCGAGATGCCGCTCACGCCGGTGATGCACGACCGCTATCGTGCCCGTGTCGACCACCGCCTACGCCCGCGCGACCTGTCTCACGGCGTGCGAGAACGTCCCCGAGCCCGACCGCAACCGCGCGCGCATCCTCCTCGCCCAGAGCGGCTTCAGGACGCGAGCCTCGGCATCCCCGAGTGGAAGGCGCGCCTCAACGTCATCTTCCTCGTCACTACCCGCTGCCTCGAGATCGCGCCGAACGAGTCGAGCTGCTTGATGTGGCACGCCGCCTCGCACGGCGTGCTCGCGCGCGGCAGCTGGAATCCGCTCAACATCCGTCTCCCGCCCCAATTGATGGACGAGTTCCACCGCGCCCGCGGCGGCCGCTGCCCCGGGACGCGATCCCGGCGGCTCCGCGACGCGCGGGAGGCGTCGCATGCTGCTCAAGAGTGCCGCGCTACGTCGGCGGCGATCCGGCGGCCGGGCGGAAGCTGATCGAGGAGCGCGGCGCGCGCCGGGGCTTCGGCTGCCGGATCGCGAATCGTCTCGTGTTCGCCGAGGCGCTCGGTCGGACCGGCGACCTGCCGGCGGCGCAGCGCGAGCTCAAGTCGATCGTCGACGGCGGCTTGCCGACGTGCAGTCAGGCGCTACGAAAACGCCTTGTCCCTCGAAGAAGCTGCACGCTGCCTCGCGCGCCTCGACGCCCTCCCGACCGAGGATCCCGGGCTGGGATCAAAACTGCCGCCGCGAGGTGCGAGGAATGAGCGGGCGCGATGGAGCTGAGCGAGACCGAGCGCCTGCTGCGCGACACCTTCCGCAGCTACTTCACGCGCGAGCTCGAGCCGCACGTGCCCGCGATGGAGAGCGGCGCCATGCTGCCCTATCCGTTGATGCGACCGATGCACGACGCGCTCGGCCTGGACGCGCTGCTCAGCCGCGCGCCGCGCGAAGGCGAGCGGCGACGCGCGACGCTGGACGGCAGCGGGCTCGCCGCCAACACCGTCCGCTACGCCCGCACCACCTTCACGGTCGAGATGTCGCGCGTGAGCCCGTCGCTTCACGCTCAGCTACGGCGCGAGCCTCGGGCTCTTCGCCGGCAACGTCCTCGGCAAGGGCACGCCGGAGCAGATCGAGCGCTTCGCGCGTCCGGTGCTCCGCTGCGAGAAGATCGGCTGCTGGGGGCTCACCGAGCCCGGGAGCGGCAGCGACGCGCTCGGCGGCATGAAGACGACCGCGCGCCGCGACGGCGACCACTACGTGCTGAACGGCAGCAAGACCTTCATCACCAACGCGCCCTACGCCGACGATCTTCCTGATCCTCGCCCGCCTCGACGACGAGCTCGGCGGCGAGACGCGGATCGATTCAGAGCTTCATCGTCGAGCGCGGCACGCCCGGGCTCACCACCGGACCGCCGATGAAGAAGATGGGCATGCGCGGCTCGCCGACCGGCGAGATCTTCCTCGACGACGTGCGCGTCCCGGCCGACCAGCTCCTCGGCGGCGGCGTCCGCGAGCGCGGCCACGTGAAGTCGAGCCTCGCGAGCGAGCGCGTCGGCCTCGCCGGTGATGTCGTACGGCATCGCCGAGCGCTGCTACGAGATCGCCCGCGACTACGCGCTCGCGCGCAAGCAATTCGGCCGGCGCGATCGCCGAGTATCAGATGATCCAGCAGCCGGCTCGCGCGCATGTACGTCGCGCTCTCGAACAGCCGCCGCATCGTCTACGCCGACTATCTCGCCGGGCCGGACGCTGCAGGAGTCGGTCGCCGACATCTGCGCCGGGCAAGCTCTACTGCGCCGAGATGGGCACCGTTCGTCGCGTTCGAGGCGATCCACATCCTCGCCGGGAACGGCTACATGGAGGAGTACGTCGTCGAGCGTCTCGCCCGCGACGCCAAGCTCATCGAGCTCGGCGGCGGCACGACCGAGATGCAGATCCTGACGATCGCCCGCGAGCTCCTGCGCCCGTGAGTGTGACCCGCGTCGATATCTTCACCGACGGCGCCTGCCAGGGAACCCCGGCCCGGGCGGCTGGGCCGCGGTCCTCGTCTCCGGCACGCACCGCCGCGAGGTCACCGGCTACGCGCCTGCCACCACCAACAACCGCATGGAGCTGCAAGGCCGCGCTCGAGGGTCTGCGCAACCTGAAGCAGCCCTGCGAGGTCGACCTCTACACCGACTCGCAATACTTGAAGAACGGCATGGAGAGCTGGCTCGCCAAGTGGAAGCGGAACGGCTGGCGTACGGCCGGCGAAACAGCCGGTGAAGAACGCCGACCTCTGGGAAGCCGCTCGAGGCCGAAGCCGGCAAGCACACCATGCGCTGGCATTGGGTGCGCGGTCACGACGGCCACGTCGAGAACGAGCGGTGCGACTTCCTCGCCAACGAGGCGATTCGCCGGCGCGGCCCGGTCGGATCCTGACCGAGCGTCCGCGAGCGTTCCGAGAGACATGGCGCAAACCCCGACGCTGATCGCATACGGCTCGTTGATGAGCGGCCTCGGCCTCGCGTCGCTCGCACCGCTACCCGTCGTCGACGCCCGCCGCGTGCGGCTCGGCGGCTGCCGGCGCGGCTTCGGCAAGCTCTCGCAATACGGCGACCGCTTCGCGATGGTGCTCGAGCAGACGGAAGCCCGCGCGCCGATTCGGAGCGCGCCGATCGCGGCGGCCGGCGAGCGCGGGACCGACGGCGGCGACGTCGAGCCGCGCGCCGGCGAGCTCATCACCGAGGCCCTCGCCTTCACCCTCCGCGTTCCCGAGCTCGCTCGGGTCGCGCAGCGCGAGGGCTATCGTGCCGACGCGCTGCTCGCGCTCGCGCGCACCGCCGAGCAGCGCGGCTGCGGGCTCGGCACCCACCTCTGGTCGCTCGCCGAAGGCGTCGGCTTCGACGTCGCCGCCTACCGCCGCGTGCTCGCCGACGCGGTCGACTACACCTCGCCGCACTACGTCCCGCATCCGGTCGCGACCGCCGAGGGCGAGCCGGCGATCGTGTTCCTGCCGCCCGGCGTCGAGGGCAGCGGACGCGACACGGTCGTGCCGATCCGGGTGCAGACCGCCGAGACGCGGCTCCTCACCTTCCGGCAGGCGTGGAGCCTGAAGCCGAACCGGAGCCAGCTCGACTATGCGGCGATGTGCATCCTCGCCGAGGTCCACGGTCTCGCGCTCACCGACCTCGTCGGCGACCTGCGCGCCTATCCGCCGCTCGCGCGGCTCGTCGACGAGCGGCTCGCGCCGGAGCTCGCGCTCGAGCCGGCGCGCTTTCGCGAGATGCTCGGCCTCACGGCCGAGCAGTACGCGGCGCGCTTCGCGAGCGAGCCGCGGCGCGCCGTCTTCATCGGCGCGGCATAGAAGCGAACGGGCGGCGCACCGACGGCGCGCCGCCCGCGGCGCGGCGACTACTTGCCGTGCGGATCGGGAACGACCTTCCCGCCCTTCTCCTTGCACTCTTTCTCGGTGCTCTTCACGATGCCCTGACCCTTGCAGCCGTTCTTGCCGGCGCAGGCGTGGTCCGCACCGGCGCAGCTGCCCTGCCCCTTGCAGGCGTTGATGCCCGAGCACTGGACCGCGCCGCCGGTCTTCGTATCCTCGGCGCGCGCGCCGACCGCACCCGACAGCACCAGACCCGCCGCCGCCGACGCGATCACAAATCCCGTGAGCTTGTTCATGTAAACTTCCTCCTTCGTGGTTGAGCGACCCACGCGTGAGATACGCGTGGGAGCCATGTAACAGTTGTCGGCGATACGATGCCAGAGGGGCGCGGCAGGATGCACCCGTCGCCGCGGACGAAGATTTCGTTGACCGGCCATCACCTTCAAGGACGACCACCTCCGCGTGCGCACGCTCTTTCCCCCCCGACCCCAACGTCTTCAACGTCATCCTGACCCGGCGAACGACGAGGGTGCGACTTTCACCCTCCACGACAGGAACGGCGTCATTCACACCGTCACCCTGCCGGGCGCCCTCTGGCAGCTGCAGCCGCCGGCTCGGCGAGCGCTGGGAGTACAAGGACCCGGGCGGAAGCCGCGCCGGCGTCCGCAAGGTCAAGATCCGGCTGCTCAAGAAGCGCGGCGTGCCGCTCGGCTACGACATCCGCCTCGCCGCCGACGACGTGGATCTTTCGGGGGCCGACCTCGGCGCCGTGACGCTCGACATCGGGATCGGACTGCGCGAGCCCTTCGAGGGTGTGCAGACCGCCCAGACGACCCGCGTCTGCAAGCTCAAGGGGAAGAAGAAGCTCTGCGAATAGAGCGGGCCGCACGTCTCCATCGGATGCGCTTCTACTGGCAGCGCTTCGTGGGCCGGAGGCGGCTACGCCACTGCGCGCCGCTCAGGGCAGGCGGAAGACGCGCTGAAAATTCTTGAGCGCGCGCTTGCTGCCGGACGCGGTGGCCGCCCCCGCCGCGACCGCATCCGCGAGCGTGGTCTCGCCGCGCCGGGCGGCGAGGAGCACGTGGGCGGGGGCCGAGAGCACGAGGTCGGGCGTGCGACGCGCGGCGCCCCGCGTTCCGCCGACGCGCGCTCGCGAGCGTGAAGTCGCGTGCCGTCGACGACGAGCCGGTAGACCTCGTCGATGCCGGTCGCCGCGGTCGCGTCGTGCCAGGCGGCGACGGCCCCGTGCGCGGCGGTCTCGGGGCGCACCTTGGTCGACGGCGCGCAGCGCGCGGCAGCAGCTCCATGCCGAAGCGTGCCATCGCCTGCAGGATCGGCACGGCGTCGCGCGCCTTCGCGGTCGCCGTGTAGACCGGTGCGCGCCGCGGGCGGCGGCAGCTCCTCGTCGCGACGAGGCCGTGCTCGGCGAGCGATTGCAAGACGCTCGGTGAGGAGCGTCGGCGAGATCCCCGGCAGGTGCTCGCGGAGGTCGACGAAGCGCTGGTCGCCGAAGAGCAGCTCGCGGAGGATCAGCAGGCTCCAGCGGTCGCCGACGAGGTCGAGCGTGCGACGCGATCGGACAGTACTGGCCGTGGCGCTTCTTCATCGCAGCCTCAGGCCGCGCTCGCATGCGCGGCGACCGCGCGCCGCCGCGACCGCGCGCGACCCGCGCCGACGCCGCCTCGGCGGCCTCGGCCTCGGCGCCGACGACCGGCGCCAAGTGGACGGCGACGTTCTTGTGGTACGGCGTCGCGGCGATCGGGTCGCAGTCGTCGTGGGCGGTGATGAGGTTCAGACGCGGGCCGTCGACGATGCGGTCGCCCGTGGCCGTCGGGATACGACTGCCCGTAGCCGTGCGGCAGCGCGACGAGGCCGCGGCGCATGGACGCGATCGACTCTCGACCCGGCAGACGAGCCGCCCGGTCTTGGTTGCGACCGCCATCCAGCCGCCGTCGCTGGCCGCCGAGCGCGGCGATGTCGTCGGGATGGATGCGGAGCGCGCCGTCGGGGTCGCTCTTCCGCCAGGCCGGCGTGCGGAAGATCTGGTTGGCGTTGTGCATGCGGCGCTGGCCCGGCGACGAGCGTGAACGGATACGCGGGATCGTCCGCTCCGGCGGCGGGATCGAGACGTGCGGAGCCAGTCGAGCATCTCCGGCACGGCGAGGTGGATCTTGCCGTCGGCGGTGCTTCACGAGCTGGAAGATCTCGTCGTACTCGTGCGCCGTGAAGACGAAGCCCGAGCGGCTCGCGAGCAGCTTCTCGAAGAGCACCTCGCCGAGCATCGGCGGCTCGGCCGTCGGTCTCGAGCGCGCGCTGGACCGCGATCGGGTGCTCCATCGCCGTCCGGTGGCAGGCGGCATAGAGCGGCGCCGCGGCGGCCGCACCGGTCGGGCAGCGTCGGGCCGAGCGTCGCGTAGAGCAGCACCGGCGCGATCGGCACGAGCTTCGGGTTCTCGCCGAACATCTGGAAGGCGCGCTTCATCATCTTGCCGCGGTGCTCGGCGGCGAGCGCGCGCAGCTCGGCGAGCTCGTCGTCGCTCGGGCAGATCGCCCATGGCGCGGAGCAAGCGGCGTGTAGATCTCGGGCTCCGGAAGCGTACCCGGAAGCGGCGTCGAAGAGCGGCGCCCGGAGGTGGAAGAAGTTCCGCGGCCACTCGAAGGTGAAGAGCGTCCCCTCCCACTTCTCGTACTGCGCCGACGCCGGCAGCACGTAGTCGGCGAGCGCGGCCGGTCTCGGTGTAGGCGACGTCGACCACGACGGAGAGCTCGAGCGCGCGGAACGCCGCCTCGAAGCGCGTGGTGTCGGCCGCGGTGTTGGCGGGTTGTTGGACTCGACCCAGACGGCGCGGACGCGGCGCGGGTCGTCGGTCAGCACCTCGTCGGCGAAGCGGTTGGTCGGCAGGAGGCCGCCGATGATCTCCTGGCCGGTCACGCTCGAGCGCTCGCCCTGCGAGTCGCGGAAGAGCGGCTGCAGCCACGTGTGGATGCGCGTTGGTGCCGCGGCGGCCGAAGTTCCCGGTCAGCAGGTAGAGCAGCTTCTCGAGGTAGGAGTTCAGCGTCGAGTGGCGGCTCTGCTGGATGCCGAGCTCGACCCGGACGACCATCGACTCGGCCGCGAGGATCATGTCGACGGCGCGCTCGACGTCCGGCGAGCGGCACGCCGGCGTGCGCGACCCACGCGTCGACCGGCGTCCGCGCGCAGCACGTCGACGGCACCTCCTCCCAGCCGCGTGTGTGCGCGCGGCGAGGAAGTCGGCCGCCTCGCCGCGCCGCGCCGGAGGATGATCGCGAGCATCGCGGCCAGGAGGAAGCGCGTCGGTGCCGGGTCGGAGCTGGCAGGTGGAGCTCGGCAACGTCGGCGACCTCCGGTGCGGCGCGCGGGTCGATCACGATCATCCGCCGCCCGGGCGCCTTCTTGATCTCGTTGACGGCGTTCCGCGCCGCCTGAAAGCCGTGCGCCATCCAGGGATTGCAACCGAGCACGATCGAGCAGGTCGGTGTGCTCGATGTCCTCGGCGGTGTGGCAGAGCTGATCGCCGTAGAGCCGCCCGTTCACCCAGAAGTCGCCGGTCTTCTCCTGCGAGAGCGCGTTGAAGTGCTTGGTCGCGCCGAGCGCGCCGCGGAGCGCCGAGAAGTACGCGCCGCCGAGATGGTTGCCCTGCCCGCCCCCGCCATAGAACGCGAACGCGTCCGCGCCGTGCGTCGCGCGGAGCGCGTTCAGCTTGGCGGCGATCTCGGCGAACGCGGTCTCCCACGAGATCGGCTCGTGCGTGCCGTCGGGGCGGCGGCGGAGCGGAGTCGTCAGGCGGTCGGCGTGGTCACCGTACCACTGGAGGCGCTGCGCCTTCTGGCAGAGGTAGCCCTGCGAGCGGACGTTGGCGCGGTCGCCGCGGACGCGCGTGATCTTGCGGCCATCGGTCGCGACCTCGAGGCCGCAGTTCACGTAGCAGAGGATGCAGGCGGTCTGGTTCCACGTTTGGTCGGGCATGGCGGCCTCCGTCGCGTCTCGGTACCGAGACGCGTCATTCTAGTACAGAATCTGTACTGCACGATCCGTAAACGTGAGGCAAGTACCGCCTGGCGACCAATAGGCGACGTGCTGCGCCGTAGCGAACGGCTTCGACCTCCGCTTTCCGCGCTCTCGCTTCGTGCCGAGCTAGACTTGACCCATCCCACACGCGGGCACGACGATCGCTCACAGACGCCAGCCTCCGTACCGGCGCCCCCACCGCGCCCCGCACCCAAAGCCGCCTCACGACCGACACCGGCCGCCGAGCGGACCCGCCGCACCTGGGCGTGGGCCGACTTGATGCGGAGAATTTTCGCCATCGACGTCCTCGCGTGCGCCGGTTGCGGCGGTCGCCTCCGCTTCCTCGCGACCATCGAAGATCCGCCCGTCGTCACCAAGATCCTCGCCCATCTCGGGCTGCCCACGGAGAGACCCGCGCTCATCCCCGCGCGTCCACCGCCCCAGCCCGACGGGTTCGACTTCCCCTGACGCCCGCATCGCGCGGGCAGCTTTCACCTCCGCGCCCCCGCGTGTTGGCCACGCTGCGTCTTGACGCCGCGGCCGGCGCCTGCGATCGAGCCTCCTCGGCCACGCGGACGGTCTGCACCCGTCGCTTTGTTTGCGTGTGGCGAACGGCAGTACAAAGCGGAACGTCCGACTTCCGGGCGATATGTCACCTGGGCGGACGGAAAACCGCTAGAAAGTGCTGATCAACTTACGCTGAGCTTCCAGATCTGCCCTGCTCCCAACGCGGCCGTCGGGATCGGCGACGGATTCGGAAGGCTCGGCGGATACTGGATGTCCACCAGCTGGTCGGCCAGCGACTCGTGGCTTACGAGCACGCACTTGCGGAGATCGGTAACGTCGAAGGCGCCGGCGTTTTCGTCGAAGCAGAAGCCGGGAAAGCCGAGATGCTCGAGCGTGACGCCCGCGCAGGAGTCGAGCAGCCGCGTGAACAGTCGTTGCCGGCGGCAATGAGGACGTCCATCGGTCTTGGCATCGCCGGTGCCACCACCGAACGGCGGAACCTCGGCACGGCATCCCACGCTGGCGGGAATCTTACCGCGCAGCTGGCCGTCCAGGCATTGCGCCCGGGCGCGAAGCTTGCGAGTGACGAACGACCGGGCGGCGCGTCCGACGGTGCGCTGGCAGCGTAGCTCGTCGCCAGCGAGTCCCCAAGCCCGGGTACTCGACCGGGATGAGCACCAAATCGACGATTGCGGCGTGGGTCTCCTCGATGCACTCCGGTGAGATCGCCGACGACGAAATCGCCGAACGTCGGATCAAAGCAGGATCCGGGAAAGCCGAGATCGCGGAGCTCGATCCGTCGGCACGCAGCGACGATCAAGCGCACCATCTTGATCGGCGGCTTTCAGGACCTGCTTGTCCCGACGCCCAGCATTGCAGGAGCGCCCGCCGATTGCGGCGTTGCTGCATTCGACGATCGCCTTGTGCTTCGCGGTGCGGAAATTCCGCGCCGCTCCCCGATCGCGGTTTGACACGCGAGGTCGGACCGCGGTGCGCGCGCCGCCCGACGACGCATCGAACGATGCTGACAGAATCAGGAAGCCGCCCGGATTGTTCGCGAACGAGGTGACCTCGAGGAAGTAGATCGTGCCGCCCGTTACCGGGAAGCTGATCTGCGACGCGCCGCTGCCGCTGTCGTCGTTGCACGCTCCAGCGACCACATTGAGACCTCCGCAGACTCCCGACAGCGCCGCCAGGACGGTGTCGTAGCTGCTGTCGAGCGTATTCGCGAACACGGTCCCGTCCACCGGCGCCACGAAGGTGTACCACACGCTGTGCGCCTGCTGCCCCGGACGCACCGCACGGGAGGAAGGGATCGTCGCCGTCGACGGTCGCCGCACTGGTGTCCTGGAAGTCGACGAAAGGGAATCCGCCGATCACCGTTGCAGCCAGACATTGGTCGAAGCTCGGGCACCGGCACGCCGAGGGTCCTCCGGGCGCGCCGCAGGAGCCCCGGACAGGCCGCGTCGGAGATACGCGTCACAGTTTTCGCCCCTCTTCGATGAGGTCGTTACCGCACACCGGATCCGGGCAGGTACAATCGGGATCGCAGGCGCCCGTCGGGCAAGACCCGGGATCGGAGCCGTCGCACGGCTCGCTGACTTCGCGTGAGCCGTTGCCGCATCCGTTGGTGCAGGTCGGCGAGCAATCGTCACCCCGACTACGTTTCCGTCGTCACATGACTCTGCCCGCGGTGACGATGCCGTTCCCGCAAGCGGTAACCGTACAGTTGAGATCCGCAAGCCGTCGCCGCTGATCAGATTCCCGTCGTCGCACGCCTCGTCCGGATCCGTAACGTTGTTCCCACAGGCCGCTGCCAGCGTGCGCGCGGCGCCGAGATTCGGTCGCGGGCCGATCCGATTCGGCTCGACGAACTGCGGCGTACCGGTGGCACGCAGGAGCTGGCGGAGCTCCGCTGGCGTGTAGGGCGGGAAGCCGGCCGCGGTGCGCACACCTTGCAGCGCCGCACTGGCGCCGGTGACGATCGGCGAGGCGCTCGAGGTGCCGCTGAAAAAGCGCTGTGTATCGTTGTCGGAGGTCGCCGGGATCGAACAGATCGCCGTAGCCCGAGGTGACCACCGAAACGCCCCATCCCTGAAGATCGACGCGGCTGCCGTAACACGAGAAGCCGAGCCAGGCGCGAAGTCGGGGTCGGCGGCCCCGACGATGATGGCACCGGAATCGCGCGAGACTGCGATCGAAGGCGCCGACGCAGGCCGGCTGATCGAGGTTGACGGAGTCGTTGCCCGCGGCCTCGACCACCACGATGCCCATGGCGGTCGCGGTCGCGATGGCGTCGTACCAGGGCTGGAACCACCTCGACCGGCCCGAGCCCGGAACTGGTTGCTATCGCACGGCAGGAGCAGACGCACGTCTGCTGCTCGATCAAGATCACGTCCCCCGGACCGAGCACCGCCGTCGCGAGGCTGACCGCCCGTCCGATGTCGTAGCCGAACTCCACGGTGTCGACGGGTGCGACCTTCAACGTCGCCCCGGGCACGATACCGGCGACGCCTGGCAGCGTTCTCTCGGCTCCGAGCTCACCGAGCACCGCCGTGCCGTGATTGCCCTCGTCGAAGGCGAACGGGTCGAGAGCGTCGCCGTGTCGATATTTGCCGACGGCGGGAGCTCGAGGATCCTCGTGATCGAGCACCCACTGATATTCAATGTCGACGATCGTGATGCCGCTGCCGTCGCCCCCGGCACGAGGGTCGGGGTCGAGCTTGCCGATGCCGCTCGGCGCTGCCTGCTCGTAGCCCTGAGAGGCAGTGAAATCAGCGGTCGGCGGCGCCAGATCGACGCTGGCGGTGGCGCGGGTTTCGGCGCGGGCAATGCCAGCTCGACGTACGGCAGGCTGTTCAATCGATCGCAGAGCGCGCCGATGTCGGTGCCGACCGGCACCGCCACCTCATAGTAGAGACTCAGATCGGCGAGCGCCCGGCCGCTTCGACGCTGTCCCTCCGCGCGCTCAGTCTCCAGGGCGGCGTCGTCACGGGCAAAGAGGCGCCGCATCGCGCCCGCACTCGATCCCACCGCCTGCAGCTGCGCCACGAGGTCCGTGAGATCCACGGCCGGGGCGGCCAGCCGCCCGCTGCGCAGGTGGACGCCGCTGCCCTCGCTGAACTTGACGACGATGCGATCGGCCGCCTGGTACGCCTGCGCGACCGTGTGCGTCGGCTTCGCCAGCACCATCCGTGGACGCAGCGGACTCGCCGCTGCGGCACCCGCCATCACCACCACCAGTCCGAGTGTGACGTGACGCATCGCGCTGCGACCCACCGTCGAGATCTCATGTTCGCCTCCATGTCGCATGGGCACGCTGCAGCGATCGCCGCCCGTCTCCGCGTCCCGCGCGCCCGATGCGCTGCGAGTGCGATCCCGCTGTCAACGCATTTCGAACCGTGGGAGCGGCGAATGGGCGCGAGATGCACCAGACTGCGCCACGATGGCGCAGCTTTTCGACGGCAACGATTTGGATCCAACCAAGTCCGTACCTGTCGATCAGGGGGCGACGATCCCCAAGCCCGAAATGAAGAGGTCCGCCGTCGCTACGACGCTCGTATGCTGATCGTCGCTCGCCGCATGCTGCGCAACGACGAGGACGCGCACGACGCCGTCCGGGAAGCTCTTCGTATCCGCCTTCGAGTCGCTCTGAGAGCTTCCGGGCAACGCTACGCTCTCGACCTGGCTCTGTGGCGAACGGCAGTACAAAGCGGAACGTCCGACTTCGGGAATTCTGTCAACTCGCCGCGCCGAAAGCGCAGCTAGAGTTTCCAGGCGCCGGGGACGACGGCCTCGGCGACTATGCACTCCGCCGTCGCAATCGACATCGACGGCCGCGTGATCGTCGGCGGAACGCTGCATCCCGGCCGTCGGTAAGAAGGCGGGAGTGGTCCAGGCGAAGAACGCGCCGCCACCCCCGCGTGTCTCTGAGCGATCCGGTTGCGGCAGCGCAGACTTCGGCGCGTCAGATCAGGGCGCCGGCCCGAGAGTCGTTCGACGAAGACGCGAGCAGGCGGGATGTCGATGCCGTCTTCCGTCCGGCGGGCGCGGTCGTCCTGGCTCACGAGGACGCGCCGGCCGACGCGGTGATCCTGGACCAGGGCGCGGAGCCCTTCAGGTGGTCGGCATGCGCTTGGCGACACGCCTTGGCTTCGATCGCGCAGCGCAGATCGTCGACCACGAAATCGACCTCGATACCGCTCGCCAGCCGCCAATAGGCCAGGGGTCAGGTCAGGCTCGCGGTAGGCGCGATAGGCCGTGAGCTCGTGGAACACCCAGTTCTCGAAGGCCCGTCCGAAGAGCTCGCCGCCGGGTTCCAGGGATCCCCGTCGCGCCAGGTGGTTCACGACGCCGACGTCGGCGAAATAGAATTTTGGCGTCTGGATCACGCGGCGTTTCGGTCGCCGGCGGTAGGCGGGCAGGAAGCGCCCGAGCAATGTGTCCTCGAGAATCTGGAAGTATTCCTTGACGGTGTAGGCCGACACGCCGCAGTCGCGAGCGATGGTCGTGCAGTTCACCAACTGACCGTCCGGCGAGCGCCGCGGCCACGAAAAGTCCGCGAACGCCGGGAGGTTTCGCGTCAGCCCCTCAGCGGCTACCTCTTCTTTCAGGTAGTCGTCGACGTAGGCGCGTAGAGAGCGGGCGGCGGCGTCGGCGGCGAGATAGTGCCGCGGCAGGTAGCCGTGGTTCACGGCCCGCTCGAGGTCGAAGTCGCGGGCCGACTTCGCTTGCCACCAAGCCATGCAACTCGTGGCGTACCGCGCGGCCTCCGAGCAGGTTCGCGTGTCGCGCCGCACCTTGCGGGCGCTCGATCCGCAGAGCGCAAAGACGACGTTCCGGTTCTCGATCAACCAATGCACTCGTCGAGGCGCGGGCACCTTCTGGACCTCGTCGATGACGCGACGAGGCGCGCGCCTCGACTCTCGACCTCCTCTCGCGGGAGGCCGGGGTCGCGCGTGAAACGCACGAACTCCCGCGCGCCCAGCGAGATCGACGAGGTGGGCCCGTGGGTAGGTCGTGCGGAGGAGACTGCTCTTCCCAGTCTGTCGTGGGCCCCAGAGAGAAAGAAAGAGGAGGCAGGGCGGCGGGGCAGCCGGAGCGCTCGGGTGAGCATGTACCTCGGATTATCATGTTTAACCGAGTTGGACTAGGAGATTGTCATGGCGGAGGAAGGTTCGACTCGCGCGCCGCCGCGGGAAGCACGAGCGCGAGATCCAGTACTTCAAACGCCACTGACCGACTGCGCGCCTCGAAGATCGCGCGCCGCACGCGGCGCGTTTCGCCGCGCCGTCTCAGGCTCGCCGCACGGGCGGCGCCGACGACGGATGCAGCGCCAGCACCTCGGCGAAGCCGCGCTCGAGACACTCGGCGAAGAGCTCGGTCTCGGTGACGGCGGCGGGGTCGATGTTGGCGCCGATGCAACAGGTGTCGCCGTGGGTGTTGAGCGTGATCATCGCGGCGCAGCCGGGGAGCGGCCCGAACCCGTAGACGCGCTCGATGCGCGCGCCGGCGAGGTAGAGCTCCTCACGGAGACCGGGCACGTTGCTCGCCTGGAGGTCGTTCGATTTGGTCATGCCGCCGGCGACGGCGGTGAGGAGCGCGGCCGGGAGGCGGGCGAGCGCCGGCGCGAGCACCGACATGCCTTCGAGGCCGGGCTCTTTGCGGATCGAGCCGACGAGCGCGCCGATCGCCTGCATGCGCTTCTTGGCATCGGCGATGCCGACCGGGCCGGCGAAGCGCGCGCCCGCGATGCGGTTGCCGCCCGCCGCGTCGCCCTCACGGCGCACCGAGATCGGGATCGCCATCGGCATGGTCGCGATCGGGCTCCCGAGCTTCTCGTGGTAGAGGCGGAACGCGCCGAGCAATGCCGCGACGAACGCGTCGTTGAGCGAGGCGTCGGCCGCCTGGACGCCGCCCGGAGATCGGCGAACGCGACGTCGAGCGCGAGAAAGTGCCACGAGAGACTCCGGCGGCGGAGCAGCGGGGAGCCCGAGGCGGCGGGCTCGGCGGTCACCCGCGCGAGCGAGCTCACGAAGCCGAGCAGCGACGCGATCGTCTGCCGCGGCCGCATGAGCGTCCCGAACGCCGCCCCGGCGAGCTGCTGCACGAGTCCGGGCACCGCCTGCGCGTCGCGCGCGAGCTGCTCGAGCAGCAGATCGAACGGCGTCTGTCGTTCGGGGAGCGGTGACGGCGGCTGCGGCTTCAGCGGGTTCGACTCGCGCGTCCGCGAGTGCAGCTGCGAGAAGAGCTGCACGCTGCCCATGCCGTCGGTCGTCGAGTGGTGCATCTTCAACATGTGGGCCGCGCGTCCGCCGGGCAGCCCCTCGAAGAGGTACGCCTCCCACGGCGAGCGCGCACGATCGAACGGCGTCATCGCGATCTGCTCCGCGGCCGCGAAGAGCGCGCGCCAGCCGCCGCCCTCGGGAAGACGCATGCGCCGCACGTGGTAGTGCAGGTCGAAGTCGGGATCGTTCACCCAGCACGGATTGCCGATCCCGAGGGCGGGCTCGACCACTTTCTGCCGGAAGCGCGGCGCCATCCGCGTGCCCCAATCGGCGGCCGCGAGAAAGCGCTCCCAATTCGGCACACAGTCGAGGATCTCGATCCCCGTGATCGTCGAGCGCAGGCGGGGATCGACCTCGACGCGCCACATCAGGGTCTCGAGCGCGTTCATCTCGCGCGACTCGCCCCAGTGAAGCCGGCCGTCCACCGTGGCAGGCTGGCGGGTCATGCCGCGCCCCGGACGCTGCGATCGGGCATGGCATCGGTCTAGCAAGGTCCTCGGAGCGGAGGAAAGGGTCTCGCCGTGCGGTTTTCCAGCAGCAGCGCTCCCAGTTGGTAGAGTTCTTGCGCTCGATCGACGAGACGACGCCGATCTTTCCGTGAGTCAGCGCGGGAAATAGGCGTCGAACGCCCCGAGGACCGCGTGGGATCGCTCCTCGGCGATCTGACGGACCTCGGGGTGCGTGAGGATCACGAAGTCGTTGCGCTCGATGCCGGCGACGGCGATGCGGCCGACCTCGTCGGGATCCATGCCCGCGGCCATGAACTCGCGGAACTGCTCCGGTGACTCGACGGGCCCGCCGAAGCGCGCGCCGCGTGTGCGCCCGCGTTCCAGATCTCGGTGCGGACGACCGCCGGGCAGAGGACGCTGACGCCGATGTCGAAGGCGGCGAGCTCGCGGCGGAGCACGTCGCTGAGACCGAGCACGGCGTGCTTGCTCGCCGTGTAGATGCCCCATGCCGGGAAACGGCACACCGAGGCTGTGCTCGGAGCCCGTGTTGAGGATGTGCGCGGGGCGGCCCGCGGCCTTGAAGCGCGGGACGAACGCGCGCACGCCGTTCAGGACGCCGAAGACGTTCACCGAGAAGATCCATTCGACGTCGCTCGGGCTCACTTCCGAAGCCAAGCCGAGGCCGCCGACGCCCGCGTTGTTGCAGAGGACGTCGACGGCGCCGAAATGTCCGACGGCACGCTCCGCGAGCGCCTCAATCGCCGCCGGGTCGGTGACGTCACAGTGGACGGCCACGCTCCGGACGCCGCGCGCGGCGAGCTCGCTCGCGAGCTGCTCCGCACCGGCCACGTCCACGTCGGCGGCCACGACGTGGCAGCCCTTGGCGGCACACGCGCGCGCGATGCCGCGCCCGATCCCGCTCGCGGCGCCGGTGATGACGGCCACTTTGTTCTTCAGGTCTTCCATGCGGAATCTCCTAGCCCAGGCGCCCGTTGGTCGCGAGTCCGACGCTCGGTCCGTGCGCCTGTCGAAATCACTCGCGGCCGAACGACGGAGAGCTGACTACTACTCGGCGGTCCGCGAGGATCGCCCAACGGAGGTGTCGCATGAGGCTCTACGAATTCGGACCGACCCGCTCGCTCCGCGCGCGCTGGACGCTGCAGGAGCTCGGGGTGAGCTTCGAGTCCGTGACCGTCAACCTGTTGCGGGGCGAGCACCAACGCCCCGAGTTCCTGGCGATCAATCCGGCCCACAAGATCCCGGTGCTGGTGGACGGCGACCGCGTCGTCACCGAGTCGGTGGCGATCGTGCTCTACCTGGCCGAGAAATACCCCGACCGCGGGCTCATCCCGACGACGCTCGAGGAGCGCGGCGAGTTCCATCGCTGGCTGCTCTTCGCGGTGACGGAGCTCGAGCAGCCGCTCTGGCGGATCGCCCGCCATACGCGCCTGTATCCCGAGGATCAGCGCCTTCCCGGCGACGTGACGATCGCGAGCCGCGAGTTCAAGGAGATGGCCGCGATCCTCGAGCGCCACATGGCGGGACGAGAGTACGTCGTCGGCGATCGGGTGTCGGTCGCCGACTTCGTCACGGCCTACACGCTCGACTGGGCAAACGAGGCCAAATTGCTCGACGAGTGCCCGCGGCTGCGCGCGTACATGGAGCGCATGTACGCGCGCCCGCGCGCGCCGATGCGCATCGCGGCGGCGTTCGCCAGCATCGCGGCGTGAGCGCGCGGCACGATTGTAAAGTCTGAGCCGCTCCGGTCGGGTCTTTGCAAATCCCGCCACTGCCGGTCCGTGCGCGCGGGCGCAGGTGCCGGCGTGGCGGGTGTTCTCCTCGTCCGTCGTTGGTGTGGCTTTTGCTCGTAACCCTCGTCTGCAGTCACCACACTCCAACGACGAAAAGCGAGGTCGAGCATGACCGCTACGGCGAAATCGAAGCAGAAGAGCAAGGGTCACGGTCGCGCCGCCAAAGGCGCCATCACCACGAAGCGATCGCGGGCACGGGTGCAGAGCTCCCGGGCGCGGGTGAAGAGTTCCAAGGAGCCGGTCGCGCAGTCCTCGATCGGCAAGACGGCGGCCAACGTGCTCGCGGGCGCGGCCAATGCCGTGCGCGCGCTCGTTCTCCAGCTCGTCGCCGACGAGGCGACGGCGACCGCCCTCCTCGAGAAACAGCACCGCGAGGTCGAGCGGTCGTTCGCGACCGCGCTCGGCACGGAGGACGCCCGCATCCGCCGGAGCGCGCTGGACGACATCCTGCGGCAGCTCACGATGCACACCGACATCGAGGAGGCGATCTTCTACCCCGCCGTCCGGGCGCTCGACACGGAAAAAGGCCAAGGACATGGTGCTCGAGGCGTACGAGGAGCACCACGTCGTGAAGCTCATCCTGAAGGAGCTCCCGAAGGTCGACCCGAAGGCGGACACCTTCAAGGCCAAGATGACCGTGCTGAAGGAGCTGATCGCCCACCACGTCGAGGAAGAAGAGAAAGAGATGTTCCCGATGGCGGAACGGCAGCTCGGTCCCGAGCGGAGCCACGAGCTCGCCGAGGCGATGGCGGCACGCGCGGCGCGAGCCTGATCATTCCGGGAGCAGGCTCGGCCTGACGCCACGCGAGCGCGAGCCCGACGGCCATGAGCGCCACGCACGCGTACTGCGCCGGCGTCAGACCGAGATAGCGCGCGTCGGGCGCGGGAAGATCCGTGTGCCGCAAGAAGTCGGCGAGAAATCGCGCCGGCGCGTAGAGGAGTGCCACCACGCAGACGATCGTGCCGGGGCGATGCGGCCGGCGATTGGCCGCGTAGACGGCCGGCGCGAGCACGAGCGCGGTGTACAGAAACTCGTAGAAGCCGAGGTCGTGGCGCGGACCCTCGGCGAACCGAATCGCGAGCGGGAAATCCGATCGCACGCCGACGTGGTCGTGGACCAGCGTGCATCCGAGGCGCCCGAAGATCCAGCCGACGACCAACGCCTCCATCAAGATGTCGGCTTCGACGAGCCAGGGCCGGCGCCGGCGGCGAAAATGGATCGCCAACCCGACGAGCGCCCCGAAGAAGCCGCCGAAGGAGCTCATCCCGCTCCAGAACTCGAAGAGGCCGCCGAGCCCGTGCGCGAGCGCGTGCGGCTCGGTCAGCAGCACGAACACGTGTGACCCGAGGAAGCCCGCCACCAGCGCCCACGCGATCGCGGCGTTGATCTCGCTCTCCGGCACGCCCCGTTGCCGCGCCCGCCACTGCGCGACCCACATGCCGGCGACCACCCCGAGCACCACGAGCACGCCGAACGCCGGCCACCGAGCGCCCGCCCCCGACCGGAATCTCGTGCAGCTCGAAATACGGGATCACGTATCCCAGTCGATCCGGTTGCTCGGCGCGTAGACGCAGACCGTCCCCATCCGCACCGCGTGATGGAGGTGCCGTCCGAGTACGGGATGACTGGCGAGGAGCTTGCCGATCTGCGTCCGCAACGCCTTGGTGACGGCCTTCCGCGCCGTCTCCGCGGGCCCGCGCGTACGCGATCGGCTGCGGAAGCGCGCCGAGAGCTCCGTCATCAGTTGGTCGATCTCGGCGCGGAGATGCGCGGCGCGGCCGAGGTCGCCGAAGCGCTCGGCCTCGTCGAGCCCGGCGCGCAGATCGTCGATGCGCACGGCGTACGCGCTGCGGGCGCGGGCGTCAGGCGCGTCGTCGAGCGTCGCCCCGAGCGCGACCGGCAGACCGGCGACCGCCTCCGCCGCGGCGAGCGCCTTCCGACCGACGCCGGCGAGCTCAGGACGTGGAGCTCGCGTCCGGGAGCGGCGAGCAACGCGGCGAGGTAGTGGAGACCCCGCGCGTCCTTCACCCGCAGCGCCGTGCCACCGAAGCGCACGACCCAGAAGTCGCCCTCGCGGCGCAGCACGTTGGTTCGCGGCCGCCGACGGCCGCGGGAAGCTCGGCACGCAGCCGCGCGATGCGCGCCAGCACGTCGACGAGGTCGAGCTCGCGCGCGGTCTGCTCGGCCTCGGCCAGTGCCTCGGAGGCGCGGGCGCGCGCGGCGGCGTCGAGGTCACCGCCGAGCTGCACCGCGACGAGCAGGCTCTGCGCTTGCGCGACGACGGGCCGGGCGCGCATGCGCCGACCGAGGACGATCGCCTCCTCGAAGTGGGCGGCGGCCTCCGCCCGGCGTCCGCAGAGTCGCGCCAGCGACCCCATGAGCAGGGCCCATGGTCCGAGCGTCATGCAGCCGTCGACGGCCCAGGGCTCGGGTCGTCGCGTCACCATCTCGTAGAGACGCTGCGCGTGCTCGCGATCGCGAAGCCCGACACAGAGCGCGCCGAGGCCCGCGAGGTAGGAGCGGAGATTCACGCCGCGCTTGGCGGGCGTGAACCCGGCCGCGATCAGGGTCTGGAATTCGGCGCGGGCGCCGATCGCGTCACCCTGCGCGAGGCGGGCGAGGGCGCGAAACGACCGCCAGACCAGGATGCGCGGATGGCGCTCGACGAAATCGTTCAGCGACGGCAGCAGCTCCGCGAGCCGTCCCTGCACGGCGTGCCACATGACCTGCTGGCCGAGGTGGACGCCGGCGGCGTTCGGCAGCTGCATCCGGAGTCCGGTCGCGAGCGCACTGCTCGCTCTGCCGCCGACCTTCCGCGAATCGCCCTTCCACGGTGGCGCGCATGGCGCCGATCGCATCGGCCAGCCAGAGCGCCTCGGGCACCCGCGAGGCCGCCGCGACCGTCACGAGCGCGTCGTGCTCGGCCTGATAGGCGTCGGCTTCCCCGAGCGCGAACATCGCGACCGTGCGGGTGTGACGGATCTCGGCCGCGAACTCGAGATCACCGGCCGACTCCGCCGCCTCCAGGAGCTCCTGCAAGCTCGGCAACGTCGGCGGCACGATGACCTGCGCGCCGCTCGTGCGCGGCCGGGTCCCGAGCGCCGCCAGGTAGAACCCCGCGAACAGCGCCCGCGCCAGCGCCCGGCGTCCCCGGCCCGACGCGCCGCGGACGCCGCCTCGTCGCCGAGCACCGCCGCGCGTTCGAATTGATCGATCTCGTTCGCGGCGATGATGTCGGACGCGAGGCGCGCCGGACAGCCGGGCGTGCAGCGCATCGTCGACCTGCCCCGTGGCGCGACAGGCCTCCTCGAGCGACCGCGCGCGCCTCGGGATCCATGCGATAGAAGTCGGGCACCGGTCCCGCGGCGATCAACGCCGCGCGCCCGAGCAGATCGGCGCGACCCATGGCTCGGCAGGCGGCGGCCGCTTCTCGGCACTGCTGCCGGGCGGCCGGCGACGTCGCCCGATCGGCGGAGCGCGTCCGCCAGCGCCAGCCGGAGCTCCACCGTGCGAACGTCGTCGAGCGTGCCCGCGCGGGCACCGACGGCGAGCGCGACCTCGTAGAGTCGGGCCGCCTCCTCCCAGCCGAGCTTCCGCGCCGCATGCTCGGCGCCGCGGCACGCATGGGTGAAGGCCTTCGCGAGGCCGGCGCGGGTGCCCGCGCTCGCGAAGTGTCGCACCAGCTCGGCGGCGACGGCGTCCGCATGCGGGCCCGCGGCGCGCTCGATGGTGTCGGCGATCCGCTCATGCCAGGCCGCGCGGCGCGAAGGCTCGATCTCGTCGAGGACGACGCGCCGGATCAGGGCATGCGCGAAGGCGTAGCCGCTTCCGTTGGCGACGAGGATGCGATCGCGCACGCGCGGTCCAGAACGTCCGCGACGGTGGCGCCATCGGCCGCCGACGACTCGCACACCATCTCGAGACGGCCGACGTCGAAGCAATCGCCGAGCAGGGCACCGACGGCGAGCACCGTGCGGCAGCCGGCGCCCAAGCGATCGAGCCGGCGCGAGACGACCTCGCGTACGCCGGGCGGAAGCGAGTGCGAGATCCTGGCCGGACGCGAGGCGGCGCTCGCTCGCGAGCAGGCGCACGAGCTCACCGAGGAAGAACGGATTGCCGTTGGTCTCGCGATGGAGATGGAGGCCGAGGGCGTCGCCGTCGGCGCTGGCGCCCGTGCTGGTGACGTACCGGACACAATCGGCCGGCGAGAGTCCGTCGAGCATCAGGCGGCGCGTCGACGACTCGCGGGCGAGGCTCGAGAGCGTCGAGAAGAACGGGTGGCCGCGCGCCACCTCGGTGTCGCGATAGGTGGCGATCAGCAGCAGCCGGTGGTGCGGCAGATCGGCCGCCACGAACTCGAGCAGCTTGAGCGACGAGCCCATCCGCCCATTGGACGTCGTCGAACACGACGACGAGCCCCGTCGGCCGCGCGAGCTCGGCGACGAAACGCGTGCTGGTGTCGAAGAGGCGAAAGCGCGCTTGGTCCGACTCCCAGGCGGACGCGGCGGGGAAGCATCGGAATCCGCTCGCGCAGCACCGCGAAGACGCGCGCGAGCTCGGCGGCGAAGGGACCGGCGGTCCGGATCGCGGCCTCGTCGCCGACCTCGTCGACCCAGCGCCGGAACGCGGCGTTCCACGGCCAGAACGGCGGTGCCGCGCCGTCTTCCCAGCAGCGCGCCACCAGACCGACGCGCCCGCACGCGGCGGCTTCGCGCGGCGGCGACCGCCGCGAGGCGCGTCTTCCCGATCCCGGCTCGCCGCCGATCAGCACCACCCTTCCGTTCCCGGCGAGGGCCGCCTCGCAGGCGGACCGCAGCACGCCGAGCTCGTGGACGCGACCGACGAACGGCAGCGGTCGGTCATCGAACCCTGGAGTGGCGGCGCCCGGGTCCACGGCGCGGACGATACAGACTCGTCGTTTGTGTCGCTACTTCCGGAGGCGCGACCCGCTACCACGAAAGTAGCGGCTTCCTAGTGAGGCCGATCTCCCCCTTTCGAAGGTGCGTCGTGTGTCACGTCAGCGCGGCCGCCAGATTGGCGAGCCCCGCACACCCTAGACCGCTTGGCAAGGAGGATCTCATGACCTCGCGTCGCCTCTCGTTGGTTCTGACGGTGCTGGCAACTCCGCTGATTCTCTACGCCACGGCTGGGTGCGACCTGGTCTTCAAGCTCGAAGGCGCCGCCCCATACCAATGGCTACTGCGTGCGCGTACCTGCAATCCCGGACCGCGCGACCGGGTGAACGCCGGTGAGCGCCCGCTCCGACGACGCCGACGAGCGACGCACCGACGGCTCGGTGCTGCTCGGCAACAGCGACCTCCGGATGACCACCGATTTCCTGACCGGGGTGCGCTTCGCGAGCGTCGGCATTCCGCAAGGTGCGACCATCCTCGCCGCCTACGTGCAATTCACCGCCGCGCAGAACAACGGCGGCGACTCGCCGAGCATCGACATCGGGATCGAGGCGTCCGATGACGCCGCGACCTTCGCGGGAACCACGTCCGAGATCAGCACCCGCGTCCTCGATCCCACGCCGCCGCGTGAACTGGGCGCCCGGCACCTGGACCTCCAACGCCGCGGGACCGGAGCAGCAAACGAGCGATCTCACGTCCTTGATCCAGCGCGGTCGTGAGCCGGGGCGGCTGGACGCCGACGAGCTCGCTGGTGCTCGTCCTGAACGCGAGCGCGGGTACGCGGGTCGCGGCGAGCTTCGACGCGGCCGGCAACCGGGCGCCCGTGCTCCACGTGCGCTACTTCGATCCCGGCGCCGACGTGACGGCGGCCCTGCCCGTCTGCTTGCCCCAGGAGAGCAACCCGTTCCTCAACGAGAACGCGCCGTCGCCCGACGCGGACGGCGACGGTGATGGTCTGCCCGACGTCCCGGCGAGCGATTGCTCGGGCCGCGTCGAGAACACCTACAAGGACATGGTCGCGGCGTGTGGGTATTTCCCGGATCCGTCGACCAACTGCCACTGCGACGTCGTGGCGACCAACTTCACCGACAAGAACAACAGCGGGAGTCCGGACCCAGGGAAGAGTATTTCGGCTTCGTCCGCGAGACCTGCAACCACGAGCCGACCGTCTGCGAAGAGCAGGTGCTGAACCTCCCCGCGGATCCCAACGATCCCGCCCGCTGTGACAACTTCGATCCCGTGGCGCTCGCGACGTGCGTCACCGACCACGTCGCGGACTGCAGCCAGGGCGGCACGCCGCCCGCGGCCTGCGACACGAGCGAAGTGCCTCGCGAACGTCTCCGCCACCAACGTGACGGGAGACCAACCCGTCTGCATCGCGCACGCGAGCGCAGCGCCGCCGGCCATGGCCTTCCAGCTCTTCGGGCGACGCAGCACGTGCGAGGTCACCGGCACGAGCGAGATCAAGGTCGGCGAGGACGAACGCGAGCCGAAGCACGACCCGCTGACGCGCGGATTCATGGAGGTCTTCGGCGGGCCGTGCGCGGGCACGAGTTGCGCGATCGGCATCACCACCCAGCTCGCGATGAACCCGATCACGTTCGACGTGAAGTGGCACAGCGACCCGACCTTCACCGACCTGATCGAGGCCGGAAACAGCGTGCTCGCGGCAGCGCTGTTGGACAGCGCCGGCAGCGCCGTCCTGCCCGCGGAGTCGGCGGTCGGCGTGGGCCGTGGCCGACGCGCCGGCACCTCGGACAAGAAAGCAGCGTTCAGCGGCAACGAGCAGCCCCTCGACCTCACCGTTGACTGGGCGGGCTTCGCGTGCAGCTTGATCGGCAACCTGTCGTCGACCGTCGACGCCGAGGATCCGGACGGCCTCTGCGCCGACGGCACGACCATCTGCCACGCCGATTCCCCCGACTGCGACACGGCCGGTGCCCCCTGTACCTTCGGTGATCCGGGCGATCCGTTCGTGGTGAACGTCGCGCTGGCGGGCACCCTGGTGAATCAGCCGCCGACGGCGAACGCGGGCGGGGATCAGACCGTCGAATGCACCTCGCCCGCGGGCGCGAAGTTCGTCCTCGACGGCACGCAGAGCTCCGATCCCGACGGGGCCGGAGACCTGCGGGTCGTCAGCTGGCGTCTCGGCCGGCGCACGGGACCCGAGGTCGGGTTCGATCCGACCCTGGCGGTCGCGATCGGCGTCGGCCAGAGCCAGACCTACGTCCTCCGCGTGCTCGACGGCTTCGCCGCAGATGGACGAAAACGCCGTCACGGCCGCGGTGGTCGACACGACGCCGCCCGACGTGTTCTGCAACGCCACGCCGATCGTCCCGCCGCAGAAGCCGGCCACGTTCACGGCCACGGCGACCGACATCTGCACCGCCGGCGTCATCGTGCCCTCACTCGTCAGCTTCGAGTGCTTCAAGTTCAACAGGTCCGGCGTGAAGGTCGACCTGACCAAGACGTGCAAGGTCACGCTCGTCGGCCCGACCATCAACATCAAGAGCACCGGCGGCGTCGGCCAGCACATCGCCTGGAGGGCGCGCGGCGTGGACGGTTCGGGCAACGTCCGCGAGATCGGGTGCGAGGTGGTGTCGGCGAACCCCGTTCATTCGTAGAGCGCAGGTGATGCGGCTATCGTCTCGTCGCGCGCGGCGAGACGATGGCAATTCCTCACGCGTCTACGGGATCGTCACCGTCGAGGGCACGCAGAAGTCGCGCGGTCCGAAGAAGTCGTACGTGTCAGGCCCGAGACTGGTTCAGCGTACTGGACCTCCGGGCGGACGGCCTGCGGCGGACACGTTCACTTTGTAACGACATCAACGCGGTGGCGGGATCGACGAGCGGTCCCTCGTGCTCCTTGATGGCCGGTAGGCACGGATGGAACGGCTTCTTGATGTCGACCGTGATCGTGCCGAACTGGTCGGTGATCGTGACCGCCGGGCACATTGAGCTTCGCGGCGCCGACCTTGTACAGCACTTGTGTGGTGGTCGATCCGGGTCGGTGAGCGGCGCCGGCGTGCCGGTCGTGCTCTTCGCGGTCGGCACCATCATCCGGTCCGGCTTCGAGAGCGACATCGTCTGTGGATCCCGAACTGGTTGTCCACCGTCACGTGCTTCACCTTGGTGAAGCGCGAGGTCTGCTGATCGTGTAGTTACGTGAAGTGCTCGTCATCGAGCGGCGCGGTCGGGTCCTCGCCGTTCTTGTCGGCGGGTGCGCAGAGCCGCTTGGCGCGCTTGATCGTGACGGTTCCCGCCCCGAGGACGTCGTCGAGCGAGACGCCCGTGCGGTTGAAGCTCGGGCGGTGGATCTCGTAACACTGGAAGTGCCCGAGCCCGTCGGGCTGATTGCCGAAGTCGTTGTCGGGATAGTCGCCGCCGCTCACGAACGTCTCCTCGTGGTAGCAGCCGAAGGCGTCGGCGTCGGCAGGAACGTGCGCGCCCAACCGGCCTGCGCGACTTCGCGCACCTTCCACGATGCCGGGGACGATGTCCGTGATCTCGTAGCCTCCCGTGGCGTCGGTGACGTCGAAGGGCTCGCTTGGGCCGAGTTGGCCGTCGTCGTCGTAGTCGACGTAGATCGTCCAGCCGGCGAGGCCCGGCTCGCCGAGGTCGCGGCTGCCGTCACCGTCGGAGTCCGCGAACTTCGTCCCCGACTTGGTCGCGGCACGCCAGTTGCCGAAATCGTTGTTGGCGTACGCCGTGCCGGTCATGAACGTCTCCTCGTAGAAGCAGCCGGCGGCGTCGGCAGTCGACGGGAAGGGCACGTCCATCCCGGCTGACACGATCTCGCGGACCTTCCACGTGCCGGGCGTGATGTTCACTGAGCGCGTACGCGCCACCCGCATCGGTGTCATCGGACGGCTCGCCGGCGTCGAGCATGCCGTCGCCGTCGTAGTCGACGTAGATCGTCCAGCCCGGCAGGCCGGGCTCGCCGACCTCGCGCGGCCTGCCGTCGGCGTCGAGATCCTCGAACTTCGTGCCCGTCTTGGTGATGCCGCTCCAGTTGGCGAAATCGAATCCCGTCTGGACCGCGCCGTCGGCGATCGTCAGGCCAGTACGAGCACCCGCGGGGAACGAGCAGACGAAACTCGGATCACCGAGCTCGCGGAGCGATCCACGTCCCCGCCGCCACGCCGTCGATCCACGTAGTCGCCGTTCGCGTCGCTGACGCCGCTCGGCTCGTCCGCATCGAGCATGCTGTCGTTGTCGTAGTCGACGTAGAAGGTGAGGCCGGAGCCCGGTCTCGCCCGGCTCGATCTGACCGTCGCCGTCCGCATCCATGTACTTCGTGCCGCTGAGCGCCGCCGCCGCCGCATATGTGACGTTGATGTTGGTGTCGTTGCGGATCCGCGTCGGCCCAGACGCGGCCGAAGATGTTCGTGCAATCTCCGAGGTTGATGCGCCCGTTCAGGATGAAGAACTGCCCGTGAATGGCGATCGTCGTCAGGACAATCGGGCGCGAGTTGAAGCCGAGCGTGAACGAGGAACGTCGCCGGGCCGAGGCCGTCCGAGCGGATGTAGAAGCGTGCCAGGTCCGAGCCCTGAATGGTGAGGTCGTTGTTGCTGCGGAAATCGACGGCGATCCGGACGTCGGTGCCGGGCGCCGTGTTGATGGTCACGTTCCGGCCCGCCTGGAGCGAGTGCAGGTTGTAGATGCCGTTGGTCAGATTGAGGATGCTGTCGTCGTTGAGGTCGATGTCGCCGTAGCTTCCGGGCGCGAGGTTCAGCACGAACCCGCCCGGCAGGTGGATGTCGGGGAGCGCGTTCAGCGCCGCTTCCGAGGGAAAGCTCGGGCAGCGTCGGCCGGTACGACCGCCCGGATGCGTGAAGGCCACGAAGCTCGGCAGCAGCGGGGCGATGATCGGCGGCGAAGCAGATCGGGCCGAAGTTCCGCACCGATGACGGCGTGAAGTCGTTGTTGGTGATCTCGTTCGTGAAGAGGTCCCAGACGCTCGTCGGCAGGAGTGGGTGACCCGGTCGAGCGTGATCCGGTCGGCGACGGCGGCGTTCCCGTCCGGAAGGTACACGCCGTAGTTCGTGCCGAGCGTCGCGTTCGGGTCGCCGACCGTCGCGACGCCGTTCGACCCGAGGTTGCCGCCGGTGAAGAGCCCGCGACCGGGGACCGCCGCCGTACCGCCTTTCACGTAGAGATCCGTGTAGGCGAAGAGCATGTAGGTATTGATGTCGCGCGGCGCATCCGGCCCGCGCGCTGCACGCCGGCGGCGTCGCCACTGCACGCCCCGCGACGCCGAGCATCGCCACCGTCACCATCACCATGATACGCAGAACACGCGTGCCGATCTTCAGCACGCAGATGACCCATCGTTCGCATCGCCAACTCCAGCGCGCGAGGTATCGCGTCGCGAAAAGGCCTCGATCAAGACCAGTAAGGGGTGCAACGATCGACAGCGGGCACTATTCGAGGGATCGGCCGACCTGTCAAGAAAATTGCCCGCGCGTCCGGAAGAAGCGTGCGCCATTTCGGATCAACGACGAGGGCATCCTCAAACGTTGCTGTATCGCGCGCTGTACGGCTTCTCGGTGGACGACGTTGGCGATCTACGCTAGCGAGCGCCGCTCGCACCCCAATGAGCACCCGCACGTACTTCCCACTGCTCGCGACCGTCAGTGGCATCGTGTTGGCCTTGGTCGTCGTCGAAGCCGGACTGCGATTGTCGGGAACGACCTTCCTGCCGAAGCTCTCCGCCATCGAGTTCGGCTGGCCCGACCCAAAGGTCATCAGCGACGTCTATCTCGAGGATCCACAGCTGTTCTGGGTGCCCAAGCCCTACCCTGCGGCGCTGCGTCGCGTGCGCTCCGACCGCCCCTTGATCGTCTACATGGGCGACTCGTGCACCGAGTTCGGCACTGCGCGCCATCGAGGCGAGCTGTAGCCGAGCTGTGGAGGAAATCGGTAACAGAATGCGACGAGGGCGCAGCCCGAGACGTCGATTCCGCGAGCGACGAGCCGCACCGCCTGCCAGGCCGTTTCAGCGCGGCGAGAGCACGACGACCGGGATCTTGCGCTCCGTCCGGGCCTGGTAGGCGGCATAGTCGGGGTTCACCGCCACCAGTTTCGGCCAGTAGTCGGCGCGCTCCGCGTCGTCCGCCGTGTGCGCCCGCATCGGCCGCACGTCGGCGCCCGTCTGCACCTCGACGTCGGGCGTAGCGACGAGATTCAAGTACCAGAGCGGGTGCTGGTCGAAGCCCGCCCGCAGGCCGCGACGACAGGCGGTCGCCGTCCTTCAGATAGGTGAGGGGCACGGTCAACCGCCGCCCGCTCTTTCGCCCGACGACCGTCAGCAGGAGCACCGGCACCCCGTGCAGATAGGTCCCGCCGATCCGACCGTTGGTGAGCCGATAGGCCCAGGTGTTGAGGCGGCTCATCACGCGAATGAGCGGCTTGGCGATCGCAACCTGGGTCGGCGACATGCGGTCGAGCGCTCATGGGGGGCGGTGGGTAGCAGCCAGCGAGCGCCGCGATCAATCGCGGAATGTGGGCCGAGCCGGAATTTCGCGCTAGGGTTCGTTCATGACCGCTCTCGGATACCGCAGCCGCACATCGACGGCGGGCAGGAACATGGCCGGCGCGCGCGCCCTCTGGCGCGCCACCGGGATGAAGGACGCGGACTTTCAGAAGCCGATCGTCGCGATCGCCAACAGCTTCACGCAGTTCGTCCCGGGCCACGTCCACCTCCACGACGTCGGCCAGCGCGTGAAGACAGGTCGATCGACGCCGCGGGCGGCTGGGGCGTCGAGTTCAACACCATCGCCGTCGACGACGGCATCGCGATGGGTCACGGCGGCATGCTCTATTCGCTGCCGAGCCGCGACCTCATCGCCGACAGCGTCGAGTACATGGTGAACGCGCACTGCGCCGACGCGCTCGTCTGCATCTCGAACTGCGACAAGATCACGCCGGGCATGCTGATGGCGACCATGCGCCTCGACATCCCGACCATCTTCGTCTCGGGCGGACCGATGGAGGCCGGAAAGATCGCCGGCACGCGCGACCGCGACGGCAACCCGCTCGCGCCGCGCGAAGCTCGACCTCATCGACCCGATGATCGCGGCGAGCGACGCGTCGGTCTCCGACGACGAGCTCGCGACGCTGGAACGCTCGGCGTGCCCGACCTGCGGCTCGTGCTCGGGCATGTTCACCGCGAACAGCATGAACTGCCTGAACGAGGCGCTCGGCCTCGCGCCTCCCCGGCAACGGCACGCTGCTCGCGACCCACGCGCGGCGCTGGGAGCTCTTCGAGGCCGCCGGCAAGCGCATCGTCGCGATGGCGCAAGCAGCGCTACGTCGACGGCGACCTTTCGGTGCTGCCGCGGCAGATCGCCACGTTCGAGGCGTTCGAGAACGCGATGGCGCTCGACATCGCCATGGGCGGCTCGACCAACACGGTGCTCCACATCCTCGCGATCGCGCGCGAGGCCGGCGTCGACTTCCGCATGGAGCACATCGACCAGCTGTCGCGCCGGGTGCCGACGCTCTCCAAGGTGGCGCCGTCGTCGCACTACCACGTCGAGGACGTGCACCGCGCCGGCGGGATCTTCACGATCCTCGGCGAGCTCGACCGCGCCGGCCTGATCCACCGCAACGTCGGCACCGTCCACGCGACCACCATGGGCGAGGCGATCGACCAGAACGACGTCCGTCGCGCGACAGCCACCGCGCCGCCGAGGATCGCGCGCTCGCCGCACCCGGCGGCGTCCCGACGACCGTCGCGTTCTCGCAGGACAAGTATTTCGAGACCCGCGACGACGACGCCGCGCAAGGGCTGCATCCGCGACGCCGCGCACGCCTACAGCAAGGACGGCGGCCTCGCCGTCCTCTACGGCAACATCGCTCGCGACGGCTGCATCGTGAAGACCGCGGGCGTCGACGAGGGCGTCTGGAAGTTCGAGGGCCCGGCCCGCGTCTTCCACTCGCAGGACGCCGCCTGCGACGCCATCCTCGCCAACGAGATCGAGGCGGGCGACGTCGTCGTCATCGTCTACGAGGGCCCGAAGGGCGGCCCCGGCATGCAGGAGATGCTCTACCCGACGTCGTTCCTCAAAGGGAAAGGCCTCGGCAAGGCCTGCGCGTTGGTGACGGACGGCCGTTTCAGCGGTGGCACGAGCGGCCTCAGCATCGGCCACGTCTCGCCCGAAGCCGGCGAAGGCGGCGCGATCGGCCTCGTCGAAGAGGGCGACCGCATCCGCATCGACATCCCGGCCCGCACGATCGACGTCGTCGTCAGCGACGAGACGCTGAAGCGCGCGGCGCGCGGCGCATGCTGGCGCGCGGCGCCGAGGCGTTCCGGCCGCAGCGCGAGCGCGAGGTGTCGGTGGCGCTGCGTGCGTACGCGGCGATGACGACGAGCGCGGCGATGGGCGCGGTGCGGGACGTGACGCAGATCGAGAAGCGGTAAGGACGCGACCAAACATGTTGCACGCGACGCTACGGCATGAAGGCGTGAAGACGCTCACCTGACTAGGGAACCTCTGCACAGGTGGCTCCCGGCTGCGAAACGCGATCCATCCGCGATCGACGGCGGCGCGAAGCCCTCGACGTATCATTCAGATACGCGGTCGGGCTTCGCGCCTTGCGCTCGCGGCGGCTCGCGCTTCTCGCTCGGAACCCACCTGTGCAGGGTTCAATGCTGAGCCGCGTGAGCGCACCCGTCGCCGGGGACGAGCACGAGAGAGATCGTCGAAGTCGTCGTCGCCGATCGTCACCGTCGGGCCGCCGAAGGCCTCGAGTGACGTCGGGCACCGTATCCGAGTGCCCGACCACCAGCACGGTCTCGTTGGCGTGCGTTCGGAGCGCGGCGACGAGCTGCACGTATCGCTCTCCTCGATCGGCACGAGGCGGAGGAGGTCGGTCAACAGCTTGGCCGTTTCCAGCGTCCGCCGAAACCTCGTGACGAAGACGGCGCGAACGTCGGATCGCGCCAACATGGTGGCGAGCCGTTGCGCGCGGGCGCTCCCGGCGTCGGTCAGGGGAGGATCGTCGGTCGCGGGCGACGGCACGCGTTCGGCGTGTCGCACGAGGATGATCAGGCCCTTCCCGAGGCGACCGGAGAGGGCGGCGATCGCGAGCCCGACCACGACGCCGGCGAGCGCGACGAGCACCGTGAATGTCCGCGCGAGACGTCGCACCGGCAGGGTTAGCTAGCGCCGCGTCGCTCCGAGCGCGAGGCTTCGGCCGCTCAGTGCGGCGTCGCGTCGCCGGTGACGGTCAGCTTGATCTCCGGTTCCCCGGTGCGGCGACGAGCGTACGGCGAGGGTCCCCCGATCAACTGTGCCCGCTCCCGCATCGTGACCAGACCGAAGCCCGCGACCGCGATCGTCTTCCGGGACGAAGCCAACGCCGTCGTCGCGGACGATCGCCGTCACGCGCGAGCCATGGCGCGCCAGCTGCACGCTGACGCGCCGCGCGTGCCCGTGACGCGCGACGTTGGCGAGCGCCTCCTGCATGATCCGATAGACGTGCAGCGCGTGCTCGTCCGAAAACAGACCGTCGACTGCGGAGGTCGAGGAGGCGGAGCGGAGACCGTGGCGCTGCGTGAACTGGCGGGCGTGCGTGCGGAGCGTCTCCTCGAGCCCGAGGCCGAGCAGCTCGGCGGGATGGTAGTCGCGGACGATCCGCGCGACCGATTCGGTGATCTGGCGGATCGTCGCGTGCGTGGCGGCGAGCTCGGGGTGGAGCTCCCCGTGCCGGCGTGCGCGGCGTTCTCGATGCGCATGCAGGAGGACACCGACGGCGGCGATCGCCTGGCCGACCTCGTCGTGGAGCTCGCGGGCCACGCGACGGCGCTCGGCCTCGAGCGTGTGGAGCAGTCGCGCGCGTGAACCCGCGCTCGGCGGCCTCGGCTTCCTTGCGTTCGGTGATGTCGCGGATCACCGCGAAGTAGTACGTCACGCCCTGGACCTCGATGGGCGCGGCGCAGACCTCGATCGGCACCACCGTTCCGTCCTTGCAGGTGTTCTTGGCCTCGAAGGGCGGCACCGGGCCGCGCGTCGCCGCCGCCCAATCGCCGCCACGCTCGATGGGTGAAGTCGGGATTCAAGTCCGTGACGCTCATCGCCAGCATCTCGTCACGACTGTAGCCAGTAGCGCGTGCACGTCTGATCGTTCACGTAGACGAAGCGACCATCGCGATCGAGAGCTGGAACGACTCGCGCGCCATGTCCGCCATCTGGCGGAAGAGGTCGAGATCGAGCATTTCCGGGAGCGGCGCCGGCGCCGCCGCGTCGACCCGGTGCGCGTGAGTCGCTGGCCGGCCGTCACCGGCTCCGGCGCGCTTCGCTCCCGGCATACGACCGGCCGGACCGCGAGCGGCAGGACGACGCCGCACCGTGGTGCCGCGACCGGGCGCGCTGTCGATCGTGACCGTACCGTGGAGGAGCGTTCCCGCGCTCGCGCATCGTGACGAGACCGATTCCTTGGGCCGGTGCGGCGGGATCGAAGCCGATGCCGTCGTCGTGCGACCGTCACGATCAGCTGATCGGTGGCCTGCACGGCATCGGTCGCGCGTTCGATGTCGATCGTCACGGACGTGGCGCGGGCGTGGCGCGCCGTGTTGGCGAGCGCCTCCTGGACCACGCGGTACACGTGCAGCTCCTGCTCCGGCGTGAGCCGCCCCTCGACGTTCACCGTGCTGAGGTGCAGCGTCAGGCCGTGGCGCTCCGCGAGCTGCCGCGCGTGGGTGCGCACCGTGTCCTCGAGCCCGAGCCCGAGCAGCTCGACGGGATGGTACTCGCGGACGATGCGCGCGAGCGACTCGGTGATCTGCATGATCGTCGCGCGCGTCGAGGCGAGCGACGCCTTGGCCGTATCCGGCACGACGCCCGGGCTGAGGTCGAGGGTGTCGAGCAGCACGCCGATGGTCGCGACCGCCTGGCCGACGTCGTCGTGGAGCTCGCGGGCGACGCGTTGGCGCTCGCGCTCGATCGTCTGCAAGAGCTCCGCGGCGAAGCGCTTCCGACCCGCCTCGGCCATCTTCCGCGCTCGCTCACGTTACGCGCGACGCCGAACAGATAGACCTCGCCGCGATACTCGAGGCGGCGCCATGCTCACCTCGGCGGGAACCTCACCCCGTCCTTCCGCACGCGTCTCGACCTCGATGTTCGCCGGCAGTGGGCCGACCTCGAGCGCCGGCCACGTGCGCCGCGAACCGCTCGGGCGTCATGTCCGGGACAGATGTCGCACGACCGTCATCTGCAAGATCTCCTCCATGCTGTATCCGCCCATCTGCGCGTGCGCCTGGGCGTTGCAGTAGAGAAACCGTCCGTGCCGATCGAGCACGTAGAACCCCTCCGTCGTGAGGTCCACCATGCGGCGAAAGAGCGCGAGGTCGATCGCCGGCGCGACGGCCGTGGAACCCGACGGTCTCGGCTGACTCGCCGTCACGCCGCGACGCTACTGCCGGCCGCGAAGACGCGTCAAGGGGAATCCGGAGGCGGGCGATCCCAGTACGCGTACGGAATCGAATGCCCGCCTCCGCGGTGCGTTATCGTGTCTGGGTTTTCGCCTTCTGCTTCTTCTGCGTCGTCAGGGTGGACGGCACGCAGAGCTCGGTCGTGCGGTCCGCGTCTCGTTCTAACGCGCCGCCGTGGCGGGCATCGACGTCAGCGTCGCGCGCGCGTCGAGGACGGCCTTCGCCACCAGCTCGTGCCCGGCCGCGTTCCAGTGCGTATCGTTCGGGATGAAGTATTTCGCGTAAGACGTCCGCGGGCTGCGCCCCTCCCCGCTCGAGAAACACCGGGAAGAGATCGACGAAGCCCACGCGGTGCTCCGCGGCGAACGCCCGCCAGAAGCGCATCTGCAGGCTGTTGCGATCGTTCGAATAGATCTGCACCGGGGCGGGATGGACGACCACCGTGAGCGCGATGCCATGGGCGCGCGCGAGGGCGCGCGAGGTCTTTCATGTGGTCCCGTGCGAGCGCCAGGCCGTGATTGGCCCATGCCCTCTGCAAGTCGGGGTCGATGGTCCACTGCCAACGGCCGTATTCGGCCGCGCCACCGCGCGCTCGACGTAGGACTGGACGTTCTCCATCCACACGTTGATGTCCGCGTCGCGTTTGAAGTGGAAGTCGTTCGCGACCGGCTTCGGTCGCCCGGAAAGCATGGTCAACCGCCACAGCACGGAGTGCCGGTTGAGGCATGCCCTCCGCCCACGGCCAGAATCCGAGGCCGGCAGCGAGCGTCAGGACGAATCCCTCGCACATCACCTCGTCTTGGATGTCCGAGATGTCGATGAAGACGATCATCCTCGTCGAGCTCGAGGCCGACCCTTTCGACGAGATGGCGGGCCTTCAGGTCATAGACGCAGGTGGACTGCAGCTCACGGCGGCGGCGTTCAGGATCTCGCGGTCCTCGCCGGCGTCGTGCAGGCGGCGCTCCATCACCGCCGCGACGGTCGCGTCGTACGGGAACCCGAGGCCCTCGATGGCGGAGTCGCCGAACAGCACGGTGCGCGGTCGCGCGCTGCGCAACGGCACCGCGCGCGGCGCGCGGTCACGGAAGCCGAGCGAGTTGGTGATCATCGGTAGGTGTTGCCGCCCCGCTTCGTCACCGTGTCCACCGAAGGAGCCAGGCCGTGGTGGTAGTAGAATGCGTGACGCGGAACGACTGCGTCGAGGTGCGGGAACGAAGATCGCCCCGCGACGCCGTCGATCACGATGAAGAAGAGACCCATCAGGTACCCGACGAAGAGCGCCCAGTGCCGGGGCCTACGCAACGGTCGCGACCCACTCGGCGCCGGGCGAATCTCGGTGGCACCTTCCGAGTCGCATGGGATGGGCCCCGGACGCTACCGCCATGGCAGGGCCAGGCGAGCGAGCACCTGGGGGCGCCCATGAAATGACCCTAGTACTGTCCCGTAAAGGGTGGCAACGGAGAAATGCCGCGACGCGGCGGGCTGACCGGCCTACCTACGGCACGCCCATGCCGCAAATGCCGACCAGCCGTGCTCGATACCTCTACTGGACCGCGATGCCGCCGACGCCGAGGATGCCGATGCCGTCGTTGCACGTGCCGTCGTTCAGCCGAGTCCGTGAGATCTGCAGTGGAATTGGTGCCGAGACAGTTGCCGCCGGAGCCGCGGGGGTGATGAGGGCGACGTGATTCACGCGGAACGCCGCGCCGGCAGTGAACCCGCCGAACACGGGCTTGAGGTCGACCTTGATTTTGCCCTTCCATTCACGCAGCACGACCTTCACGTACGTCGCCGCGCCGCGGTGCAGTACGGAATCTCGCCAGACGTCCGGCGTGCAGGTCTGCAGGCCGACCTGCAGCACGTAGTTGTCGACCGCACCCTCGGCACCGGTCGTGACGACCAGTCACCGCCGTTGTCGACGACGCCCTGGGCGTGCCCTTCAAGACCGAGCTTGCCGTCGAGGGCGACCTTCGACTTCGCCGACACGCCGAGCCGCCACGCAGTCGGTGTTGCCGATGATGTCCCCGCAGCCGGCGGCGCTGTTCAGGCACTGGCCGAGCCCGCCGAAGCAGTCGGGCGGCGTCGGAATGATGTTGAGCTGGAGCTTGGTCCCGGCAAAGGCAGGCGAGGCCAGAGCACGAAACCGAGGAACATGACTCGAGCACGCACAGGGGTCTCGCTTCTGATGGGTTGGGACGACGGGTTCTCCACCGTCGGCGGGGCGTCGTCCGGTCATGACCTCGAGGCGTTCAAGGACGCGTGAACGGCGTTCACCCGCGGAACGCCGGTTCCGACGCGGCGCGGTGACCGGATCTCGGAACAATTTACAAGCGCGCTCGGGCGCTTCTCGTCGGAGGCTCCTGCGCAGCTTGAGTTTTTCGACTGCGCGGCGGCATCGCGTCGGGCATCGTCCTTGCTCTTGTACCGAGCATGGGACTCCTCGATCGCAGAATGGGACTGGGCGTACTCGCTACGACGCTGGGAACGGCCGGCGTTCTGACCGCGGGGGTCGTGACGGCGGCGCGTCGGCATTCGCGGCGGGACGGCGGATCGCGGATCGTCCGGAGTCGCGGCCGACCGAGTCCCGGACGATCCGATCGACGTCGCGTCCGACGACTCCTTCCCCGCGAGCGACCCACCCTCCTCGACGGGCACGATCGCCGAGGTCGCGGAGGAGGCGTGACCGCGCGCGCGCCCGCCGAGGTCGATGCGTTCCGACGGCGTTGCTGCTGGTCAGGCTCGCCTGCCAGGTGACGACGGCCGATGGACCGCGGTCGGTACCGACCGAGGCCGACGGGGTGATCGCGACGGAGATCGAGCGGCGGTTCACCCGCGATCCCGACGTCAACGCCTCCGCCATACGGATCGAGGTTCGCGACGGCAACGTGACCTCTCTACGGACGCGTGGCCGACACCGACGCCAGGAGCGCGCCAAAAAAGTCGCCGCGGCCGTCGACGGCGTCGCCGACGTGCAGAACCGGCTCTCGGTCGGCAGCGGGGCCGGTCTCGGCCAACGCGGGGGCCGGGTCCGATCCCGAGCAGATGCCGGGAGCTGACTAGTGTCCCGAGTCTGAAGTCCGTTGCCAAAGGCTGCGAGGGATTTTCGGCGGGGCCAAGGCGCGACGACGACGGCATAGTCTGGACTATTCCGAGGAGGAGCAACGCGGGCCCCGCCGAGCCCGTAGAATTTGGTGACGGACTTCGACTCGGGACACTAGCCATACGTAGTCACCCGACGTTGACGCACGCGCCGCGGTCCGGTGAATTTACCCGCGCCGTCTGGCATGGGCAGAATGGTCGAGCACTACCAGCGTGAAGCGGCCGAGCGAGGCGCGTCGCGATGAACGTCGTGCGGGCGCACGTATCGCCGACGACCCTTCGCGCGTCGGCCCCGGGAGTGCGACCTTCGGCGGGTGTCCCGTGGGTGTGGATGGCGATCGTCGCCGGCGTGGCGATCGCCGTGTACGCCAACAGCCTCGGCGGCGCGCTCCTCTACGACGACGTCAACGCGATCACCGACAACGCGCGCGTCGTCGACGGTGACCTCTACGGCATTCATGACGACGCCCTCGTGGTGGGGAGACCAGCCGCAACCGTTTGTGGCGTCCGCTCACCACCCTGACCTTCGCGCTCCAGCACGCCCTCCACGGTCTCGCCCCGCTCGGCTACCACGTCGGGAACGTCGCCCTCCACGCCGCCGTGAGCGTGCTCGTGCTCGTCGTCCTCGCGGCGGCGGAGGTCGGAGCCGGGAACCGCCTTCGCCGCCGCGCTCCTCTACGCGACCCATCCGATCCACACTGAGGCCGTCGCCAACGTCGTCGGGCGAGGCCGAGTTGATCGCCGCCGCCGGATCTCTTCTCGCGTGGCGCTGCTGGATTGCAGCCGACGGCGCCCGCGGTGCGCGCGCGGCCGCGTGGACGATCGCCGCGGCGGCCGCCTGCTTCCTCGCCATGCTCGGCAAGGAGAACGCGGTGACGCTGCCGGCCGTGCTGCTCTTGGCGGACCTGATCACGCACCGCGACGAGTCACGCGCGGAGCTCGTGTGGCGACGCGCGCCGCGCTACGGCGCCTTGGTCGTCGCGGCACTCTCGTCTTCGTCGGGCTCCGCAGCATCGTCCTCGGGGAGCTGACGCCCCCCGCCGAGCTCCTCGACAACCACGCTCGGCGTGTTGCCGCCCGTCCCCGACTGCTGACCACGATCGCGGTGATCGGGATGTCACGCGTTCCGTCTCGTCGTTCCGCTGCGGCTTTCCGCCGACTATTCGTACGACCAGATCCCGGCGGTCCACTCGCCGTTCGATGCCGCGTTTCCTCGCCGGGCTCGCGGTCATCGTCGGCACCGCCAGGCGTGGCGTGGTGGGCCTGGCGCCGGGTCCCGGCGCTCGCGCTCGGCATCGGCGTGCTCGCGCTCACCTTCGCGCCGGTCTCGAACCTCTTCTTCCTGATCGGCACCATCATGGGCGAGCGGTTGCTGTACTTGCCCTCCGTGGGCTTTTGTCTCGCGCTCGCGGCCGGTGGGGCGTACCTCGGCGGCGCACCGCGTCCCATCGCGCTGGTCCCCCATCCTCGTGCTGCCGCTCGCGCTCGTCGTGACGCTGTACGGCGTGCGTACGATCGCGCGGAACGCCGTCTGGCGGGAGCCGCTCCTCTTCTTCCAGACCATGACCGTCGACGCGCCGCGCTCCGCGCGCAGTCACGCCGAGCTCGCCTCCGCGCTCGCGGAGGCCGGGCGCCTCGCCGAGGCGGAGCAGTCCTTCGAGCGCGCCCTCGCGATCAAACCGGACCACGCCGCCATCCTGTACAACTGGGGTGTCGCGCTCATGAACGAGGGTCGTTGGGACGCCGCGGCCGACGCGTATCGACGGGCGATCGCGGCCAGACCCGACTTCGGGCGCGCGTTCGAGAACCTCGGCAACGTCGAGAGCGCGCGCGGCGATCAGCCGGCGGCCTCGTGGCGCTCCGCCGCGCGCTCGAGCTGACGCCGGAGTCGCCCTATCTGCTGATGACCATCGCCAACGTGCTGGTGCGTGCCGGATCGACCGCGGAAGCGCGCAGCACCTACGAAGCAAGCCCTCGCGCGTCGCCCAACGGACCCGGCGGTCCTCACCAACTACGGGGCGTTCCTCCACGCCCAGGGCGATTTCACGGCGGCCGCGCGGATCCTCGAACGCATCGTCCCACCGGCACCGGCACGGGCGTTGGTCGCGTTGACGGAGAGCTATCGGCAGCTCGGGCGAACGTCCGATGCGCAGGCGACGCTCGCCACGGCCGAGCGTCTCTATCCGCGCGATCCTGCCGTCAGCGAGATCGTGGAGATCTACCAGCGCGACGCGACCCGTTGAGACTTTGCCATGCACTTCGGCATGCGACCGAGGCATGGCGATGACGGCGCGGGCGCGTAGAACCACGTGGGTCGGCGTCGGTTGTACCCCGCATCGTGCGGGGATACCGTGGCGGCAGCTTCAGCTCTTCGGTTCGCCCGCGCACGGCTCCCACGCACGGACCCCTCGAGCGGCGCACTCGCGCGCTACCGACCACCCAGAGCCCAAGACGTCGAGGAGATTTCGATCGAAAACTCCCCGGAGATTTCGGAGGTCGGCGTGTCGTTCGACCCCGGCTCCAATGCCGTCCGTCTCGGGTCGGCATGATGCGCTCCGACGCGAACGGTGATGCGCACGAATCGCGAGCCCGCTCGAGCCGTGCTTGCCGAGAGGCTCAAGGAGCCGGCGGCGATCGGCCCGCTCCGCAAGGTCGCCATGCTCGGCAATCATCTGCCGCGACGCTGCGGCATCGCGACGTTCACGACCGATCTCAGCGAGGCGATCGCCGCCGAGCTGCCCGCGCTCGATTGCTTCGTCCTCGCGATGAACGACGCCGGCCGGCAGCACGCGTATCCGTCGCGCGTCCGCTTCGAGATCGCCGAAGGCGACATCACCTCGTACCGTCGCGCCGCGGACTTCCTGAACGTCAACGGCGTCGACGTCCTGTGCGTGCAGCACGAGTACGGCATCTTCGGAGGCTGGGCCGGAGCTACGTCCTCGCCATGCTCCGCGAGCTGCGCATGCCGATCGTGACGACGTTGCACACGATTCTCGGCGAGCCGAATCCGCACCAGCGCAGTGCGATGGACGAGCTGGTGCGGTTGTCGGAACGTCTCGTGGTCATCGAGCGCCCATGGCGCCGACCTGCTGCGCGACGTCCACGGCGTCAGCGATCGCAAGATCGACGTCATTCCGCACGGGATCCCGGCCGTGCCGTTCGATGCCGACGAGAAGGATCGCCTCGGCGTGGCGGGAAAGTCGGTCATCCTGACGTTCGGATTGCTCTCGCCGGACAAAGGGATCGAGTACGTCATCGACGCCCTGCCCGCGATCCTCGCCCAGTCATCCGGAGACGGTCTACATCGTCCTCGGCGCCACCCATCCACACGTGCGACAGCGGGAGGGTGAAACCTATCGGCTGATGCTGCAGCAGCGCGCCCAGCGTCTCGGCGTCGAAGCGAGCCTGATCTTTCACGATCGTTTCGTCAGTCAGTCCGAGCTCACCGCGTTCCTCGCGCGCCGCCGACATCTACGTCACCCCGTATCTGAAAGCCGAGCAGATCACCTCGGGAACGCTTGCCTACGCGGTCGGATCGGGCAAGGCGGTCGTGTCGACGCCCTACCGCTATGCGCGCGAGCTCCTCGCCGACGGACGCGGCATTCTGGTGCCCTGGCGCGATCCGGCGGCGATCGCCCGCGAGGTCGTCGACTTGCTGGGCGACGACGCGAAGCGCCTGGCGCTCCGTACGCGTGCCGCCGCCCACGGCCGCGCCATGCTCTGGCCGGCCGTGGCTGGTCGCTACGTCGAGAGCTTCGAACGCGCGCGCGTCGAGCACGCCGCCCGGCTGCGGACGGTCTTTCAGGCCAACACGCTCGCTCGGTCCCGCGCGGCGTTGCCCGAGATCAATCTCGAGCATCTTCGGAACATGACCGACCAGACCGGCATGCTGCAGCACGCCGCCTTCAGCGTGCCGCGGTACGACGACGGCTATTGCGTCGACGACAACGCGCGGGCGCTTGCTGTTGACGGCGCTGGTGGAGGAGGCGGGCATCGAGGACGCCAAGCCGGTGCGGACGCTGGCCTCGCGCTATCTGGCATTCGTGGTCCATGCCTTCGACGTCGGTCAGGGGCGCTTCCGGAATTTCATGTCGTACTCACGAGCGTGGGTCGACGAGCGCGGATCCGAAGACAGCCACGGACGCGCCATGTGGGCGCTCGGCACCGTGGTCGGACGCTCGGGCCATCCCGGGACCCAGAGCCTGAGCCGCGAGCTCTTCCACGCCGCGCTGCCGGCCGTCGAGCGGTTCACGAGCCCGCGGTCTTGGGCCTACGCGTTGCTCGGCATCGACGCCGTACCTCGCCGCCTTTCAGGGCGACAGCAACGTCGAGTCGCTCCGCAGCATCCTCGCGCGCCGGCTGCTCGACCTCTTTGGCGCCGCCAGCCGACCCGAGTGGCCGTGGTTCGAGGACAGCGTGACCTACTGCAACGCGCGCTTGTCGCAGGCGCTCATCGTGTCGGGCTGCCGAATGGAGGATGCGGAGATGATGACGGTCGGTTTGCGCTCGCTCGAATGGCTGGCGTCGATTCAACGTTCCGACGACGGCTACTTCGCGCCGATCGGATCCAACGGCTTCTATCGCCGCAACCATCCCAAGGCGTCGTTCGACCAACAGCCCGTGGAAGCGTGTGCGATGGTCTCGGCCTGCCTGAGCGCGAGCCGGGCGACCGGCGACCGACGCTGGGCGGAGCATGCGCTCCGCGCGTTCAATTGGTTCCTCGGACAGAACCAGCTGCAGCAGGCGTTGTACGACGCGACGACCGGCGGCTGCCGCGACGGGCTGCACGTCGACCGCGTGAACGAGAATCAGGGCGCCGAGTCGACGCTGTCGTTCCTGCTCGCGCTTGCGGAGATGCGATTGGCGGACCAGGCGGCTGCCTTGATCGCTCCTGTCCGAGGCAGTTCCGGCGTGACCGCCGGTCGCGGCTACCAGTCGCTCTTCCGCCGGCACGCGAACAATCCGATTCTGACTGCGGCGGATTGGCCGTATCCGGCGCATTCCGTCTTCAACGCCGGTGCCACCCTGCTGCGCGACGGCACCACCTTGCTGCTCTGTCGCGTGGAGGATCGCCGCGGATTTTCCCACCTCTGCGCGGCACGGTCCGCCAACGGAGTCGACGGTTGGGTGATCGATGCGGAGCCGACGCTCGCGACCGGATCCCGAGCGCTATCCCGAGGAGCTCTGGGGGATCGAGGATCCTCGCATCACGTACGTCGACGAGCTCGGCAAGTATGCGATCGCGTATACGGCCTTCAGCAAGGGCGGTCCGGGCGTGGCGCTCGCCCTCACCGAGGACTTTCGCAGCTTCGAGCGCATGGGCTTGGTCATGCAGCCCGACGACAAGGATGCCGCCGTGTTGCCCCGTCGCATCGACGGGCAGCTTCGCGCTCATTCATCGGCCGATGCACGATTCCGGCGCGCACGTGTGGATCTCGTACTCGCCGGATCTCCGCAACTGGGGCGGTCACAAGCTGCTCCTGCAAGCGCGCAAAGGCGGATGGTGGGACGCCAACAAGGTCGGGCTTTCGCCGCCGCTGATCGAGACGCCCCGCGGGTGGCTGATGATCTATCACGGCGTCCGGCACACCGCGGGCGGCTGCCTCTATCGTCTCGGCCTGGCGCTCTTCGCGCTCGATCAGCCGGACGAGCTGCTTGGCGCGCGGCGACTCGTGGATCTTCGGCCCCGAGACGTCCTACGAGCGCGAGGGCGACGTAGCCAACGTCACGTTCCCGTGCGGCTACACGCTCGGACCCGACGGCGACACCCTGCATCTCTACTACGGGGCGGCGGACAGCAGCATGGCGCTGGCGACGGGAAGCGTCCGCGAGCTGCTCGCATGGCTGGACGAGCACTCGAGCGCCGCCGTCGTCGGTTAGTCACGGCGGCGGTTCCGCGGGGGTGGCGCGTCGTTTCTCCGCTCGTGGGCTTCTGGTCCCCAGCGCTTTACAGCCTTTCACGTCGTATCCGTGTTGCGATCAAGCGAGGCGCTACTCGCTCCAAAACGACGCGCCACCCCCGCGGATCGACCGGCATCAGGTCAGTCGTCCCCGCAGCTCGGCACTGCCGGTGCGTATCCAACGAAGCCGGACGAGCGTCGTGCTGACGCGCAATTGCGGGTCACGTTCGTGCACGGACGCCGCGTGCCATGCATGCAGCACGGGAATCAGCATTGAATCGATAAAGATTGATGGGGCGGGAGCGTAGCGACCGCCCCGACCACGCGCACCTGGCAGCCCCGGCAGGTTGATCAAAAGGGTCAGATGCGAGGCGTGAGGGAGCGAACGCGGAGGCGTAGCGGAGCTACGCCGCACCCTCTCGAGGGCACGGCAAGTGAGCGACCACCCTCCGGGTGCAAGCGAGCAACGAAGCAGATGGCCCTTTTTCAGCAACCTGCCAGTGCGACTACGGCGGGGGCGCGACCGACAGCGTGAAGTTGCCCGCGGACGAGCCGCTGAAGCCGTCGACGACGATCGTGCAGGTCGTCCGGGCGGTTGTTTTGTGCGGGGGCGTCAGCGCGCGAGGATGCGGCGGAGGGCGGCGGTCAATGCGGTACCGTCGATCGGACCCGAAGCGCTCCGCCACGCGACGTACCCGTCCGGACGCACGAGCACCGCGCCATCGTCGGTGACGCCATAGGCCCGCGTGAAACCCCGTGATCGTCGAGGCCGGCGGCACCGATCGTGTAGGTATCGATGTGGATACCGAGGTCACGGGCGACCTCGGCCGCAGCGGCGCCCCAGGCGCCGCCACGCGCTGCCGTGAGCAGCGTGAACGCGGGCCCCAGGAGATCGAGCGTGGAGAGCTCGGCATCCGGCCGCCCGAGCCACACGTGCGGCGCCCGACAGCCGGGCGTCGCCGACTGGACGTAGTCGGAGTAGCTGTCCTCGACGGGCGGCGGCCGGGTGCCGTCGGCGATGACGGCGGACGAGGCGTAGACCGCGCCGAACTCGACGCCCAGATGGTTGCCGTAGCGACGCGCCGTCGCGACCGCTTCCGCAGCAGTGAGACCACTCTCGGCACCCGCGACCGCGGCCGCGTTGATGCGGACGACGTTCATCGAGTTCTGCAGCGATTGCATCGTGATCTGCTGGGACACGCCGCGGCGCTCGGTCTGGTACGTCTCGAGCAACGGCCAGCCGGCCTTCCCCTGCACGCAGTACGCGAGCTTCCACATCGCGTTGTGCATCCCCTGAAGTCCCGTGTTGACGCCGAGGCCGCCCGTCGGCGGGAACTGGTGCGCGGCGTCGCCGCACATCACCACGCGGCCCTGGACGAGTCGCTTCGACGACCGTGGCGTTGAGCTTCCAGAGCCCGAGGGAGAGGATGTTCGCGTCAGGTCCGCGACGCCGACGGCCGCGCGCACCCAGTTCGCGCGCGTTCCTTGGTGAAGACGTCGAGCGACCATTCGTCGGGCGTGACGGCTGATCTGGCAGAGCCAGCGACCGGCGCCGTCGAGCGGCTGCAGGACGCCTTGGGCGCCCTCGTTCGACACGAAGAACAGCACGCCCTTGCGGTCGCCGATGTAGCGCTCGATGTCCGCCCGGAAGTAGCAGTTGACGATGTGCGACAGGTCCTGCGGGCCCTCGAGCGCCAATCCGAGCTCGGCGCGGATGAGGCTCGCGGCGCCGTCGGCCGCGACCAGCGCCGCGCCCGCCAGCGTTTCCCGACCGGCGGCGTCGCGCGGCTGCACCTCGAGGATCACGCCGTCGTCGTCGGGGCCGCCCCTTTGATCAGCCGCGTCGCCCGCGTCGCGAACCGGACGTCGACGAGACCGGACGCGCGGACGGCATCGAGGAGGATCTCCTCGATGAGCTCCTGCGACGACATGATCGGGACCGCGGGGCTGACGTCGCGACCAGGTCCCTCGAATCCCTTCGACTCGATCATGCCGAACTGCTCGCCCGTCGCGCTCTGGAGGAAGCGGATCGGGCTCTTCCACCCGTCCGGCGCGTCGATGCTGCGGAGCCGCTTGTAGATCGCGGGTCCCCACCCTCTGGCGATCTCCATCGTGCGGGTGTTGAAGTTGCGGGTCTTCGGATGCCACGAGGTTCCGTCGTGCTTCTCGACGAGCACCGTCGGCACGCCGAACCGCGCCAGCTCGAGCGCGGCGCCGAGCCCGACGGGACCGGCGCCGAGAATGATCACGCGTGCGGAAGCGGTCGGCGCCATGGGACCGGTGTACTACGTCCGACCGCGCACCGCCCGCACGTAGCGGAAGCTGATCTTCTGGTCGGGATCCACCGCTCCGGAGCCGAAGACCACGACCCATGCGAAGAGTGGACTGCCGACGGACGAGGTCGACGTCCAATAGTGGAACGCGGAGGTGCAACTGCACGTCAGACGGAGCAACCAGGTGTGCAGTCGGTATTGAAGACCGGAGCCACGGCGGGATCGGCATGCTCGTAGTCGATGATGCTGGCGAGCTCCTTCGCGTTCGGAATCCGCCAGTCGCCGTGACCGGCAAAGCCGACGCCGCCCTCCGCGTTCACGTCCTCGAGCCAATCCCACACGGTGTCCTGCGTGCCGGTCTCCGAGGACCACGCGTAGGTGCCGTCGTGGTCGTGTAATCCGCCGTCGTCGCTCTTCTTCTCCCACATGAGGCCGGTATTGAGGTCGGTGATCGTGCCGTCGCCGTTGTCGGCGTAGCGGAGCGGCGCGCCGGCGCGCACCGTACCGTCGTCGGGCACCGCGACCGGCGGGACGATGCCGTCGTTCTTGTCGGACGTGTAGCTGGTCAGTTGACCGGTCGCGGGCAAGTCGCTCGCGCCGCACGAGATGTGGACCTGGTCGTCGTCGATCGGTCCTTCGATGGCGGCATTGGCGGCATCCAGCGTGGCGAGCGCGGCCGTCGGCGTCGGCACCAGCGCGGCAATCGCGGGCCGCACCAGATCCAGCCATTCAGAGCGCGCGCGGGAACTGCGCGGCGATCGCCGCGTCGACCGCACAGTCGTTCGCGGCCCGGATGCAGTCGATCCACTCCGCGGCCGTGTCGAGCGTGCCGTCGCCGCCGTACGCCGCACACCACACGTCGAGGTTCCGCGTGTCGAGCGGCTCCGCGACGCCGGCCCCGACGCCGCGCAGGTCGCCGAGCGTGTGCTCGACGCCCTCGGCGAGGTCGCACTTGGCCGCGATGTCGGCGATCATCTTCTGCTCGGTCGGGCCCACTTTGCCGAGCAGCGAAGCGCACGCCTCGGCGGCGTCCGCGGCGTTCGGCGCGCCGTCCTGGACGATCTCTTGCGAGACCTTCGTGAGACACGTGCCGATGGCTTTGAATGCCTTCGCGACGAACTTGAACGAGCTCTTCTGCACCGTGCGCTGGCATCGTTGCAGGCTGCTCGCGGGAGAAGCAGCGGCCTCACGCGGCAGGACGGCGGCGAATGCGAGCGAGGCGCGAGCACGGATCGGGTCACGGCAGTGGATGACATCCTTGTCTCCTCCCATGCAGGGGTGGGTGATGTGGTCGTGGCATCGCGCTTAGGGCCGCGAGCGCGCGGCGTCAAGGAAAACGTATGACCCGCCCAGTTTATTGGGTCGCACGCACCTGTTTCCGTGTCGGGGCGGTACGAATTGACTAGCCCGCTCCCCGCTCGACAATCGAGGCCAGGAGGAACCCATGAAGTCACGCGGAATCCTTGGCACGATCGTCTTGGGATCGATTCTGACCGTAGCGGCATCACCCGCAGCCGCCGCGACGAAATGTGACCTCTACTTTCACCTCGAAGGTTGGTCGGCGTTCTACAAGACCGCGCACGGTGGCGGTCGGGTCACGTGCGACAACGGTCAGGTGCGGCACGTCGCCATTCGGATGAAGGCGGCGGGGTCACGGTCGGTCGATCCGAGATCAACGGCCACGGGGAGTTCTCCCCCGTCGCCGACGTCCGGGAAGTGTACGGCAGCTACGCGAACGCCGAGGCACACGCTGGGATAGTGCGATCCTCGTCGGCGCAGGTCGTTACCAACGGCCCGGTGTCGCTGGCATTCGCCGGCAAGGGACGGGGCGTCGATCTCGGCATCGCCTTCGGCAAGCTCACCATCACGCCGGTCGCCACTCGGTCGCACGAGCCATCATCACTGAACCGATCCTCGACGCGAATTTCCTTCATCCCCGCGTCGCCGCAGGTCGCGGTCTTCGACCATCTCGCGTGTCATCCCATCCGGGACACGCTGCCGCGCGGCAGCGTCCGCGCCGATCTCTTCGCCGCGGAGCTTCGTCGCGTCTCGTGAGGAATCCGTGGCGCTGCGGAACTGGACTCGAGCACTTCGACATTCGCCGCAAGGGCTCGGACTCGATCGTGACCGCCACGGTGCAGACCCCCGACCTGCTCGAGGCACCTCGAAGCCACGGTCACGCTGGTGATCCAGCTCGGATCGACCTGCGTCCGGCGGCTCGATGCGGCGTGCGAGCAACCGGCCGCGTCCTCGGTCTGTCGCTGACGGCAAAAACGACACGAGCAGGAGCGAAGTTTACACCTGCGGGCAGGCGCCGCGGCGCGCCCGCAGCAGCAGCCTGTCGTCGCGGCTGGCATGATCCTCGCAAGCTTGCCGGAGATGACCTTTCGCTCAGGAGCGTTCACGACGTTCGCGCTGTCGTTGCTGACCAGTCTCGCCATGGTGCCGACGGTTCGCGCGGAAGAGGGGCTGCCTGTGCACGCGGCGCCGGCTGAGCTCCTGCAGCGCAGCCTCGGCGGCCGAAGGACGGGTAGCCGCTCCCATTCTCTTGTCGGTCGAGATCGTTCCGGAGGCCAAGGATGCGCCGTCACCGCAGGACGCAACGCCTGCGGCGCTTCCACTTGCGGGAGCACACGGGCCGCAGGGACGGCCGTCGCAATGACCCATCGAGGCGCGGCGGCAACCAGCGCTCACTTGTCGCGGTCGTGAAGCGCCGGCACAACGAGGGCGTGCCGACGCTCGTCGCCGAATCGTTCGCGCCCTGGTCGGAGAAGGCACGCTGGGCTCTCGACCACCATCGGATTCGCTACGACTATCGCGAGCACGTTCCGTTGGTCGGCGAGCCGTGGCTGCGGTGGCGGCTCGGCAAGATCGCGGGTCGCGTCAGCACGCCGACGCTGCTGACCGACGCGGCGAGACTACGGCGACTCGTTCGCGATCGCGGAGTGGGCCGAGCGCCACGGGGCGGGGCGCCGCTCTTTCCGCCGGAGCGGGCGGACGAGATCGCGGTCTGGAACGCCCGCAGCGAGGCGGCGCTGTCGGCCGGACGCGTCCGCGTCGTGGCGCGCATCGACGAGGTCCCCGGCGCCAGGACCGCGGTCCTGCCCCCGGCACGCCGTCGTCCTCCAGCCGCTGCTCGGCGTCGCAACCAGCGTGACGGTCGCCTTTCTGCGCTGGAAGTACGACTTCGACACCGACGTCGCCGCGAGCGGCCGCACGCTCCGGGCGACGCTCGAGGAGCTCCGCGCCGCGCTCGCCGGCCGTGACCATCTCCTCGAGGGCTTCAGCTACGCCGACATCACCATGGCCGTCGTGCTCCAGATGGTGCGTCCGGTGGCCGATACCTTCATCCGTCTCGAGCCGGCCGTTCGAGAGGTCTGGACCAACGACCCTCTGGCCGACGACTTCCCCGAGCTCATCGCCTGGCGCGACCTCCTCTACGCCCACCACCGTCCCGCCGTCAGCCCCTGAGCGGTCGTTGCCCCGCTTCGGTGATCCTGCGACACTCGAGGACCGAGAGGGTGGTGGCCCTGGCTCCGCTTCGGAACGAAGCACGAAAGGAGGTACACGGTGACCACGCAAGACATCCAGGATTGGCTCCTCGAGCACCGTTCCTGGTGCATGGACCTGATTCGGATCTATCTGGGCCTCGGGCTCTTGGCGAAGGGGATCGCGTTCGTCGTTCATCGCGACGAGCTCGTTCAGACGATGGTCGATCACGACATCATCTGGTCGGGAGCGGCGCTCGCCCACTTCGTCATCCTGACCCACATCTTCGGCGGACTGCTCATGGCGGTCGGGTTCGGCACCCGCGCCGGCGCATTGATTCAGATCCCGACGCTCATCGGTGCCACCTTCTTCGTCAACTGGTCCGGTGGGCTCTGGGGGTTCGCGGAGGAGCTCCGGTTCTCGGCGCTCGTGCTGTTCCTGCTGCTGATGTTCGTCTGGTACGGGGACGGCCCCTTGTCGCTCGAGTCGCGACTCAAGTCGAGCGAAGAAGAAGCAATGGTCCACGCGCGTCGCGTACGGGCGACGTGATGGTCGGTAGCGACCGGCCGAGCTAGCGATCTTCGTGCGCTGCAAAACCTGTGGGGTGCTCGCTGCGCTCGCGGCACTGCTGACACTCGTCGAACCGGGCGCGGCGCACGAGCTCGCCGGCACGTGGGTCCCAGAGGGCCTCACGCCGGAGATCCTCACCCGCCAGCCGCAGAAGGTGCGCGTGCTCGTCATTCGAGAGGCGCCCGGTGGTTTGATCGGCAAGGTCGTCATTCCGGCGCTCGCCGGCGTCCCGGTGGCGGTGGAGCAACACGGCGACCGCGTACGGCTGACCATGCAAATGGCGCGCGGTATGGAGACGCCGCTCGACGCCACGCTCACGGCCGATCACCTGAGCATCGCGGCGCCGGACGGCACGCCGCCGTCGGCACTGCGGAGAGCGTCCGAAGACGAGCGCCAGGTGCTCGAGCGCCTCGCGCCCGCGAAGCTGCCGATCCCAGCCATGAAGGCACTGCCCGCGAACGGTCTCGCGCGCACGCCGCCGATGGGGTTCAGCACGTGGAACCACTTCCAGACCGCGATCGACGATCGCACCATCAGCAAGCATCGCCGCGGCGTTGGTGACGACCGGCATGCGTGATGCCGGCTACGTGTACGTCAACCTCGACGACGGCTGGCAAGGCGAGCGCGACGAGCACGGCGACCTTCGTCCCAACCAGAAGTTCCCGGACATGAAGGGGCTCGCCGATCATCTGCACGGGCTCGGCTTGAAGTGGGAATCTACACCTCGCCGGGACCGAAGAGCTGCGCCGGATTCGAGGGCAGCTACGGCCACGAGGAGCAGGACGCGCGGACCTTCGCGGCGTGGGGCGTCGACTACCTCAAGTACGACTGGTGCAGCGCCGGACTGATCTACGACGATACCGAGATGCCGGCGGTGTATCTGAAGATGGCCCAGGCGATCCGCACGACCGGCAGGCCCATGGTGTTCAGCATCTGCCAGTACGGCCGCGCCGACGTCTGGAAGTGGGGCGCCGCTGCCGGTGGGCATCTGTGGCGCACGACCGGGGACATCGCCGATCGCTGGGACATCATGTCGTCGATCGGCTTCGCCCAAGACGAGCTCGCACCCTTCGGCGGACCCGGACGCTGGAACGATCCGGACATGCTCGAGGTCGGGAACGGTCACATGACCGCCACCGAGTACCGCACGCACATGAGCCTCTGGGCCCTGCTCGCGGCGCCCCTCATCGCCGGGCACGACGTCAGCAGCTCCTCGCCGGAAACGATCGCGCTGCTCACGAACCGCGACCTGATCGCGGTCGATCAGGATCCGCTCGGGCGGCCGGGAAGGCGCATCGTGCAGCGCGGGCCGCACGAGGTCTGGGCGCGGCCCCTCGAAGGCAAGCGCACCGCGGTGGCGCTCTTCAACCGCGGCGACGCGCCGGCGAAGGTCCAGGCGAGCTTTGACGAGCTCGGGATCGCCGGGCGCGTCAGCGCGATCGACGTCTGGGCGCAGCGTTCGCTCGGCGCGCTCGAGGGAAGCGTCGCGGCAGACGTCGAGCCGCATGGCGTCGTGCTCCTGGTGCTCGCGCCGTCGAAGTAGATCGGCAGTCGTCGCGACATCACGACCACGGCGCGCGATCCTTGTAGCCCTTCAGCAGATTGCGGGCGACGACCATGTGGTGCACCTCGTCGGGACCGTCGTAGAGCCGGCCGTAGCGCGCCTCACGGTACATGCGATCGAGCGGGCGATCGCTGGTGACGCCGAGCGCGCCGTGCACCTGGATGGCGCGGTCGATGACGTTGTGGAGCATCTTCGCGCCGTGGAATTTGATGAGGCTGATCTCGACGCGGGCCTCCGAGCCGGTATCCATGACGCGCGCCGCGTCGAGCGTCATGAGACGCGCGGCCTGAATCTCGGCGGCGGACTCGGCGATCATGGTGTGGATCGCGCCCTTCTCCGCGAGGAGCGAGCCGTGCGCGTGGCGCGTGAGCGCCCGGTCGCACATCAGCTCGAAGGCGCGCTGCGCCTGGCCGAGCCAGCGCATGCAATGGAAGATGCGCCCGGGACCGAGGCGCTTCTGGCTGATCAGGAAGCCCTCGCCGCGCTTCCCGAGGAGGTTGCTCCGCGGCACCCGCACGTGGTCGTAGACGACCTCGTTGTGCTGCCCGCCGACGTGACCCATCGTCGGCACCGCGCGCTTGATCAGATAGCCGGGGGTGTCGGTCGGGACGATGATCGAGCTGAACTGGAGATGCTTCGGGGCCTCGGGGTCGGTCTTCGCGAAGACCGTCGTGAACGCGGCGCGCGACGCGCCGGTCGTGAACCACTTGTGCCCATCGATGACCCACTCGTCGCCGTCGAGGCGCGCCGTCGTCTGCATGAGCGTCGGGTCGCTGCCCGCCACCTCCGGCTCGGTCAGGCCGACCGAGGGATAGACGTCGCCGGCCACGAGCGGTTGCAGGAACCGCTCGCGCTGCTCGGGGCTCGCGTAGAGGTCGAGCATGATCGAGTCCTGCATGCTCACCGACCCGACCGCGACCTGCCCGTACTCCGAGCGCCCGATGATCTCGTTCAGATACACGAAGTCCATGAAGGGCAGCCCACCGCCGCCGATCGCCTTCGGATGGCCGAGCGCCCAGAGCCCGCGTCGCTTGGCCTCGGCTTTGAGCTCGGCCATGCGCCCGCTCGCGCGCCGCGCGGCGACGTCGGTGCCCGGCCCGCGCACGCCGTGGGTCGGATCGTCGCCGCGGGCCTTCGCCGCCGGCGTAGAGCTCGAGCGGCAGACCGGTTTCGGGGTGGAGATCGTGCTCGCCCTCGCGCTCGAGCTCGGGCTCGGCGGGGAACACGACGCCGTCGATGAAGTCCTTCATCCGGGCGCGGAGCGCCGGACCTCGTCGGTCATTCCGATCGTCTGGGTCATGAAAGGGCTCGTACCCCGCGGCCCGCGCCAGTGGAAGGCTCGGGGCGCGGGCGCAGGGATGCGTCGGTCGATGCCGCGTCGGCTCGACGCGCTCACGAGGACGTCGCTCTACCACGCCAGCTCGGGGAGCTCCGGAACACCATACGCACGCCCTCGCTCCAGGACGCGCTCAGAGCCGTGAAGTAAGGATCGCCTGGTTCGAAGCGACGCCGCATGCGGAGCACCAGGCTGTCCCGTTCGTAGCAGACCAGATCGATGGGCATGCCCACCGACAGATTGCTGCGCATCGTGGAATCGAACGACACGAGGACGCACTTGGTGGCGTTCGCGAGCGTGGTGGTCGGCGCGAGGACCCGATCGATGATCGGTTTCCCGTACTTGGCTTCACCGGTCTGCAGAAAGGGCGTGTCGTCTCCCGCCTCGATGAAGTTGCCTTCGGCGTAAATGCGGAAGAGGCGCGGCGCCTCACCCTGAGTTGTCCACCGACGATGAAGGAGGCGTTGAACACGATCGGGCCGCTCTCGAGGAAGGGCGCGTCGCGCCGCTCGATGTCGCGCATGGCGTCCGACACGAGGAGGGCGACGTCGAACATGGTGCGGGCCGTCCAGAGATTGGGCGGTCCATCGACGGACGTCGCTCCGTTGCTTGAGGACGCTGACGACGGCCTGCGTACCCGCCAGGTTGCCCGAGCTCAGGAGGACGATCACGCGATCGCCGGGGCGCTCGAACACGGTCATCTTGCAGAACGTGGCGACGTTATCCACGCCGGCGTTCGTGCGCGAGTCCGACGCCAGCACGATCCCGTCCCGGAGCAGCATGCCGACACAGTACGTCACGCCGCGAGCTCGTTCCGTCCACACCGAGAAGCGTTCCAGCGTCGACGGCCCGAAGCTGGTCGTGAGCGCGACGTCCGCCGCGTCTCTACCACGCGCGATCAGGACGCGCCCGATGCGGGGCGTATTGTTGCGAGGGTCGAAGGTGTACCAACCGTCACCGAGGTAGGCCTCGAACCAGGCCGCAAAGTCCATGGGCGCGTAGGGCGGCGGCATGCCGCTGTCGCCGAGGTAGCCCGTGCAGTAGCGCGCCGGGATGTTCATGCAACGGCAGAGCGTGATGGCGAGATGCGCGAAGTCGCGACACACGCCCTTCCGATCCTGGAAGGCCTGAAAGGCGGTCTTCGTCGGGCTCGAGAGGCCGTAGCCGAACTCGATGTGGCGATGCACGAAGTCGCAGATGGCCTGGACGCGCTGCCAGCCGGTCGGCGTCGCACCGAACAACTCCCAAGCGGTCTCCGACGAGCAAGTCGGTCTCGCAGTACCGGCTCCCGAGCAGGAAGAGCAGCGTCTCTTCGGGGAGGCGCCTCGCACGGGCCGCTGCTCGAGCCATGGCGCTACGAGGTCGGGGGTTCCGCTGTCGGCGACGACGGCGTCGCTGCTGAGCCGAAGCTCACCCGCGGGTGCGACGATGCGGCTGCACCAGTTGCCGAAAGAGTCGCGATAGGCCCGCGACGGGAACGGACGGACGGAGCATCATGATGGTCCCGCGTGATGATGTCCGAGACGCGGGTGTAGTGAATGCTCAGGGTGACGATCATCGGTGTCGGTCGTGGGCACCGATAGACCAGCTCGTAGCCGACGCGAATCTGCATGATTGACGAATCCTCGCTTCTGTTCGATCAGGGCGGAAACAAGTGCGGGAGAGCATCCTCGAGCGCGCGTCAGAGACGTTCCGCCCAGGCCTCCACGCCGGCGTCGCACACGAGCAGGTCCTGCCGCACCTCGAGCTCGACGTGCGGAATCCGACGCTGCTCCCCGTGTACGAGGATCGTGTAGTCCGTGGCATCGCTCACCGCGTACGGCTGGTTGTCGCCGACGACGATCGCTGGGTCACGGCGCAACACCTCCAGCATGCGCCGACCGAGGCGTACGTCGCGGCCGTACAGCACCCCGGCGTGCCAGGGCCGCCGTTCGTCCATGTAGACGGGTGTGAAGCTGTGGAGAGCGACCAACGCGCTCGGGCGCGTGCGGCGCGCGTCCAATCTCGTCGCGTATGCGCTGGTGATAGGGCTCGAGATATTTCTCGGGACCGCGTGCGGGCGTCGACGGCCGAGAGCCCGTCGTTGGCCGCGATCCGGGTGCGCTCGGAGAGCGTGGCGATCGAATCAGGCGCGTCCGGCGGACGGTTCGCGTCGATCACCAGTCGCGAGTAGTTGTGCGGGATCACCCACGCGTCGAGGCGCGCGGAGAGGCGCCGCCCGAGATCGGCGACGCCGAGGTCCCACGCCACGTGCGTGGACAGCTCGTGTTCGGTGAGGCGCAAGCCGGCCAGTCGCTGCGGGATCGCGCGCCCGGCGTGATCACGGGTGAGCACGTAGGGGAGGCCCCGCGGCGCGTTCGACGAGGAACACAGGCACGTCGGCGGCGGTCAGCAGCGGATCCGTCAGCGACGGGTCTCCGCACGAAGCCACGCCGCGCGCGCCCTGCAACCCGCAGTTCGACCGTACGACGTGGTTGAGTGGCGTGGGCGCTCCCGATGCTCTTCCGACGAGCGCGCCTAGCCGGAGCTCCGTGCCGACCGAGATCGCCACGCCCGACGACCATGCGGAGGAGCTGTCGAGGCGTATTCCGTTGCCCGAAAGGCCGCAGCACGCGCCGGCGGTCGGCGGTGTCTCAGTTTGTTCGGGATGGGGATTGCCGGTTCCGAGGTTACCTCGATCCATGTCGTGCGACGAGCCAGCGCAGCGTCGAGGAAAGCGCGCGCGGTGGAGGTGTCGACCGCGGGTCCTGGACCGTCGCGCATGGCCGGCGCGGACGCGGGCGACCGAGTCCTGGCCGGCGGTGCGTAGGGCGGCCTGGCGCCGCCGCATCGGACGCTCGCTGCCGCATTCCGCGGCGCTCCTCCGGAGGATCATCCTCGCCGCTTAGTGCCGCGCTCGTCCGTTCGCGACGCGGCCGGGGTGGCGCGCGGCAGCAAACCCACGATGGTACCCGTTCGGCCGACGTATCCTCTTAGCGCAGCGCCGGGGAGGCGGACGGTGGGGGGCTCGTCGGGCACGGTGCGATCTCGGTCAGGAGCGCTCACCGCAAGCTCGTCCGCGCCGTACCGGATCGCGCCACGGTGCCATGCGCCCACCACGCGGGATCGGCCAATGACTGCCGTTGGCCCGCGATGCGCCGATCACGCGCGACGCCTCCGTAGCACCCGCCGACGAGCCCTCCACCGTCCACGTTCCCGCCGGTCGCCATCGCAGCAGTCGCACGCCGCGGCAGATCGGACTTACGCGCGATCCATTCCACCCCACCGTCGTGCCCTGCGGCGCACCTACCCGCTGTTGCGGAGGCCCGCCGCGATGCCGTTGATCGTCATGTGGAGGGCGGGCTTCACGTCGCTCCCGGCGTTGCCGCTGCGATGGCGGCGGAGCAACTCGGAGTTGGAGGTGGTTCAGCGGATCGAGATACGGGAGGCGGTCGCGGATGCTGCGGCCGAGCTCCGGATTGTTCTCGAGGAAGCTGCGTTGCCCGGTGACCGCGAGGAAGGACTGCTGCGTGCGCCGGAACTCGTCGTCGATCCGCGGGAAGACGGCGTTTCGGCAGCTCCGTGTCCGCGACCAGGGTGGCATAGCGCGCGGCGATCGCGATGTCGGTCTTCGCGAGCACCATGTCCATGTTGCCGAGCAGGGAGCGGAAGAAGGGCCACTCGCGATACATCCGCCGGAGCCACTCCGAGGCCGGCTTCGTCCTCATCGCGCAAGAACGCCGCGACGGCCGATCCGAAGCCGTACCAGCCGGGAATGCATCGCGCGGCTCTGACCCCATCCGAAGACCCAGGGGATTGCGCGCAGGTCCTCGACCGCGCTCCGACGCCGTGCGCGACGCCGGCCGGCTGCCGATGTTGAGCTCGCTGATCTCGCTGATCGGCGTCGCGGCGCGGAAGTAGTCGGATGAACTCGGGCGTCTCGTAGACGAGCGCCGCGATAGGCCCGGCGAGCGTCGGCACTGAGCCGCTCCATCGACCTCGAGGCAGCGCTCGCTGTCGCCGCGCGGGGCGGGTCGTCGGCAGCAGGCTCGCTTCCAGCGTCGCGGCCACCAGCGTCGCGAGATTCCGCCGCCCGACTCCGGGATCGGAGTACTTGCTGGCGATCACCTCGCCCTGCTCGGTGATGCGAATCTGCGCCGCCGACGCTGCCGGCCGGCTGCGCGAGGATCGCTTCGTAGCTGGAGCCGCCGCCGCGACCGACCGTGCCGCCGCGCCCGTGAAAGAGTCGCAGCCGAACGCCGTGCCGCGTGGCAGACGTGCGACCAGCGCGATCTCGGCCTTGTAGAGCTCCCAGCTCGAGGTCAGAAAGCCGCCGTCCTTGTTGCTGTCCGAGTAGCCGAGCATCACCTCCTGCACGTCGGCCGCGGCTCGCGAGCGAGCGCGCGGTAGACCGGCAACCGCGAACAGCTCGTCCATGATCGCCCCGCAGCCGCGCAGGTCGTCGATCGTCTCGAAGAGCGGGACCACGTCGACCGACGAGGCGGTGTCCCGGCACGCAAGCCGGCTTCCCGCAGCAGCAGCGTCACTTCCAGCAGGTCGCTGACGCTCGCGGTCTTGGACACGATCGTACTGGCGACCGCGTCGCTGCCGAAACGACGTTGGATGCTCGCGGCGCTCTGCGGCACCTGCATCTCCGATCGAGACCAGCGGGCCGTAGTCGAGGTGCGGCGACATGAGCGGCCGCGGTGCAGGCGATCTCCGCCAGCAGCAGTCGGCGGCGCGCGCCTTCGGAGAGTGCCTCGTAGCCGCGCCTCGACGCCGGCGTGTGCGAGCAGCTCGCCGACCACCTGTTCGTGCGTGCCGCTATGCTGCCGCAGGTCGAGGCGTGGCGAGATGGAAGCCGAAGACGCGCGCCGCGTACCGCAAGCATCGCAAGTGGCCGCGCGCGATGCGCCCCGAGCCGCCAGCGCGGAGCGAACGATCGAGCACGTCGAGATCGCGCCCATACTCGGCGGCGCTTTCGTAGGGCGTCGCGTCGGCGACGGCGTGGCCGGACGACAGGATGCCCGAGTCTTTTCGCCGTGGCGGCGAGGCGCGCGTAGATGCCGACGAAGCGCGCGGCGATAGGGCTCGTCGGCGCGCTGCGCCGAGGGGTCGGGAGAGCGCTGCGACAAGGCGTCGAGATCGGCGTCGACGCGGACGTGCTCGGCACAGAGCTCGAGCTCGGCGCCGAGGTCGTGCGTCTCGTCGAGATAGAACTCCAGGACGAGCGCCGACTAAGCTGCTCGGCGGCGTATCGCAACGTCTCGGCGGTCACGAATGGATTGCCGTCCCGATCGCTGCCGATCCAGCTCCCGATACGGAGGAGAACGGGGAGGGCCTGCGCGCCGTCCTCGTCGCCGGGCAAGCGCATCCTCGGAGCTCGGCATGGAGTCGCGGCACTTCGCGGAGGAACGTGCGGCGATGGTAGTCGAGACCGTTCTCGATCTCGTCGACCACCGAGATCCGTACCGGGCGGACCAGGCGCGTCTGCCGCATCGTGAGGATCGCGCGGCGGAGCGCCTCCTCGTTCTCGCGCATCCCGTCCGGGAACAGATCGGGGCGGCCCCCGTTCGGCGACGAGACGCGCGATCTCGCGTTGCCGATCGAGGATGCTCTTCCGTTGCACCTCGGTCGGATGGGCGGTGAGCACGGGCGAGCTGCTCGCCCGCCCGAGCAGCTCGCGGACGTCGGCGGTCCCCACGCCGGCCATCCGAGGCGCTCGAGCGCATGCGCGAGGCTCCCGGGCCGCGGCGGACCGCCCGCCATGCGCCGCGCGTTCTCGAGACGGTTCTGGTGCACGTCCTCCGCGATGTTGGAAAGTTGCGCAAACAGCGTGGAAGGCGTGCACCGAAACCAGGCAGCGGTCGTACGCCAACCCCGCGAGCAGCGACTCGAGATCGCTGCGCGCTTCGCGCTCCTGCTTGCGGCGGAAGCGCACCGAGATGCGCCGAATACCCTCGACGAGATCGAGCGTCTCGCCGCCGAGCTGCTCGCGAATGGTGTCGCCGAGGAGCGCGCCGAGCAGACGCACGTCGTCCCGCAAGCGGTCGATCGTCGGGGTCGCGCCGTCCATCGGCATGCACGGCAGCCAGAAGCGTGCCGGAGACGTACTCGTGCGGGACGGGGAGCCTGCCAGAGCAATCGCGATGCCACGTCATCGTCAGCGCCGATGGCGTCGCGCGTCCAGCCGACGCACGCACCATTCTCTCTGACACGCGCCGACCCGCAGCGTACGAGCCGCCATGAGCACCGACGTTCCTTCGGTGACGCTCTCCGGGTCGACGGCGCTCGCAGGTCCCATCACCAGCGCCAGACACCGCCATCAAAGACCTTGGCCGCTGCCTCATCCCCTCGCCGGTGGTGGAGCCACCTCGGCGAAAGCGCCGTCGCGTTCGTGGGCTCGGCCGAGAAGGTGATGGTCGACGATCGGCTGGTCGGCGCTCCGCATCCATGCCGCGCACGCGACGACGTTGCCGGCCTTCCGAGCTCGCCGGGCCGCGCAACAAGATTCTCTTCGATCCGCGCACCGTCGGCTGCGGCATCGTCACCTGCGGCGGGTCTGTGTCCCGGGCATCAACAACGTCGTCCGCGGCATCGTGCTCGAGCTCGTGCGCGGCTACAGGCATCAAGCGGCATCCTCGGGTTTCCGCTACGGCTACGAAGGGCTGATCTCGCGCTTCGGCCACGAGCCCCTGCGCGCTGTCGCCGGCATCGGTCGCGCACATCCATCATCAAGGCGGGACCATCCTCGGCTCCGTCGCGCGGATCGCAGGATGCCGGTGAGGTGGTCGACCACCTCGAGGCGAACGGCATCGGCATCCTGTTCGTGATCGGCGGCGACGGCACCATCCGCGGTGCCATGCAGCTCACGGCGGAGGTCGAGCGCCGCGGCCTCAAGATCGCCGTCGTCGGTGTGCCCAAGACCATCGACAACGACATCCATTTCATCGATCGCAGCTTCGGCTTCGAAAGCGCCTACTCGGCCGGCGGTCGAGGTCGATCCGCAGCGCGCGCGTCGAGGCGATGGGGCGCGCAACGGCATCGGGCTGGTGAAGCTGATGGGCACGGCATTCCGGGTTCGTCGCGTGCCAGGCGGCGCTCGCGTCTGCCGACGTGGATCTCGTGCTCATTCCCGAGATCGAGGCGACGCTCGAAGGCGAGCGCGGCGTGCTCGGCTATCTCGATCGTGTCCTCGCGCGCAAAGGGACACGCCAGTCGTGGTAGTCGCCGGAAGGCGCGGCGCAAGATCTGATGGACGACCGACGCCACCGGAGCGGCACGGACAAGAGCGGCAACGCGAGGCTCAGGACGTCGGCGTCTACCTGCGGCACGCATCACCGGCGCACTACCACCGCGCCGGTCGCGACGTGGCGCCTCGGCACATCGATCCGAGCTACACGATCCGCAGCGTGCCGGCGACGCCGTCGGACAGCGTCTACTGCTGGAACATGGCGCGGAACGCCGTCCACGCCGCCATGGCGGGCAACACCGAGATGCTGATCGGCCGCTGGCACGGGCCGCTTCGTGCCACGTGCCGATGGCGCTGGCCACGCGCAGCCGCAAGCGGGTCGATCCGAGCAGGCGATCTGTGGATGTCGGTCATCGAAGGCGACCGGACAACCGCGGTCGTTTGCGTGAGCGCCGGATTCCGCGCTTTCCCTACGCTGATCGTGCGTCGCGCTGCTACGGAGCGACGAATTGCTGCGCGTCGTTCCGTTTCGCGGTCGCCAGCGTCGACTCCCGGCAGGCGGCACCGTCGGTCACGCTGGAGCTGCACGAGGATCGCGGGATCTTGGGCAAACGGGTTGGCGGCAGCGTGAGATACGGACGGTCCGCTTTCAGCAGGATCGCCTGGCGTCGATCGCGGGGCTGCGCAGTGAGCAGCGCGTGGGTCCGGCGTCGCGCCGCCAGCTGTCCTGCAGAAGGACCCGGCCGGTCAGGCGCGGCGCGGCGGCGCCAACGCGATCGGCGTTGGCGAGCCGTTTCTTCTCGCTCGGCCTGCACCAGGTGGCGGCAGAAAAAATCGTATGGCGTGAGACGTGACCGCTTGCTAGGAGCCCGGCCCATGCGCATCCCCCGTTGGACGTCCGCTCTCGTGCTCGCGCTCATCCTCTCCCCTGCCCTCGCCGCCGCGGTCTGCGGCAACTCGGTCAGTCGAGCCGCCCGAGGCAATGCGACGAGGGCGCCGCGAACGGGCACCCGCGAGCGACTGCACCGCCGCCTGCGAGGAAGTGATTCCGTCGCTCCGCGTGCCGGGCGGCGGCTCAGCGCACCGACTGCCACGTGGAGACCGTCTTCGATCTCGCACCGCCGCGTGTCGACCAGCGCGGGCTGCCGACGCGTCGCCAGCTCTGCGTCGACGGCGACCCGACCTGCGATCGCGATCCCGCCCCGGGCGCGTGCAGCTTCGCGTTCTGGGTCTGCGTCGCCGGCGCGGACACGCCGCATCAGCTGCGCCGCGGACGTCGTCACCGCGCTCGAGGTGCGGCGAGCCGAACGCGCGCGCCGTCGGCGCGGCGGCCGCAGCTCGCGCCGAGCTGCTCGACAAGCTCGGCGCCTACGTGCCGACGGGACCGGGCGAGGGTCTGCAGCGGCCGCATGCTGATCGGCGTCCCGGCGCGAAAGACGCTGCACGTGCAGCTGCGCGCGACGAGCGGCGGCGGCAAGGTCGACAGCGACACGTTGCGTCTCCGCTGCGAAGCGGGGTCGTGAGCGAGGCAGCGACGGCGCCGAATCAGATGAGGCTCTGCCCGTCGTCGGCCTCCGGCGCGTCACGTCCGGCGTCCGCCTCCCGGCGTGAACTCGCAGGGCAGATGCTTGATGCCGTTGATGAAGTTCGACGCGAGGTACGCCGGCTTGCCCGCGACCTCGAGGTCGGGCAGACGGCGGAAACAGCTCGCGGAACATCACGGTGATCTCGCGGCGCGCGAGGCTGCGCGCCGAGGCAGAAGTGCGGCCCCGGGCCGCCGAAGCCGACGTGGTCGTTCGGCGTGCGGGTGACGTCGAACCGGTCGGGCGCGTCGAACACGGCCTCGTCGCGGTTGCGCGGAGCTGTACCACATGATGACCTTCTCGCCCGCGCGGATCGGCTGGCCGGCGATCGTCGTGTCCTCCGTCGCGGTGCGGCGGAAGTGGATGACCGGCGTCGCCCAGCGGACGATCTCCTCGACGGCCGTCGGCGCGACGCGTCTCGAAGTCGTCCATCCAGCGGCGGCGTTGCTCGGGATGATCGGACAGCGCCTTCATGCCGTGGCTGATCGCGTTCCGCGTGGTCTCGTTGCCGGCCGCCGTCAGCAGGACGAAGAACGACCCGACCTCCTGCTTGGTCAGGCGCTCGCCGTCGATCGCCGGCGTGGACCAGCACCGACGTGAGGTCGTCGGTCGGCTGCCGCTCACGGAAGCCGGCGAGATCCTCCGCCAACGTGGCGAGCTCCTGGCCCGGCCTGCAGGATGGCCGGGATCGCCAGCGAGAGATCGGCGACGTACTCGGGATCGGTCGCGCCGAGAATCACGTTGGTGCGGTCGAAGACGTAGCGGTACTCGCTCGCCGGGATGCCCATCATGTCGCAGATGATCTTGAGCGGCAGCATGGCGGCGATCGTCGGTGATGAAATCGCAGCGACCACGGTCGATCACGGCGTCGACGATCTCGACGGCGGCGCGCTCGACGTCGGCCATCACGTTCCGGAGACGGGTCGGCGTGAAGCCGTGCGAGACGATCCGTCGGAGGCGCGCGTGCCGCGGGTCGTCCATGGCGATCATCGAGCCGAAGAGCTCGGCGAAGTACTCCGGCTGGTCGATCATGTTCACGCCGCCGCGCGCCGGACGAGAAGAGCTGCCCGTTCCGGCTCGCCTCGAGGACGTCCGCATGGCGGGTGAGCGACCAGAAGCCCGGCCCCTGGCCGAGCCCCGGCACCTCGGGCTCCTGGTGGAACGAGATGGGGCGCTCGCGGCGAAGCGTCGCGAATGCGCGCTCGCGGTCGGCGCGGCTCGCCATCCAGAACTCGGGATCGCCGAGACGGATGTCGTCGAGTGATGATGTCGCGGGTAGTGTCATCGCGTTCCCCCCTCGCGTGCCGTCATGGACGCCGCCGGCAATGGTCTTCGCGAACGGGCCGTCCTACGTCAAGACGGACGGTGCGTCGCCCGGCTGCGACGCCTATGGGAGCAGCGCGCGGAGCGCCTGCATGGCGGGCCGATGGTCCTCCTCGACCAAGATGCCGCGCATGCCGAGCCGCTCGGCCGCGGCGACGTTGCCGTGGAAGTCGTCGAGGAACACGGCGGCCTCGGGCGCGGTGCCGCCGAGCCGCTCGAGTGCCAGGCGGAAGATGCGCGGGTCCGGCTTGCGGACGCCGACGTGCGCCGAGTCCACGACCACGTCGAACAGCTCGTCGACCGGCAGCATGGCGCGCCAGCTGTCGCCGAACTCGCGGATGTTGTTGGTGACGATCGCCGTCTTCACGCCGCGCGCGCGGGCGTCGCGCGCGACCTCGACGACGTCGGGTCGGACGGTCGTGTCGCGCAGCGAGGACAGCGCCTCGAAGAGGTCGATGCGGTGCTCGGGCGCGCCGAGGTCCATGATCGCTTGGCGCGCGGCCACGAGCGACAGCTCCCGCGCTCGAGGCGGTGCCAGGGATGGTCGGTGTCGCGGTCGTAGGCGCCGAAGAGCAGCTCGAGCACGCGCTCGGGGTCGATGCCCTGGCGCGCGCCGAAGGCGCGGACGGCCGCGAAGGGCGACGGCATGAAGACGCCGCCGAAGTCGAAGAGCACTGCTTGCACGGATGGCATGCCTCGGTCGCTGACCTCCTTCCAGCCTGACTTACACCGGCGGAAGGTACTCAGAACGGCGCCGGCCGCTGTCCGGTAAGATCCGGCTTGGCTCACAGCAGAACGCGAGCGTCGCACCTCGATGCTCTCGCGCGGCGGCGTTTCGGCGGGTTGCCGCCGGGTGGTCGAGATGCCGAGTGCGCGGTGAACGACGCCCGTGCGTGGTCGGAGTCGAAGCACTCGAGCAGCAGCACCTCGTCGCCGGTCATCGCCGAGTAGCTAGAACCAGCGCTGTCCGGGGTTGAAGCGGAGCGAGTAGATCTCCCCGTCACGATCGCGGTAGCGGAGATCCGTCGGCACCAGATCGGCCGGCGCGATGCTGCGGGCCTCGCAAAATGCGAGTGGCGTGTCGAGCACCGGACCGCGGATCGGCTTCCAGGCGTTCACGACCGCGAAACGACGCACCAGCAGCGCCCGGGCTTCGTCACCACCGACCAAGTCGCGCACGCGCTGAGGTGCGGATCGCTCGGTGTAGTCGTTGTGCGGGAAGCGTACGGGAAGCTGTGCGCCGTCCTCACGGCGCTCCGCGCGCGCGCGGAGCGGAGATTGTGATCGAAAGCGAGGACCCGGGTCGCACCCGTCACGCCCTGCACCAGCGCTCCATCTCGCGGTAGTACACGCGGCGCACCTGCTCGGCGTCCCAGAGGTCTTCGACCGCGGTGTGGTGGCGGACCAGAGTGAATCCCTCGACGTCGAGACTCGGCTCGGAGCCAAGGTCGCGCGCGTCGCGAATCACGATCGTGCGGCGGTCGCCGCGGGTGTTCCGCGATGGAGTGCCGGCCGGGGGATCGTAGAGATAGAAGAACGGCCGTTCCGAGCATCATCGCGACGTAGCGTAGCGTCGCCTCGACCACCGTGGTCCTCCTCGATCGCGGGATCGTCCCACGCGCGGACACCTGGGTCCAGCGTGGGTGCCGTAGTCCCATCGATGCTCGATTTGACTGGCGGGATGCCCGACGCACCTGACGAGCACACGCGCCGCGCACCGCAGTCCGTGCGAGTTCGGCACCTGCATGGACGACTTCATCTACGGCGAGCCGCAACCGATCCCATGGGGCGGCGGAGGCGAGCATCGAGGTGCGCGCGCGCGCCTGCGGGACGTGGCGCACGATCGCGCGGGGAGGAGCGGCAGCAGCGTGCGCACACTGGCCGCGAAGGCGTCGAGCACGAGCTGTTGGATGGGGCTCCAGTGGAGCGCGTAGCGCCGGCGTAACGTCGCGGGCGAAGCCCGACCGTGACGAGATTGGTCGCCCGGAACACATGCTGCACACCGGGCGGCATCGGCGGAGCGCAGGATCGCGGCCGCGATGGCGCGGCCGTCGGGACCGACCGTGAGAACATCGCTGGCGATCGTCCGGCGCACGTAGCGGCGGAACTCGCCGAGCGTCGGCGGGATCATGGCGTCGGGGATGCCGAAGAGCCGGGCGGTGCGGATGGACTCCGCGTAGTACGCGGCGCGGGCGCGTGACGACAACGGGCCGACGAAGGTCCGTAGGCAACGAGTGCGCTGTCGACGAGCGTCGCATGCACCCACAGCAGCAGCGCAGGATCTGCCGCGTCATAGGGCGTGCCGCGGCGGAACGGGCCGACGGCGGTCTCGAGGCGGCCATGCACCCGGCGATGGACGCGCGCGATCGCACGCACCGCGGCGAGCGCGTCGCGCCCATCCGCAAACACGATCGTGAGCATCAGCTCGAGCGTCCGAGTGAGGCGCGTGAGCGGCGCCTGCTGAAACCCGCTGTGCGCCGCGACGCCGGCCGCGATCAGCGGATGCGCCACCTGCATCAACAGTGCGCGGCCGCCGCCGAGCATCGTGACCGCCTCGCGGTTCACCCGCCATGCGACACTGCTCGGATCGGTGAGGCGCAAGCTGCTCATCTTTGCGGGCGCGGATCGTCATGTGAAGCGCAGGTGCCCTGCGATATTCGAGGTCGAGCAACTTTCCCAGAAAGCGCGCTATTGTCTCCCCGATGGCGTTCTTCACCAGCGATCGCGACCGGGGCGGCCGGCGGCGTGTCGCTAGCGCCGCCCCAGCACCGTCGATCCGGCGCCAGGGGGAGGGAAAGATGGTCGATCGGGATCAAGGAATGCGTGGGGCCGACGGCAGCGCGCTGAACGCGTTCTTCGGCAAGGGCAGCCGCATCACGGGGACGTTGGCGTTCGAGGGCCGTGCCGCATCGAGGGGCACGTGGACGGGGGAAGTGTCGGCCAAGGAGACGTTGACCGTGGGCGAGAGCGCCGTGGTGAACGCGCGCCTGAACGGCTCCATGATCGTCATCCACGGTACGGTGACCGGCGACGTCGTCGCGCAACGTGCGCCTCGAGATCCACGCGCCCGGCAAGGTGATCGGTGACGTCACCACGCCGAGCCTCGTGATCAACGAGGGCGCGATTCTCGAGGGGCGGTGCTCCATGCGTTCCGCCGCGCCCGCCGAGGTAACGCGGGCGGTACCGTCGCCGTCACCGGCGCCGGCGACTACACCGCACCTGAAAGTGGGCTGACGCCCCGCGCGTTCCTCTTCGACAGCGCGTCGACCGTCGCGCTCGGGCTACTTCTTCTTCGCCTTGAACTCCGTCGCGGTGTTCCTCTGGTCGCTCGAGAGCCGGAGGGTCCAGCACCCTCCCACGGTATTGCGGAGCTGGACGGTGACATGGTCGTCGCGCGCGAAATAGCGGTCGCTCGCGACGGGGCCGGGCAGCGGAATGTTCGGGCCTTTCGCGAGCAGCTGCACCTTCGTGCCCTTGGCCTTGCCGTCGATGCGGAGCCGCTGCACGCCGTTCACGCTTCCCGCGACGTCCTTGTACTGGAAGCGCGTCGGGTTGATCGCCTGCCAGCCGGAACCCGCCGGCACGTCGATGCGAGCGGCGAGCGCCGGGACGTTCGCCGCTCTCGTCGTAAATGCAGAGCGCGTAGTCGGTGTCGACGGTCGGATTGCCGACCTCCCGGGGCTCGTGGAATCGTGCGACACGATGAGCGATTGAGCTTCGGCTTGGCGTCGTCGCGGAGGGCGAGAAGCCCGTGGTCACCGTAGCCACACTGGGAGGCATTCGCCGGCACCGCGGACGCGGTGCAGCCGAGGGTAGGCATCGCAGACGTCGGTGGTGCATGGATCGCCGTCGTCGCACGTCAGGACCGCGCCCGCGTTGCATGACCCCACGGCGTCGCAGGTCTCGGCCGACGGTGCAGACGCTCCCGTCCGAGCAACGCCGTCCCGGCCGCAGCGAGTACGCATGCCGAGGAGCAGCAATCGCCGTCGACGACATTGCCGTCGTCGCACTCCTCGGTGCCCTCCTGGAAGCCGTCGCCGCACACGGGAACGCGCGGGGTCACGGTGATGGTCAGCGCGGGCGGCACGACTCCCGGAACAGGTCTTCGAGTTCACGAGCTCGAACGAAGGGAAGTCTTGGTCGGTCACTACGAAGGCGGATGCCGGCGGACAGCGGAAAGCCCTCGGCGAGGTCACGAAGATGCAGGAAATCAGTCCCTGCGGGGCGCTGACGGCCCGGCTGCGAGGCGACGAAAGTCCGAGAGCTTGCTGACGTCGTCGTCCCAGATGGTGTTCTCCGATTCCGGTGATCAGCTTCGTGCAAGCGGCGTGAACGCCGAGCCGATGAACGAGCCCCCGGCTCCGGGTAGTCGAGGGCGTAGGCGAGGATGGAGAGCGGGCCGGGGTCGGCGAGGGCCACCGCGACGTCGCAGGTATCCTGGGCGCGCGCGGGACACGCGAGCGCGAGCACGAACGCTATCGATGCGACGGACGACCAGGGGGTCGTTCCCTTGCGGCTCTTCATTGGGGGCTCCTTACGAGAGTCTGTCGAAATTCGGGGAATGCGGAACGAGCCCGTGCCTTATCCGGTGATCGCGTCGCGACGCAAGACACGATGCGCCAGAAGGACGGCGAGTCGCGCGCCGGCTCGGATCAGCGTGCCCGATCAGTACGGCGCACCGTCGATTCATGCGTTCCGCGCATGACGCCATACCGCCGTCGGCAGTGGCACGAGCGACGGCCGTCTCGCGTAGCCGGTGAGTCCTGCGCGCATTCGACGCGCACATCGGAGGGACAGCGCATGAAGATCGGAACCGTCACCGGACCGCTTCTGAACAGGCATCGCGACGGAGCTCGAAGGCACTCGGCTACGACACCGTCCTCTTCACCGACAACCAAGGCGCCGCGCCCGACGTCTGGACGGCGTTGGGATGCGCGGCGGCGCAGACGACCCGGGTGCACCTCGGCACGGGAGTCACGAACACGCTCACGCGCGACGTGTCGGTGACCGCCGACGCCGCGCTGACGTTGCAGGCGCTCTCGATGGGCCGCTGCGTGCTCGCGGTCGGTCGTGGCGACGCGTCGGCCCACTACATGGGCACGGTCCCGGAGCCTCTGGCGAGCTACGAGCAGAAGATCGCCGCCCTGCGCACGTATCTCCGCGGCGACGTCGTGCGGCGGGGCGACGTCGGACAGTCGGATCGAATGGCTGCGCTTTCTCTCGGGCTGCCGCCCGTGCCGCTCGAGCTGGTGCCGTCCGGACCACGCGTCGCGCGAATCGCGGCCCGCTTCGCCGATCGCATCTCGTTCGCCGTCGGCGCCGATCCCGAGTACGTCGCCGGCTTCATCGCCGACGCGAAGGCGCATGCCGAGGCCGCCGGACGCGATCCCTCCACGATTCGCTTCGGCGCGTGGGTGAACGCCGTGCTGAACGACGACGAAACGATCGCGCGGAACGCCGTCCGCGGCACCGCCGCCTTGTGGGCGCGCTTCTCCGCCTTTCGGGGGCGGGACCTGCGGAGCCTCCGGGTCCCCTCGCCCGAGCCGCGCAGCACGCTGCGCGAGCACTACGACATGACGGCCCACGGCGAAGGGCTCGCCGCGCATGCCCGCGAGCTGCCCGACGATTTCTCGATTGGTTCACGGTGACCGGATCGGCCGACCGCGTGCGGCGGCGCTTGCACGCCTTGGCCGAGACGGGACTCGACTACTGCTACGTCGTTCCGGGCGCGCTCGGCTTCGGCGGACGCGGTCGGAGCGGAATCAGATCGTACCTGAATCGCGCGGGAGGTGCTGCCGCAGGCTGCCGCCTGAGCTCCAGCCACGGCGGAACCGCAGGTGCCGTGCGGCTGGGGTCATGCAATTCCCGGCAGTGCGGATATTGCCTGGCGATGGCGCTCTTCGGTAGGGATCGCGAGCGGGATGAGGCGTGCACTCGCCCGCTACAACGCCTACGTCCAGAAGGCGATCGACGCCGGCATCTGCCCGCCGTCCTGTGCCGGCAATGCGGCCACGCTCGGAGCGAATGCCGTCGCCGCCATCGACGACCCAGAACGTCGAGATCTTCCCCTGCCCCTGACCCAGTTCGCGCGCGCGCCGCCTCTCTTAGGGCGCGCGCGTCTCCACGCCGAGGATCTCGCCCGCCGCACGCTCGCCGGAGCGAACGGCGCCGTCGATCGCGCCGTACGAGATGGTCGCGGTCTCGGTGCCCGCCCAGTGCACGCGCCCGAACGGCTGGCGCAGCAGCGCTCCGTACTGCGTCAGGATCCCCGGCGACCAGTGCGCCATCGAGCAGCCGCGCGTCCACTCCTCTTTCCACCACGGCGTCTCGATGAACGCCGACGGCGTGCCGGCGCGTGGGCCGAAGCGTTCGACCATGCCCGCGAGGACGAGGCGACGGCGTTCGGCGGCGTCGAGCGCGTCGACTGCGTTCGGCGACCGGTCCGAAGGTGAAGGAGGCGAGCACTCCCGGCGTCCCCGCGGCGGGTGTCGCGTCGATCGTGACCTCCGATGCCGACTTCGGATCGGCGGACTGCCCGCTGAAGCCGTCCGCGCGCCAGAACGGCTCGTCGTAGACGAGCAAGCGTCTTGGTCTCGGGACCCGCGGTCGAGTGGCGGTACAACGTCAGGCGGTCCTGCGGCAGGACGGGATCGAACGCGATCTCCAGCGCCAGCGCCGGGGAACGGTGACGATGGCGTGGCGCGCCGACACGGTGAGCCCGGCATTCGATCGCGCGTCTGCGCGATCTCCACGACGACGTGATCCGGCCTTCTGCCGGATGGCCCGCACCGGCGTGTTCAGGCGAACGGCGGCGCCGAGATCGTCCGCCACGCGCTTCGCGATCGACCCGGCGCCGCCGACGACGAGGTTCTCCTGCGCGCCGCCGCTGATGGAGAACAAGGTGTTGATGCTCCCGTGGGCGCGGATCGAGGAAGAGCATGTTGAGCAGCGAGATCTGGTGCAGGTCGCCGGGGAACAAGCCGCGCACCGCCGACTCGAAGAGATCGCGCGCGATCTGGCGTGCGAATGCCCGACCGCTCGAGAAACCAGCCGACCGAGAGCGCGTCCCATTCCGCGGCGCGCTTGGCCGTCCACGGCGCGTCGACGGGAACGCGCTTGGCCCATGCGATCGAGCCGGGCGTTGGCGAGGACGAGCGTCAGGATGGCGGCCGGGCTGATCTTCGGGATCAGGCCGCGATAGCGCCGGATCCGTCCGTCGCCGACGAGGAGATGGTCGCCGGCGACGTAGGTCTTGTACGTCGAGACACCGACCTCGCGCGCCAGCGCGAAGATCGCGTCGTGCTGCGGCGCCGAGCCAGCCGCCGCCGCGATCGATCGGCGCGCCGTCGGGGAGATGGTGGGTCCAGATGCGCCCGCCGATGCGGTCGCGCGCTTCGAGGACGACGACCGACTTGCCCGGCTTGCGTCAGGCGGCGCGCGGCGGTGAGGCCGGCGTAGCCAGCGCCGACGACGCAGACGTCCACCTCTGTCGCGGTCAGCCATGGATCGTCATACCTTCAGTGGGTCTGTGCGCGACGCCTTCCGTTGATAGGTCCCGTCGCGCAGCTCGCCGAAGAGCTCCGCCACCTGCGGATGGCGCACCGGGCGGCCGGTCTCGTCGGGGAGCAGATTCTGCTCGGAGACGTACGCGATGTACGTCGTCTCCGCGTTCTCGGCGAGGAGGTGGTAGTAGGGTTGGTCTTTCCGCGGGCGCACGTCCTCGGGAATCGCCTGCCACCATTCCTCCGTGTTGGCGAACTCCGGATCGACGTCGAAGATGACGCCGCGGAACGGGTAGAACCGGTGGCGCACCACCTGACCGAGGTGGAACTTCGCGTCGCGGGCGACGAACGTCATGGCTGCGAATCTTCCCTATCGCCGCCGCTTCGTCAGCGCGAGTAGTTCAACGAGTACGGCCTGCGCCCGCGCGCCCGGATGGGAATCGTCCGCGGCGGTCAGGCTTCGGCGCCTCCGAGGCGTCGGTGGCGGGCTTTCCCACGGTCCCCGTGCCAGCGAGGGCGATCGTCACGTGGGGCGGTGATTCGAAGGCGTCGACCGAGTGCGTGGCGTCACTCGCGAGGTCGAGCACGATCCGCGCGGTCCGTGCGTTGAACTGTCCCGTCCGGATCTGCCGCAGGAGGTCGTTCGTCACCTCGATCGGCTTCGCGGCCGCGGGCGCGAGCGTCGTGTCCGCGAAGTCGAGCACGAGGCGGCGCGCGCTCTTCCGGGCCGCGTCGCCGTCGAGCACGTGGACGTCGAACGCGAGCGGCCGCGACAGCATGATGATGACCTTGGTCGACGGCCCGTCGGCCTTGAGCTCGATGCGCTCGATGCGGCCCGCCGCCTCGGCGGCCGCGTGCGCCCGCATGCCGACCGCGAGCAGCGCCAGCGTTCCGAGCACGACGAGCGCGCCCGCGCGCGCCCGTCGGTGGCTCAGCCTCTTCGTTCCTCCCATGTCCACCTCCACCCCACCCGAGCAGCCGGAGCGATTCCCGGCGTTCAGTCAGCCTTGTCCTTGAACGTGCCGGTCGGCGGTCCGGCCAGGTTCTTCGTGGCCGGGAAGCCGTAGACCGCCCCCAACACACACCGTTCTCCGTATTGTGGAGCTGGACGGTCACCGGTTGTCCGAACGGCAATGCCGGATCATCGAGCAGCGTCCCCTTGGCCTTCACTTGGATCTGCGCCTTCCCGGCGACCAGCCCCTCCTGCAGCTTCAGCTGATTGATGCCGCCCGCCGTCAGGTCCTTGTCGTTGTAGTCGAAGCCCTTGGGCTTGTCCTTCCAGCAGGGCTTCGGATTGGATGCACCACACAGACCGCCGGGCGGAATGGTGGCGTCGAACAGCAAGGTCGACGCCCCGTCGTAGATGCAGAACTGATAGCTCGTCGCCGCAAGTGGATTGCCGAAGTCGGCCTTGGCGGTGACGGAGCCCTTGACTCCACTTCCACTGGAGCTGATCCTTCGGCGTCGTCCGCGGAGCTGTCCTTGTATTGGAGCGTCGCCTTTTCGCCGACCGCCGGCGTTCGGCAGCCTGCCACCGGACCACCGGGGCACGTGAGTGGCGTCGCCGTCGGAGTCGGCGTGAGCGTCGGGGTCACGGTCACCGTCGGTGTGGGGCTGATGGTCGGTGTCGGCGTCACGAAGAGGGCCAATGCATGTCGAAGAACGCAGCCTCCGTGATGGACTGGAACGGGCCGAAGTTGCCCGGCTCCAGCAGCTCGGTCGGCGTCAGCGAGGGGTCGAAGTGACTGACCGAGGAGCCCACCTGCTGCGGGTTCGGCGCGTACATTTGCACGTGCGTGCCGACCTTGCCGGCGGAGAGCAGACCGCTCGCGGCGGCAACGTTGGCGCCCACCCAGTGGAGATTGCCGGTGTTGATGCTCGCCGCGACGCGCTCGGTGTCGGTCATCGCCGGGTAGAAGAGTCCGGTGCTGTGGTCCTCGAGGAACGTCATGAAGATGTCGTCGGATCCGGAGAGCTTCGCACCCGATGCGAGATCGACGAAGGTGGCGAACCCGAGACCGTGGGCGAGCTCGTGGCTCGCCGTCGGGAGGAAATCGAGCTTGCCAGCCGGGGATTGTGGTCGAACCCGTAGTAAAACCCGCCGGGGAGGCTGGGAATGCAGCCGGCGTCGAGGCTGCTGTTGAAGATCCCGTCAATGTCGGAGACGCCGGGGATGGCATCCGAACCACGGAGGCTGTTGGCCAACGCCACGGCGAACCACGTGTTCGTGACGGGCGCGCCGGGGAAATTGCGGACGAGGCTTATGGCGGCGGCCATGTCCGAGTTGCGCGGAGCTCGGACTGCAGAAGAGCGGATCGAACCTGCCGTCGATCGAGATCACGACGGAGCTGTTGAGGATGCCGCCCCATTGGTTCGCGGCCTGCAGGATGGCGTTCTGTCGGAGCAGTCCGAGCGTCGTACCGGGGTTGCCGCCTTCGGGCGCGCGCGGGGTCGTGTCGTTCAGACCTTCGCCCGCGCCGTCGACGATGTTGAGGGTGAACGTCGTGGCGGGAGCTTCCGTCGCTGCGAGCAACGATACGACGAGGGCGAACGCCAAGCATTTGCCCATCGAAGGTAGCGTCTTGGGCGTCACTGCCTACTCCTTCCCGCCCGAGACGCCTGGATGGGGGCAATCGACCGAGACTTTGCCGTCCGGACCGACCGTCAAGACGGTGGGGCTTTGAAAGCGGCCCTGCAGATCGATGATTTCGCCACCACCGGGCGCGGGCCTCGGCACGAGCCCTTGTCCGGATGTGCTGAACGCGGGATCGGCGGCCATTGCTGCGGCCGCGTCCGCGGGTGGACGCGCGCTCGCGAGCGCCGGTCTCAGGGTCGACGCGGACCCAGTAGCCGGCGGCAGCGGGTGCGGTTGCGGTACCGTCGCCATTCGGCTCGGCGAAGGCCAGCGTCCCGGGTCTTCACGAGACATGCTCCGGTGACGAGACTGGCGACGATCAGCCGGCGAATCGAAACGAATGATGGGAGCATGACGTCCTCCGAATTCGTTGAGGCACGTCGGGGAGGCGTGCGTCCGAGCAGGGTCGTAGCAACCGAACGGATCATCGAGCAAGGACATTCGTCCGGAGCCGGGATGGTGAAGCGTCGGCGCAGTTGCCGGTCGAACGCGGGAGCGAGTGGCACTCCGGAAGGACTCGACGTGTGAATTCGCTCTACGTCGCCGGCCAGTGCGCTACAGCGGCGGCCGCGACCGGCTCCACCACGATCGGGTCGGTAGGAACGCTGACGTAGATCCGTGTGCCGACGCCGATGCGCGAGGTCACGCGGAAGACGCCGCCGAAATGCGCGACGCGCTCGCGTATGCCGATCAGACCGAGGCCGGCGGACGCCGGTGGCCTCCGGAAGTACGCGTGGGAGTCGAATCCTTTGCCGTCATCGCTGATCTCGAGCACCACGGTGTCATCCGTCGAGCGCCACGCGCACCACCATTCGCCGTGCTCCCGCATGCTTCACGGCGTTGATCACCGCCTCCTGGAAAGCTCGGAAGAGCATCAGCTCGATCGGAGCGGCGCAGCGAATCGTCGAGTCCGGAGCCGTCACCCGGATCTCCAGCTCCGATGCCGCACGATACTTCTCGGCGACCGACTCGATTGCCGCGACGATGCCGAAGTCGTCGAGAATCGGCGGATGCATCAGCTGCGACATTTGCCGAACGCCCTGCACGACGTCGATCACCTGCGCGCGGATGTCCTGGATGGTACCGCCGAGATCCTCCGGCACGCGCCGCTGCAGAAGCGTGAGGTCGAGCTTGATCGCCATGAGCGCCTGACAGACGCCGTCGTGGAGCTCGCGCGAGATGCGTCGCATCGCTTCTTCCACGACGTGGATCCGCTTGTTCGAGAGCCGTTGCAACTCGGCACGGTGCGCGAGCACGATCGTGTGCAGGCGCGCGTTCGCGATGGCCATCGCCGCGGAGTTGCCGAGCGTCGCCGCGAAATCCAAGAGGTTCGCCTCCGGACGCGAAGGGCCCGACGTCGCCCGCGGCGAGGATCACACCGACGAGCTCCGATTGGACGGTCAGCGGAACCCGTAGCAGCTTGTGCGGGACGTCGGCGCCGCCGAGCGCCGCCTGCTGCTCGGCGGTCACGTCGAGAACGGCGGGCGTTGCGTTCGCTGCGGTATCGAGCAACGCCTCCCATCGCGGCGCGTCGCCCACGAAGTCGGCCACCGCAATTCGCTCGCCGAGACGCACCGCCTCGAGTCCGCGCAGATCACGATCCGGAGCCTCGCGCCACAGGAGCCACAATCGGTCGAGCTTCAGCGCATCGAGCACCCGTTGGCACACGAGCCACAGCACCTGCTGGAGATCGAGCGTCGCCGCGATGGTGCGTGTGACGTCGTAGACCTCGGCCATCTGCCGATCGCGCGCGCGTGCGAGGAGCAGTCGTTGGGCGAAGATCTCGCGGCGGTGCAGGTCGAGGAACACCGCGCCCACCACCGAGCTCGCGGCCGCACCGGCGACGCTGACGACGCCGTAGGCGGCCGGCAACTCGGCGCGCACGCCGAGCGCGAGCGCGACGAGGTAGCCGGCGAAGATGGAGACGCGAGCGGGACCTGCCCGCGCGCGCCCCAAGGATAGAAGCAGCGGCACGCCGGTCAGAAAAACGATCAAGGCGAACGCCAGCGCCTCACCGCTGCCGCCGACGCTCACCATGTACCCGGTGATGCAAAACGCGATACCGATCGTCATGCAGGTGACGATGCCGATGATGTACCGCTCCAACCGCGCGATGCGCCGGGCGCGCGAGACCGATCACGCACAGTGCCGCCTCGATCACCAGGCTCCACACGAGCGGTCGCGCGCGCTCGGGATGGTACGCGACCTCGAGCACCCCGGCGGTGGCGACGAGTCCGAGAAAGAGGCCGATCCCGTACGGCCCTCGCCGCGCGATGACGCGCCGAGACTCCGCGCGGAACGCCTCGAGAACGTGGGGTCGAGCGAGCGCGCCATTTGGGGTTCGCGCTCGACGGTGCGGTCAAAGGCGACGGCGAAGCCGGGTGCGTCCCGCCGGCACGGCGACCGCCCCTTGCCCCGCGTCGCGCCCGTGCGCGGACGGCATCCTCATGACCTGGCTCACGACCGACGCTCGCGATGTACGGCCGCGCCGCCGGGTCGCGCCGGTCGAGCTGACCCTCCGTAACTGGCGCGGTCGCGGGCACGACGTTCGCGCCTACTCGCCTCGTCGCTCGCGGCGGCGGCGCAGTCGTCGCGTGCGAGCCTCGGCCTCGTCGGCGGCTTCCTCATGAGCCTCGTCTGGGCGGCCTGCGTCAGCTCGTTCCTCTCCATGGTCGAGATGATGTTGCGGGACGGGCTCGGTCTCGTGGGCCGACTTCCGCCGGAGCTTCGGCGTCTACCTCTGGGACGTCGTCGGCGTGACGTTCATCCTCTGGGTGGTGTTCGCCGTCGCGACGCCGGCGCTCCGCACGATCCCGCAAGGTCCCGGCATCATCCTCGGGATGAACCTCGTGATCGTCGTGCTCTTCAACGCCGTCCCGGAGCTGATCTATCTCGGCCATCACTCGTCGCTCGAGCTCCTGACCGAGAGCTATCGGTTCATCGGCGACAACTGGATCGAGTGGTTCCCGGCGACGATCGTCATGGCGGTGCCGCTCGTCCTGCTCGCCGAGGTGCAGCTGCCGGGCGTGCTGGCTCACCGGCACGGACGGCTGCTCGCGCTCTGGGTCTACTTCAGTGATGGTCGCGCGCGGGCCTCTTGTTTCTCGAGCCGCACGGGTCGTCCCGGCGCGCTCGCGCCTTCCGTCACCGCGCCGGAGGCTGAGAGCGCGGGCGCGCGGCACGCTTCTCCCCTACGGGCGCGACCCGGAAGAGCTTCCGATTCGCGGGCGCGCGCAGCCGCTCGTAGTACGCGGTGACGTTCCGCGCCGCCTTCTTTCGCGGCTGCGCATCGTCGCAGCGATCGACGATCGCCACCCTCAGATCCCGGCCGCCTCTGCGGTCACTCCGCGCACGTGCAGCCGGCGGTCGTGACCGGTAGGGACAGCGCGGCGGGACCGCGGGAGTCCGGCCGTCGTGTTGATGGCGGCCGCGCGCGTCGCCGGCATGCAGTAGACGGCGGCGAGCGCCGCGTCCACGACGCCGCACGTGCCTGGTTCGCTCGATGGTCGCGCCGAAGCACGGGCGCGGCACGTCGACGCACGTGCCGGCGCCCGGAAGATGTCCTCGCAATCCGGTGCCGGTCCCGGATCGGCGCTGGGCGAACCGCTGGTTCGAGCAGATGCCGTCGATCGGCGCCCCTCGCATACGCCGCTTGCGGAGACTTTCACGCCGTCGAGGCACGCATTGGGGCGACTGGGGACGGCCAGGGCGAGCGGCGATGAGCCCGACGGCGAACGCGCCACTCAGGCAGTCGACCTGTCGCGCCCAGCGACGCGGTGCGCTGGTCGTGGAGCGCGGCGGTCGAGATCGAGCTCGCCGACACTCGATCCCGCCGGCGCGGCAGCGCCCGGTCCCGAACCGAACTGCGCACTGGTACGCGGAGACGTCTGCACGACGCACTCCGGGGTCGCGCCGCCGTCGCAGAAGCCGTCCTTCGCCCCGTCGTTGGCGGTGACGTGTCGCCGAGGCAGATGCGGACTGGCTCCCGCCGCGTCCGGTCGCAGGAACGTCGCAGCCGAGGGTGACGGCGACGTCGCGCCAGCGCCGCAAGCCGGTCGTGCAGCCGCACGCGCCGGTGACCGGGGCGCGGACGCGCGTCACGACGCAGGTCGCCACACCGCCCGCGGCGAGCGGCAGCGGCGATACGAACGCGCCGCCGACCGGCGTGCCGCTGCTCGATCGATGCAGTCGCTGCCGTTGCAGGCCAGGGTCGCGGGCAGTCGCGCATCGCCGAGCAGGGATTGATTGTGCGCGATGCCCGTCCAGCCGTAGTCGTAGTCGCCGCCGGCCGTGGCGCGGAGCGCAGCGGCGGCGATCGCGCCGCACACCGGCTGGTCGCAGCTGCAGTCGGTCTGGCACGTGGCTCCGCCGGGGCAGCCGTCGGTACCGGGCGGATCGCAACTCGCCGGCGTCCAGGCGGCCGTCCCCGCAGAACGGCGCGACCACCTTCGAGAGCTCGAGGGCGACCTGATCGCGCAGCCTTCCGAGACCGGGAAGCCCTGCGGAGACGTTCAACGCGGCCGAGCTCGTCGGTCCGACGCAGAAGAGGCCCGCGAGGCCCGGGAAAGTGAAGTCATCGAAGAAAGGACTCGGGAAGCCGGTCGCGGACACGCTGCCGCCGATCACCCCGTTGTCGGGATAGCACGGCCGGTTGCGGGTGAGCGCAGAAATCGCCCGGTGCCGGGCAGTCGGTTTCTGGTTCAAGCAGCCGCGGAACGGCCTCGCCCGCGCACGACTGGTCGAGCGGCACCGACAGAAGCCGCCGTCCCCGAACGCCACGCACTGCGACTCGTCGACGAACGGCGTCGCGGCGTCGTCGAAGCATGCGTTCGGACGCGTCGCTTCCCGACCCGGTCGCCGCGCTGCAGAAGCACTCTCTGGTCGGTCGCACCGAAGTCGGCACAATCTTCGCTCGCCGGCGGACAGCGCGCGGACGCTCGCGTTTCCGGTCGTGAGATCCCACGCAGGAGCGGCAACGTTGCGACCAAACCTCCGGTTTCGGCACGCAATCGAGGCTCGTCTCGCCGAAGCTGAACGAGGACGCGCTCACGCCGCACTCGTCGCCGTCGCGCGCCGCCGATGCAGGTAGCCAGTCCGGCCGACCGCCACGTGGGACAGAGGTCGCCGACGCGACCGGGCATCGGCTCGTGACAGCTCCGGCCCCGCTTCGAGACCTGAGCCACTGACGCCGAGCGAGGCGGCCGTGTCGCCGCTCTCTGCGTCGAAGGCGCCTCGAGGCTCCGGTCGCCGACCTGGGCGACGACACGCGCGCTGACGCCGCCGCCGGCGATCCTGAACGGCGCGCCGAAGAAGAACCTGCACGGCCACCTGGGCGCAGTCGTCGTCGGTCGCGGCAACGAAACGGACGCGGACTCGAAAACGCAGCGGTGATTGTCGATAGCCGACTGGCCGGATTCGCGATCGGCCCTCGAACGCCACGCGCGCCGCACGGCCGGTCCGGGCTGTCGCAGCCGGTCACGGCGTACGTAAGGCCCGTCGTGGAATCTCCGGGCGGTTGCTGGTTGTGGAAGAGTCCCGTCCAGCCGAGGTCGAGGTTGGCGAACAGTTGCGACAGCGTCACGCGATTGAAATCGCAGGGGCCGGTGGGAATCGGTGTGGAAAGCGGCGTCGTGAGAAGGTCGGGGTCGGCGCGTCGGTACGGGGCTCGAACCGTTCGGCGGGTACGCGAGCAATACGTAACCGAACGAAGTACAC
>ERZ1370068.6051-contig-505_pt1 | contig 108480 bp, 138 predicted proteins | sample MGYA00561227_ERZ1370068 | MGnify/ENA primary metagenome ERZ1370068 (study PRJEB38410, sample SAMEA6850437) | metagenome | study: Metagenomic assessment of the ecological functions of the soil: analysis of the soil microbiota associated with the...
CTGCCGGCGCATTTGTGCCCAAATTGGGGCCCGGCGACATCTCGACGATGAATGGGCGACGATGAACGCGCGACAACGAACGGGCGACGACGAACGGGCGCTGCAGAGCGATGAGACATCCGGCTGAGATCGAGAGCATGGGGCTTCGAGAGGACTACGTCGCCCGGGCGCGCGCGCTCGCGCCCGAAGTCGAGGCCAATGCCGCGCTGATCGAGCAGGACCGGCGGCTGCCGGCCGCCCTCGTCGCCAAGCTGGTCGATGCCGGACTCTTCCACATGCTCCTGCCGCGCTCGCTCGGCGGCGGCGAGGTGGATCCCGGCACCTTTGCGCGGGTCATCCTGGAGATCGCCCGGGCCGATGCCAGCACGGCCTGGTGTCTCTGTCAGGCCTCCGGATGCTCGATGTCGGCGGCGTATCTGACCCCGGCGGCGGCCCAGGAGATCTTCGGTGCGCCCGGCTCGATCCTCGCGTGGGGACCGGGGCCGGCAGCGCGCGCGGTGGCGGTGGACGGCGGCTACCGGGTGAGCGGCACGTGGAGCTTCGCGAGCGGATGCCGTCACGCCACGTGGCTCGGCGGCCACTGCCCGATCTACGACGAGGACGGCTCGCGCCGCCGCACCGCCGACGGCGCGGCCGAAGGGCGCACCATGCTCTTCCCGGCCGGGAGGCGACGCTCCTCGACGTCTGGCACGTGGGCGGGCTCCGCGGCACGGCGAGCGATGCCTTCCGCGTCGCGGAGCTCTTCGTCCCGCGCGAGCGGGCCATGTTGCGAGACGATCCGCGCGAGCGGCAGGAGGCCGGGCCGCTCTACTGCTTTCCCATCGGCAGCCTGTATTCCTCCGGGTTCGGCAGCGTGGCCCTCGGCATCGCGCAGGGCACGCTCGACGCGCTGGTCGAGCTGGCGCGGGACAAGATGCCGCGCGGCATGAGCCGCACCCTGCGCAACAATGCGGTGGTCCAGTCGCAGGTGGCGTACGCCGAGGCGCAGCTCGCGTCGGCGCGGCTCCTGCTGCACGCCTCGCTCGACGAGATCTGGCAGGCCGTCGGCCGAGCGGGCGCGATCACCATGGAGCAGCGGGTGCGCATCCGGCTCGCCTCGACGTATGCCATCCATCAGGGCAAGCAAGTCGTGGACGCCATGCATCACATCGCCGGCGGGACCGCCATCTTCACGAGCGGCCCCTTCGACCGGCGCTTCCGGGACATCCACGCGGTCACCCAGCAGGTCCAGGGCCGCCAGGCCCATTTCGAGACGGTCGGCCAGTTCCTCCTCGGGCTCGAGCCCGACACGATGTTCCTGTGACCGCAAGCACGAGAGGAGCCCCTCATGAAGATCCACAATCTCTACGCGGACGACAAGGGCGAGTCGCACTGGAGAGACGTCGAGGTCAAGTACACCGAGGCCACGAGCGCGGGAAGCTGTCGCCGCGGCTCCCCGCCAACGGCATCATCTTCCGCGAGGTGCAGCCCGACTACGACCTCGACTGGCATCCCGCGCCGCGGCGGCAGTACATCATCAACCTCGACGCGGGCGTGGACATCACCGCGAGCGACGGCGAGAAGCGGCGCATCGGCGCGGGTGAGATCGTCCTCGTCGAGGACACGTGGGGCAAGGGCCATCTGTCGAAGGCGGTGGACGGCAAGCTGCGCCACTGCGTCTTCGTCCCCGTCGAGTGACGGGGCGACGCTCCATGGGCCGGCTCGACGGCAAGGTGGTAGTGGTGACGGGGGCGAGCCGCGGCATCGGCGCCGAGATCGCGCGGCTCTTCGCCGCGGAGGGCGGGCGCGTGATCTGCGCGGCGCGCACGCTGCGCGAGGGCGATCATCCCCTCGCGGGCGCGCTCGAGACGACGGTGGCGGAGATCCGGGCGAAGGGCGGTGAGGCGCGCGCGGAGACGGTGAACATCGCCGATCCGGCGGAGTGCGAGCGGCTGATCGGCGCCGCCCGCGACGCCTACGGCCCCGTCGACGTGCTCGTCAACAACGCGGCGCTGACCTACTATGTGCCGATCGCGGAGTTCCCGGTCAACAAGTGGATGCGCTCGTGGGCGGTGAACTTCCACGCGCCGTTCGTGCTGAGCCAGCTCGTCCTCGCCGAGATGATCCCGCGGCGGAAGGGGGCGATCGTGAATATCTCCTCGGGCGCGGCCATCGGCCCCGGCCGCGGGCCGTATCCGGAAAGCGCAGGCGTGCGCGGCGGACCTGCTATGGCGCGGAGAAGGCGGCGCTGGAGCGCTTCAGCCAGGGCCTGGCCTCCGAGGTCTACCCGCACGGCATCTCGGTGACGTGCGTGTCGCCGTCGCAGGTCGTGCCTACGCCGGGCACCGTGTACCACCGCCTCGTCAAGGACATGGACGACCCGCGCGGTGAGCCGCCGCTGCTCATGGCCAAGGCGGCGCTCCTGCTCGCGACGGAGCCGCTCGACAAGGTCACGGGACGCGTCACCTACAGCCAGCAGATCCTGAAGGAGTTCGGGTGGATCGACGAGGCGCGCGGTCGAGGCGCCCAGACGCGCGGCAGCGGCTACTCGGAGATCTGAGCTACGAGCTGGCTCGGGCCTCACCCATGTCGTCGCTCGACTTCTGCTGGGACACTCCTCGGCCGAGATGCCGATGGCGCTGGACATGGTGGCGACGGAGATCAGGCCGGCCGTCGATCGGAGCTGAGCGCCGGTGCCGAGCGGGCCGGCACCCTGACACCTCCGTGTCACGGACCGTGTAACGATTTCCCTTCAGCGCACCTCCGCCGCCCGGTGCACGGCTGAGCGGCCACCTAACTGAGTGATTTCACGCAGCTCCTGACTTACTGAGGATGCTGGCATAGAGGGTGCTTCAGGGGCGGTACAGATCAATGACGGTGGCCGCGTCACTCGCATACTCTGAAGGAGGTTTAGCCATGCATCGGATGATTCGCCGGACGCTGACGAGCGTCGCCGCTCTCCCGTTTCTCCTGGCGGCGGGACCGGCCCTTGCCGGGGCGCCAACCGACCAGCTCAAATCCTCGATCGATCAGGTGATCAAGGTGCTCGACGATACCGCGCTGAAAGCGGAGGGCAGCGCCGAGAAGCGGCGTGCGGCCATCCGCCAGGCCGCCAGCAATACCTTCGACTTCGGGGAGGCAGCCAAGCGCTCCCTCGGCAAGCACTGGCAGGGCTTGAGCGAGCAGGATCGGCAGGAGTTCACGGGGCTATTCGCCGATCTGCTCGAGCGCGGATACGTGACGCGGATCGAGGAGTATAGCGGCGAGAAGATCGTCTACGCGGGCGACAACGTCGATGCCGACACGGCCACCGTGAAGACGCGGTTCACCACCAAGAGCGGCACGGAGGTCCCCATCGACTACCGCATGCTGCGCAAGGGCGATCGCTGGCTCGTCTACGACGTGACGATCGAGGGTCTGAGCCTGGTCAGCAACTATCGCGGGCAGTTCAACAAGATCATCGAGACATCGTCGTACCAGGACCTCGTCAAGAAGATGAAGGCCCGCAACGAGGAGTTCGTGGCGCCGGCCGCAGCCAAGAAGAAATCGTAGCGGTCTCGTCGGGCGGGAGGTGACCGGGACCCGATCCGGATCCCGGTCATCGTCCGTGCCGTGTAAAACTGCGCGCGGTGTGTACTATTGCGCCGGCACGACCTCGATCAGGATCACGACGTTCTTGCCGTCACGCGGCACGTATGCCGCCTTCACCTTGGTGCCTTCCTGCAGGTCGGCGAGCGTCGCCCGGTCGACCGTCCACTGCGATCATGCGTTTCAGCCACGACCGCGAGAGTGCGGCTCATGGCCCCGGGGGACCGGTCGCCCATCTCCAGCGTGCCCGCCCCGGAGTCCACCTTCTTGACCGATCCCTCGAGGATCTCGGCCTTCGCCGAACGCTCGCGACATCGCTGCCGAATCCGTCGGGTTGCCCGGCGCGGGCACGGCCGCCGGCGAGTCGGCGGGCGTCGCCGGAGTCTGTGCCGCCGCCGGGAAGGTGCCCAGGGCCAAGCCGAGCGCGATGGAGGTTGCGAGGCCTGCGTTGCGCGAAGTGCGAAGCAACATGTCTCCTGTCCTCCTTGTCGTGAGTTCGATCGCGCGCGTCCAGGCGCGATCGACATTCCCTGAGAGAGCAATGGATATGCCACGGTGTCTTGGCCGGCCGTTCGCGGCCGCGGTACTATTTACTGAGATCTGATGAAGCCCGGCCATCGTATCTCCGTGCTCGTGCTGCTCGCCGTGGCCCTCTCCGGGTGCGGTGTCGCGCGCCTCTGGGAGCCCTCCCGCGAGGAAGTGCTGGATCGGATCCTGCCCTCCGCCGTCCAGGTCGTCCTCGAGCAGGCCGAGGGTCGCGCGCGTTCGGAGCGGGTCCGGCGTCGCGCTCGCCTCGCGTCAGGTCGGCTCCCGCGTCGACTGCTTCGTCGTCACGGCGGGCCACACGGTGTCGGGCCTCGTCGGGCAGAGCCAGGCGTACGTCGTCTTCGGCGGTCATCGGGGCAGCGCCGTCAAGGCGCCGGCCACCGTGATCGCCTACCGCGACACGCCGGAGATCGACCTGGCGCTGCTCCGCACCGAGAGCCAGCAGTGTGCCCCGGCGCGGACGGGCGGGCCCCCGCTGCTCGGCGAGTCCGTGTGGGTCATCGGATTTCCGTGGGGACGCCACATGACCTTGACCCGGGGCATCGTGAGCCAGGTCGTCATGGACGACGACGCCGATCGCGCGACCGGGTCTCGGCTGATGGTCGACGCTCCGGTGAGCTATGGATCGAGCGGCGGCGGCGTCTTCGAGGCGCGCGAGGGAACGCTGATCGGGGTCGTCGAGGGTTATAGCACCGCGAAGGTGATGTCGAAGGGAGCCACGCCCGCCTGGTCCATCGAGGTGCCCGTCCCCGGCCAGACGTACGTCACCCCGCTGTCCGACGTGAAGCGATTCCTTTCCCAGACCAGCTACGCGGATCTCTTCGCCGACCGGGCGGGACTCGCCGAACCCTGACGTGATGTGAGCGCTCCCCGCGCGAGCGCGGGGTCAGGGGCGCGCCACCGCGTCGAGCGCGCCGCGGCCGACGCGGCCGAGGGGATCACCGAAGCGCGTGGTCATCACGTCGGCGAAGGGGATGGCCCGGTCGGCCAGCGCGCTGCCCGAGCGCACGGTGTAGGCCGCGCCATCCTTCGCCGCGGCGGGCTCGAGGCCGGCGCCGAGATTGCGCGCGCCCTCGAGCATCAGGCGCCGGAACCTCACGATGGCGAGGTCGGTGGGCCCGAGGTGCTCGCGCGCGCGGTCCGCGATCACGCCCTGGCTGTCCTGGATGGCGGCGTCCTGCTCCGAGATGCCGCGGATGCCCGTGAAGGTCGAGAGCTTCTGATCGGCGCGGTCGATGAGGTAGTCGTTCTCGCGGTTCCGGATCGGAACGAACCGCTCGTCGACCTCGGAATGCACGCTCTGCCCCGCGGCGAGCCGGCGGCGCTCGACGTCATCCAGAGTGCGGGCTAGAAGGTCGTGCGGTCCGTCCCTCGGTACAGGATCTGCGCCTGCTGATCGCTGATGCGCGCGTGGAGGGCGAGCATCGCCGGGTCGAGGTCGGCCTCGGGCCGGGGCTCGAGCTCGAAGTGGCCGTAGGCGTCCGCGCCCCGCACCAGGCTCGCGCTGTCACGAGGACCCGCGGTCTGGCGGACGCGCGTCGGCACGTAGCGGATCGCGTAGCCGATGCGCCGGTCGTCGGAGGGGTTGGCGCCCGAGCCGTGGACCATCAGCACGTGGTGCAGCGACATCTCGCCGGGCTGCAGGATGATGTCGGCGGCCTCGCGCTCGTCGACCTCCACCGTGATCTCCTGGCCGCGGGAGAGGAGGTTGTCCGGGTGAAACGTGTCGACGTGCGCCACGAGCGTCCGGTGGCTGCCGGGCACGACGCGCATATTGCCGTTCGCGGCCGTGCTCGGCGTGAAGGCCACCCACGCGGTGAGGACGTCAGGCTCGCTCAATCCCCAGTACGTCGCGTCCTGGTGCCAGGAGACGAAGCCGGGGCTCCGCGCCTCCTTCGTGAAGAAGGACGAGTTCCAGCACAGCAGATCCGGTCCGAGGACGTCCTCGACGGCGTCGAGGAGGACGGGATGCCGCACCAGCTCGGCGAGCCACGTGAAGAGGAGGTGCGGCTTGATGCGATAGACGCCGCGGAGCGGTCCGCCCAGGTCGCGCTCGACGCGCTCGAGCCGCTCGCGCTGCTGCCGCGCCTCATCATCCGAGAGCACCCGCACGGGAAAGTAGTAGCCGTCCCGCTCGTATTGCTCGACCGCCGCTGCCGAGAGCCGCTTGCCCATCAATCAGACCTCCGCGGGAGGGTGTCCCGCCATCAGAGTCTCCAGCCCGCACTATGCATGAACGCGCATCCCGTAGTCGAGCGGGACGGCCGCGGCGGAGGCGGATGCGGATCGGGCCGGTCGAGCGATTCCCGCCTGTCAGCGTCTGGCGTTCCGCTTCGAGCGCCGGCTCCGCCGGCGCAACTCGATTCGGCTTTGGGGAGGCTCGGAGGGGGCCGTCGAGGCCCACTCCGATGATCTAGAGCGAGGCGAAGTGCGCCGTCATCTTGGCCCGCGTGGCCGGGTCGGGAAGCGGACCGGTCGCCGCGCCCATATTGTCGGCGGCGTGCGCCGGATTGCGGGTCCCGGGATGACGCACGTCACCGCGGGCTCGGCGAGGATCCACTTCAGCGAGAACTGCGCCCAGCTCGCGCAGCCGATGTCTTTGGCCCAGTCGGGCAGGGGCTGGCCCTTGGTGCGCCGGAAGAGCGCGCCCTCGGCGAACGGGCGGTTCACGATCACCGCGGTGCGAGTGTCGGCCGCGACCCGGAGCAGGCGCCGCTCGGCCTCGGGCTCGACCAGCGAGTAGTTGACCTGGACGAAATCGACGTCGCCCCGCGCGATGACCTTCTCGAGATCGGCGTGGGCGCCCGCGTGGTAGTGGGTGACGCCGAGGTACCGGATCCGCCCGGACGCCTTCCAGTCGCGCAGGGTCGCCAGGTGCGTGGACACGTCGACGAGATTGTGCACCTGCATCAGGTCGAGGCGCTCCACGCGCAGCTTCTTCATCGAGTCTTCCATCTGGCGGATCCCGGCCTGCTTGCCGCTCGTCCACACCTTGGTGGCGACGAAGAGCCTCGCCTGAACGCCCAGCTCCGCGGCGAGCTGACCTGTCACCGCTTCCGACGATCCGTACATCGGCGAGCTGTCGATGACGCGCCCGCCCCGCTCGACGAAGACCTGAGCGTGTCGCGGGCCTGCGCCATCTCCGCGGCATTGCCGGCGACATCGAAGACCTGCCAGGTGCCGAGGCCCACGGCGGGCAGCCGCTCGCTCGTCTTCGGGATCGGGCGCTCGAGGACCTCGCCGCCCGCCGACTCAGCGGGCATCCGCATCGCTCCCAGGATGGCGGCGCCGGCCCCGAGGAAGGCGCGACGGCTGACCCGCGCGCGCATCGCCGGGCCAGACGTGCCGTCCACGGCCGGGCGCCGGGCCCGGGTCACCGTGCGCGCATCGCCGCGGCGTAGGCGTCGAGGCGAGGGAGGATCGCGTCCCGCGGCTCCGAGGGCAGGCCGAAGATCGCGCGCACGACACCCGCCTTCGCCAGTGCCTCGAGCGCGGGCGGCTTCGGCGGCGCGAAGAAGATCGACACGGGCACGGACTTGGGATCGCGCCCGGCGCGCTCGAGATGCTCGCGGAGCGCGGGGATCCGGTCCACGGGATTGTGGTCCCCGCGCATGATCGGCATCCAGCCGTCGGCCAGCTCGGCGACCCGGTCGAACGTGCGGGGCGCGTCCCCGCCCATGAAGATGGGGGATGCGGCTTCTGGACCGGCTTCGGGTGCGACCAGATCTTGTCGAAGTTGACGAACTCGCCGTGGAACTCCGCGTCCTCCTTCGTCCAGATCTCCTTCATGGCCAGCACGCGCTCGCGGAAGAGGCGCCAGCGGGTCTTGAAGCTGGTGCCGTGGTTCTCCATCTCCTCGGCGTTCCAGCCACCGCCGATCCCGAAGATGAACCGCCCGCCGGAGAGCCGATCGAGCGTGGCGATTTCCTTGGCCGTCACGATGGGATCGCGCTCGATCACGAGGCAGATGCCCGTGCCCAGGCGCAGGCGGCGCGTCGCCGCCGCAGCGGCGGTCAGCGCCACGAACGGATCGTAGGCGGACCAGTATTCCCTCGGAAGTGGGGCGCCCCCAGGCCACGGGCTCCGCCGGCTCGCGGGGATATGGGTGTGCTCGGGGAACCAGACCGACTCGAAGCCCCGCTCCTCCAGGGCCCGCGCGAAGCTCGTCGGGTTGGATCGAATACTCCGTCGGGAACATGACCACGCCGAAGTCCATGGGTGCGCCTCCTGGCAGGAATGATGCGGGAGGCGGGTTCCGATGGCAAGCTCACGCCAAACTGCGAGCCGGCCGCGAGTTCAGCTACACTGATCAACCGGAGGAGACCTCCAATTGGCGGCGAAAAAGGCAGCGGCGAAGAAGAAGACAGCGGCGAAGAAGGCCAAGGCCCGGAACGTCTCGGTGACCCGGAGAGCGCCGGCGACTCGGACCACGCCGAAGCTCACGGTGGTGACGGAGGTGCCCGATCGCGCGATGGTGATCTTCGCCCATCCCGACGACGCGGAGATCGGCTCCGGCGGCGTCATCGCCCGGTGGGCGGCGGCGGGCTGCGAGGTGACCTACGTGCTCTGCACCAATGGCAGCGCGGGCACCGCGGACCGCTCGCTGACGCCGGAGGAGCTGGTCGACAGGCGCGCGGCCGAGCAGCGCGCGGCGGCGGACTTCATGGGAGTGAAGAACCTCGTGATGCTCCCGCATCCGGACGGCGGGCTCGAGGACACGCGCGAGTTCCGCGGCGACATCGTGCGCGCCATCCGCACCTATCGGCCCCACACCGTCTTCGCTCACGACCCGTACCGCTTCCGGGGGTTCCAGCACCGCGATCACCGCGCGGTGGGCATCGTCACGACGGACGCGGTGTACCCGTTCGCGCGTGACCACCTGCATTTCCCCGAGCACATCGTGCGCGAGGGCCTCGAGCCCCACAAGGTGCGCGAGCTGTGGTACTGGGGGCCGACGAGCCCGACGTCATCGTCGACGTGAGCACCTCCATCGACAAGCAGATCGCCGCGCTGGTCCGCCACGAGAGCCAGATGCCCGGCTTCAACGTGGCGCAGGGCGAGACCATCGGCGAGCGCGTGAAGAAGGGCGCGGCCGAGCGCGCCCGCGGCTACGGGTTCAAGCACGCCGCGGCCTTCCGCCGCTTGATCGCCCGGAGCTGAGCGATGATAAGGGCTCCATCTGCTTGAGCGTTGGCGCCCTCGACCGCCCGCTCAACGTACAGAGCAGTACGCCTCGCAGGCGTGCCATCGCGGCACCGCCTCGCAGCTGGACTTCTCATCGCTCTGCTCGAAAGTGACGGTGACGGTAGCCCATCTCACGCTGCATGGGTGGGCCCGCGGCCCATGCTAACTAGCTGAGTTTCTCCGACAGGCTGCTAGATCATCGAAGGGGCCTCGACGGCCCTTCAAACAGGAGGCAACACGCGCATGTCAGCAACAGCAGCTTCAGGCGATAGTCGAAATGCTCAGGTCGCAGCCGGTCGTCAATCCGGATGCGAGCGTGGAAGAGGCGCGCGCAGGGTTCGAGCAGGTGGCGAGCATGTTCCCGGTTGATGCCGACATCAAGCGCGAAGTCGTCAGCGCGGGTGGCGTCAAGGCGGAATGGGTGAGCGCGCCGGATGCGGACGCGGGCCGCGCGGTGCTCTATCTCCACGGGGGCGGATACGTGATCGGCTCGATCAACACGCATCGTTCGCTCGCCGCGAGGCTCTCGCGGGCGTCCAAAGCGCGCAGTGCTCGTCATCGACTATCGCCTCGCCCCAGAGCACCCGCATCCCGCCGCGGTCGACGACTCGGTCGCCGCCTACCGCTGGATGCTCAGCCAGGGCGTTGAAGCCGGCGCGAATTGCGGTGGCCGGCGACTCGGCGGGCGGCGGGCTGACCGTGGCGACGCTCGTGGCGATCCGCGATGCGAAGTTGCCACTTCCGGGCGCGGGCGCGTGCCTCTCGCCGTGGGTCGACCTCGAAGGAATCGGCGAGTCGATGACGACAAAAGCGGGCGTCGATCCGATCGTGCAGAAGGCTGGGCTCTTGCAGATGGCGGCGGCATATCTGGGCGGCAAGGACCCTCGCACGCCGCTGGCGGCGCCGCTCTACGCAGATCTCTCCGGCCTGCCGCCCCTTCTCATACAGGTTGGCACGGCCGAGACTCTACTCGACGACGCCTCCCGCCTGGCCGAGCGCGCGGAAGGCCGGCGTGACGGTGAGCTACGAGCCGTGGGAGAGCATGATCCACGTGTGGCACCTCTTTGCTCCGATGCTCGACGAAGGGCAGCAGGCAATCGATCGCATCGGAGAATTCGTGCGGAAGCAGGCGGCGTGATCGCTACGGCAGGAGATCGCTCACGGCGATGCGCACGGCCGGCAGCGCGAGCGGCGAGACGGCGGCCGCCGGACCCAGCCACTCGACCGATCCGGTAGCGCAGCCAGCCGTAGGGCGCCGCCGGGTCCGGCCCGGAGGTTCGCGGTACACCTCGAGCGCCCGATCGACAAGGTCCCACGCTAGGCCGCGGCCCCGCCGGCGTCAATGCCGCGAGACCGATACACCGCTGATGCCGCGATGCCCTCGCCAGCGGCTCACCGGCTCGGAAGTCGGTCTCGGTCTGGGTTCCGTGGTATGAGCGAGCACAGCCTTCAAGTGCCCCTGCCGCTGTGCGAAACGGGCTATCGGCAATATTGCCACTATCACCGCGCAAAGCCGCCGGGACGGTCAATAAGGCGGTCATTGCCTCCGGCCCGCGTAGGACGGATACTCCCGCTAAGCCATGCCTGAGTACCGTGCCAGCGTTTCCGCGAAGGGATGCCGCGATGGCCGGCAAGCGTAAGCGGCAGGCGGTCGATCGACGGGCCGCCGAATCGGGCAGCGTCGGACCGACGCGGCCCGACGCGCCACGGGGTCCGACTTCCTCGCGGGCGGCGGCGGAGATGGGCGGCCGCATTCGCGAGCACGACTGGCCGGCGACCCGCTCGGCCCCGTGGAGACGTGGCCGCAGAGCCTCTGGAGCGCGGTCAGCATCCTGCTGCCATCCCGGGCTCAGGTGGTCCTCTTCTGGGGCCCGGAGTTCATCGCGATCTACAACGACGCCTATGCGCCGGTGTTCGGCGCGAAGCATCCCTGGGCGCTCGGTCGTCCCGCCCGCGAGTGCTGGAGCGAGGTGTGGCAGGTCCTCGGCCCGCTCTTCGAGGGCGTGGTCAGGACGGGGAGGCGTTCTGGGCGAAGGACCACCCCTTCCTTCTCCACCGCCAGGGATTCCTCGAAGAGACGTACTTCGACGTCTCGTACGATCCGGTCCGCATCGAGGACGGCAGCGTCGGCGGGCGTCTTCTGCATCGTCAGCGAGCAGACCGGGCGCGTCCTCGGCGAACGCCGCCTTCGGACCCTGAGGAGCTTCGGCGCGAAGACGGCGGGCGCGAAGAGCGCCGACGGAGGTCTGCCGGGAGGCGGTGGCCGCGCTGGCGATGGATCCCGCCGATGCTCCCTTCTCGCTGCTGTACCTGTTCGATGGCCCTGGGCTCCGCGCGGAGCTCGTCGGCGTCTGCGGGGTCGAGCGAGACGACCTCGCCCTCGGACGTGACGTCATGATTGCCGATGTCGGAGTCCTGGCCGCCGCTCGCGAGGGCCGGGCCACCGAGGTGGAGACCGGGGTATTCGTCGGTCGCGCGCCGGCGACCCCTGCCGAGCGCGTGCTCGTGCTGCCGATCTCGTCGGGGACGCAGATCTCGGGCGCGCTGGTCGCCGGTGTGAGCCGGTTCCTCCGGCTGGCCGGGGACTATCGCGACTTCTTCGACCTCGCGGCCGGGCGCGTCTCGGCGGCGATCGGCAACGCGCGCGCGTATGAGGAGGAAAGCCGCCGCGCCGAGAGTCCTGGCCGAGCTGGATCGCGCCAAGACCACGTTCTTCAGCAACGTGAGCCACGAGTTCCGTACTCCGCTCACGCTCATGCTCGGGCCGGTCGGGAGCTCCTCGCCAAGCCCGGCGGACCAGGTGTCCCCGGACGACCGGGCCCTGCTCACCGTCGCCCAGCGCAACGGCCTGCGGCTGCAGAAGCTCGTGAACACGCTCCTCGACTTCGCGCGGATCGAGGCCGGCCGCGTCCAGGCCGTGTACGAGCCGACCGACCTGGCCGCGGCTGACCGCCGAGCTGGCCAGCAACTTCCGCTCGGCCTGCGAGCGGGCCGGGCTCTCGCTGATCGTGGACTGCCCGCCGTTGTCCGAACCCGTCTACGTCGACCGTGAGATGTGGGAGAAGATCGTCCTCAACCTCCTGTCCAACGCCTTCAAGTTCACCTTCGAAGGTGACATCGCCGTCATCCTCCGGCCCGACGGGCAGGCCGTGGAGCTGCGCCGTCCGCGATACGGGAATCGGCATTCCGCCCGAGGAGATCCACCGAGTCTTCGAGCGGTTCCACCGGGTCGAAGACGCGCGAGGCGCACGCAGGAGGGGACGGGCATCGGGCTGGCGCTGGTGCAGGAGCTGGTCGAGGCTCCATGGCGGCTCGGTGCGGGTCGCGAGCGCTGCTCGACCAGGGAAGCACGTTCACGGTAGTCCATCCCGACCGGCAAGGCCCACCTCCCGGCCGACCGGATCGGGAGTGCGCGCACGCTGGCCTCGACCGCGCTGGGTGCTGGGCCCTACGTGGCGGAGGCACTGCGCTGGCTCTCGGATGCCGGATCGCTCCCGCTCTTCGCCAGTGGCGACGGTGGAACCGGCCCGAGCCGCGCCTCGGAGCGTCCGGGCCCGCATCCTCTGGGCCGATGACAACACCGACATGCGCGACTATGTCCGGCGCCTGCTGAGTCCACACTACGAGGTGGAGGCGGTGGCCGACGGTCAGGCGGCCCTCGGCCGCCGCCCGCGCTCGCGCGTCCGGACCTGGTCCTCGCCGACGTGATGATGCCGAAGCTGGACGGCTTCGGGTTGCTGCGAAGCTGCGGGCGACCCCGAGACCCGCACGCTGCCGGTGATCCTGCTGTCCGCGCGCGCGGGGAGGAGGCCCGCGTCGAAGGGCTGGAGGCGGGCACGGACGCGTACCTCGTCAAGCCCTTCAGCGCGCGCGAGCTGCTGGCAACCGTGGCGACTCGACTGGAGCTGGGACGGCTGCGGGCCCGCCTGGAGGCAGGAGCGGGCCACTCTGGCCGATCTCTTCGGGCGAGGCGCCGCTTCCGATCGCCCTTCTGCGCGGACCGGATCTCATCTTCGACATCGCGAACCGCGCCTATCATCCAGATGGTCGGGAACCGAGAGCATCCTGGGTGAAACCGCTGCTCGAGGCGCTGCCCGAGCTGAAAGGCCAGGGATTCGACGACCTGCTGCAAGACGTCATGCAGACCAGGGAGGGCCCGCATCGGTCACGAGGCGCTCCTGAGGCTCGACCGCAAGGGCACGGGGAGGCGGAAGACACGTACTGGACGTTCATCTGCGCTCCGTTCCGCGGCGAGGCGGCCAGATCGATCGGGTCATCGCCATCTGCAACGAGGTCACGGAGCAGGTGCGCTCCCGCAAGCAGCTCGAGGTGCTGTCGGCCGACAATGCCCGGCTCTACGAGGCGGAGCAGCGCGCCAGATCGCAGGCCGAGGCGGCGAATCGGGCCAAGGACGAGGTTCCTGGCCACGCTCTCCCACGAGCTGCGCACCCCCTTGAACGCGATGCTCGGGTGGATCCGCATGCTTCGGTCAGGTACGCTCGATGAGGCGACCACGCGGCGCGCGCCTCGAGGTCGTCGATCGGAACGTCGACGCACCAGGCGAAGCTCATCACGGACCTGCTCGATATCAGCCGGATCATCTCCGGGAAGCTCACGCTGGAGATGGCGGTCGTGGACTTTGCCGCGGTGGTCGCGGGCGTCGTCGAGACCATGCGGCCATCGGCCGAGGCGAAATCGATCGCGGTCGCGTTGCGGCTCACACCCGGCGCGGTGCCGGTCGACGGTGACGGCGAGCGGCTGCGTCAGGTCGTGGCCAACCTCCTGTCGAACGCGGTGAAGTTCACCCCGAGCGGCGGCCGCGTGACGGGTCGAGCTCACCATGGCAGGTGATCGTGCGCGCCTCGCCGTCAGCGATACGGGCAAAGGCATCAGCGGCAAGTTCCTGCCCCACGTGTTCGAGCGGTTCCGTCAGGCCGACGCGAGCAGCACGCGGGCGGAAGCCGGCCTCGGTCTCGGCCTCGCCATCGTCCGGCACATCGTCGAGACTCCACCGCGGGCGCGTCCGGGCCGACAGCGCCGGCGAGGACACCGGCGCGACCTTCACGGTGGATCTTCCCATCGCGGCGGCGGAGGACGGCCCCGTCAATGCCGGTCGGACTCGGCGACATCACGGCAGAGACCATCGACCTCGACGGCGTTTCCGTCCTGATCGTGGACGACCACGCCGACAGCCGCGATCTGTTCGCCACCATCCTGAGCCGGCGGGGAGCCGAGGTGGCCGCGGTCGACTCCGTCCGCGAGGGCCTGGCCGCGGCCCGGCGCGTGCGGCCGGACGTCATCGTGTGTGACCTCGCGATGCCCGGCGACGACGGCTTCGCCTTGATCCGAGAAATCAGGTCCTGGCCGAGCGACCAGGGCATCGTGGTACCGGCGGTGGCGCTCACCGCCTACGCGCGACCCAGGACCGCGATCGGGCGCTCGCGGCGGGCTTCCAGGTGCACCTGTCGAAGCCGGTCGAGCCGCGAGCCCTCCTCGAAGCTGTCGCTCGGCTGGCCGTCGGGCGGCGCGCGGGACGGCGATCACCTGCGCGGAGAGGCGTGGGGGCCGGGCGATTTCTTGGGCCAGCGCCTCCAGCTGCAGGCCGACCGTTGATCGGTGAGCCACCGGGGCCAGGCGCGCTCCGGCGGCGTTGGCTTGGCACCGCGGCCCGGTGAGCTTGGCGAGGCGGGGAGCAGGGGACACCCTCGCATTCGGCTCGAGTGAAACGGTACGCGCCGATTGCGCGCGGGATCGGCGAGGCACACTGCCGGCCAAAGGAGCACACCCATGACGATTCGTCGAGTCTGGATGATTGCCCTCGTGATCGTGGCGGTGGTCTTGGCCTCCGGCGCCGGCGCAGCGCCGCCCAAGGATGCCATCGTCATCGGCCTCCTGGCCGAGCCCGTCACCATGGACCCGCCCCAGATCACCGACCTCAATTCGGCGCGGGTGACCAAGCGCATCTTCGAAGGGCTCGTTGCGCAGGAGCTGGGCTCCTACAAGCTCATTCCCGGTCTCGCGCGGTCGTGGGACATCTCGAAGGACGGGCTCACGTACACCTTCAACCTGCGCCCCAACGTCGCCTTCCACGACGGCACGCCCTTCAATGCCGAGGCGGTCAAGTTCTGCTTCGAGCGGCAGCTGAACGAGCAGGGACCGTACTACAAGACCGGCACGTACCCGTACGTCAAGGGCTTCCTCGGCAATGTGCAGAGCATCGAGGTGGTCAACCCGCTCACCGTGCAGATCAAGCTCAAGGCGCCGCTCACGCCCTTCCTTCAGTACCTCGCGCATCAGTCGCTCTTCGTCTACAGCCCGGACGCGCTCAAGAAGCACGGCAAGGACATGGTGAAGAATCCCGTTGGCACGGGCCCCTTCAAGCTCGAGACGTGGGAGCCGGGCGTCAAGGTGGTCCTCGCGCGCAACGACCAGTACTGGGGCGGGGCGCCGAAGATCCGCCAGGCCATCTACGTGCCCATCATCGAGGCGCAGGCGCGGCTCGCCGCCATCAAGACGGGCGAGATCGATCTCACCATCGATGTGCCGCCGGATAGTCTCGAGAGCCTCCGGAAGGATCCCAATATCACCGTCGCCGAGTCGAACTCCTCGGCCGTCTGGTACGTGGCGCTCAATACGCGCCACCCGATCTTGAAGGACAAGCGGGTGCGGCAGGCCATGAATCTCGCCATCAACAAGGACGCCATCGTTCGCGACATCCTCAAGGGCACGGCCATCGTCTCGAGCGGCCCGATGTCGCCGGTCTACGGCCCGTTCCACGAGGACAAGACGACGCGGTATCCGTACGATCCGGACAAGGCGAAGGCGCTCCTGAAGGACGCCGGCTACCCGAACGGCTTCGAGGTGACCTTCTTCGTGCCGGAGTCGGGCTCGGGCATGCAGCAGCCCGTCGAGATGGGCACGGTCATCCAGGCGCAGCTCCTGGCCGTGGGCATCAAGGCCAAGATCCAGACCATGGAGTGGGGCGCCTATCTCAAGAAGTATCTCGACGCGCCGGACATGGCCGAGATGTCCTGGAACCCGTCCATCGGCGATCCGGACCACGTGACCTACATGCTGCTGTCCTCGGATCGCTTCCCGCCGGCCTTCAACGCGGGCTTCTTCCAGAACGCGCGCGTGGACGAGCTCCTGCGCAAGGGACGCACCACGGTCGGCGACGCCGAGCGCGCGGCCATCTACAAGGAAGCCCAGCGCATCATCGCCGACGAGGCGCCGTGGATCTTCATCGACCACGGCCGGCAGATCATCATTCACCGGAAGCGCGTGCAGGGCTTCAAGCTCCACCCGAACTTCGACCTCGTGCTGTCGCAGGTGTGGCTGCAGTAGGGGGCGGCGGGCTTCCCGCCTACGCCCTCCGCCGCCTGCTGCTCGCGATCCCGGTCCTCTTCGGGGTCTCGGTGCTGGTCTTTGCCGTCCTGCACCTGGCCCCGGGAGATCCGGCCGCGATCATGCTCGGCGCCCAGGCCACGAAGGAGGACGTCGAGCGCCTCCACCGCGATCTCGGACTCGATCAGCCGCTCGTCGTCCAGTACCTTCGGTGGATGGGGCAGGTGGTTCAGGGCGATCTCGGTCGCTCCATCCCGCTCGGCCGGGCCGTGCTCCCGGAGGTCTTGCTCCGATTCAAGGCGACGCTCGTGCTCACGGCCGGCGCGCTCGCCATCGCCCTGGTGCTCGGTCTGGCCGCGGGCATCATCTCGGCGGTCAAGCAGTATTCCTGGCTCGACCGCCTGAGCATGGGCGTGGCGGTCACCGGGGTGAGCTTGCCGGTGTTCTGGACGGGCATCATGCTCATCATCGTGTTCGCGCTGCAGCTCCGCTGGTTCCCGTCGAGCGGCATGAGCTCGCCCTATGGCGGCAGCGGCGTGGCGGATGTCCTCTGGCACCTGGTCCTGCCCGCCATCACGCTCGGCACGGCGTCCGCCGCCGCGCTGGCGCGGCTCACGCGCTCGAGCGTGCTCGAGATCATCCGCCAGGACTATGTCCGCTCGGCGCGCGCCAAGGGCCTGGCCGAGCGCGCCGTCATCGCCCGCCACGTGCTCAAGAACGCGATCAACCCGATCATCACGGTGCTGGGAGTGCAGGTGGGCTTCCTCCTGGGCGGCGCCATCCTGACGGAGACGGTCTTCTCCTGGCCCGGGCTCGGCTCCATGATGGTGCGCGCCATCCAGGCGCGCGACTATCCGCTGGTGCAGGGCGGGGTGCTGCTCATCGCGACGACCTTCGTGGTCGTCAACCTCGCCGTGGACCTCCTCTACGCGATCTTCGATCCGCGCATCCGCTATGACTGACGTCGTCCGCATCTTCCGGCGGAGCAGCGCGGCCCTCTTCGGCCTGGGCCTCGTCGCGGTCATGGCCGTGCTCGCCGTGCTGGCGCCCTGGCTCGCTCCGCGAGATCCCGACGCCATCGACACCGCGCGCCGCCTCGCCCCCATCCTCACGGCCGGGTACCCCCTCGGCACCGACGAGTTCGGCCGCGACCTGCTGAGCCGCCTCCTGTACGGCGCGCGCATCTCCCTCGTGGTGGGGCTGACGGCGACGGCCCTGGCCGCGCTCGCGGGCTCGCTCTGCGGCCTCCTGGCCGGCTTCGTCGGCCGCTGGGTCGACCAGCTCATCATGCGATCGATCGACACGCTGATGGCCTTCCCGTACTTCCTGCTCGCGGTCGCCATCATCGCGGCGCTGGGCCCGGGGCTCGTCAACGGCATGGTCGCGGTGGCCGTGGTCAATATCCCGTTCTACGGGCGCATCGTCCGCGCCACCGTGCTCGCCGTGAAGCAGACGGAGTATGTCGAGAGCGCGCGGGCGCTCGGGGTCTCGGAGCTGCGCCTCGCCCTGACGCACGTGCTGCGCAATTGCCTGGCGTCCGGTGATCGTCGCCGTGACCCTCAATATCGGCGGGATGATCACGGCGCTGGCCGGCCTCTCCTTCCTCGGTCTCGGCGTTCAGCCGCCCACCTCCGACTGGGGCAGCATGCTGGCCGCGAGCCGCCAGTATCTCAATGTCGCGCCGCACGTGGCGGCGCTCCCCGGCATCGCGATCTTTCTCACGGTGTTGGGCTTCAATCTGCTGGGCGACGGACTGCGCGACGCGCTGGACCCGCGGCTTCGATGAGGTGACCGGCCGCCAGGCGGAGGCCGATCGATGACGCGTCGACAGATCATGCTCGTCTTCTACGGCACCGTGCTCGGCATGATGCTGGCGGCGCTGGACCAGACGATCGTGGCGACGGCGCTTCCCGCGATCGTCGCCGATCTCCACGGCTTCGAGCACCTGTCGTGGGTGGTGACGGCGTACCTCCTCGCGTCCACGATCACGGTGCCGCTGTACGGCAAGGTCTCCGACCTCTTCGGGCGCAAGAGCGTCTTCATCTTCGCCATCGTCCTGTTCCTGATCGGCTCGGCGCTGTCGGGTCTCTCTCGCACCATGACGCAGCTCATCGTCTTTCGGGGCATCCAGGGCCTCGGCGCCGGCGGCGTGATCCCGCTCGCCCAGGCGATCATCGGCGAGATCTTCTCGCCCCGCGAGCGCTTCCGGTACCAGGGCTATACGGGCGCGCTCTTCGCGGCGAGCTCGATCATCGGGCCGCTGCTCGGCGGGTACCTCACCGACGTGGTCTCGTGGCGCGCGGCGTTCTACATCAACCTCCCCTGGGGGCGCTCGCCCTCCTCGTCATCGTCACGACCATGAAGATCCCGTTCGAGCGGAGAGAGCGCCCGATCGACGTCCTCGGGGCCGTGCTGCTGAGCGGCTGGGTGTCGCTCTGCCTGCTCGTCACCGTGTGGTCGGGCAGCGCCACGCCGGCCGACACGCCGAAGCTGATCATCGCGGCCGCCGCGGCCGTCCTGCTCCTGGCGGCGTTCGTCGCGGTCGAGCTCAGGGTGCCCGAGCCCATTCTCTCCTTGCGCCTGTTCCGCAACTCGATCTTCACGGTGGCGATCTCGGCCGCGCTCGTGATCGGCGCGTGTCGCCTCACCGTCACGATCTACATGCCGGTCTTCATGCAAGGGGTGATCGGGACGTCCGCCACGAACTCCGGCGTGATGCTGATTCCGTTCATGCTCGCCTGGATCGCGTCCGGCATCGCGGCCGGTCAGACGGTGACGCGGACCGGACGATACCGCATCTGGCCGATTTCGGGCTCGATCACGACCCTGGTCGGCTTCGCGGTGCTGAGCGGATTGAGCGTCCACTCCTCGCGGGGGCACGCGATCGCTCTGCATGGTGCTGATCGGGTCGGGCATGGGGCAGATGTTCCAGACGTACGTCGTCGCGATGCAGAACTCGGTGCCGCGCTCCTCGCTCGGCATCGCCACCGCCTCGATCCAGTTCTCTCGCACGATCGGCTCGATGTTCGGCGCCGCCATCTTCGGCGCGATCCTCACGCGGCGACTGGCGTCGGAGCTGACCTCGCGGCTGGGCGACGCGGCCCAGCAGGTGAGCCCGGGGGCGCTGCTCTCCGGGACGATGCGCGTGGCCGACGTGCCCCCGCAGACGGCAGAGGCCGTTCGCGATTCCCTGGCGTCGGCCCTGCACACCGCGTTCCTGGGAGGCTTGCCGCTGATGGGCTTGGGTCTCGTCGCGGCGCTCCTGTTGAAAGAGCTCCCGCTCCGCACCAAGAGCCATGTCGAGGAAGCCGATGAGCGACGGGCGGCACCGACCCACGGCGCGGCCCCGCAGGGGAAGTCGTAGCGTCACCGGCGTTCCTCACGTTCTGGCCTATGCATCCCTCGCGAGCCGTAGCAGGAGCAGGTTGCCGAAGGCTCCCGACTGGACGGCGATTCGCTCGAACCCGAGCTTCTCGAGAACGCGGACCGAGGCGGCGTTGATCTCGTCGACGTCGGCCACGATCTCCGCGAACCCCGGCTGGGTTCGCGCGCGCGATCGATGCGCGGGCCATCTCCGTGGCGAAGCCCTTGCCGGTGAAGCGCTCGAACACCGCGTACACGAGGTGCGGCTCGGGGCGGCCGGATGCGTTCTCGAACCCGCAGAAGCCGACCAGCTCGTTCGTGCTCCGCTCGAAGGCCAGCCAGGTGCCGACGCCGCGTCGCTCGAACAACGCCTGGCTCTCCCGGATGCGCTGGGCGCTCCATTCGCGGGGGAATACGTTGCCGTCCATCATGTAGCGCCGCACGTGCTCGTCCTGCACGAGGCCGTGGAAGGCATCGAGATCCGCCGGCTGGACCGGCTCATAGCGCAGCCTGCCCGTCACTCGATCACCCGGTCCGCGGCGGGATTGTCAGCAAGCTGCTCCTCGAGACGGTCGAAGTTCTGCTCGTTCGCCGCGGGGACGAAGCCCTTGACCCGCTCCAGCTCGGCGGCCGACTCGAACCGCATGCGCCAGGTAAGTCGTGTCTTGCCGGCCTCCTCGGCGAAGGTCATCGTCATCTGGAACCGGTGCATCGGCTCGAGGTGCCGGAAGACGATCCGTTCGGGCCGGACGACCTCGATGAAGTCCGTCGCGTTGTGATAGTCGGTGCCATCGGGCCCGTGCATGACGAAGCGCCACGCCCCGCCCGGCCGCAGATCGAACTCGTGGAACGTGTTGGTGAAGCCCTTCGGCCCCCACCACCGGGCCAGCATGCGCGGGTCGCCGAACGCCTGGAACACGACCTCACGGGGCGCGTCGAGCACCCGCGTGGACACGATCTCCCGATCGGGCTCAGGATCCTCTTGCATACCTGACGAACCACGAGGGCGAGGTTAGCCGCCGCCGAACTTCGCCGTCCAGTCCGCGACCTGCGCGTCCTCGATCTTGCTGAAGAGCTGCGCCGGCGGCGTGATCGCATGTCCGCGCGGGATGGCGTCGAGGATCGCCGGAATGTCGGAGTGCTCGCGGAAATCCATCGAGCGAAACTGCTCCGGAATGCCCAGCGCCTCGAGGATCGCCTTCGCGGCGGTCGGGATGATCGGCTGGGCGATGATGCCGAACAGCGCGGCGAGGTTGAGCCCCGTGCGAATGCCGACAGCCGCCTCGTCCATGCTGGTCTTGTAGCGCGTCCACGGCGCGGCGCGGGTGATGTATTCGTTGCCCGCCGCCCAAATGGCGCGTGTCTCGGCCGCCGCCTTGCGGAACTCCATCGCCTGATAGTGCGAGACGAGGGCCGGCAGGCGCGTTGCGAGTTCGCCGGCGATCCAGGCCTCGTGTTCGCCGGGCTGGCCCATCTCGGGGACCTTCGAGTCGAACTTGGACTGGCAGTATTTGGTGACGCGGTTGACGAAATTGCCGAGCACGTCGTTGAGGTCGGAATTGATCGACGCGCGGAAGCCTTCCCAGGTGAAGGCGCTGTCAGAGCTCTCCGGCGAGTTCGCGATCAGATACCAGCGCCAGTAGTCGCTCGGCAGCAGCTCCAGCGCCTGATCCATGAACACGCCACGTTTCTGGCTGGTCGAGAACTTGCCGCCATACCAGGTCAGCCAGTTGAACGCCTTCAGGTTGTCGACCACCTTCCACGGCTCTTCCGAGCCGAGGATGGTCACGGGAAGCTCACCGTGTGGAAGGCGACATTGTCCTTGCCCATGAACTGGACGTAGGTCACATCGCTCGCGCCCTTGTCGGTGCGCCACCAGCGCTCCCATTTCTCGTTTGAATTGGCTCCGCCCGTCGCCTCGGCCCATTCCACTGTCGAGCCGATATACTCCACCGGCGCATCGAACCAGACATAGAACACTTTGCTCTCGAACCCCGGCCGCGTCTTGCCGTTCCGCGTCACCGGCACGCCCCAGCTGAGGTCGCGCGTGATCGAGCGGTCCTGCAATCCCTCGTCGAGCCATTTGTAGGCGATCGAGCGCGTCAGCGGTGGCCAGTCATCGGCCCGCTCGCCCACCCAGGCGCGGATCCTGTCTTGCAGCTTCGACTGCAGCAGGAAGAGATGCCGCGTGTCGCGGATCTCGACATTCCGCGAGCCCGAGACCGAGGAATAGGGATTCTTGAGATCGACCGGGTCGAGCAGCGTGCCGCAATTGTCGCACTGGTCGCCGCGCGCCTCCTCGTAGCCGCAGTTGGGGCACGTGCCCTCGACATAGCGGTCGGGCAGGAAGCGCTTGTCGTCGACCGAATAGACCTGGCGCGAGGTGCGCTCCTCGATCAGTCCCTTGTCCTCCAGCACGTCGGCGAAATGCTGGGTCAGTTCCCTGTTCGGCCGGTTGGACGAGCGCCCGAACCAGTCGAACGATAGCGAGAAGTCCTTCCCCACGCGCTTCTGGATTTCGTGCTGCTCGTCGCAGTACTGCGCCGCGGTCTGCCCCGCCTCCGCCGCCGCCAGCTCCGCCGGCGTGCCATGCTCGTCGGTGGCGCAGATGAACAGCACGTCCTCGCCCATCAGCCGGTTGAACCGCGCATAGACGTCCGCTGGCAGCATCGACCCGGCGAGGTTGCCGAGATGCTTGACGCCGTTGATGTACGGCAGGGCCGAGGTGATGAGGATGCGCGCCATTCGTCCGCCTGGCCTGGCGACGAACCGGCCGGCCAGGTGGTTCAGATATATGGGCCGGAGGTGACATGAAGCCTCTCTCGGACGCCGGTTCTCCCGCCGGACAGACGCCGCTGGCCTCGTGGCCGTGGAGCGGCAGGTGGTGGTGACGGGCGAGCCGGCGCGGGCCCTAGCGACCTAACCGACACGTGAGGTTTCGGCCGAATCCCGCCGGGGTGGGGGCCACCCCGGCGAGGCTCGGCCTGATCGCCGCGGCTACTGCGCCACGACAGTGCCCCGGGCGACCGCCCCGGCGTTGCCCGCACGGTCCGTGGCTGTTACCTCGATCGTGTAGGTCCCGGCCGGCACCCGCGGCCCTGCCGCGTTGCGCCCGTCCCAGACCACCGACGTCGTGGCGCCCGCTGGCGGACACGCGACCGTCCGGGGCCATGCTCTTCACCAGGCCGCCGGCGGCGTCGAGGATCCTGATCTTGAGGGAGCACGAAGCCGAGAGCTTGTCGGACACCGGGATGCGAATCGTCGTCGTCTGGCCGACCTGGGGCGAGAAGGGATTGGGGGTCGCGGTGATCCCCCGACGACGGGGCCCGCGGTGTCCATGACGATCGTGTCCTGGAAACTCCTCGAGACGTTGCCGGCCCGTGTCGAGGTATCGGACGTAGACGGTCTTCGTCGCGTCACCGCCCGCGAGCGTCCATGTCCGCGTCGCGGCGAAGGGCTCGGGCGGCGTGAAGGTGACATTGTCGTTGCTGAGCTGCATGGCGCCGCACCCGCTCTGCGTGTCCGAGCAGGTCAGCTTGAGGGACACCGTCGGCGTGTCGCTCCACGCAGCGCCGCCATCGATCGTGACCGCGCCGGACGGCGCGGCGGTGTCGACGGCCACGTCCCGGCTCGTCTCGGCATTGCCGCCGAAGCTGGCCCAGCCGCTGACCTGGCCGCTGGCATCTCTCACCCGGGCACGCCAGTGGTACGACAGACCGCTCGACAGCCCCGTGACCGTCACGCTGCCCTGGACGGGCGCGCCGGTCGATGCCACCGGGCTTCCCGCGCGCAGGCCGCTGCCCGTTGAAGGCGGTGGTGACGGGTTTGATCTCGACCTCCGGGACGAGCGAGTCCGTGGGGCTCGCGTCGGTCATCGTGAAGCGCAGGACGACGGTCGTCTGGTTGGTCCACGCGCCGACCGGCAGGGCCGTGGTCCCATCCGCCTTGAACTGCCCCAGGCCGGTCGGCAGGCCCGGCGCCACCGCCGGGGCCACGATCTGCACTGTTTCGCTGGAGGCCCTGCAGTTGTCGGACTCGTTGCTCTCGAAGATGTTCCCCGGAGCATCGGCGCAGGCCACGATGAAATAGGTTCCGGGCGGGACGCTGGACGGAATGACGACCGGTCGTCGACGCCCGGTCGCCCTGCCGGTGCCGGGGGCCAGGTTCGGCACGATCCGTTGGCCGATGAGGATGTCGCCGCTCCCGAACACGTCGTCGGTCGAGAGGAAGAACCGGGTGGTCGAGGGCTCGCCGACGTTCACGTAGCCGGTGTTGGCGACAATGTCGTCGATGGTCAACGCACCGCCGGGAGACACCACGGCGGGCGACACGCTCACAAAGTCCTGCTCCAGGTTCGCCGCGAGCATCGGTGATGTGGCTCTCGTCGTAGACGGCCGACAGGCGGTTGGCGAGATCCGGATGCAAGAAGGTGAAGGCCAGCCAGAACTCCCCGATCGTCTGCGGATGGTTGTGCGCGGGATCGCCGGACGCCGGATCGAAGTTGACGATGGCGTCCCAGATCGTCTCGAACCCGACGCTCAGGTTGTCCTTCGAGTTGTTCGCATCGTGGTTGTCGCCGTCCGTGTCCATCCCCACCGTCTCGCCGAGCGCCGTGGCCCAGCCCAGGGTGTTCCAGAGAATCGTGGCCGTCACCTCCGGCACCAGCTGGAAGTTCGTGTCGGGATGGGGATGCGGGCCGGGACCGATATAGAAGCTCCCAAAGCCCTCGTAGCCCCAGAACCGTGTGAGGACCTCGGACAGGAAGATCGGGAACCCTTCCGTCCAGTGGATGGCGCCCTTCTCCGCCTGCCAGCGGCAGCGACCCGTCTCGACGCCGAACGGATCGACGTGGGCGTCGCAGAGGCCGTTGTTGAAGTCCGGGACGGGATAGTCGGCGAAGTGCTGCAGCACATGGTGCCCGTACTGCTTCATGAAGAAGCGTTCGCGTGGAGTGATCAGGCCGATGTTGATCGTGCCGTTCGGCGAGAACCAATCGGGTCGATCGTACGCCGTGCGATCCGCGGGCCACCGCACCTTGACCGAGGGCACGTCTCGACCCGGAGTGACCAGCGTGAACGTCCGCATGAAGTCGCGGGCTTCGACGGCGCAGGTTGTGGAGATCCCAGGCACCGTTCTGGTCGTCGACGTCGCCCCCGACGGTGCAGCCGAGGCCCGTCGTGGTGGAGATGGTGCCGAAGTCGACCGTCGATCCGTTGGGCCGGTCGGAAGCGGGGATCCGACCGGAAGCAGTAAATCCCACCGAGCACGGCGGTGTCCTCGACCGTCGCCGCGTCGGACTGGGCGATGACCTTGACAAGGGGATCGGGCAGGTCGCCGAAGAAGTCTCCGGCGGTGCCCGTCACCGAGAAGTGGCCGTCGTCATCGGTTTCCCCGACGCCCATGAGCTGGCAGCCGAAGACTCCGTCGTCGTCGCACATCTCGACCCGGGCCCGCTTGATCCCGACCTCGACCGCTTGCGTGCCGACGAATTTCCGGAAGACGAAGCGACCCGTGGCGGTCACCGTCGCATCTGCCGCCTCGCCGAAGCGCGGCGCCCACGTGAGCACGCTCAGCGCCACCCACAACCCCAACACGACCCGTCCTGCCCATCGCATGGCTGTCCTCCTCGTGGATGCTGTTGTCGATTGCATGGCTGTTCTCCTCCTGACTCTCCGCCCCTTTGAGATCGGCTCCGGCTCGAGCCGTCGACTCCGAGCCTGGCAGGGGCAGCCCACGGAAGTCTGGGGAGAACTCAGGGATTACTCGGGGAATCCCGAGGGATCTTCGAGCTTCCCTTGCTCGTCCGCCCGCCTTCGCACAGCGGAGTGGGAGGCAGGAGATTTGGCCGATGGTGGCTCAGCTACAGGTGTAGGCTTCCAGTGCAAGAGGCATTGGAGGAGGCGGCCATGACGAGACCACACCGGATCATCCTGGGGGCGGTACTGCTTGTCCTGGCCGGCACGCACGGCGCGCTGGCTACAATCAGTCCCTCTGGCATCGACTCGCGGTTGCGGTTGGATTGGGAGGTCGGCCAGACGCGCGGTGGACGCCCCGAGATCCAGGGCTACGTCATCAACGACTACATGCAGCCGGCGATGAATGTGCAACTGCTCGTTGAGACGCTCGACAGCAATGGCCAAGCCATTGATCGCACCTACGGCTTCGTGGTCAGTCCCGTCCCAGCACTGAGTCGCGCTCCCTTCGTTGTTCCACTAAAGGCAGCCGGCGCGAGCTACCGAATCAGCATCACCGCTTTCACTTGGAAGGACGGCGGCTCGGCTGCCGAGCCGCGACTCAAGCCGCGTCAGGCCGGCGGCACCGGGTAGACAAAGTGTCCACATGAGGAAACGCCATGCTGATGACCAAGGGGGACGGCGCGCTCCACGAGGCTCCGTGACCCTCCGGTGGCCAACTCTCCCTACCTGGTCTATGGCGCCAACGGTTACACCGGCCGCCTGATCGCGCGTTACGCGGTCGAGCGCGGGCATCAGCCGATCCTGGCGGGGCGCAACGCCCGCCCCGTGGAAGCGGTCGCCTCAGAGCTTGGTCTGCAGGCCCGGCTGTTTGACCTCGGCGATCCTGTCGCGCTCGATCGCGGCCTCGCGGATGTGCGGGCGGTGCTCCACTGTGCGGGGCCGTTCGCCCACACGTCACGTCCGATGGTCGACGCGTGCTTGCGCAACCGCGTGACGTACCTCGACATTACGGGTGAGGTGTCGGTGTTCGAGACCTGCGCGGCGCGTGACGCGGAAGCGCGTGCTGCGGGAGTCATGCTGATGCCGGGGGCGGGCTTCGACGTGGTGCCCTCGGATTGTCTGGCGGCGCATCTGAAGCAGCGGCTGCCCACGGCAACCGGAGCTGTCGCTCGCGATCTCGGGTCTCACCCGAGCGTCGCACGGCACCACCGCCACCATGATCGAGAGCGTGCACCGCGGCGGCCTCGTCCGCCGAGGAGGCATCCTGACCCCCGTGGCACTCGGGCATCGGAGCCGCGTCATCGATTTTGGGCGCGGCCCCGAGACCGCCGTCGCCATGCCATGGGGCGATGTGTCGACGGCCTACCGCTCGACCGGGATCCCCGACATCACGGTATACATGGCGATGCCCGCGGCGGTACGCGCAGGGCGTCGCGTTTGCCGGGATGATGGCGCCGCTGCTCGCAAGCCCCATCGTCCAACGCGCGTGTTGAAGGCGGGCGTGCGAGCGGGACCCGCCGGGCCGACCGACGATGAGCGCTCGCGTGGCGCAAGCTATCTCTGGGGTGAGGTTACCGACCCGGCCGGGCGGCGTGCTGTCAGCCGGCTCCGCACACCGGAGGGCTACACGCTCACCGCGCTCGCGGCACTCGAGATCACCGCTCGTGTGCTCGGCGGCGTCGCGCCCATCGGCTACCATACACCGGCGTCCGCCTATGGGCCGGACCTGATTCTGGCCATTCCTGGCTGCGAGCGCCAGGACGATCCGATCGCGACATGAGAGAGCTCATCATCAACCTGAAGACCGCCAAGGCCCTCGGGCTCACAATCCCGCAGTCGCTGCTGCTGCGAGCGGATCACGCGATCGAGTAGCCACGCGCCACTCATCCGCAGTTCCTTCAACCCCGCCTCCGCCGGCGCCAGCCAGAACTGCATGCCCATCTCGCGGTACATCGTCGTAGCAGTGGTGAGGTGCGCTTGCGCCTCCTGCCGCCTGCCTGTGCGCCGGTAGAGCTTGCCGAGCCCGAAGTGGCAGTGAGCGACGAGGGGACGCATGCCACGCGGCTCGGCAAGGGCCAGGGCCTCGTGATAGTGGGCCTCGCCCCTCTCGGCGTCGAAGCTGGTTGGGGTGGGTCGCGATGTCGCCGAGCAAATGCCGGGCATGGCCTTCGAACCCTGGGTGACACGGAGAGCATTCGATCGCACGGCTGCTTAGGCGCCGCGCCTCGTCGAGCCGGCCGAGCAGCAGACAGGCGCGACCTAGAGCGTGGTAGGCCCAGCCGCTCTGACCAACGAGCCCCCGCGCGGCCTGGTGCTCGAAGAGCTGTTCGGCCTCCTGGAGTCGCCTCATCGCCTCGCTCGCCTCGCCGAGCTGCGCAAGCGTCCAGGCCGACGCGGCGACTACGATGGGAAGCGGGAGGGGACGTTCCCCGACCGGAGTGCCGCGATCCCGTGCTCGAGCCGTGCGAGCGCCGTGGTCCAGTCGCCCCTGAGGAGATGCGGCATGGCCACGGTGCGGTAGGCGAAACCGACGGTGTACGCATGTTGCGTCAGCTCGGCGAGCTGGATCACCTCGGTCTCGTACTGACCGCCTCCGCAAACCTGCCGAAGCTTCGGCGAGGGCGACAATCATGTTGCCGCGATCGTAGACCGATGGTGGCGCAGGCATTCCGAGATACTCGTTGAGCCAGTCGGCGGGCAGCACGGCGAGGTTGTCGGTGGCAAGCTCGACGACTCGCTCGTACTCACCACGGTAGTAAAGCGTCACCTCGGAGATAGGTTGTGGCGAGAATGCGGAGCTTCAAATCCTGGAGGCGCCCCGCAAGCGCCAGAGCACGCGTGCCGGTGACAAGCGCCTCGTCCAACTCGCCGAGCATCGCGCGGATGTTCGTGAGGAGGCCCACACCCGGCCTCGCCGGGGTCGTCGTCCAACCGCCCGGCAAGGGTCTCGGCCTCGCGTAGGCGCTCCAGCGTCCGCCGGACCTCCCCAAGCTGGGTCAGCACCGGTCGCAGTTCGAGGCGGATCTCGAAGGCGTGTTCCAGCATGGACTGACTCTCGGGCAGGTTCCCGAGCGCGTCGAGCGCCTGGTCGAACCACGCCCGCGCGTCGGCGAGCTGCCGACCGCGCCGCCGCTTTGGTGCCCGCGTGCCGGAGATAGCGCGCGGCCTTTTCCCACAATTCGCCGCGGAGCGCGTGATGGGCAAGCTGCTCGACGTGCTCATCGAGGCGATGTCGCGCGCGAGGCTCCGTTACCTCGGCGGTCTCGGTGCCCACTGCCTCCAGTGCGTCGACCACGGCGCGGTGGAGGAGCCGCCGGCGCGGCGGGAGAAGCCGGCCATACGCAACCTCGCGCACCCGATCGTGGGTGAAGTCCAGCTGGTCCCCGACCGCCTGGAGCACGCGGTGCCGGACCATCTCCTCGACCGCCTCCGCCGCGTGGCGCTCTTCCACACCGCTGGAGGCGCGGAGGAGGGTGAAGTCGAACCGGCGGCCGATGACTGCGGCCACGGCGGCTACCTGCTGAGTCGACGCACCGAGCCGGTCCAGCCGGCGGGCGACGAGACCACGCACGCTGGCCGGCAAGGCTATCGCGCCGGGCTCCCTGCGAACGCCCGGCCCCAGGCTGTCCTGATCGAGGGCGCGCATGCCTTCCACGGCAACGAACGGATTGCCCTCGCTCATGGCCCAGATCCGCTCTTCCACCTGCGCCATCGTCGCGGCGTCGCTCCCGGCACGAGTAAGGGCACGCACGAGCAGCGTCGTGTCGGAGCGTGACAGTGGTGAGAGGACCATCGGCATGGTCCGCGGCGCGCGGGTTAGCTCCGCCACGGTCCGCCGGGCGATGGAGGCCTCGGTGAGTTCTTCCTCGCGCGCAGTGGCGACCAGGAGCACCGGCCACGCCGGGATGCGGCGACTCACGAACGCCAGGAGCCTGAGACTCATCTCGTCGGCCCAGTGCAGGTCCTCCAGCACGAGGACCAAGGGCTGCCGGGCGCCGACTCGCTCGATGAGCTCGGCCACGCTCTCGAATAGCGGCAGAGCACTGTCGCTCGTGGGTGGCAGTCCAGCCATGCTCGCTTCCGGGAGCAGGCGGGCCAACTCGGCCCGCCGCCTGGGGTGCAGGGCGCCCAGGATCTCCTCGTCGGCGCCGACCGCGCCACTGCGGCAGGCATCCACCCAAGGCCCGAAGGGGAGGATCGAGTCACTTTCGTGGCAGTGGCCGATCAGCACCCGACACCCACGGGACAGCGCATCGGCCGCCACGGTTCTGGCCAGCCGCGTCTTGCCGATGCCCGCGTCCCCCACCAGGGTGGCGATGTGTCCGTGCCCCTGGATGGCCTCCTCGAGCAGCTGTCGGAATCGTCCAAGCTCTGCCTGCCGCCCGAATAGCGGTGTCTCCGCCGCGGGGAGCTCGGGTTGAGTCGGCCCGACCGCGCGCGCGGAGGGAGAGCGATGCTCTCCTCGCTGCACCGGACGCCTTCACCGCCTCGGCCGGGCGCCGAAGCAGTTCCTGGTAGAGCTTCCTCGTCTCCGCCTCGGGCTCCGTCCCTAGCTCTCGCCGCAGCACGCCCACGCACACCTGGTATTGCTTGAGCGCGGCCCCCGGCGCCCCTGGCGGCCGTAGAGCCGCATGAGCGTGCGGTGCACGGCCTCCTGCAAGGGATCGAGCGCGAGCAGCCGCACCGCCAGTCTGGATGGCGTGCTCATCGCTCCCGGCCTTGCTCTGATGGGCCAGTAACCGCGCCAAGCGCCCCCACCACCATCTCTCGCAGACGCTCGCGCTCGGCGATCAGCCACTCCTCGAAGAGCGGCTCGTTCATCGTGAAGCCCAGGAGCAGGTCACCGCGGTAGAGTTCAGCGGCCAGCTTCAGCGCCTGGGGTGTCCCCTCGGCAACCCCCGCTCGAAGGTCATCACGTCGATCTCCATCCCGACGGGGTCCAGCGCGACGGTCTGCCTGTCGATCCGCAGGAACGGGGATCCGTGGCGGCGCAGCACCGGGCGGAGGGCCGCCAAGACGTGGCGGAGGCCATCGCGTGCCTGGTCGTCGCTCTTCTCTCCCCACAGCAGGGCCGCGAGCTTGTCGCGGGGTGGCTCTGGCCGGGTCGCATGACGAGATAGGCCAGCAACGCCTGCGCCTTCTTCGCCGGCAGACGCGCGGTGGCGCCCGAGGCAAGCCGCGCCTCGAAACCACCGAGCAGGGTCACCCTCAGGCCGCCGACCATCGCCGTCTCCTCGTGTCTGGGAGGACCACTATAGCCTGGTTCCCAGCCGTTCAAGAGCCTGCCGCGCGTCGCCCCCAAGAAGCGCGCGTCGGTGAGGAGCGCGACCTTCTCACCCATGCCGTGGCCATAGATCAGCGCGGTCACGCCGAGCATCTCGCGCATGCCGCCGCCCCTCGTTGCGGATCACGAGCACGTCGCCTCGCGGTAGGAGCGGTCCCACACTGCGACCGCGCATTCCTCCGGCTGCCCGTTGCTCCAGCGCCTGCTTGATACAACTCGGTCAAATGTGCCGTCAAGCAGGCCGTCCAGGGCGTCCGGGCCGGCGCCGGCCGCAGATCGAGATCGGCGGGCCGGCACGAAGGACAGCGGGCCTCCGCACGTTTGCGCCCGTGTTACAAGGAAGGTATGCGGGAGATCTTGTTCGTCGGCGACGTGCAGGGCTGTGCCGCGGAGCTGCATGATCTGCTTCGCGCCGCCGGCTTCGACCGCGTCCGCCACCAGCTCGCCCTCTGCGGTGACCTCATCAATCGCGGCCCCGACAGTGCCGGTGTCCTCGAGCTCGCGCGGCGGCTGGACGCCCTCGCCGTCCTCGGTAATCACGAGGTCTCGTTGCTCGAGGACCGGCCTTCCGCCACCCTGGACCAGGTCCGGGCCCAGCTGGGCGCCGCGCTCGACGAGTGGCTCAGGTGGCTGAGCGCCCTCCCCACCTTCGTCGCCGGCGATGGCTACATCCTGGTGCACGCGGGGATCGCCCCGGGCAAGCGCCCGGAGCAGTGCACGCGCGCAGAGCTCACCGAGCTCCGCATGGTCGAGGGCAAGCCCTGGTTCGATTTCTGGCGCGGGCCGGAAACCGTCATCTTCGGACACTGGGCCTCGCGCGGCAAGGTGGACCTGCCGCTCTGCAAGGGACTGGATACGGGCTGCGTGTACGGTGGGCAGCTCACAGGGCTGTGGTGGCCACGTCTCGAGTGGGTCTCCGTCCCGGCCCATCGCCGCTGGTTCGCGCGCAACGGCGAGGGAAGCTCCGCGTAGTCCCGGCGTGGTCAGAAGGGGAATGCATGACTCCCACCGAGCTGGGTGCACGAATCGCCATTCCCTTGCTGCTGGGCGCCCTGATTGGCTTCGAGCGGCAATGGCATCGTCGGCTCGCGGGACTTCGCACGAATGCGCTCGTGGCCATCGGGTCAGCGGGATTCGTCATCATCGGGGCCTTGATGACAGGAGAAGGCAGTCCCACGCGGATTGCCGCGCAGGGTCGCCTCCGGCATCGGCTCTCGGGGCCGGGGTGATTCTCCGTGAGGGCTTGTCGGTGCGCGGCCTGAACACCGCAGCCACCCTGTGGTGTTCCGCCGCAGTGGGGAGCCTGGCCGGCCTCGGCTTCACCGTGGCCGCAGTCTTGACGACGGCCGCGGTCATCATCACCAATGTCGGGCTGCGACCGCTTGGTCGCTACCTCGATCGCAAGCAAGCCACGAGCTCGGGCTGGAGGTGCAGTACCACATCGAGGTGATATGTCGCGATCGCGACGAGGCGAATCTCCGGACTCTCCTCCTGGAAACGGTCGCTCGCGGACCGCTGATCTTGCGACGCGTGCGCCGCAAAGAGGTGGCGAATAGCGACAATGTTCTCCTCGAGTTCACGTTCATCAGCGAAGGGCGGCATCACGAGGCGATCGAGCAGATCGCCCGCCGCCTGGGCGGGACGCCCGGCGTGACATCGGTGACGTGGGAGGCCGCCGAAGAGCGGACGGACTACTGAAGTGCTGGCCGGCCCACCTGAAAGAGTCATACGGCGAAGGCGTAGCGAGCCACGCCGGCCCCGAGTCATGCGTGAGCGTCCGTAAGGGCGACCGCGAAGCGCGTCATTTCTTGAGGCGTCGGCCCCCACTCTACACCAGGGCCGTGAAGCCTCGCGCGGCGCAGGCAGCCGCGTTCTGCCCTATCATCGGGTCCAGGAAGACGACCCCATCGACGACCCGCCGTCACGCTCGGCGGCGAAGCGGCCGGTCACCGGCTCCGGCCGACGATGCCCGCGGGGGCGCACACTATACGTATAGTACGGCTAGATGTAAAGTGTGCCTTCTTTGAGATGGGCCCGCTCGAAGACGAGGTCGCTCCGTGCCGTCCTGCCACCGTTCCGATGCCGCTGGTCGTCGGCTGCCAGCCGAGGCCCCCGCTGACGGTTTGAATATGCCGACCAACGGGCCGGCAAACATGAATCACTATCCGCTGCTCATCGAGTTCGTCCGCAGAGCCGAATCATCGATTCGGCGAGGGCGTTGTTGTAGGAGTCGCCGCGCGCGCTTGACGCACGGAGCAGCGGCAACGCCTGGCGCGCACGTACTTGCGCTAGAGCTGATCGCCAGAAATGGGCTGAGCCACCTTGGCGGTTTCGGTCACTTGCTGGCCCTGACCTCTCGACCGTTAAGCGGTTGTACGGGACGCGCGTTCATCGGGTAAGACTCTGGCAAAGCGGGCAATTTCGTCGGCCGAAATCGATGTCGGGCTCTTTAGAAGGAACCATGTGACGCCTTCACTGCACGGGGCGTGGTGAGCGATCCAGTGAACGTGTAGTAGGCCTTGTTCTTGGGAAGCAGATCGGCGACGTTGATCCTGACTGTGTCAACCACAGTCTCGGTTTCTTTCTCTTTCGGAAGGTTGTCCCACAGCGTTTTGATGAACGGATTGGCGCCGCTCGTCGCGAGCAGCACGGCAACCACCGCGAGCTTGCCCTCTTGATCCTTGTGTACGAGGTGCGCCACCATATCGTAGCTCTTGCCGTTGAGCTTTTCCTCGCTGGGTTTGTGAAAGTGGAACTGCACGAGCTCATATTGCTTGCCGCCGACGGTGATAAAGCTGCCGGGCTCGTAGTTGACCTGGATGGTGTGGCCGTTGTCGATGATCTTGAGTATCGAGGCCTTGTAGTCGAAGTGAATGGCCGGGAGGTCCGTCTTCTTCGCAACATCGTCACGGATATCGATCGGCGACTGGCTCTTCCCCAGCGCGCAGGTGCTGTACTCCTTCTCGAGGGTTCCCCACTTCGTCGGGCCGGTCGAACCCTGTAGCTCCAGTGTGGGCTGCCTTCACCGGCGAACGACGCAGAGCCAAGCATCAATAGAGGGGGCAATGAAGGCAGCCGCTCCGACGTTTCGGGCTGTGCGAACCATGTCATTCTCCTTTTCGTCTGGCCAACCTGGTCAACGAGGCGAGACGGTGACGCGGCGTCTGCTCGACATCGAAGTCACGGAAGGGAGCGTAGCCAGCACTAGCATCCTCCAACGGCGCGGGCGCCCCGTCCGTGGGCCCCGTCAGCGTGACGATAAGCGGCCACACTCGGACGCGGGACGCCCCAGGCACCCCAGGAGCCCCCGCCACAGAGTAGGGCGGGTGGGCGGAGGTCTGGAGGCGGCGCGGCGCTTGCGGCAGCCAGTCGCAGGTGCGTGCCTCGCGGGTGCTTGCCATGCTGCGCCGCGGGGCGCCCCGTCAACGATGGGCCCGGTCGATACCGGCCCGCAAAGTGTCGAGGCCACCCGACGCCAGCTCGAAGGCGCCCGGGAGCTGGTCAAGCTCGAAACGTATCCCGCGCCTGGCAAGGTCGTGCCCATCGAAGCCACCGGACGGATGACGTTCGATGCGTACGGAAACGTGCGGACCCAGGGAGTTGTGCAGGGAGGCGGTGCCGATGCCCAGCGGTTCCTCGCCTATGAGGAGCAGGTGGTCATCGACCCCCAGAAGAAGGAGTGGCGACCTGGTCGAGGTCACGCCCGAAGGGAAACGCGACCCTGGCAAGACTGCTCACCGAGGTCGGGATCGACAAGATCCGCATGTACGAGCTCGTCAACGACCAGCTCAAACTGTCGCTCCGGGATGCCGCGGGCAAAGTGACCGCCACCGCGACGTGGCGCCGCACCTCATGATCGCCCCGGACTCCGCAGGCCGCCTCAGCGCCAGAGGGATCCATCGGGGCGTTTCGGTGCGCCTCGTCGGAGCAATGCTGCCCCCGGGACTTGCCGGGCTGCTGCCCGGTACTATGCGGTCCCGGGCCGGCTGGTTGGGTTGAGCGCTTTGAAGACGAACGCCGCCGCGGCCCCTCCCAGCAGTTCCGCAACGATGTAGAGCCACAAGTTGGACCACGGGAGCAGGCCCCGGATCGAGGCGCCGATGGCGACGGCCGGGTTGAAGGCCGCTCCCGACACCTGGCCGACGGCGAATGCGCCAGCCAGGACCGTGAAGCCGATAGCGAGACCGAAGTAGGAATTCCCGTCTGTTGCGTCGGCCGTGGCCACGTTCAACACGACGTACACCAGCGCAAACGTGAAAAGGAACTCGGCCAGAAACGCCCCAAATACGGGGGCAACGGAATGGACTCACCGTCGCGCCCCGAAGGGCGAAGCCGACGATCCAGGCCGCACCGGCGGCACCGAGCAGTTGCGCCGCCCAGTATGGCAGCACGTCCGAGGCAGGACACCGCCCCCGCAGGAACACCCCGAGCGTGACTGCCGGGTTGTAATGGGCGCCCGAGATGTGGCCGCCCGCGTAGATCATCGCCATCAGCACGGCCCCTATGGCCAGCGGAGCAATCACGCCCGGAGCCGCTGCGAGCCCCGTGCAGCCGATTGTCAACACGAGAAAGAACGTCCCGATGAATTCCGCGGCGTACCGGCGCATGGCGCGTCCTTTCGTCCTGATTGTCGAACCTCTTCCGAGGCTGTGGCATCGGCTCTTCCGGGCCCTCGGGCGGCGAGCGTCCGAGTCCGGGCGATTATGCCGCGGTCACGGGAACCCGGGGCCGGGCAATCGCGGCTGCCGGGCTGTTCATGTCTCTCGCCAGTGCGGGAAGCGCCCCAAGCCCGAGAGTGGTTGTACCTCATCAGCATGTGCGCCCGCAAAGGGTTCCGAAACGCCGGTCAGAGGCCGACAGGCCCGTTTGGTGTGTGATGACCAGTCGCGCTCGGGGCTAGAGTCAGCTTCGTGTCCGGTCGATCGCGTCTGTGGAAGAACGTGACTCAAGCCTCCGCACGCACGTCAGGGTGGCGAGGCAGCGCGGACATCCGCCGCTCGCCATCCTGCGGCGCAGTGACTGGGTCCGGGCCTAGTTCACCGAGACCGTGAGGTCGGTGTTCCAGGTGATGTCAACCTTGTCGCCCACCTTGACCTGATCGAACACGGTCGGATCGACGACCCGACGGCTGTACTTCCATTCGTTCGGCCCGACGAACGTGATCGACGATGCGCTCTTGTCGATGGACGTCGATGGTCGCCGTCATCGTCCGCACCATCGCCTTGGAGCCGCTGCTCTTCCCATGGTGGTGGTCGTGTCAGCGGTATCGACCGCGGCCTCGCCCGCCGGCTTCAGGCGCACGATGACGTAGTTGTTGTACGTCGCCTTGACCTTGTCCCCCACCTTGAGCTCGGAGAAGCGCTTGACGCTCTCGGGCACGTTGACAGCGACGAACTTGCCGTCGGCCGTCTTGATGTTCATGGCGCGCTTGCTCTGATCGATCGTCTCTATGGTGCCCGCAACGGTGATGGTCTGTTTCGGAAGCTCCTTGACCTGCGCCCAACTGGGCAGGACAAGGACCCCGAGCACTGCGAACGCACTCGAGCATCGTGGTTACTGGCTTCATGTTCTTGCTCCTTTCGGGTTGCCTAATCTGTTGGTTCACCTGCCCCGTGGGCCACCGGGAGGGGGACGGCCGCAGCCGCCCCGCCGCAGCAGCGGCGATGGAAAATTACCCTAAGCATGTGCATGCCCTCCTTCCGGCTGGTGACGAGTCTAGTCACCCGGGCTCGCACGCGCATAGTGGACGAAGGTCCACTACCCGGGCGGCGGCAAGAAGAGGCTTGGGAATCGGCCGGAGGAGGCGCTCGATCCCGACGTGCCGGTGTTTCCGCTCGACGCCGACCAGATCACCCAGGTGGTGCGGAACATCGCGCTCAGCGGGGTCGAGGCGATGGATCGGACGCAGGCGGCTCGAGATCGCCGTCAGCCTCCGGGACTCCCAGGTCGCCGTCGCCATCCGCGATACCGGCCGCGGGATGCCGGCGGAGGAGCGGCGGCGGGTCTTCGAGCCGTTCTATTCTCGGAAGCCCGCCGGTACCGGCCTCGGCCTCACCATCGCCCGGCGCATCGTGGCGTCCCACGGCGGGCGCATCCAGATGGAGTCGACCCCGGGGTGCGGCGCGTGCTTCACCATTCTCCTCGCCTCGGCGGACAGGACGACGATGGCGACCATTCTCATCGTCGATGACGAGCCGTCCGCCCGGAGCACGCTCGGGCTGCTCCTCCGGAAGCGGAGTCACCGCGTCACGGAGGCGGAGGGATCGTCCGGCGCGTGGCGCCGACGGACGACCGTTCTCATCCACGGCGAGGTCGGGAGTGGGCAGGAGGTGATCGCCAAGAGCGATCACGACCACGCCAGCGCGCGCGCACGCGCCTCGTCGCCATCAACAGCGCGGCGCTCCCCGAGACGCGAACGGCCCCTTCTTGTTCGGAGCGGCCGCGCCCGTGAATGCCCCCTTGACGTGGCCGAGGAGCTCGAGGAAGCCACGCGGGGAACGCTCCTGCTCGACGAGATCGGCGAGGGGCCCCAGGCCCCGGTCATTTTTATGGTTGTGGCTTGCGGTGCGCGACGCTAGAGTAGTGCGCGTCGTTCGCGTGGCCGCCCGTCGGCGGCCACCTTCCGGAGGCTACCCGAGGCAGCGATAGGGGGCGACGATGAGGGTGATTGCCGACGATCGTAGTCGGAATCATGCTGACGGCGAGTCCCGCACTGTCCCAGACGCCGACGCCGACGCCGAAGTCCTACAGCTTGCTGGACACCATCGGCGAATCGATGTTCGGCGACGTCTATGCGGAGCCCGTCGAGATGGCAACCGCTCTCGGCGGGCAGCTTCTTCACCGAGGGCTGGAATCGACCCTGGGTGAGTCCGCCCGCCGGAACAGGCGCGGCGCGCCGAGGCAAGGCTGGCTGAATACATTCGACGGTGTCTTCTACCGCCTGGGTGTCGTCACGGGCACTTTCGCCCACGACTTCCACGACAACGGCGATCAATACACGGCCGGCCTCAATCCTCTACACGCCGCTCAGCTCGCGGTTCGAGGTGCGGCTCGACGTTCCCTTCCTCTCCTCGAACCGCGCCGGGTCGGACAATGACTACGAGACGCACTTCGGGGACATTCAGATCACGCCGCGCATCCTCATCTCGGAGAGCCGCGACTTCACGCAGACCCTCGACGTGGCGTTTCGAATCCCGAGCGGGTCAGCCGACAACGGCAACGGGTTCGGCGTCCGTGACGCCAAGGTGGGAGTTCTGGTGGAACGCGTGGTCGATGCTCGTCCTGCGCGGGGGCGCTCGGCTTCTCGCTTGCCCTACACCGACAGCGACCGGACGCGCAACTTGTTCATCACGAACTTTGCCGCGGGCTACTACTTCACGCCGCACGACTACACGCCCTTCGGCGATCTCGTCTTCTACCTGTCCATGAACTTGAATCGACCCATCGATGACCGTGGGCCCAAGGACACCTTCGTGTCATTAACCCCTGGCTTCCGTACCCACCTCGGTGCGAATTGGTACCTGCTGGGCGGCATCGAGGTGCCCGTCACCAACCTGAAGCCGTTCGACTTTCAGATCCTCGGGGAGTGATGAAGGTGTTCTGAGGAGGCGAGGGGATTCCAGAACGGAACCCCGGTGTCCCATCATGGAACACCCCTCCTGTGCCGACGCCTTCCCAAGCGGCTGGTCTGTTGGACTTCAGGGCGCTGGCGCCGAATGCTGAACCCTCCGAGCGTGTGGCTTCCCACGACCAGGATGGCGATCACGGGATACGCGCTCGTGATTCGGCCGGGTCGCCGCCGGCGCCCTACTCGAGCGGCCACTCCACCGCGCCCGCGTGGGTGACGGCGCCGAGGTTGGCGGGGCCGACGAGGCGGGCGTATTTCTCCAGGGCGCCGGCGAGGCGCTCGGTCCGGCGCGGCTGCCAGGCGGCGCGGCGGCGGGCCAGCTCGGCGTCGTCGAGCTCCACGTGCACGGTGCGGGCCTGGGCGTCGATGGCGATGCGGTCGCCATCTTGGAGCAGCGCGATGGGGCCGCCGTCGGCGGCTTCCGGGCACGCATAGCCGATGCACATGCCGCGGGTCGCCCCCGAGAAGCGCCCGTCGGTGAGGAGGGCGACCTTCTCGCCCATGCCCTGGCCATAGATCAGCGCGGTCACGCCGAGCATCTCGCGCATGCCGGGGCCGCCGCGCGGCCCTTCGTTGCGGATCACGAGCACGTCGCCCTCGCGGTAGGAGCGGTCCCGCACCGCGACCGCGCACGCCTCCTCGGACTCGAAGACGCGGGCGGGGCCGGCGAAGGCGAGCGACTTTGAGCCCGGCGATCTTGATGAGGGCGCCGCCCGGGCAGAGATTGCCCTTCAGCACCACGACGCCGCCGGTCGGATGGATGGGCGACGACGCCGGGCGCACCACGCTGCCGTCGGGCGCGGGCGCCGTCGCGAGCTCGGCGGCGAGCGTGCGGCCGCTCAGCGCGAGCGCCTCGCCGTGGAGGTAGCCGCCGTCGAGCAAGGCCTTGAGGACGGCGGCCACACCGCCCGCGTAGTGCAGGTCGCGCGCCAGGTACTCGCCGCCGGGCTGCAGGTTGGCGATGAGCGGGGTCCGCTGGAAGACCTCGGCGACGTCGTCGAGCGTGAAGCGGATGCCCGCCTCGTGGGCGATCGCGGGCAGGTGCAGCCCGGCATTGGTCGATCCGCCGGTGGCGGCCACGGCGGCGCAGGCGTTCTCGAGGCTCTTCCGCGTGACGAGGTCGCGGGGCAGGGGCCCGCCGTCGGCGAGGATGCGCAGCACGATCTCCCCGGCCCGGCGCGCGAGGGCGAGGCGCTGGGAGTACACCGCGGGGAGCATGGCCGAGCCGGGCACGGCGAGGCCGAGCGTCTCCGACACCATCGCCATGGTATTGGCGGTGAACTGGCCGGGACAGGAGCCCACCGTCGGCGCGCACTCGAGCTCCATCGACGCCAGATCGGCCTCGGTCATCGCCCCCGCCATCACCGCGCCCACGCCCTCGTAGACGGTGACCGCGCTCACCGGGCGCCCGTGCCACTGGCCGGGCAGCATCGCGCCGCCGTACACGAAGACGCTCGGGCAGTCGAGGCGCACCATGCCCATCATGATGCCGGGCAGCGTCTTGTCGCAGCCCGCGAAGCCCACCAGCGCGTCATAGGCGTGCCCGCGCATCACCAGCTCGATGCTGTCGGCGATGAGCTCGCGCGAGAGCAGGCTCATCCGCATCCCGCGGTGGCCCATCGAGACGCCGTCCGAGACCGAGATGGTCGTGAACTCGAATGGCGTGCCGCCCGCCGCGGCGACCCCGAGCTTCGCCGCCTCGGCCTGGGGACGGAGCGACAGCGAGCAGGGGGTGTTCTCGCCGTGCGTGCTCATGACGCCGACGAAGGGCTTGGCCATCGCCGCCTCGTCGAGGCCCAGGGCGCGCATGAACGTCCGGTGTGACGTGCGCTCCAGGCCTTCCAGCGTGAGGCGCGAGCGTCTCGGCGCGGGCGAACGGTCGCTCATGGTATCCTCCTGCGCGCCACTCTACCAGGAGCCGTGAAGCCTCGCGCGGTTTCGCAGCCGCGTTCTGCCGTATCATCTGGCCCAGGAGGACGAACCCACCATGGCAGCCAAGCTTCTGGGAGCTCAGGTCAAGCGCAAGGAAGACCCTCGCCTGATCACGGGCACATCGCAGTACGTCGCCGACATCGCGCTGCCCGGCCTCTTGCACGTCGCCTTCGTGCGGAGTCCCCACGCCCACGCGAACATTCGCGGCATCGACGCCGCCGCGGCGCGCGCGCTGCCCGGCGTGGTCGCCGTCGTGACCGGGCGCGACCTCATGCCCCACGTGGCGCCGCTGCCCATCGCGGGCGTCTCCGCCGAGGGCGGCGGCGAGGCGAAGAGCGAGGTCGGGCGGCAGCACTATCCGCTGTCGGTAGACCGCGTGCGCCATACCGGCGAGGCGGTCGCCGCCGTGATCGGTGCCTCCGCCCGAGGCCGCGGCCGACGGCGCCGCCGCGGTGGCCGTCGACTGGGAGCCGCTGCCCGCGGTGGTGGACGCGGCCTCCGCCATGGCCGACGGCGCGCCCCAGCTCTTCGAGGACGCCCCGAAGAACGTCGAGCATACGCAGGCCGTCAAGGCGGGCGACCCCGACGCCGCCTTCGCCAAGGCGCATCGCGTGGTGAAGCAGCGGATGGTGAGCCAGCGCCTCTCGGGTGTGCCGATCGAGGGACGGGCCGTCCTCGCCTCACCCGACTTCGCCAGCGGCGGCATCACCGTGTGGTCGACGCACCAGGCGCCGCACGCGCTCCGCACGGGGCTCGCCGCGGCCCTGCGCCTTCCCGAGAATCAGATCCGCGTCATCGCGCCCGAGGTGGGCGGCGGCTTCGGCGTGAAGTTCGGCACCTATCCCGAGGACGTGGTGGTGGCTGCGCTGGCGCGCCAGCGGCGCGTGCCGCTCCGGTGGATCGAGACGCGCGTCGAGCACATGATGACGACCACGCACGGGCGCGGCCAGGTCACCGACATGGAGGCGGCGGTGGACGCCGACGGCCGCATCACCGGGCTCCGCATGCACGTCCTCGCCGACATCGGCGCCTATCCGATCTTCACCTTCATCCCGGACCTCACGCTGATGATGGGCGTCGGCGTCTACGGCGTGAAGGACGTGGACCTCAAGAACACCTGCGTCTTCACCAATACGACCTCGATCGCCGCCTACCGCGGCGCCGGCCGGCCGGAGGCCGCCTACTATCTCGAGCGGCTCGTGGACGTGATCGCCGCGGAGCTCGGCCGGCCGCCCGAGGAGATCCGCCGGAAGAACTTCATCCCGCCCGCCGCCTTCCCCTATCAGGCGCCGACGGGACAGCACTACGACAGCGGCGAGTACGACCGGGCGCTGACGCGCGCGCTCGAGGTGTCGCGCTACGCGCAGCTCCGCGCCGAGCAGAAGCGGCGGATCGAGGCCAAGGATCGGCGCCTGCTCGGCATCGGCATGGCCTGCTATGTCGAGATGTGCGGCTTCGGCCCCTACGAGAGCGCCATGGTGCGCGTCGAGCCGAGCGGCACCGTCACCGCGTTCACCGGCACGTCGCCCCACGGCCAGGGCATGAGACCACGTTCGCCCAGATCATCGCCGATCAGCTCGGCGTGGAGTTCGACCAGGTGATCGTGCGCCACGGCGACACGTCGACCACGCCCATGGGGTTCGGCACCGGGGCAGCCGCAGCCTCGCCGTGGGCGGCTCGGCCATGCTGAACGCCTCGGGCAAGGTCCAGGAGAAGGCCCGCCGCATCGCCGCGAGCATGCTCGAGGCGGCCTTCGAGGACGTGGAGCTCTCGGACGGCCGCTATCAGGTGAAGGGTGTCCCGGCGAAGAGCCTGGCCCTGGCCGCGATCGCCGAGCGCGCCTACGGCGAGGCGCTGGCGCCGGGCCTCGAGCCCGGCCTCGAGGCCACGGACTACTTCCGCCCGCCCAACCTCGTCTATCCCTTCGGCGCCCACGTCGCGGTGGTCGAGGTGGATCGGGACACCGGGCGACGTGGAGGTCCGGGAATTCTTCTCGGTGGACGACTGCGGCGTCCGCATCAGCCCCTGCTGGTCGAGGGGCAGGTGCACGGCGGCATCGCCCAGGGCGTGGCGCAGGCGCTCCTCGAGGAGGTGGTCTACGACGCGGACGGCCAGCTCGTGACGGGCTCGCTGATGGACTACGCGCTGCCGCGCGCCGAGGACCTGCCGTCGTTCACGACGGACCAGACGGTGACGGTGACGCCGAGGAATCCCCTCGGCGCCAAGGGCATCGGCGAGGCCGCCACCATCGGCTCGACCCCGCCGTGGTCAATGCCGTGGTGGACGCCCTGCGCCCGTTCGGCGTGCGCCACCTCGACATGCCGCTCCGCGCCGAGCGCGTGTGGCGGGCGATCGGCGAGGAGTGCCGACTCGCTGATGACCTGGGGCGAGGAATCCGAGCTTCGCGGATTCGAGGCCGGCCGATCGTGGGCTCGAACCCCACCGCCACCGTGCAACGCTGCCCGGTGGCGAGTGCAGCAGCCGTCACGGGGGCTGGAGGCGGGGACCACCACGAACTGATCCCGGTTGACGCCGACGAGCGTGACGGTCCCGGAGCACCAACGCGACCGTGCCATCATTCCGCACCGTCACAGGCTTGCCGCTGCTCTGGTCCCTACCGCGTTGCTGCCGTAATCGATGAGCATCGGGGCTCACGGTGACGTCGGGGCGCTGCAGGTGAAGGCTCGCGGAGCGCCTGGCTGGTCGTGGCCGCCGGAGGTCGGAGCCGTGCAGGCTGCCCCGGCGACGGCGCGTGCATATGCTGGTCACTGGCGCGGGAGCGCGTCGCCGACTGGTGTGGAGCTATCCCGTCAGCGTCGTCGGTGCTCCCGGACGGCGATTGCCCGGCGCTTCCAGCTCGGCTGCGGAACAGCACGCCGGCGAGGACGAGGATGAGGACGGCGGTCGTCGAGGCGAGCAGCGCGGCTTTCGATTGTCGTTCGGAGATTCTGATGTGAGTTTCATGGCGAGCATTGGAATAGCAGAGGCCGTGCCACCTCCAAAACTGTCGCTTTTCGTCAGCGTCTGCCGCTGGACGCGGCAGACGCGAGGGCGCGCGTGTTCCGGCAAGCGCACGCGGGAAAGGATTTGGTGACTGTCACAGCCGCAGAGATGGGCATCGGACGCGGGCGGTGCTGGAGAGTCCCGCGCTGACAACGCGCGATAGTCGGGTGACGCCCTGAGGTATCCTGAGCGCGTATCGCCAGCCGGACCGGAGGGACACGAATGGATTTCGGCCTGTTCTTTCTGATGCAGCGTGACGAGGCCTGGACCGAGCAGGCCGTCTACGAGTCCGCCCTCGAGCAGATGCTTGCCGCCGAAGGGCTCGGCTATGGGTCAGTGTGGATCGCCGAGCACCACTTCAACGACTACGGCCTCTGTCCGGCGCCACCGGTCCTCGCCTCCTACCTCGCCGCGCGCACCCGCACGCTGCGGCTCGGCATGGGCGTGAGCCTGCTGCCCCTGCACCATCCGGTGGACCTGGCCGAGCAGCTCGCCGTGCTCGACGTGGTGAGCGGCGGCCGACTCGACGTCGGCATCGGACGCGGCGGGACGCTCCAGGACTATCAGACCTTCCAGTCCGACCGGGGCGACAGCCGCGCGCGCGTCGAGGAAGGCATCGCGCTGATGCGCGAGTGCTGGAGCAGCCGGCCCTTCAGCTTCCAGGGGCGCTTCCACGCAGCCGAGCGGCTACACGTGCGACCGTGCCTCCGCAGCGCCCGCATCCGCCGCTCTTCGTCGCCTCGAACAGCGAGGACAGCGTGCGCTCGGCCGCGCGCCTCGGCCTGCCCACGCTGTCCTCCTACTTCGTGCCGGCGGATGAGCTGGTGCGGCGGCACGCGATGTATCGCGACGAGGCGCGCGCCGCGGGCCGCTCGGAGGCGGAGATCGAGCGGCTCACGCGGCAATCGTGGGCATGCGAGTGGTGCACGTGAGCCCCACCCGCGACGAGGCGCTCCGCGCCACCGAGGCGCCGTTCATGGGCTATCAGCGGCGGATCGCGACGCTGCGCTCCGAGGGCCTGGGCGGCGCGCTCCCGGATTCGTTCGACCGCTCGCTGGTACGGCTGCGCCCCTTCCGCGACTATCCTCGACGACGGCCTGGCGATGATCGGATCGCCCGACGAGGTGCGCGATCGGCTGCAGGAGTACCTCGAGGCCACCGGCTATCACCACGTGCTGCTCCTGATGGCGCTACCCGGACTCGGCACCGCGGAGGCCCCTGCGATCGATGCGCTTGTTCGCGGAGGAGGTACGGCCCGGGATGTGACAGCCGCTCCGGCCTAGCGCATCAGATCGAATGAAACACCGTCGCCAGTCGTTCGAAGATCACCGCATGTTTGTGGCGCGGTCGATGATCAAGCCGAAGAGGCGTGTTCGAGTTTTCACACCGGTATCTTTGGGAATTCAAAGGTCGCACAGGTCCGCCGTCGGAGAAGCGGGCCGTGGATCCAGACTGGCGGGAACGTATGACCGTGGCGTTTGAGCTCGAGGGGCGAGCGTTGTACCGCACTCAATGGCGGCCCGAGCGATCACGTTCAACGAGGCCATCTCGTTCGTCAGCTGCGAGACGCAGGAGGAAGTGGACTGTTGCTGGGAGAAGCTTCCGAGGCGGGGATGTCAGGCACAGCAGTGCGGCTGGCTAACTGACAGTACGGCGCTTCATGGCAAGTCGTTCCCAGGGTATTCGGTCGAGATGATGCACCGACCCCGGTTCTGCGAAATCCGGGAGAGTCACGGACGCAATGCTAGATGAAGAAGATCGACATCGATGAACTGAAGCGGGCGTACGTCGGATAGCGTCTGGCGTCAGAAAGCCGCGCTACGGCCCGGGCCGGAGTGGAGGGCGCGCGGCGGCGCGTGTCACGAAGACGGCGATGATCGCGACGACACCGAGCGCGCCCGCCGCGGCGAGGATCGGGGCGACGGCGGGCGGCATCGGCGCCGCGAGGGCGCTGGCCACGGCCACGAGCAGAGCCTGCCGCCCCGAGCGTCGCCGCGCCGAAGCCGGTCCAGCGGCCGAGATGTGAGCGGATGACCGCGGTGTCGACGGTGGCCCGGTGCACGCGGCCGGCGAGGTCCAGGGACTCGAGCAGGTAGAGGAGCGCCAGGCCGAAGCCCGCGGCGCCGGCGATGCTCACGCGCGCGTCGGCAAGCCAGAGCGCCGCCGTGTAGTCGACCAGGAAGACGGCCGCCGCCGCGGTGGCGGGCCAGCGCCAGCGCGCCGCGATCGCCACCGTCCGCGAAGAGCAGTCCGGCGAGCGCGCGGTCACGGCGACGGGCGGCTCGGGCATGATCACCACCGGCGCCGCCGCCAGCGCCGCGGCGATGGCCCCGGAGAGGAGGCGGATCATCCCGCGGCGACCAGGCGCGGCCGCCGGCGCGCGCGCGGGCCAGCGCCAGCTCGAGGGGCTCCGGAGGCTGCCGCTCGAGGACGGGGATCCCGTGCCGGTGCGAGCTCGGCGAACCGCGCGCGGCGCTCGAGCGTCCAGAGCCGACAGGCGAGGTCGGTGGCCGGCGATGGGAGCAGCGCCGCGCGCGTGACGGCGACGGGCGAGACGTCGAGGACGACCAGGTCGAAGCCACGGGCGGCCAGGTCGAGCGCGGCCCGGGCAGAAGCGCGCGTCGAGCAGCGGCGTGATCCCGATGACGACGGCCCGCGGCGGCAGCACCCGCGGCGGCACCACCGCGAGATCCTTGGCCACGTAGGTGAAGACGACCCCGGCCCGCGCCAGCGCAATCGACGAGCCGCTTCGCACTGCGCGCGGCCGCCGGCCGGCTTCTACCCAGTGGATCAGTCCGCCGTAGTTGATGAGGCCGACGCGATCCTTCCGGGCGAGGTAGGCGGGTCGCAGAGCGACGCCGCGGCCCGCACGCTCCAGTCGAGGGTCGTCTCCGGCGCGCGTCCTGCCTCGGCCAGGGTGTCGAGCATGAGCACGACGTCGGCGTTTCGCTCCCGGTGATGCTGGGTGACGTAGAGCTCGCCCAGCCGCAGCGACCGCGCCAGTTCACTTGCCGGACGCGGTCGCCGGGCGCGAACCGGCGGATGTCGGCAGGCTCGATGCCTTCGCCGAAGGCGGGCGAGACGCAGTCGCCGATCGAGGCTCGCGGATAGGCGGGACGCGGAAGGCTGCGCAGCGGCGCGATGGTCGGGTAGACGCGCAGGGGCTTCGCGTCGACGTGGTGATGCTCCCAGGTGCGCACGCCGGAGCGGTCCCGCCTGCGCACGGCGATGGCGCCGAGGTCGTGCACGCCGCGGCCGGGGAAGGCGATCTCGTAGCTCCACCGCGCGGTCCCCCGCGCCGATGGTCATCACCGCGCGATGGCGCCCGGACACGACGGCGCTGCCGGCGGGAGCGGGCCCAGGGAGCTCGATCAGAGGAATGGGAGCGCGCGCGGCGACGGTGACCGCGATCGTCACGCGCTCGCCCTCGAAGACGCGCTCGCGCGAGACCTCGTGGCTGATCCGATGATCGAGCGCGGGGACCCGGAGCGCGAGCGGCACGAGGGCCAGAAGCAGCGGGAGTGCGGCCACGAAGAGCTTCGGGCGCCCGGACAGGACGGCGAGCGACAGCGCGCAGCCTGCCACCGCCAGCTGATGGACAAGCCGAGCGGCGTCACCCGCGCGGTCACCGGCAAGCGCTCATTCATGAGGCGGGCCTCCTTCGCGCAAGCGCTTCATCAGGTTGCCTGACTGCGAGTGACGTTGGCTGGGCGGCCGGGCCTCTTCGCGCAAGCGCTCATCGGGCGTCGGGGCCGGGCGCGGGCACCTGCGCGAGCAGCCCTTCGACGACCTGCCCGGCCGAGACGCGCGCGGCCCACAGCTCGGGCTTCAGCACCAGCCGGTGCGCGAGCGCGGGGACGGCCATCGCCTTGACGTCGTCGGGCAGGACGAAGTCGCGTCGCCGAAGCGCGGCGAGCGCCCGGGCGAGCTTGAGCAGCGCGAGTGTCCCCGCGGGGAGGCGCCGAGGGCAACGCGGTGATCGGCGCGCGTGGCCTGCACGAGATCGACGATGTAGCGCTCGATCACACCCGCCACGTGGACCGTCCTCGACGCTGTGCCTGCATCGCGGCCAGCTCCGCCCGCGAGATCACGCCCGCGATGCTGACCGTGCGTCCTCGCGCCGGCGGCGCCGGCGGGCGAGGATCTCCACTTCTTCCTCGGGATCCGGATAGCCCACGCCGAGGCGCATCAGGAAGCGGTCGAGCTGCGCCTCGGGCAGCGCGTACGTGCCCTCGAGCTCGATCGGGTTCTGCGTGGCGATCACGAGGAATGGCGGGTCGAGCGGGAAGCGCTCGCCTCTCGATGGTGACCTGCGCCTCCTGCATCGCCTCGAGCAGCGCGCTCTGCGTCTTGGGCGTGGCCCGGTTGATCTCGTCGGCGAGGAGCAGGTTGGTGAAGATGGGGCCGCGGCGGAACTCGAACCGCGCCTCGCGCTGGTTGAAGAGGAAGCTGCCGGTGATGTCGCTGGGCAGGAGATCGGGCGTGAACTGGATGCGTTTGAAGCCGAGATCGAGCGTCTGGCGCGATGAGCCGGGCGATGAGCGTCTTGGCCAGGCCCGGGTAGTCCTCGATGAGGATGTGGCCATTGGCGAGGATGCCCGCGAGGATGTGCTGGAGCACGTCCGCCTTGCCGACGACGACGTGGCCGAGCGCGGCGAGGATGTCCTGGCAGCGGTCGGCGACGGCGTCGAGCTTCACGGGCGCCGCTCGATCTCGGCGACGAGCTCTTCGATCGCGCGCAGCGAGGGCCCGCGCCGGCGCAGGCCGCGCCGGTTCGCGGGGCGCGGCAGCATCTCCGACCGCGCCAGCTCACCCAGGCGCGGCCAGAGGATCACCTCGGTATCGCCGGCTCCGGGCGCCGTAGATCACGTCGTCGCGGAGCGCCAGGAAGCGCGCGTCCAGCTCCGGGCCGGCCGCGGGCGGCGCCGGTGCATCCAGAGGAGAGACGAGCGACGGCGCGGCGGCGCCGCGCGCCCAGCGCAGCGCGCGGACGCACCCGCGATCACCGCCGCCGTGCACGCCAGGCGCACCGCCACGGGCCGCCACGACGGGGAGAGTGCCAGATACGCGGGCATGACCGCGAGGGCCACGAGAGCCACGACGACGGCCCCGCCCACGAGCCGGCGGCGAGACCGCTTAGGTGCTGCGGCATCGCTCTCGGTCGCCCGCATCGCCGTCCTGATCTCGTCGAGTGCCGCGAGGGCACGGTCGCGCTCGCTCGGCCCGAGCGGATGATGACTGAACCGGGCCAGCTCGAACAGTCCCGTCAGCGTCGGCACCGCCGTGCGCGGCAGGGGCAGGCGTCGCAGTGTCTCGCGCATGAACTCCATCGGCGTGGACCACGGCTTGCGCTCGACGCCGGATGCCGCGGCCGCGCGCTCGAACCTGGCGTAGCAGCGGACGATGGCGCGGCGCGGGTCGGGCTCGGCGCGCAAGTCCTCCACGCTGTCGTCGACGGCGGCCTCGAGCGGAGACGCGGCCGGGCCCCTCGTCATCGTCGTCCGGGCGGGCGAGGCGGGCGCCGAGCGAGACCCACAGAGCCAGGCCGAGCGCCCCGAGACCAGCGAGGACCGCCAGGACGGCGAAGCTCCAGATCACGAGCGCGGGGCGCTCTCGGCGGCGGCGCCGGCGAGCGCGGTGCCCCCGGCCGACCCGGCGCCCGCCCCCAGGGCCAGGATGGCATCGAGCGACACGCCTCCGCGCGACAGCGCGTAGGCGAGGGCCACGAAGTACAGGAACCCCGCGATCTGCCTCAGCACGCGCACCCACGTCGGCACGCGGCGCGCCTCGCCGGTGCCCTCGGGCGGGTCCTCACCCGGCGGCCGCCTGGACCATCCGCGGCGAACGAGATGCGTCACAAAGACGACGGCGGCCAGCGCGAAGAGAGTGATGATGGTGGCCGTCACCTCTCTCGGCAGCCGGATGACGCCGCTCGGGGAGCCGATGCCGGCTGCCGGACCAGCCATCCGGATGACGGCGGCGAGGCCGAGCAGAAAGCTTTGCGGCGAGACCGGCCCAGGCGAATAGAGGCGCCACGAACGACACCATGCCGCCTCCGAGGACGAGCGCAAGAGTTGGGCACGGGGGCAAGTTGCTTCGCCATTACCTCGTCGCCTAGCTCCGGGAGCCAGCGATGCTCAACGGCATACAGAAAGTACGCCTCGCATCGCTGGCTCCCACGCGCGCCTCGTCTGGCTCGCAACTTGCCCCCGTTGCAGGCACCAACTCCCCTGAGGGCCGGGGCTGCGTCGCTGGGCCGGCCTGTGGTAAGACTGATCCGCCGCCGCGCTGGCGGCCGCGACCCCACTCCTGCACCCACTGGAGGACGTCCCCATGAGGCTGGCATCTCCACGGATCACGCCGCTCGAGGAGAAGGACTGGTCGCCCGACGCGCGGGCCGAGCTCGGCCGCCTGGCCGGAGTCGGGCCGCGTCTACAATGCGTGGGGCCGGCACAACCTGGTCTCGATGGCGCGCAATGCCCTCGGCGTGCAGCTCGACGCCGGGCTCGAGGGCTTCGCGCGGTGGCGGCGATGAGGCTGAAGGACAAGGTCGCGGTCGTCGTGGGCGGGGGCCAGACGCCCGGCGACACGATCGGCAATGGCCGCGCCACCGCGATCCTGTTCGCGCGGGAGGGCGCCCGCGTGGTGGTCGTGGACCGCGACCTCGCCCGCCGCGCGACACCGAGGCCGCGATTCGCGCCGAGGGCGGCGCGGCGACCTCCCTCGAGGCCGACGTCACGCGCGAGGCGGACTGCATGAGGCTGGCCCGGACCGTGGTCGAGACCCACGGGCGCATCGACGTGCTCCACAACAATGTCGGCATCGGTGGCGGCGACGCGGGTGCGACGGTGCTGGAAGAAGACGTGTGGGACCGCATCATGACGGTGAACGTCAAGGGCTCTTCCTCGCCTGCAAGCACGTGGTGCCCGTGATGCGCGCGCAGATGAGCGGGTCCATCGTGAACATCTCCTCGATTGCCGCCGTCTGCTCCGTCGGCATCATCGCTCTACAAGAGCTCGAAGGCCGCGGTCAACGCCTTTCTCCCACTCGCTGGCGCTGGGCAATGCTCGCTATGGCATCCGGGTCAACGTGATCATGCCCGGCCTGATCGAGCACGCCCATGGCTATCGAGGGTATCTCGCAGGCGCGCGGCATGCCGAAGGATGACCTGCGCCGCGAGCGCGACGCCCAGGTGCCGCTGCACGGCAAGATGGGCACGGCCTGGGACGTGGCCCACGCCGCGCTCTTCCTCGCCTCGGACGACGCGAGCTTCATCACCGGCGTTGCGCTCCCCGTGGACGGCGGCCAGAGCGCGCGTATCGGCTGATGGATACCCGGGCCGGCGGGCGGTCGTGACGTATAGCTGCGCGTTCTGCGGGGAGGACAACGAGGTCTTCGCGGACCCGAGCGGCGGCCGGCGACAGACTTTCACCGAGGACTGCACGGTGTGCTGCCGGCCCAACCTGATTGCCCTCGTCTTCGACGATGACGGCGACGTGGAGCTCGACGTCACCCAGGAGTACGAAGCGTGACGGCTACCCGCGCCGCATTCATGAATGATGCGGGTTCGGGCCTGTCGGCGAAACCCGGCTAGAGCGATGAGAAGGGTTCAGCTGCGAGGCGGCGCCCGAAGGCAGCCGGCGAGGCGTACTTGTGTACGTTGAGCCGGCTGTCGAGGGCGCCAACGAAGCAGATGGGCCCTTATCATCGCTCTACTAGCGATGGGCGTCGGGGCCGAGCAAGGCTTCGCGGAAGCGGCTCCGGAGGTAGGGGGCCGTCGCGCGGGGAGCGAGGTTGGGCTCGGAGATGTGGAGACCTTGACGGCGGCGAAGAGCGGCCCTTCGACGGTGAAGAGCTGGGCGGCCAGCGACTCGAGCGCAGCCTCGGTGCGGACCGTCACGGCGAGCTTGAACCCGGTTGCCGCCGCGATGCCGGCCAGATCGACGCCGCGCCCGGTATGCGCGGTTTGCATCCCCGTCTCGCCGTAATGCTCGTTGTCGAGCACCACGATGCCGAGGTTCGACGGCTGCTCCGCGCCGATGGTCGCGAGCGATCCGAGCCCCATGAGCATCTCGCCGTCGCCCGTCACCACCAGCAGCGCGGCGGCCCGGCTGGAGCGAGGAGCCAATCCGAGGCCGGCCATGGCCGCCCCGCCCATCGCCGCCCAGAAATAGAAATTGAGGGAGGTGTCGCCGGCCGCGGCCACCGTCGTAGGTGGGATTGCCGAGGCCGGTGACGACGAGCGCATCGCCGCGGTCGCGGAGCATCCGGGCGGTGGCGGCGCGGCGGTCGGAGGAACGCGGTCATCTCTCGAAGCTCTTCGTGCTGATGACGCGCTGGCCGATGAGCACGGCCACCGCGCGGGAGGAGTGAAACGCGAGCGCCGCCGCGGCGCGAACGGTCGGGCGCGACGTCGTCGGCGGCATCGGCGCGGTACACGAGCACGCCGGCCGTCTCGAGGGCGGCGCCGGTCGAGCGGCCCATCGGCACCTGCCACGGATTGAACTCGCCCCATTCGCCGCGCATGGTGACCAGCGCCAGGAGCGGGATGCGGCACTCCTGGTTGAGCGCCAGCATATTGATGCAGTTGCCCACCCCGCTCGACTGGAGCAAGAGCGCGCCGCGCTGGCCGCCGAGCCACGCGCCCGCCAGCATGGCCACGCCCTCTTCCTCCGTGGTGAGCGAAACCGCGCGCATGGCGGTGTCCGCGTGGCAGAGATCGATCAGCTCGCCGTGTCCGGCGTCGGGGACATAGGCGACCTGCACGACGCGGGCGGTCTGGAGCTCGTGGAAGACGTGCGCGGGCCAGGAGGCGGACATGACCGGCGCCGATTCTATCATCGGCGCGGAGGCGTCGCGCGCTGGAGTGATAGAATCGGCGCCGGACATGGCGGCGTACTCCGACGGGAGGTGTGACCGATGACCCAGTATCTCTTTCGCAACGTGGAGCTGCTCGACCCCGCGCAGGATCGCCTGCTGGGCGGTCGCGAAGTGCTCGTCGAGGGGCGAGCTGATCCGCGAGGTCTCCGATCGCCCGATCACGGCGGCGGGCGCCACGGTGATCGACGGCGGCGGGCGGACGCTCATGCCCGGGCTGATCGACTGTCACGTGCACGTGTACCTGAGCGAGGTGAACATCCGGAACCTGGAGAACATCCCGCTCACGCTCATGACCGCGCGGGCCGCGCCGCTGATGCGCGGCATGATCGACCGCGGCTTCACGACCGTGCGCGACACGGGCGGGGCCGACTGGGGCATCAAGGCGGCGGTCGAGGGCGGACTCCTGCCCGGCCCGCGCCTGTTCATCTCCGGGCGCGCCATCGGGCCGACGGGGGCCACAGCGACTCGCGCCGGCGCACCGACGGCGCGCCGCCGCCGTGCCGCTGCTGCAATGCCATGGCCTTCACCATGTCGCTGGCCGACGGGGCCGACGAGGTGCGCCGCGCCGTGCGGAGCAGATGCGCCAGGGCGCCGACCAGATCAAGATCATGATGTCGGGCGGTGTCGCGTCGCCCTACGATCCGCTCGACAGCTTGCAGTACAGCCCGGGCGAGGTGAGCGCCGCCGTCGAGGAGGCGCAGGCCTTCGGCCGCTACGTCTGCGCCCATGCCTACACCCCCGAGGCCATCATGCGCGCGATGAAGGGCGGCGTGCGCACGATCGAGCACGGCAACCTGATCGACGAGCCCGCGGCGCGGCTCATGGCGGAGCAAGGCGCCTTCCTCGTCGCCAACCTCGTGACCTATGCCGTCATGAAGGAGCGGGCGGCCGCGTTCGGGATGACCGCCGGAGATGCTCGCCAAGAACGACGTGGTGCTCCAGCACGGCTACCGCTCCCTCGAGCTCTGCAAGCGCGCGGGCGTGCCGGTGGCCTACGGCAGCGATCTGCTAGGCCAGCTCCAGGAGGAGCAAAGCCGCGAGTTCCTGATCCGGGGCGAGGTGATGACCGCGCTCGAGGTCATCCAGTCGGCGACGACGATCGCCGCGCGCGTCCTGCGCCACGAGGGCAAGCTGGGCGTGATCGCGCCGAGGCGCTTTCGCCGACCTGCTCGTGGTCGACGGCAACCCGCTCGAGAGCCTCAAGCTCTTCCAGGACCAGGGCGCGCACCTCTCCGCCATCATGAAAGGCGGGCGCTTCCACAAGAACCGGCTCGCGTGAGCCGGCAGATCCACGGCCGGCCTCAGAGGCGAGCCCGCGCGCGCGGCCGTCGCGGGGATCGCGACAGCCCGCGCGCTCAGCGACCCTTGAACTTCGGCTCGCGCTTGTCGAGGAAGGCGCGGATCGCCTCCGCTGGTGTCCTCGGTGCCGGAGTTGACGGACTGGGCCAGCGCTTCCGCCTCGAGCGCCTCGTCCATCGTCATCGAAAATGAATTCGAGAGCAGGCGCTTGGTCATGCCGAGGGCGATCGGCGGGCCCGCCGCGAGGCGCTTGGCCCAGTCGGCGACGAAGGCGTCGAGCTCACCCGCGGGCACGACGCGATTGACGAGCCCCATCTCGGCCGCTTCCTTGGCGGAGATGATGTCGGCGAAGAGCGCCAGCTCCTTGGCGCGGTGCATGCCGACGAGGCGGGGCAGGAGCCACGAGCCACCGAAGTCGATGGTGAGCCCGCGCCGGGCGAAGATCTCCGAGAAGCGGGCCTGCTCGGAGGCGACGATCAGGTCGCAGCCGAGGCCAGGTTCATTCCCGCGCCCACGGCGACGCCGTTCACCTTGGCGATGATGGGCTTGGGAATGCGATGGAGCGCGAGCGCGATGTCGGCCACCCAGTGCAGCCGCTGCATCGCGTGGCGCGTGTCGCTCCCGCGGTCGGAGAGGTCAGCGCCCGAGCAGAATGCGTCGCCCGCCCCGGTGATCACGAGCACGCGGTCCGTCGTGGACGCGTCGACCTCGCGGAACACGCCGAGCAGCTCGTTGAACATCGCCGCGTTCATCGCGTTCTTCCGTTCCGGGCGGTTGAGCGTGAGCGTCACCACGCCGTTGTCGGCGCGCTCGAGCACGAGCGTCTCCATGGTCGGCATCGGTCGGTCCTCCGTCGCGCATCGTTTTGCTTGACTTCGTATCGGGCGGGGCAATTATAGCGGTACTGAGCGATCGCGATGGGGATCTATGCTGAGCTCCGGGGCTTCGTGCTGGCACACCGCGCGTGCGGCGTGCTCGCGGCAACCGGGACGACGAGACGCCAAGTGGGTACCGCCTCTGGATCCTGTGTCCATGCGGTGCGCGCTTCGAGCGCCGCCTCGGCCCGGACGACGCCGAGGCTGAGGTGCTGCGCTCGGCCCTGTCGGTCTTCGAAGAATGACCGGCTACGCCTGACCCGGCCCCGCGATATCACGGACGTGGCCGAGGACGTGCTGCACCGCGACCTGGTGAAAGACCATCGCGAGCGGGCCGACGATGCCACCAGCCGAGCGGATGGGGCGGGCGAAGAGCGGCTCGTCCGCGGCCTCGACGGCCGCGATCGTCGCGGCGCGATTGGTCTCGAACTCCGCGAGCAGCTCGGCGGGCGACAGGTGCGCGCGCTTGACCACTTGCCGGTCATTGTACGCATCGTTGCCGCCCCGCATGGCGCGGGTGGGCGGATCGCCGGTCGTCCGAGTCGCCGGCTGGTTCGGTCCGGCCGATCGGGCGATGTCGATCAGGCGAGGATAGCTCCACTCGATCGAGGCGACGTGGGCGAGGATCTGGCGGCCGTTCCAGCCGTTCTCGTAACGGCCCTCTTCCAGCCGCGCGGGTGGCAGCGCGCGCACGACGGCCAGCACCTCGTCGCGGCTCGCCCGGAGCGCGTCCAGCAATTCCTGCTTCGATGGGACCGGGGTCGCGGCCATGCGTGTCCTCCTTCTCGATTCGCTGCACGGTCGATTCGCTGCGCCTGACGGTAGCACGGCCGTCGCGCCGATGCGAGGGGCGCTCGGGGGTGTAGTAGAATCCGGCCCGCGGCGGCGAATCTGCCCGAGGCTGGACCCCGGGGGAGGACGGACGCAAATGTTTCCGTACCACGACGACAACGAGACGCTCCGGCCCGCCGTCATCACCGTGCTCCTCATCGCGCTCAATGTCCTGGTGTGGTTCCTCGTCGAGGGCGCGGGCTCGCCGCGGGCGGTCGCGCGGTCGGTGTGCGATCTCGGCCTTATCCCGGGCGCCCTCACCGGCGTGCTGCGCCCGGGCGCGCGGTTCCCCCTCGGGGACGGCATTGTCTGCATCATCGATCCCGGTTCGCAGGTCTCGCACGTCATCACGTCGATGTTCCTGCACGGCTCGTGGGCCCACCTGCTCGGCAATATGTGGTTCCTCTGGCTCTTCGGCAATAACGTCGAGGACGCCATGGGCCGCGGCCGCTTCGTGGCGTTCTATCTGCTCTGCGGCATGGCCGCGGCGCTCGCCCAGGTCGCCGCCAATCCCGCATCGGGCATTCCGATGGTCGGCGCGTCCGGCGCCATCAGTGGGGTGATGGGCGGCTATCTGCTCCTGTATCCGAACGTGCGCGTGTTCTGCTTCCTGCCCCCGCTCTTCTTCTTCGCCCTGCCCGCCTGGGCCATGTTGCTCTACTGGCTGGGCCTGCAGTTTCTCGGAGGCCTCGCCGGACTTGCCTCCGAGGAGGGCGGCGGTGTCGCCTTCTGGGCGCATGCCGGAGGATTCGTGGCGGGCCTCGTCCTGGTCAAGTTCTTCGCGCGTACGGAGTACGTCGAGGCCCACCGCGCGGGGAGCTGGAGCCCGCGCCGCCTTCGCGCGGGCTGAAGGAGAATCCCACCTTGGTCAAGCGATTCGATCACGTCACCATAGCCGTGAGGGATCTCGACCGGGCCAAGGCGTTCTTCGGCCTTCTCGGCTTCGTGGAGGACAAGGCCGTCGTCATCTCGGGCCCGATCTTCTCGGCGTACATGGGGGTGGACGGCATCGAGGCCGACCACGTCACGCTGGCGCTGGCCGGGGCCGAGCCGCGCCTCGAGGTCCAGATCCTGCGCTACCGCCGCCCCGATCCGCTGCCGGATCCGCACATCGAGCGGCTCGACAAGCTGGGGTTCAACCACATCTGCTTCGCCGTCGACGACATCGAGGCGGAGGTGGCAAAGCTCCGCGCGCACGGCATCGAGATGCGCAATGCGCTGCTCGATTTCCACTCGCGCAAGCTGATCTTCGTGAAAGGGCCCGAGGGAATCACGGTCGAGCTGTCCGAGTGGCACTGAAGTCGACGCCTCGCGCTTGACCCAGGCGCGTTCGGAAGGGCAGTATGCGAAGACGTCGAAAGCGACATTCCATTCGCGAGAGCACGGGGACATGGCGGAGCACGAGATGAGCTATACGAGCGGGACGAGCGACCTGCCGCTCCTCGGCCTCACGATCGGCGATCTGTTCGACCAGACCGCCGCCCGGTATCCGACAACGAGGCCCTCGTCTGCTGCCAGCAGGGACTCCGGTACAGCTATCGCGAGCTCCAGAGCGAGGTCGATCGCTGTGCCCGGGCCCTCATGGCTCTCGGGGTCGAGAAGGGCCAGCGGGTCGGCATGTGGGCGCCGAATCGCGCCGAGTGGACGATCACCCAGTTCGCCACGAGCAAGATCGGCGCGATCCTCGTCAATATCAACCCGAGCTATCGGCTGAGCGAGGCGCAGTACGCGCTCCGCCAGTCCGGGTGCCGGTGGCTCGTGATCGCGCCGGAGTTCAAGACTTCCGACTATACCGGCATGATGCACGCGCTGGCGCCGGAGCTCGGCGCAGGCCGCCCAGGGCAGCTCGAGGCCGAGGGACTGCCCGATCTGCGCGGCGTGATCCGGCTCGGTGAGCCGCGATCGCCCGGCATGCTCTCCTGGGCCGAGCTGTTGACGAAGGCGGAGGCGGTCAGCGCCGAGGACCTGGCGCGGCGCCAGCGCGAGCAGGAGTTCGACGACGCGATCAACATCCAGTACACGAGCGGCACCACCGGCTACCCGAAGGGCGCCACCCTCAGCCATCACAATATCCTCAACGACGGGTATTTCACGACGGAGCTTCTCGGCTTCACGGACCGCGACCGGCTCCTCATCCCGGTGCCGCTCTATCACTGCTTCGGCATGGTCATGGGCAATCTCGGCTGCGTGAGCCACGGGGCCACCATGATCTACCCGAGCGAGGGCTTCGACGCGACCGCCGTCCTCGAGGCGGCCCAGGCCGAGCGGGCGACGGCGCTGTACGGCGTGCCCACGATGTTCATCGCCGAGCTGAACCATCCCGACTTCGCGCGCTACGACCTGTCGAGCCTGCGCACGGGGATCATGGCGGGGTCGCCGTGCCCGGTGGAGGTGATGAAGCAGGTCAAGAGCGCGATGCACATGAGCGACGTGGCCATCGCGTACGGGATGACGGAGACGAGCCCGGTGAGCACCCAGACGCGGCTGGGCACGCCGCTCGCGAAGCAGGTGGGCACGGTGGGGCAGAGTGCACCCGCACGTCGAGATCAAGATCGTCGATCCATCGAACGGCCAGGTCGTGCCCGTCGGGGTCCAGGGCGAGCTGTGCACGCGCGGCTACAGCGTCATGCTCGGCTACTGGGAGAATGACGACGCGACGCGGGCTGCCATCGACAACGCGCGGTGGATGCACACCGGGCGACCTCGCGACGATGGACGAGGAGGGCTACCTCAACATCGTCGGCCGCATCAAGGACATGATCATCCGCGGCGGCGAGAACGTGTACCCGCGCGAGATCGAGGAGTTCCTCTACGGCCATCCCAAGGTGCAGGACGTGCAGGTCATCGGCGTCCCCGACGCTCGCTACGGCGAGGAGGTCATGGCCTGGGTCCGCCTGCGCGAGGGTCAGGAGGCAACGGCCGAGGAGATCCGCGATTATTGCCGCGGCAAGATCGCCCACTACAAGATTCCGCGCTACGTGAAGTTTGTGGACGCCTTCCCGATGACGGTGACCGGCAAGGTGCAGAAGTTCCTGATGCGCCAGGAGAGCGTCGTGGAGCTGGGCCTCGAGCAGGCAGCCGCCGTCAAGATGGCCTGACGGGTGGCGCCAAGCCAGCCGGAGCGACGAGGAGACAGTCATGAGGACGATCGACATTCACGCCCATCTCGTGCCGCAGTCGCTGTGGCGGGCAGCCAGAGGCCGGCGTTCCGTGGCACGGGCATCGCCACGAGCCCGGCGACGGTCTCGGCACCGTGGTGGGCGGCGACAGGCGCATCCAGTTCAGCTCGCCCAAGGTGCGCTTCACGCCGGAGGAGCGCCTCGCCGACATGGACGCGCAGGACGTCGACGTCCAGGTGATCTCGATTCACACGCCGCTCTTCGGCTATCACCTCGACGCGGCTGCGGGGCGGGCGCTCGCGCGCGAGGTGAACGACGAGATCGCGGGGATGACCCGCCAGTGGCCCCGCCGCTTCGCGGGGCTCGCGACGCTCCCCGTGCAGGACGTCAAGACGGCGATCGACGAGCTCGGAGCGCGCGGTGACTGTCCTCGGCCTCAAGGGCGCCGAGCTCGACACGGTCGTGAACGGTGAGAACTGGGACGAGCCGAAGTACCTGCCGCTGTTCAAGGCGGCGGAGTCGATGGGTGCCGTGTTGTTCTTCCATCCGCAGCCGCAGCACAACTTCATGGTGGAGCGCATGCCGCGCCACGGCCTGTTCAACAGCCTGGGCGTCATCGTCGAGGACGCGATCGTCGTCGCGGCGCTGATCCTGGGCGGCGTCCTCGACGCGTGCCCGGCCCTCAAGGCGTGTATCGCCCATGGCGGCGGGCCCGCGTGCTTCGCGATGGGCCGCATCGACCGCGCCTGGCGGGCTCTTCCCGAGGCGCGCCGGAGCATCCCAGAGCCGCCGAGCGCGTATCAGCGGCGCCTGTACTACGACTCGGTGGTGGGCAGCGAGGAGGCTCTGCGCTTCCTCCTCGACCGGGTCGGCGCGGATCGAGTCGTGCTCGGCAGCGACTGGCCGTTCGTGCCGTGGTACCCGTCGCCGGTCACGTGGGTCGAGGGGCTCGCGTCGCTCAGTCGCGACGAGAAGGACCAGATCCTCTGGCGGAATCTCGAGGCGCTGCTGAAGCTGTAGCGTCCGGTATTCGTGAGCGACCCCCTGCCGGCCCTCGCGGCTATACTGTCGCCCATGGGCGTCGACGAGCGGATCCGGCTTAAGGCAACGATATACTTGTCTCACGTACCGCATCGAGCCTGCCTACTGGGTGATCGGCTGTCTTTCAAGAAGAAGCGCGACATCGTCAACCGCAGCTACCAGACGCGGGCCGATAACATCGTCGGCGTCATGACGATGGCGACGTTGGACAAGGAAATGCTCGAGAGCGAGAAGGCGGCCCGGTCCGTACGGACCATCAGTTGCCGGGTGAGCAGCGGTGCCGCCTCGGGTGGACGGACGTGAGGCGCGCTGGCGCAGACCGCGAGCCGACAAACCGGCAGGCGCGGAGACGGGACTGATGGCCCTTCCCTGGATCAGAGGGATCCAGCAAACGGGGCAGTTGACCGTCTTCTCCGGCCCCCTTCTGCTGGGAGCCCCGGCCCGGGGCGACGCCTTGTTCTAAAGCTTGACCCCAAACCCCTTGACAGTGCCTAATCGGCGGTGCATTGTTCGCCAGCGTCCCTCGAAGGGCCTACATCTGAACAGGAAGTACCAGTACCTACAACACAGGGGACTGGTGGCGTCGCTGAAACGTTCATCGAAACGGCGGCATGCGAAAGCAGCATGAGTGGGCAAGCCTATCGAGTCTGGTCTGGTTCGAATCCAGCCGTGAACAGCGCCGATTGGTTCGTGCTGAGTTGGAAAGATACCGTCAGGACTCCAGCGGGCGGTCACTACCGGGACCGCGCTTGTTCGAGGCTGGCTCCTCCTGACGCTGGCCGCCGCACTCTTTGCCGGCTGCGCCAGCGTGCCGAAGGATTACCCGCGCGACGTCATCGACGGCCTTCCCGGATCATGCCAGCACCGCGATTGGGGCCTACTTCGAGAGGACGGGTGCCGCTCATCCAGACCAATCGGCCTTTGGAATCTTGCCCGATGGCAGCCGGGCATTTACCGCGCGGATTGCGATGACCGAGCTGGCGGAAAAGACCCTGGATTTGCAGTACTTCATCTGGGACGCGGACACCACCGGCCGGATCCTGGCCGAGCGTCTGCTCCGGGCCGCCGATCGCGGCGTACGTGTACGGATCCTCGTGGATGATCTGAACCTCCACGGCCGCGACGCGGTCGTCGCCGCCATGGATGCGCACCCGAACATCGAAATCCGTCTCTTCAATCCCTTCGCCCATCGTTCGGCGCATCTGCTGGACTTCATCGCCGACTTCGATCGCGTCAACCACCGCATGCACAACAAGCTCTTCGTGATGGACAACGCGGTCGCGATCGTCGGCGGTCGCAACATCGGCAACCACTATTTCGAAGTCGATCAGCAGCTCAACTTCCGCGACATGGACGTTATCGCGGGCGGACCGGTGGTGCGGGAGGCCTCCGGCGTGTTCGATCATTTCTGGAACAGTGACTGGGCCGTGCCGATCCGGGCGATGGTGGATCGGCCCGCCACCGAGGCCGATCTGCGGGCCGCAGGTACAACTCACCCGCGAACGGATCGCCCAGGAACCCTACCCCTACCCGCTCGATCAGGACGTGGCCGGCCTCAAGGCCGAGTTGACGGCCATCCTCGACCGTCTCATCTGGGCGCCGGGCCATATGATCTTCGACGACCCGAACGAGATAACCAAACACGGGCGAACGACCACGATGACGGAAGGCTTCTACCGGCGCATCGAGCGCCTCAACAGCGAATTGCTGATCGAGGTGCCCTATCTGGTGGTCCGTAAACGGGGACTCGAGGCCGTGAAGCGTTTGCGCGACCGAGGTGTCCGGATCCGGGTGCTGACCAACTCCCTGGCGTCCAACGACGTGCTGGCCGCCCACGCCGGTCATGCAGAGCACCGCGACGAGCTCATCGCAGCCGGCGTGGAGCTCTATGAGCTGCGTTCCGACTCGACGGTCAAAAGCGGACCTTCCAACTCTCGGGCGCCGGCCGGTCGACCCTGCACGCGAAGGTCATGGTGTTCGACCGCAAGGACGTGTTCATCGGCAGCATGAATCTCGATCCACGCTCGGGCGACATCAACACCGAAGCGGGACTCTATATCGAAAGTCCGGAGCTGGCCGCCCAGGTGATCGCCTACATGGACGAGGGGTGCTACCGCAAGACGCTTACCGGGTCCTGCTGGACGCGAGCGGCGATCTGTACTGGGTCACCGAAACCGACGGGAAGCCAGAGCGATACGAGCATGACCCGCACAGCTCGGCTTGGCAGCGCGCCAAGGTGCGATTCATACGGATGCTGCCCGTCATGAACCAGCTTTGATCCGGGTTTCGCGAGCTTGCTGAGACCGTAGGTGACATAAAGCCCGCGAGGTCCGCCGACGATCCTGGAGCAGACTGCCATAGGCCACGTCGTGGGTGAGGGCATGCTTGAACGATGTACTCGAGGTCGGGGAAGATCTGGGCCTCATCCGAGCTGGCGGAAAAGACCCTGGATCTGCAGTACTTCATCTGGCTGGGTAGTCAGCGAGTCGGTTCCCCCACGACCGGCGCGCCCGTCGGGGCAGGACGTGAACGCCGCGGCCGTGCTCGACTCCAGCAAACCGACCCCTGACACCCTCACTTTGGCGCGCTCAACGCGACGACCGATCCCAGGGGAACGCAGCGTCGCGCTGACATCCGCGCGCTTCCAGGCTCACAGGTCGCCGCGCTCAGTCAAATCCCCAGACCTTGAGGGTGGCCGTCGGGGCATCACCAAGGATCTTGTACTGGACCGTCGCCCCCTTGAGGCGGCCTTTACGTCCCGGAGCATCCGTTGCAGCCGTTTGTCCTCCTGACTTCAGGGTTCCGACATCCGTCAACGTGGCGTCCGGGCGATTGTCCCAGTTGAGGACGACCTTCGTGATCTGCACATCAGCTCCCTCGACAGAGAACTTCACCTGCTTGACGTCCTTGTCCCATCGCCCCCTGCGCTCTTGATCGCCACGCTTGGATCGGCGGACTTGATCGTCTGCTGGCCGAGCACGAACCACTCGTCGGCAGCTCTGGCGCCGCCAACCACGCCGCCCATGAGGACGACGGACGCGACAACGAAAACGGCCATCAGCGTGCGGATCTTGGTCCTCATTTTACGTTTCCCTCCTGATCCCCGGTCAACCTGAGGATCGGTGTCCGCCTGCCGCTTGCCCCGATTACGGGGCAGCGGCGAGGCGAATGGTTTTACAACCATCTGCTCCGTGAGAATCACAGAAGAGCGTAGTCAACGGGAGCGCCCTCCGCCCTCGCTGCGTCAACAGGAGCGTCCTCTGGCCTTGCTCCCCGCTGCGTCAGCCCGGGTGAGCGCTATGGTATCCGGGCACACCACCGGGGTCAACCGGCCAGACACTCACGCACCGAGGTGCAGCCTTCCTGTAGAGACATGGCAGCTTCAATCCAGGACTGGCCCCGTTCTGGGAGGCTCAAGGTCCGACGAGCCGCCCGGCGACGCGCGCGCGCCAACGGACCAACGGGGCGGGCGCCCACCAGGTCCAGCGGCCCACGAGCCGCATCGTCGCCGAGCACCAGGAGTGCGCGAACGATGGTGGCGTCCAGAACGACAGCGACGACGATGGTGCCGCAGGAGTCGATGGACCCAGGTTTCGAGGCCGAGCGCGAAGAGGCCGAGGCCCGATGGCAACCGTGAGTCCGGAGAAGAGGATGGACCGGCCCGCGGTCGCCGGGGTGCAAGCGAGGGCCTCGCTCGCGGGACGGCGGCGGATCTCCTCGCGATAGCGGCTCACGATGAAGAGCGAGTAGTCGATGGCCACCGCCAAGCCGATCATGGTGACCACGTTGGTGGCGTAGACGGAGACGGACGTGACCCGCGTGAGGAGCAAAGTGCCCGCCAACCCGCCCACCACGGCCATGAGTCCCACGGCGAAAGGCAGCGCCGCTGCCACCACGGAGCCGAAAACCAGGAGCAGCAAAACGGGCACCACCGGCAGGATCACGAGCTCGGCTCGCTGCACATCGAGTCGCGTACTGTCGGTGAAATCGTGATGGAGGGCGAGGGCACCCGTCGCGGTCACGGTGAGCGTATCCGATCGCACCAGGGGCCGCAGCTCGGCATAGGCTTCGGCTCCAGCCGCGGCAAACACCATGGATTCCACTGCGGTCGCGTGGCCGCGGAGCTCGACGGTCACGCGCGTGAGCCGGCCGTCGCGCGACGGGCGGTTCGGTCGGGCCCTTTTCGACGTCGGGAGTCACATCCTGGCCGGGGAGTTTCAGGAGTCCGTGGACGAGTATCGCGACATCCCGGGGCGCTTGCGGGCTCGCGCCGTGCTGTCGGAAGCGACGGCGAGACGGCTATTCACGATCCCCCGGCGCCGCGCCGTCCGCCCGCTGCACCTGGTCGTAGCACTTGGGATGGAAGCTGGCGCCTTCCAGGAGATAGCGGCCATCGAACGGCTGGATCTGTAACCCGCAGGCCGTGCACAGGGCCTCGGGGCTATTGCCCTCCCAGTCCGGTTGGGGCGTCACGAATCGAGCCTGATCACCGCCGGCGCGTCGTTCGCGCTGCCAGGCCTCGATACAGAGAGCATGAAAACGAAACTTCCGCCCGTCGTGGAGCTCGGCGATGTACTCCATGCCGGTGATCGTTGAACCGCACGCGTCGCATGGGCTGATCGGGCCCAGATTCAGCGTGAGCCTGGCTTCTTCGCCCTTTGGGAGCTCTCCGGTCGCCAGTTTGTGCCGGACGATCGCGCCGAGATCGTGCGGCTGGTCGGGCGTAGATGGTGCATGTCCCGGCGGGGGAACCAGCTCGCTCATTTCGGTGACGCAAATGACGGCACCGGGACCGCGCACCGGTCGGCTGGTTGCGCGGTACCCGAAACGATCGGCGTTTCGGCGAGCGACTCGAGCGACGCCGCCGGATGATCCGAGGGCGCGCGGATCATCGCGCGCCGTGTCGACGGAAAGTGGGTCACAAATACGCGATGATGGGCAACACGCCGACCGCGGCGAGCAACGGACGCGAATCGCGTGGCCCACCGACGACTGGCTCGCCCGGCTAGGCCCACGCACCGGAGGGCAGCCGCTGGAGACGTCGATGCGCGGCGAGCCGGTCCCGGCTACTTGGCCGCCGACTCTTTGTGCTCCTGCAGGCACTGGAGCGCGAGGCCGCCGTGGCTCCACGCCGCGCCGGCGGTCATCGCCATCGCGACGAACGTCGTCTCCGCGATCTCCGCGTCTGAGGCGCCCGCCGTCGCCGCCTTCTTCGTGTGGGCCTGGATGCACCACGGACACTGGGTGATCTGGGCGATGGCGAGCGCGATCAGCTCCTTCATCTTGCCGGGGATCGCGCCGTCCTTGAACGCCTTCTGGTCGAACTCGAGGAAGGCCCGGAATGCTTCGGGGGCCAGCTCCCGCATCTTCTTGAACTGGGTGTTGGTGTCGACGCCGTGAAATTCCATGGAGGTCTCCTTGCCCGAGTGGACTGCGGGCCGCCCGTCAGTCGACCAGCGCCGCGTAGGTGAGCACGCGCAGCTCGCGGCGCAGCGGGTACGAGGACGACGGCATGAGCTGCGTCATGAAGATGACGATCAGGTCTTCCGCCGGGTCGATCCAGAACGCCGTGCTCGCCGCGCCGCCCCAGGCGTGCTCGCCGGGCGTGCCGAGCACCTGCGCCCGTGCCGGCGACTGATTGACCGAGAAGCCGAGGCCGAAGCCCACGCCGGCATAGGCGGTCTCCGTGAACATGCCCCCCGCCGGCGAGCTCGGTCAGGTCGGCGCCGCCGGGCAGATGGTTCATCGTCATCAGCTCGACGGTCTTCCGCCCGAGCAGGCGCACGCCGTCCAGCTCGCCGCGATTGAGCAGCATGGCGGTGAAGCGGTAGTAGTCGTGCACCGTCGAGACGAGCCCGCCGCCGCCGGAGAGAAAGCTCGCCTCGCGGTACAGGCTCTGCGCGGGGTCGTCGATCATCTTGAGGCGGCCGTCGGCCTGGCGCTCGTAGTTGGCGGCGAAGCGCGGCACCTGCGAGTCCGCGATGACGAAGCCGGTGTCGCGCATGCCGAGCGGCTCGAGCACGTGCTGCTTGAGGTAGGCGTCGAGCTTCTGGCCCGAGATGACCTCGATGAGATGGCCGACCACGTCGGTGGACACGGAGTAGTTCCAGCGCGTGCCCGGCGAGAACTCCAGCGGCAGCGTGGCGAGCGTGTCGATCATGTCGGCGAGCGTGTAGCCGGGCTTGGCGCGGTCGCCCACGGCGAGCTTCCGGTACGCCGCGTCGACGTTGGTGCGCTCCATGAAGCCGTAGGTGAGGCCGGAGGTGTGGCTCAGCAGATCGCGGACGGTCATGGGCCGCGCGGGGGGCACGGTGGCGAAGACGGGGTGGTTGCCTCCGGCGAAGACGCGCAGATCCTTCCACGACGGGATGAACTTGTGCACCGGATCGTCGAGCTGAAAGCGCCCTTCTTCGTAGAGCATCATGAGCCCGACGCTCGTGATGGGCTTCGTCATCGAGTAGATGCGCCAGACCGAGTCGGCGGTGACGGGCCGGCGGCGCTCGATCTCGAGGTGGCCGAGCGGCTCACAGTAGACGACCTGGCCGCGCCGGGCCATCAGGGTCAAGGTGCCGGCGAGCTTGCCGGCGTCGATGTAGCGCTGCCAGTGCTCGCCGATGCGGGCGAGGCGCTGGGACGAGACTCCGACCTCTTCGGGCTTCGTGGGCATGGGGGATCTCCTGGCGGCCGGATTCGCCTCAGCGAAACCGCGCGATCATGTCTTTGCCGTAGCGGAGGACGTCGTCGGGCGTCTTGAGCTGGGCCGGCAGCCCCGCCGCGGCGCTGATGGGGACGGCCACGCGCGTGACCCCTTGCTTGGCCAGGGCCTCGATCTCCTGCCGGCTCGGCCGGCGCGGCCAGGGTGATCTCGATCGATGCGGGATCGCGGCCGGCGGCCTCCGCGGCACGGCGCATCTCCTGGAACGTCTCGGGGGCGGGTTCCGGGCGGGGAAATAGCCGTCGCCGAGGCGCCCGGCGCGCCGGGCCGCGGCCACGGTGTCGCCGCCGACGATGATGGGGATGCGGCGCTCTTGCGGCAAGGGCCGGCAGAACACCTTGTCGAACGAGACGAACCGGCCCTTGTAGCTCGCGCAGTCCTGGCTCCAGAGCGCGCGCATCGCCGCCACGTATTCGTCGGTGCGCGGGCCGCGGTCCTCGAAGGGCAGCCCGAGCGCGGCGAACTCCTCGGCGAGCCAGCCCACGCCGATGCCCAGGAGCACGCGTCCGCCTCCCGCCAGGTGATCGAGCGTGGCCACCGCCTTGGCGGTCACCACGGGATTGCGCTGGGGCAGGATGAGGATGGCCGTGCCGAGCTTGATCGTGCGCGTCGCCGAGGCGATATAGGCGAGCCAGATCAGCGGGTCGGGTATCGGGTAGTCCTCGAGGCCCGAGCCCATGCGCCCGCTCGGCGAGTACGGGTAGCGCGACTGGTAGCCGTGGGGCACCACCACGTGCTCCACCGTCCAGATCGAGTCGAAGCCGGCGGCCTCGGCGGCCTGGGCCACCTCCACCGCGGCGGGACCATTGCTGTAGCGACCGAGGCTCGCGTACCGCAGTCCGAACTTCATCGTCGGCCTCCTGTGGTGAGTCGGCGGGGGTAAACAGCGTGGTCGGCCCGGTCACGCGGTGTTCGAACCGACGGCGCGACCGACTCTATCGCGCCGAGCCGCGAGGGTCAAGGCGAGGCACTGGGGCAATTTGCGTCGCCATGCTTCGTTGCGAGCGGCCCGGCAGCCCTCAACGTGGCTCGCTCGCCCGGTATCCATATCCGCTCGCCTCGACCTGCGGCTCGCCCAACCTCACGTACGCCTCGGGCTGCCAGGCCGCTCGCGCCTCGCCTAGCTCGCAACTTGCCCCAGTGCCCAGTTGCATTTGCACGTGGTGTGGCGCTCGCCTATCATCGACGTCACGGCCGGGCACACTCATCGGGGAGGCGACCATGGCGCTCGACATGCGACCGCTGCACTCATCGTTCGGCGTGGAGATCGCCGGCATCGACGTTCGACGGATCGACGACGCCGTGTTTCGCGAGGTCGCCCGCGCGCTCGACGATCACTCGGTGCTGCTCTTCCGGGGTCAGTCGCTCACCGATGCCGAGCAGATTGCGTTCAGCGAGCGCTTCGGTCCGCTCGAGACCACCATCCGCACCATCGCCAGTCAGGCGCGGGACCTCCCGGAGATCTCGAACCTGTCGAACGTCGATACCGAGGACCGGTTGATCCCGCGAGGCGACAAGCGGAACCTCTTCAATGCCGGCAACCAGATGTGGCACAGCGACAGCTCGTTCAAGCGGGTGCCGGCCATGGCGTCGCTCTTGTCGGCTCGCGAGGTGCCGCCCGAAGGTGGAGAAACGCAATTCGCGAGCATGCGCGTGGGCTACGAAGGGCTCTCCGAAGCCATGAAGCAGCAGATCGAGGGCAGGGTCGCCATCCACAGCTTCGTCTACTCGCGCGGGCTCGTGGGGGACGAGCTATTGCCTCCCGACCACGCGGCGCAGGTGCCGCCCGTCCCTCAGGCCCTCGTGCGGGCCAACCCATCGAACGGCCGCAAAGCCTACTACGTCGGCTCCCACGCCTGCGAGATCGTCGGCATGCCGACCGGCGAGGCGCGCGCGCTGCTTCGCGAGCTCGTCGTCGCGGCGACCCGGCCGGAGCTCATCTACACGCATCGCTGGGCGCCGGGTGACCTCGTGATGTGGGACAACCGCGCCGTCACTCCACCGCGGCCGACCATGGGACGAGAGCCGGTACCGCCGCGTGATGCACCGGACGACGGTGGCCGGCACCGCGCCCACCGCGGCGGACGTCCCGGACGTCACGGTCTCGGAAGCCCGCGAGCCCGATGTCGCCTGGGGCCGCGCTCAGCTCGAAGCCGTCTGAGCGCAGCGACAGAGCGGATCCGACTCACGACTCCGGAGACGTCCCGGGCAAGGATCCTTCGGCAAACCGACCCTTCATTTCGGTCACGAACCGCTGCGCACCTTCCGGACCCAGAGGGGTCGCGGCGGTCGCTCACTTCCGGAGCTTCAGGTCCTCGTAGGGTGCGGAGTAGGGGTGATAGGCGATGAGGCCCAGTCCCGACTCCTCCACCCGGGGGCCGATGGCGTTGAGGAAGCCCAGCTCCCACAGCGGCGCGGCGATCACGCGCTCGTGGGCCAGCCGCTGGATCTGGTGGAGCAGCATTTCGCGGCGCTTCGGATCCTGCTCGCGCGCTTGCTGGACCACGAGATCGTCGATGTCGGGGTAGCTGCCCCACGCGTAGAGGCCTTCCTTCGACATGTAGTTCTGCACGCGCGTGGCGGCATTGCCCTGGCCGCCCGCGCCGGCCTGGAGGATCCCGCGGATCTTTTGTCCTTCCACTGGCTCAGGAAGGCCGCCCGCTCCATCGGCCGGACTTTGGTACGGATGCCGACCGCGCCGAGGTAGTTGGCGATGGCCTCGGCCACGCTCGAGTACGACCCGTCGCACGCGTAGTCCCCGGCGTCGAAGCCGTTCGGATATCCGGCTTCGGCCAGTAGCTTCTTCGCTTGGGCCGGATCGTACGGGTAGGGTGGGATGGCCAGCGCGTACTCGAACGCCGACGGAATGATGCTGCCGGTGGGCTTGGAGTGGCCGAGCGTCTCGGCCTGGTTGATGGCGTTCTTGTCGAAGGCGAGCGCGGCGGCAAGCCGCACGCGCCGGTCGTGCCATGGCGACTTCGGATCCCACTGCAGCGGGCCGAAGTCGAGCCACTGCGTCGCGGAGATGACGGTCGGCACGAGCTTGAGCCCCGCCGTGCGTTTCACCTCCTCGCCGAGCGGGCCGCGCAGGGAATAGGCGACGTCGGCCTCGCCGCGCTTGAGCATGGCGAGCCGGGTCACGTCCTCGGTCACCACCTTCCACACCAGGCGCTTGACGGCAGGCGCCTTGCGCCAGTAGCGGTCGTGGGCCTCGAAGACCATCTCGATGCCGGGGTTGAACGACGCGAGCTTGTACGGACCGGCCCCGATCGGCGCCTTCTTGAAGCCCTCGTCGCCGACCTTCTCGACGTACTTCTTCGGCACGATCCAGCCGGCTCCGGTGGCGGGTGTGGCGTAGAACGTCAGGAAATCCGGCCACGGCTCCTTCAGCCGGAAGCGCACCCGATGAGGGTCGACGATCTCCACCGCCGACACCTGGTCCTTCAGAAGCTTGGCGGCGGCGCCGCGGTAGCGCTCGAAGCTGAACTTCACGTCCTCCGCGGTCAAGGGATCGCCGTTGTGGAAGACGACACCCTTGCGCAGCACGAACTCGTAGCTCAGGCCGTCCTTGGCCATGGACCAGGACTCTGCCAGCGACGGCGCCATGGCATTGCCCGGCATCGGCTTCACCATGGCGTCGTGCAACGCGTAGAGCACCTTCATGATGGTGATGATGCCGGTGTGCTCGGCGGGATCGAACCACGTCGGGGCGACCGAGACGTGCACCGCCCACGTCATCGTCATCTGGTTCGGACTTTGGGCAGCCGTGGGCGCCGGGGCGAGAACGCCGGCGAGCAGGACGAGGGCGACAAGCAGGATCAGCGACGGGCACCGCGTCTTCATGGTGTCCTCCCTTCGGTGTACCTCGAACGGCGTTCACGAGCGATGATCGTGAGAATCCGACAGGGGCGAAGGACGCCTACGGGTATCGCGAATCGGCCGGCGCTGTCAAGCGGCGACTCGATCGGCGGGGGAGCGGCCACAAGGGGCTGGAGGAAGGTGGGACACTCCGGTTACTATCGCTCTCGGCCCCAGTCAGGCCGGTTGCGGCGCCGCTGGCTCGTTCCAGCCGAAGCATTTCGCGATCAACCAAAGGAGAGTCGGCATGCGACACGTGAAGTGGGTGGTGGTGCTGCTGGGCTTCGTCGCGGTGGCGCTCGGCGTCGGCGCCGTCCAGGGGCAGCAGCTCAGCGGAGAGTACAAGATCGGGGTGCTGGAGCCGCTGACCGGCAACCTCGCCGCCGAGGGCAAGCGCCATCTCGAGGGGTTCGAGATCATGCGCGACCTCATCAACGAGCGCTTCGGCGGCGTGATGGGCAAGAAGCTGGTCTTCGTGACCGGGGACGCCGTCGATCCACCGCCGCCGCCTCCGAGGCCACGCGGCTCGTGACCCGTGAAGGCGTGAAGATCGTCACCGGCACGTTCTCCTCCACCCTCTGCGGGGCGGCCAGCGAAGCGGCGGCGCGGCAGAACGCCATCTACTGGGAGACCTCCTGCGTCGATCCGAGGCTCACCCGGCGCGGGCTCAAGAACGTGTTCCGGACCGAGATCGACGGCAGCGGGTTCGGCTGGTACAACGTCGAGTTCATCGCCAAGCATCTGGCGCATCGCCTGCGGCAAGCCGAACGAGCTGCGCATTGCGTACCTCTCCGAGGATTCCTCGTACGGCCAGAGCGTGACCGAGACCGCGCGCCAGCGCGCCAAGCAGGAATTCGGCATGCAGGAGGTGGCGGCCGAGTACTACACGTTCACCACCAACGACCTGACGCCGGTCATCCTCAAGCTCAAGAACGCCAACCCCGACATCCTGCATCACGTCGCGCGCAACCAGGACGCCATCCTCTTCTGGCGGCAGGCGCGCGAGCAGAATCTCCAGTTCAAGGCCCTCGTGCATGCCGGTGCGACCGGCTACGGCTCGCCCGACTTCGGCAAGGCCTTCGGCAACGACGCCAACGGACCCTTCGCGCTGCTCGAGCCCGGGCCGGGCTTCGTCATCGAGGGATGAGGCCCGACGGGCAGCGGATCGAGCGCGCGTACCGTGACGCCGTGAAGGCCAAGACCGGCGCGGACATTGCGGGCGGGCATCAGCTCGCCGGCGGCGGCCTCTGGCTCCTGAAGCTCGTGCTCGATGCGGCGAAGACCGACGACCCCGACAAGTTCCGTGCCGCCGTGCTGGCCATGGACCTGCCCGTCGGCTCCGCCCTCAACGGCTGGGGCGTGAAGTTCGACGAGACCGGCCAGAACAGCAATGCGCGCGTGCAGCACTACATGCTGCAGTGGCAGGGTGGCCAGCTCGTCACCGTGTGGCCGGAGGAGTTCACCACCAATCGCGCCAAGTGGATCCCGCTCGGCGCGTGGGACCAGCGGAAGTAACAGCCCGTTCCGCCACGCCGAGCCTGTCGACGCCCGGGGTCTCCCGGGGCGTCGCGCGTCGGATGAGCGGAACGCCGCCCGACCATGCACGTAGTCCCCCAGCTCCTCGTCTCCACCATCCTCCTGGGCGGGATCTACGCGCTCATCGCGGTGGGCCTCACCCTCATCTTCGGCGTGATGCGCGTCGTCAACTTCGCGCACGGCGAGTTCCTCATGCTGGGGATGTATCTCGCGTTCTGGGCGTTCGCGCCTGCTCCGGCTCGACCCCTACGTGACACTCGTGCTGTCGCTCCCGCTCATCTTCGGCTTTGGGTGGCTGCAGCTACCGCATGGTGATGCGGCCGGTGATCCACGCGTCCCACAACGTGCAGGTCTTCACGACCGTCGGGCTGTCGATCGCGCTCCAGAACGTGGCCCTGGTCCTCTGGAGCGCCGACTCGCAGTTCGTGCGCACCAGCTACTACACGGTCGTCGTGCGCCTCGGGAGCGCGGTGCTCAACCTCGCCCAGCTCATCGCGTTCGCCGTCGCCGTGCTCTGCACGGCCGCGCTCTTCGCGTTCCTGCGCTGGTCGTACACGGGCAAGGTCATGCGGGCGACCGCCCAGGACAGGGCCGCCGCGTCGCTCATGGGGATCGACACGGGCCGTGTCTTCGCGCTCACCTGGGCGGTCGGCGTCACGTGCGTGGGCGTGGCCGGCGTGCTCCTCGCGCCGATCTACCCCGTCTATCCGACGGTCGGGCTCCAGTTCGTGCTGATCGCCTACGTCGCCGTCGTCCTGGGCGGGCTCGGCGACATGGCCGGCGCGCTCATCGCCAGCCTGATCGTCGCCGCGGTCGAGGTCATCGGCTCGTACGTGATCGGGACGGCATGGAAGGAAGTGCTGTACCTGCTCCTGTTCATCGGGATTCTCGTGGTCCGACCCGCGGGACTCTTCGGCCAGCGCGGGGCCGAGGCGATCGGCACGTGAAGGGCACGTGGCCGGCCGTCGTCTTCTTCGCGCTCGCCGCGCTCGGCGCGGCTCTGGTGCGCGACCCCTTCCTCCTCGACGGCCTGGTCCTCATCCTCCTGTGGGGCGCGACGGCCGCGGCCTGGAACGTGGCCGGCGGCTACGCCGGCCAGGTATCGCTCGGACACGCGGCGTTCTTCGGGCTGGGCGCGTACTCCGCGGCGCTGCTCGGAACGCGGTGGGGAGTGTCCCCGTGGATCGGGCTGCTCGTCGGCGCCGGCTTGGCGACGGCCTTCGGGATCCTCCTCGGCTTCCTCAGCAACCGGCTGCGCGGCCCCTACTTCGTGCTCGCCACGATCGCGTTCTCGCAGGTGCTGCTCATCGTCGCCAGCCGCTGGCGCCGGCTTCACCGCCGGCTCCGAGGGCATCCCCGTCCCCTTTCGGCCGGGATTCTGGACGCTCGGCATCACGGACAAGCGCGGTCTGGGTCGCCATCGTCCTCGTGCTCGCGGTCTTCCTGTACCTGGTCGAGCTCTACCTCGAGCGCTCGCGCCGCGGCTACCAGCTCGCCGCCGTGCGTGAGGACGAGGATGCGGCCCTGTCCCTCGGGGTCCCGGCGCTTCGGCTGAAGGTGGCGGCCATCGCGGCCAGCGCGGCGCTCACCGCGGTGGCCGGCGCGCTCTGGGCTCAATACGTGGGCTTCGTGGACCCGTTCTACGTCTTTTCGATCGACCTCTCCCTGCGCTTCGCCCTGGCCGCGATTCTCGGCGGCATCGGCACGCCGCTCGGGCCCTTCCTCGGCGCCGCGCTCATTCTTGCGCTGGAGACGTACCTGCGGGCGCGCTTCGGGGGCATCGGAGCCGGCCTCGTCGGGATCTATCTGATCATCTACGGCACCGCGCTCGTGGTGATGATGCGGTTCGCGCCCCAGGGGCTGGTGCCCGCTGATCGGCGAGCGGCTGCGGCGGCGCCCGGTCGCGGGACCGGCCTCGTGAGCCTCCTCTCTGTCTCCGGCATCACCAAGCGGTTCGGCGGCATCACCGCGAACCGCGACATCTCCTTCGACGTGACGGCCGGCGAGCTGATCGGCATCATCGGCCCGAACGGGTCCGGCAAGTCGACGCTCTTCGAGGTCATCAGCGGCTTCTATCACCCCGATGCGGGCGCGGTGAGCCTGGATGGAGCGCGCCTCACGGGCCTCTCTCCTGACCACGTGTGCCGCCTGGGCGTCGCGCGCACATTCCAGAAGCTGCGGCCGTTCTCGGGGCTCACCGTCGTCGACAACGTGATGGTCGGCGCGCTCACCCGCACGCGCGACGTGCGGCACGCGCGGGCGCGCGCCCGCGAGCTGCTCGACCGGGTCGGGCTCGCCGAGAAGGGGGACGAGTACGCGCGCACGCTGTCCACCGGCCAGCGCAAGCGCCTCGAGCTGGCGCGCGCCCTCGCGACCGAGCCACGGGTGCTCCTCCTCGACGAGGTGACGGGAGGCGTCGACCAGCGCAGCATCCCCGGGCTGGTGCAGCTCGTCCGTGACCTGCACCGGGGCGGCCTCACGCTCCTCGTGATCGAGCACAACATGCGGGTCATCACCGCCGTGGCTCAGCGCATCGTGGCCCTCTACCTCGGCGAGAAGATCGCCGATGGCGCCCCGGCGCGGTGACGCAGGACCCGCGGGTCGTCGAGGCCTACCTCGGCCAGGCGTACGTCCAGTGACGGCGCCCGAAGCTTCACGACAGTCGGCTTCAGGGCGGACGCCACTGCTGATGGTGGAAGACCTCGACGTGGCCTACGGCGACTTCCAGGTGCTATGGCAGGCGGCCATGCACGTGGGCGACGGCGAGATCGTGGCCGTGCTCGGGCCGAACGGCGCGGGCAAGTCCACGCTGATGAACACCATCTCCGGGCTGATCACGCCACGCGCTGGCCGCATCACCTTCGGCGGCACCCGCATCGACGGCCTGCCCGCCCACCGCACCGCGGGCGAGGGCCTGGCGCACGTGCTGGAGCGCCGTCGCCTGTTTCCCTTTCTCACCGTGCTCGACAACGTGGTGCTGGGCGCCCACAACCCAGCCGCCCGCCCGCATCGCGACGAGACACTGACTCTGGTCCAGCGCCTGTTTCCCGTCATCGCCGAGCGGCGGGGACAGCTCGCGCACACGCTGTCGGGCGGCGAGCAGCAGATGGTCGCCATCGCGCGCGGGCTCATGGCCCGACCCCGCCTGCTGATGATCGACGAGCCCTTCCTGGGTCTGGCGCCCATGGTGGTGCAAACGATCGGCGGGCTCATCCGGCGCGTCCGGGACGAGCAGGGCATCAGCATCGTGTTCATCGAGCAGAACGTGGAGCTGGCGCTGCGGCTCGCCGACCGCGGCTACATCATGGAATCCGGCCGGACCATCCTGTCCGGACCGTCGGCGGAGCTGCTCCAGTCCGCGGAGGTCAGGCGCATCTTCCTGGGCGACGTCCCGCTCTGATCTGCAGCAAGCGTCGGAAGGGCGCGGCTCAGCGGGCGGCGACTCATCGGGACGCACGGAGCAAGCCTTGAGCCGTCAGGAAGTGCGATCACTTGCCGGCGCGCGCCGGCATCGGCTTCCGGATCGTAGCCGAGCCTCATGCCCAGGACCGAACGGTCGGGGAGGCGCATGTCGAACGTGTGCGGGCCCGCGGGGAAAGATGACGAGCTCGAGCGGGGCGCGGACTCGGGTTGGGCGCGCTTCATCTGCCTCGCAGAAGTGCGCCGGGGTCACGATGTCGGCGCTGCCGATGAGTACGAGCAATGGCGCATAGAACGTGCTGCCGACATCGGTCTGGCAGCCGGGATAGAGCGCGACGCCGGCCATGAACGGGTGCGGGTGCTTCAGCGTCGCGCGCAACGCCGCCAGCACGGTGCGCCCTCCGTTCGACATGCCCATGACGCGCGATGCGCGTGGCATCGACGTACGGCTGCTCCGCCAGCCAGCGCGCGGACGCTGTACGCGTCGTCCGCCCGACGCACGGCCCAGGCGGCGACGTTCCGGGTGCACACCTGGTCGACGCCACGCGGCGTGAAGCTGTCGACCACCGCCGTGCCGATCCCATGGGCTCGGAACAGCTCGGCCCACGGCGCGACCCACGTCTTCCACATGGCCTCGTGATACAGGCCCCCGCACCCGTGGAGCAGCACGACGAAGGGAAACGGGCCTGCGCCCTCCCGGCCGGTAGATCGTCACCGGAAGGAAGCCCTGCGCCGCTCTCGCGCCCCGCTCCTCGGCGGCCCCCGCCTGAAGGTGTCGGCGTTGCCAGGTTGCCAAGGGACGAGGACGGCGCTCCCTCCCGGACGACGCGCCCGTCGATGGGCGAGTCGTCGTGGTCGTCGCCGCGCAAGCCGTCAGGAGTGCCGCTCCGAGCAGGCTCACTGCTGCGAACCGCCCCCCAACGCGCCATGTTTTTGCCGGGCGCCCGCGGCGGATTCGCGCCACGCGTTCATGCGGTCCAAGAAGCGATGCCAAGTCTGCGCGTGTCACTGGCGGAAATCCGAGGTGGCGCAACACGCGGTTCAGCGCCCCAGCGGACAGCCTGGTCGGCGCCATGATCTCAATCCCAATAGGGTTGCCGCTTTTGGTTGAAATCGATCACTAAGCCTCGGCGCGGCCTTCTCCGATTCGATGGCTCTTATCCACCGGACGGCGCGGCAGGTGAAGATAAGCGGCGAGAGGGCGGCCGAGGCGAAACGTGACCTCCAAGTATGAGCTCTTCATCTCCTCACTCCCAAACCGCGTACGCAGTCACAACATACGGTCGCTCCGAAACCTCACGTCCGATTCAAGCTGCCTCCTCTGGCGTACCACTGCTACGGCGCGCACGCGTGACTACCTCCCTGCCCCGAGGTCGGCTGTTCCTGCCGGAGACGCCGGCAATACTCATGGATGTCGTAGCCGGCCGCGGAAAAGAGAGCCTCGCGTACGCGGCGCACCTCCGCCACGATCGGATCGCGCCACGGTTCGCTCTCATTCGCTGTCTCTGGCATTGTCTTCTCCCATGAGTTGATCCTACCCCATCGCGGCCGGTGATCCCCACCTGTCGAGCGGAGTTAGAGAGGGGCCCACGCTTTCACGCAACCCGATGTGGCGCCAGGGCTGTCGGGCACGGGCCGATCCAGCCAGCGGCACACGGCCAGCAGCGGTACGGATACCGTCGAAGACCTCCATCATCGAGTACCCGTCACCCCCAAAACCGGGTACGCAGTCAAGTGCGGATGCGCGGATCAGCCGAGCTTGTAGGCCCGCGCCACGTTTTCCCCAGGATCGCGCGGCGGCCCGACTCCGTCATCGGCGCCGTCAGGTGGCGCAGCTCCTCCAGATAGCTGCCGGGATGGTCGGGATGCGGGTAGTCGCTCGCCCAGAAGAACTTGTCCTCGCCGACGAGCGGCATCAGCGCGGCGATGGTGCGCTCGTCGGGATCGGCCGAGATGTAGCACTGGCGCTTCAAGTAGTACGACGGCTGTTCCTCCAGGCGGACCGTGGCGCCGAGCGTGGTTCCGGAGAAGATCGCGTCGGCGCGGTCCAGGAAGTAGCCGATCCAGCCGGCCTGGGACTCGAGGACGACGCACGCGCAGGCGGGGGAAGCGGAGGAAGACGCCGAGCTGGAAGAACGTCGCGAACGCGTGCTGGACGCCCTGGCCGGCGAAGAGATCGAAGTACCACACCGCCCAGCCGAACTTGTCGTAGCGATGGTGAATGCCCCACGCGGGGGCTCGAACGTCGGATGGATCGCGAGCGGCACGTCGAGGTCCTGCGCGGCGGCGAAGACGCGCGTCGTGCCGGGGGTCTCCGTGGGGAACGCGCGTGATCGTGAACGGGCACACGAAGGCGCCGCGGCAGCCATCGCGCGACGGCGCGCTCGAGCTCTTCGGCCGCCGCGGCGGGATCGCCCAGCGACAGGTGCGCGATGGGGATCAATCGCCCGCCGGAGTCGCGGCAGAAATCGGCGATCCACCGGTTGTACGCGCGGCAATACGCCGCCGACAGCTCAGGGTCCATCAATTCGGCCTCCCACAGGAGCCCGATCGTCGGATAGAGGATGGCCTTGGCCAGGCCCTCGCGATCGAGGAGCTCGACGCGCTCCTTCATGTCCATGGTGCCGAACCCGGCGCCCCGCAGGTACGTGCGCTCCGGGTCCGGGCGGATCCCCGCATCTCCTCGGGACGGATCTCGCCGCGCATGGCGCGCTCGCGCAGGTGCCTGCGCCTCGTCGACACGTTTGTCCCATCCCGCCCAGGTTGCCGAGCTGCCCCGGCCGTGGGAGGACGGCGCGCTTGCCGTCGATCTCGAGATACTCGAAGGCGTCGTCGCCCACGCGGATGCGGATCGCGCGGTCGCGGTAGCGCGGCTCGAGGTACTTCTCCCACAGATCGGGCGGCTCGAGGATATGTCCGTCGCAATCGATCAGCATGGCGTCCGTGGTCATCGTGCCCTCCGTTCCTCTCCCGGCGCCGTCGTCGCGCCGATGCGCTCGCGCTTCACCTCGGATGCCCGCGGCGGCGCGGTCCCATGTGTCGGCGGTGACGCCCTCCGTGCGCAGCAAGCGCTTCTGCACCTTCTGGGTCGGTGTCTTCGGCAGCTCGTCGACGACGCGCACGTAGCGCGGCACCATGAAGTGCGCCATGCGCGGCATCAGGAACCGGATCAGATCCTCCGGGTCGAGGCGCGCGCCGTCGGCGAGCGACACCGACGACCAGCACCTCGTCCTCGCCGTCGTCGACTCGGCCACGGCCACGGCGGCCGCCTCCTGCACCGCGGGATGCGCGCCGACCTCGGCTCTCGACCTCGAACGACGAGATGTTCTCGCCGCGCCGCCGGATCGCGTCCTTGATGCGATCGACGAAGTAGTAGTTGCCCTCGGCGTCGACGCGAAACGCGTCGCCGGTGTGGAACCAGCCGTTGCGCCACGCGCGCGCGCGGTCGCCTCGGGATTGCGGAAGTAGCCGTGCGTTCATGGCCCACGGGCGGTCGCGTGCGCACGATCAGCTCGCCGACCGTCGCCCGGCTCGACCTCGCAGTCGTGCGTCGTCGACGATCCGCACGTCGACGCCGCTCGCGCGGCCGGCCGCAGCTGCCGACCGGAGACGGGATTCGGGCCCGAGACCAGCGGTGTCGAGATCTCGGTCATGTTGAAGACGGTGTAGACGTCGCAGCCGAAGCGCCGCGAGAAGGACGGTGCGTCCTCGCCGAGCGGCACCATGATGGCGGTGCGCAGCGGGTGCTCCCGGTCCTGCGGCGAGGCGCCTGCTTCGCGAGAAAGCCCGCCATGCACGCCGAGCAGGATACGCGGTTGGTCGTGCCCGTCTCGCGAACGGTCGACCAGAAGCGCGCCGTGTCGAAGGCGTCGACCACGGCGATCGAGCCGCCCTTCGCCAGCATCGCGTAGACCGCCGCGGTGCCGCCCACGTGGAAGAGCGGCAGGTTCACCATGCACCGGTCGTCATGGGCCCGCGAAGAAGAGCGACTCGGCGCCCATCGAGTAGAGCTGCAGATACGACGACATCGACGCCCTTCGAGGGCCCGGTGGTGCCGGACGTGTAGATGATCGACTGGGTGTCCCACGGGCGCGACCTCACGCGCGAGCGGCGGCAGGGCGGCGTCCGCCCGGGCGAAGCGCCGGCCGTCGTGGAGCGTGAGCCCGTCGACGTGCCGACCGGCGGCCGCCGCCGACGACCACCGCGGCGTCGAGCCAGCTTGGCGCGGCCGGATCGACGCTCGAGGCCGCGGCAGGAGCTGGGCATGGGCGCACGATGCAGCCGCGCGTCGGCATTGTCGACGACGTGCTCGCAGGATGCCGCCGCGGTAGCGCGAGGTTGACCGGCACGTAGATCAGCGCCCGAGGTAGTTGAGCCCGAACCAGACGCGGAGGGCGTCCGGGCCATTGGGCAGCCAGGACAGGACCGTGTCGCCTGCGCGACGCCCAGGCGGCGGAAGCCCACCGCCAGCGCCGCCGGGCGGCGTCGCGCGCCTCGCCGATAGGTCCAGGCGCTCCCATCGGCGAAGAGGCGCGAAACACGCTTGCCGGCGTGTCTCGCCGCCCGCCGCTCAGGAGCGGCCGCAGCACGCAACTCGACTCCGAGGCGGGAACCCGCGGATCTCGCCAGGGTTCGTCACGCCGTCGCCTCAGTTCTTCGGCGGGGCCGACCGGGGCGAGGGTACTGCGGTGTCGTGCCCGACAAGCGCCTTTGGGCCCGAGCGGAACGTCCTGACCTCGGTCACGCGGGTGACGAAGTACCGCGTGTCGCCGAAGCAGGAGGTTGGCAGCCCCACTTTCTTCGTAGTGCAGCGCCACCCGCTTGCCCATCTGCCGGTTGATCTGCTCGGCCACCGCATCGTCCCGCACGGTGAACTGGAATTTCGGCACCGCGCCCGGCATCGAGATCATCGAGCTCGCCTTCCCACGGGGCCCGAGCGGAACGTCCTGACCTCGGTCACGCGGGTGACGAAGTACCGCGTGTCGCCGAAGCAGGAGGTTGGCAGCCCCACTTTCTTCGTAGTGCAGCGCCACCCGCTTGCCCATCTGCCGGTTGATCTGCTCGGCCACCGCATCGTCCCGCACGGTGAACTGGAATTTCGGCACCGCGCCCGGCATCGAGACCATCGCCAGCTCGCCTTCCCATGTCTTGCAGATCCAGCCCTTGTGCGACATCTTCTGCAGCCAGCCGGCGCGCTCACCGGTCGAGTAGCTCCAGTGAGAGACGACCCGAGGTAGCCCGGCGACGGCCAGCGCGATCGCGACGACGAGTCCGACGACGATTCGCATCGCTCCTCCTGCCGCTCCTTTCAGAACGGATCGACCGGATGCTTGCGCGCGACGCGCGGCGGAGCGGAGCGGCAGCCGGGCGAGGGTCTGGGCGAGCAGGCGGCGCGTGTCCGCCGGGTCGATGACGTCGTCGACGTCGAACCGCGCCGCGGCGCTCAGCGCGGTATTGGCGCGCTTCAGCGCCTCCGTCTTGTCCCGGTGAAACGCGGCGCGCAGCCGGCGCGTCCTCGATCGCGTCGAGCTCTTTCTTGTGGATGATGTTGACGGCGCCCTCGAGCCCCATCCCGCCGAACTCCGCGGTGGGCCAGGCCAGGAGCAGGCTCGGCTCGAGCGGCCGCGAGCCCATGCACGTAGTAGCCGAGGCCATAGGCCTTGCGCAGCACGACGGTCATGAACGGCGTCGTGGCATGGGTGAGCTTGGTCAGCAGGCGGGCGCTTCGCCGCACGAGGCCGGTGCGCTCGGTCTCGGGGCCGACCATGAGGCCGGGCGTATCGCAGAGAAAGATCATCGGCACGTCGTACGCGTCGCAGAGGTCGATGAAGCGCGCCGCCTTCTCCGCGGCGGGCGCGTCGATGACGCCGCCGAGCACCATGGGCTGATCCGCGATGAAGCCGACGGGGAAGCCCTCGATCCGCGCGAGCGCCGTCACCATGGTCCGACCGTACTCGGTCTTCAGCTCGAGCACGGTGTCCCGATCGGCGATGTGCTCGATGACGCGGCGGACGTCGTAGGCGCGGCGCGGATTCTCGGGCACGAGGTCGCGCAGGCGCTCGACGTCCGGCGCCGCCCCCGCCGGCATTCTCCCGCGGAAGTAGCCGAGGTAGCGGCGGGCGACCGCGTTCGCGGCGCGCTCGTCGCTTGCCAGGACGTCGATCACGCCGGTGCGCAGATGCACCTCGGCGGGACCGATCTCCTCGGGCGTGAACTTCTTCGCCGAGCGCCGCCTCGACGAGGGGCGGGCCCGCCATGCCGAGGACGGCCTCGGGCGTCGCGATGAGCACGTCGCAGAGGCCGGCGAGATTGGCGTTGCCGGCGAACGCGCGACCCGCGACGATGCCCACGGTGGGCGCCAGACCCGGAGCCGGGCGAATGCGACGAAGGTCTGAGTGCCGCCGCGCAAGCCCACGTTCAGGTCATGCGGCCGCGCGCCGCCGCCCTCGAGCCAGCAGATCGCCGGCAGCCGGTGGCGGATGGCGAGATCGAACATGTGGTCGATCTTGAGGTGATTGACCGCGCTCTGCGTGCCGGCATGGACCGTGTAGTCGTAGGCGACCGCCACCACGGCGAGCCCGTCGACCGTGCCGGTGCCCATGACGAGGCCGTCCGCCGCGCCCTCCATGCCCTCGCGCGCCGGGCGGGCGAGGAGCCCGTACTCGACGAAGCTCCCGTCATCGAGCAGGTCGGCGATGTTCTCGCGCGCGGTCAGCCGGCCCTTCGCCTTGTGGCGGGCGATGGCGGCCGGGCGCGCCTCGTCGAGCGGCGCGCGCCGCGCCTGGCGCACGGCCTCGAGCTTCGACGGCTCGCCGGGTCCGGCCACGGGTTCACCGGCCATGGGCCGCGCCGTCCTCCCGCGCCGCGATCACGACGAGCACGAGCCCGGCGTCCACTTGCTGCCCGGGCGCGACGCGTACCTCCGTCACGACGCCGTCGGCCGACGCCGTCACCAGGTGCTCCATCTTCATGGCCTCCATCGTCAGCAGCGCCTGGCCTCGGCTGACCGCGTCGCCCGCCCGCACGCGGACGTCCAGCACCTTGCCGGGCATGGGCGCCGAGTAGCCGCCGGCGGCCCGCTCGACGTCCTCGGGCTCCGGGAAGCGCGGCAATTCCTCGAGGCGCAGCTCGCCGAGCGCGTCCTGAACGAAGACCGTCCCCGCCGGACCGGGCGTCACGCGAAACGTGCCCCGCCGTCCGTCGATCTCGAGCTCGACGAGGGGGCAGCGCGGTGGCGGCGAGACGGGCGCGCGCCGCGACGCCGTCGAGCGCGCAGCGGAAGCTGCCGTCGCGCTCCCGGAGATAGCCGACCACGACCTCGCGCGCGCCGGATCGATAGCGCGCCTCCTGGAGCCCGGACGGATTATTGCGCCAGCCGGAGCTGATGGATCCGAGGACCGGCGCCTCCGCCCGCCGCGTGAGCTGGGCGGCGAGCGCGGCGGCCAGCGCCGCCTCGCGCAACGCCTCGTCGGTCGGCTCGCGGGCGGGCGCCGGGCGGTGGCGCTCGATGAAATCCGTGGTGGTGTCACCCGCGAGGAAGGCGGGGTGGCGAAGGACGCTCACGAGGAAGTCCCGGTTGGTCACCACGCCCGGGGCCACGAGTCCCTCGAGGGCGCGCGCGAGCCGGAGGGCCGCCTCCCGTCGCGTCGCCGCATGCGCGACCAGCTTGGCCATCAGCGGATCGAAGGCGACCGCGATCTCCGTCCCCGCTTCGACGCCGCTGTCGACCCGCACGTCCATGGCTGGCGCCGGCTGCCAGTCGAGCAATCGCCCGCCGGTGGGTAGAAAGCCGTTCGCGGGATCCTCCGCGTACAGGCGCGCCTCGATGGCATGTCCGCGGAGGCGCACGTCCTCCTGGCGGAAGCCGAGGGGTGCCCCTCGGCGACCAGGATCTGCTCGCGCACCAGATCGATGTCCGTCACCGCCTCGGTGACCGGGTGCTCCACCTGAATGCGCGTGTTCACCTCGAGGAAATAGAAGCGCCCGTCGGCGTCGAGCAGGAACTCGACGGTCCCCGCGCTCTCGTACCCGATGGCCCGCGCCGCCGCGAGCGCCGCCTCGGTCAGCCGCGCGCGGAGCGCCGCATCGACCGCCGGCGATGGCGCCTCCTCGACCACCTTCTGGTGCCGCCGCTGAATCGAGCACTCCCGCTCGAACAGATGCACGAGATGCCCGTGCCGATCGCCCAGGACCTGCACCTCGACATGACGCGGCGACGGCAGGTACCGCTCGAGGAACACGCGCTCATCGCCGAAGGCCGCCCCGGCCTCCCGCCGCGCGGACGCCACCGCCTCGGGCAGCGTGTCCGCCTCGCGCGCGATCCGCATGCCGCCGCCCGCCACCTCCGCCCGCCGCCTTGATCAAGACCGGCAGGCCGATCGCCGCCGCGGCCCGCGCGAACGCATCCGGCGAAACCCCATCGAGCTCCTGGCCCGGAAGCATGGGCACTCCGGCCTGCGCCACGAGCCGCTTGGCCTCGATCTTGTCGCCCATCGCGGCAATCGATTCAGGCGACGGACCAACCCACGTGAGACCAGCCTCGATCACCGCCCGCGCGAATCCCGCATTCTCCGCCAGAAACCCATACCCCGGATGCACCGCATCGGCCCCGACCCGCCTCGCCGCAGCGATCAGCTTCTCAACATCGAGATAGGTCTCCGCCGCCGACCGACCCGCGAGCGCCACCGCCACGTCCGCGTCCCGCACGTGCGGCGCATCGCGATCCTGATCCGCATACACCGCCGCCGTCGCAATCCCCATCGAGACGACACGTCCGAAAGATCCGCCGAGCAATCTCCCCGCGATTCGCCACCAACAACCGACGGATAGGCGCCCGTTTCACGTCAGAGCCGGAACACGCCGAAGCGGTCGGTCCCGCGAACCTCGGCCCCGTGCACCGCCGACAGCGCGATGCCGAGCACCGCCCGCGTATCCCGCGGATCGATGATGCCGTCGTCCGCCACGCGCCCCGTCGCGTAGAGCGCGAGCGACTCCCGCTCCGCGCGATCCTCCACCGCCGCGAAGAGCCGCGCGTCCTCCTCCTCGTCGAACGCCCGCCCCGCCGCCCGCGCGCCGCCGCGGCGCACGATCGACATCACTCCGGCGAGCTGCTTCGGGCCCATGATCGAGATCTTCGCGCTGGGCCAGGTGAACGCAAAGCGCGTGTCGTACGCGCGGCCGCTCATCCCGTAGTTGCCCGCGCCGTAGCTCGCGCCCAGGATGACGGTGATGTGGGGCACCGCCGAGTTCGACACCGCATTGATCATCTGCGAGCCGTGCTTCACGATGCCGCCGTGCTCGTACTGCCGCCCCACCATGTAGCCCGTGATGTTCTGCAGGAAGACGAGGGGCGTGTCGATCTTGTTGCAGAGCTGGATGAACTGGGCGGCCTTCTGGGACGAGTCGGAGAAGAGCACGCCGTTGTTGCCGATGATGCCCACCGGGAATCCATGGATGGACGCCCATCCGCAGACCAGCGTCTTGCCGTAGAGCGGCTTGAACTCCTCGAAGCGCGAGCCGTCGGTGATGCGGCCGATCACCTCGCGCACGTCCATCGGCGATCGGAGATCCACGGGCAAGAGGCCGAGCAGCTCCTCGGCGTCGTAGAGCGGCTCGTCCGCCGGCTGCGTCGGCCCGGGGCCGAGCTTGCGCCAGTTCAGGTGGCCGATCACGCTGCGCGCCATGCGGATGGCGCTCGGCTCGTCGTCCGCCAGGTAGTCGGCGAGGCCCGAGGTTCCGGCGTGCATCTCGCCGCCGCCCAGCTCCTCGTCGTCGGCGTCTTCCCCGGTCGCCATCTTCACCAGCGGCGGGCCGCCCAGGTACACGCGCGAGCGATTGCGGATGAAGATGTTGTAGTCGCTCATCCCGGGCTGGTAGGCGCCGCCCGCGGTGGAGCTGCCGAAGACCACCGACACCGTCGGAATCCGCTCGCCGGACAGGCAGGTGATGTCGTGGAAGAGCCGCCCGCTCTCCGCGAAGTGCGTGAGCTGGCGGCGCATCTCCGCGTCCGGGTCCTCCGTGCCGCGCCGGAGGTCGCCGCCCGCGGACTCGACGAACTGGACGTACGGCAGCCGGTTCAGCCGCGAGATCTCGAGCGCGCGATTGATCTTCTTCAGCGAGACGGCGGTGATGGCGCCTCCGAGCACCGTCGGGTCATGGCCGCAGACGACGCACTCGACGCCCGAGACGACCCCGATGCCGGAGACGAACCCGCCGCCCACGCTGAAGTCGGTGCCCCAGCCGGCGAGCGGGCTCAGCTCGAGGAAGGGCGCGTCGCGGTCGAGCAAGAGCTCGATGCGCTCCCGGATGAGGAGCTTGCCGCGCTCGCGGTGCCGGGCCACGCTCCGCTCGCCGCCGCCCGCGCGGGCCAGCGCGAGCTGGGCCTCGACCTCGGCGAGGAGGGCCAGCATGTCCTGCCGGTTCCGGCGAAAGCGCTCGGAGCCGGTGTCGACGCGCGATCGAACGACGTCCATGTCGGTGCGCGCGATGATGACAGCCCGGCCTGCCGCCGTCAATGAGGCGGCGTTGACGCCGGCGTCGAGGCCGTCCGGTCTGCTCGAGCGTCGTCCAGTGTTGTCGCGGGGCCCGAGCTTTCGGTCGAAGAAGCCGAGCAATCTCGAGATTCACCAGCCCGTGCATCGCGTCGCGATCGAAGCCTTCCGGGTCTGCGCGCGGCTTCACCGGCCACGATCTTCAGCGCCCAAGGGAAACTTGCGACGAAGGAGAAATGCCCGGCCTGTTTGACCAGGGACGTACTCCGTCCCAGGCGGCAACGCCTCGCGCCAGGCGCTCGGCGTGATGCCGCACGAGGTCAGGTCGTCGCGCCGGCACCGCATACACGGACCGGGAACGGCGACCTTCGCGAGCGCGTCGTCGGTGAATGCGGGCCGCATTCGGCGCCATGAGCACGATCGCGCGCACGCGAGGATCACGGACGTCCGGAATATCGCCGACCTTCCGGGCGGCGTCGTCCGAGTGGCCGCACCTCCGAAGGAGCAGAACCTGGAGTCGTCGGGATGCTGTCGGCAGTGGGCGATGATGGCAGCGGTACTTGGTTTCGCGCCGGCGACCGCCAGCGCGGTGTAGCCGCCGTTTGAATGGCCCACGACCCCGATGCGGTCTCGCTGGATGTGGGAACCGAGCTGCGCGTCTTCCAGCACGGCGTCGATGACGCGAGACACCTGCTTCGGCCGTCCGACCCACACGCCTGGACCCGATATGTCCTTGTCCTTTCCTCGTGGGTGCGTCGGGGCCGCGACAACATAGCCACGCGAGGCCAGCGCCACCGCGAGATCCCGGTGGTTCAAGGCGAGAGTCCACCGGCTCCATGCGAGATGACGATGAGCCCGAACTTCCCGTCAGCCGGGTGCCGCATTGCTGGCCACCTGCATCTCGAACGCGATCAACCGACATAGCATCGCGGGCAACCGACATTCCGAAAGGGACCCGGTCAGGAGGAGAGGAGCGGGCGCGGCGCGGGTCGGATACCAAAGAGCAACAGGGAACAACTCGCCGGTGGCCGCGTCCTGAAGGTCGATTCTGCGATAGGCGACGTTCGACGGCGGCGCAGCCTCCGTGGTCGAGGGCGACGCCGAGTAGCAAGCCTGAAAGCACGAGACCCACGAGGTACGGACTCTCAGATGCCAAGGGCGAAACCGGCCAGGCCGCGGATTGTGACCGCTTCGCCGATGTGCGCGGCGTTGTGGCGGAGTGCTGAGCTGGCGAGTTGATCGCCGCGGGTCCAGCCCCAGCCAGGGGTATGTCGTGCCCTCGACCCAGTCGCGGAACGCGCCAGCCGCCGCGGCGCGCCTGATGTCTTCCACGCCGACGATCTCATCCCACGCCTCGGGACGAAGCGTGCCCACGACCTCGCGGGTCCGGAGTCCGACGGCCGAGCGGTAGGCCCGCACGGACGCGATGTCGGCGCGCGCCGTCATCTCGGTGACCTCGTCGTCGGTCATCCCGGTCCCGATGATGCGCCACGGCACGTTCATGCGACGCATCCACTCGTCGTCGAGGACCTGATCCCGACCGGCGACGACGGGATTCACCGCGGCGTCTTCGGTCCGCGCCATGTGCCAGAGCAGCCAGATGAGGGAGTTGAGGCCCGGGCCCGGGCGCATCCGCATCTGGTCGTCGCTGAGCTCACCGAAGATGCGCTGAGTCGGCGAAGACGTGACCGCTCACGTCGCTCGCGTGCACCGCGGCGTGCTGTCGCAGGAAGAAAGTCACCAGATCCAACGCCGACCTCCGACTCAGCCTCGTCAGTCTCGCCGGCCCGCGGCGCCTCGGAAGCGATCACCAGGGTTTGCCGGCTGGAGCCGATTTGGGCGTCATCGGCCGCGCGATACTTTCCACTCGCTCGCAGGATTTCAGCCTCTCGGCACGGGGCCGGAGTTCCCGCAGCTGTCGACCATGAGTCGGCCCGTCTCCCGATAGATGGAAGAGGATGTACCGTCCGCGCGGTTGCATCGGAAATCGGCCGCTACTGGTTTTCGCTGAAGACGTTTAGTTGGCCCCGGATGTCGCCCCGGTACACTCTTTCGACCCTACGGTGTATACGACGCCTCGTAGTAACCTCCCGATGCGACTACAGGATGTTTCGGACATGACCTGCCCGGTGAGGACTGCAGCTTCCGATCGTACTCCGCGTGAACGGGAGGTGAGTCATTGAGTAGGCACGCGCCCATCGCCGGCTGTGGTAGAACCAGCATGGCAACCAGGAGCAAGTAGTGCTTGGTCCGCAGCGGCATATCCGGTGCCTTTGTAGAACTCCTCCAAGGCCTGGTGCTTCTCCGGGCGCCGCGGATCCGGTATCGGTGATAGATTGCCTGCACGCACTCCTGCTCGTGCTCGTACTGACGAGGGCTGCTCTCATCGAGAGCGGAAAGTAACATCGTGAATGGCGCGACGATACGCGCTCGCTAACATTCTATTGGGGCCGCGCGATGACCCCTACGACGAGCTGCTGGACGATCTGGCCGCCGAGCACCGGGCGCTCGACGCGGTCCTGGCGCGGATGACCGACGCGCAATGGGATCTGCCGAGCCACGCGCCGGGCTGGCTCGCGCGCGACCAGGTCGCGCACCTCGCGCACTTCGACGAGGCGGCCGCGCTCGCCATCACCGACGCGGAGGCGTTCGCGCGCGGATGCCGCCGCCACGCGTGCGGGCGGGGATCGCGGCGGGTACGAGAAGCAATACCTCGGCCGGGGGGCGCGCGATGACACCCGCCGAGCTGCGCGCATGGGGGCGCGCGGCCGGCGGAGAAGCTCGTGGCCGCGGCGCGCACCGTCGACGCCACGGCGCGGCTGCCGTGGTACGGCCCGGAGATGGGCGCGGTCTCGTTCATCACGGCGCGGCTCATGGAGACGTGGTCGCACGGGCTCGATGTCGTCGACGTCGTCGGCATCGCGCGCCCGGACACGGACCGGCTGCGGCACGTGGTCTTCCTCGGGGTCAGGACTCGCCCGTTCTCCTACGTCACGCGAGGCCTCACGCCGGATACGACGCCCGTGCACGTCGAGCTCACGTCGCCATCGGGAGCGACCTGGTCCCACGGCGAGCCCGGGAGCGACAACCGCATCACGGGCAGCGCGCGCGACTTCTGCCGCGTGGTGACCCAGCGGCGGCACGTGGCCGACACGGACTTGCGGATCACCGGACCCGCGGCGGAGGAATGGATGCGGCTCGCCCAGGCGTTTGCCGGAGCACCGGGAGAAGGCCGGCGGCCGGGGCAGTTTCCGAAGGAGACGGCATGATGGCGGACGAGCTGGTGCACCTGGCCGTGGCGGCGGCGTCGGGACCATCACGCTCGATCTCGCCCGCGAACCGCAATGCGCTGTCGCGCCGGCTCGTCGCCGACCTCGACCGCCATCTGACCACGGCGCTCGCAGATCCCGCCGTGCGGGTGATCGTGCTGACCGCGACCGGAACGGTCTTTTGCTCCGGCGCGGACCTGAAGGAGCGCCGCACGCCCGAGCCGGCTCCGCCGCCGGGACGACCCGGAGGTCTGGCGGCCGTCCTCACCGCGATGTGGGAGGGGCCGAAGCCGATCGTCGGGCGCATCAATGGCGCCGCGCGGGCAGGCGGGCTCGGCCTCGTGGCCGCGTGCGACATCGCGGTCGCCGCCGAGCCGACGACGTTCGCCCTCAGCGAGGTGCGGATCGGGGTCATCCCGGCGACGATCGCCGTCGTCCTGGTGCCGAAGATCGGCGAGGCGCGCGCGATGGAGCTGTGCCTGACCGGCGACGTCTTCGACGCGCGGGCCGCCGCGGGCTATGGGCTGCTCAATGCCGCCGCCCCGGACGGGCGCCTGGACGAGGTCGTCGGCCGCTACGTGGCGAGCCTGCTCAAGCGGCGAGCCCGCCGCGCTGGCGGGCTGCAAGCGGGCGGTGCGCGATATCCCAAGCTCTCGATGGCCGCGGCTTTCGCGGAGATGGGCGAGCGCTCGTCGCGCTTCTTCGCCTCCGAGGCGGCGCGCGAGGGGATGACGGCGTTCGCCGAGAAGCGGCCGCCGCGCTGGGCCCACTCCGACTGAGGCGGCTGAGCCGGCTCGGCCGGACGCGATCAGGTCAGAGAAGCCCGGGGGACGGCTGCAGCATCAGCGTCGGGACGCCACACGTTCCGTCGCGCACGGTGAACACGTGGGTTCCCGGCTTCCGGCCGGGGCGCAGGTCCGTCAGGTCGAATCCCGCCGCGCGCAGCCGATCATAGGCCGCGACGGCGTCGGGCACGCGCCAGGACAGTCCCCAGAGCCGGTCCGGCCCCGAGGACACGCCGGCCTTGAGATCGTGCGCGATCTCCACGATGAGGTCGCCGCAGCGGAAGAACATGAGGCGCGAGCCCCACGCGGGAGTCGACCGGTCGAGCCGCATGTCGAGCCCGAGGCGCGCGCCGTAGAGCGCCGCGGCGCGCTCGGGATCGGGCGTGCGGATCACGACATGGTCGAGGCCCGCCACGGCGGCGGGCGCCGGTGCCAGGAGCGCCGCCGCGTGTGGCGTGCCGGGCTCGATCAGGAAGAGGCGCACGCCGTGGGTCGCCGTCGTCGACGCGCGCGTCCGGCGCCATCGGCGGCGTGCGCCGCTCGTGCGGTCGACGCTCTCCGCGGCGGAGACGGGCTCGGGATCGAGCCCGAGGCGCGCCAGGCGCCGATGTGCGCTGTCGGCGTCGTCGACGGCGAAGGCGAGGCTCGCGAGCCCCTGCCCTTGTGCGTCGAGCACGGCGTGCAGGCGGGCGGCGATCGGCCCATCGCCCGACGGCGCGATCAGCTCCACGGCGAGGTTCTCGAGGCCGAAGGCGGCGACCTCCGCACCGCCGCCGTCGGCCTCGGCCCGCCAGGACGGCGCGCGGCCGAGGAGCGCCTCGTAGGCGCGCACCGCGGCGTCCAGGTCGCGCACCGCGATGACGACGTGGTCGAGGCCGGTGATCATCGGGCGCGCCGCCGCTGGGCGGCGCGCGCGACGCGTGAGGGCGCGCCGACGCGGGGTGGGCGGCCGGCGGCCCCGCGCCACGGGTGCCCGCTCGCGGGCGGCCCGGGCCTTGACGCCGACCACGAGCAGATCGCGCATCCGGCGAGGTCGTGGCCGCGCGCCGGGCAGTGCTCGCGCCCGAAGTAGATCATCTGTAGATGCAGCGTGCTCCAGTCGGCGGGGGCGAAAAGCGCCTTCAGGTCGCGCTCGGTCGCCGTCACGCTCCGCCCCGTCGAGAGCCCCCACCGCGCGGCCAGCCGGTGGATATGGGTGTCCACGGGGAACGCCGGCTGGCCGAAGGCCTGCGCCATCACGACGCTCGCCGTCTTGTGGCCGACGCCGGGCAAGCGCCTCGAGCGCCTCGAAGTCGCCCGGGACGATCCCCCGTGGCGCTCGACGAGGATCCGCGACAGCTCGCGGATGTGCCGCGCCTTGGCGGGCGCCAGTCCACACGATTTGATGATCGCCTGGATGTCGCGCGGCGGCGAGCCGTGCCATGGCGCCGGGCGTGCGCGCGGGCGAAGAGGCGCGGGGTCACCTGGTTCACGCGGACGTCGGTGCACTGGGCCGACAGGACGACCGCGAGCAGCAGCGTGTACGGATCCTCATGCTGCAGCGGGATGGGGGAAGCGGATAGAGCTTCGCCAGGATCTTCTGGATGCGCTCGGCTTTCTCCGCCCGGGTCATGGGAGACGTGGCGCTGCCGCTGGATCAGCGCGGCCGGTCTCCCGCGATCTGCACGCGCCGCATGTGCCGCCGGTACGGGCCGGCGTCATTCACCGCCAGGTGCTTCACCGATCGATTGTCCCAGAAGGTGACCGAGCCCTTGGCCCAGCGGAAGCGGCAGGTGAACTCCGGCCGGTGGCCGTGCTCGAGGAGGAAGTCGAGGAGCGGCGCGCTCTCCGCCTCGGTCATGCCCTCGAAGCCCACGGTATAGGCCTTGTTGACGAACAGGAGCTTCCGCCCGGTCTCGGGATGCGTGCGGACCACCGGATGCACGCTCACCGTCTCGCGCCACGTGTCGTCGTCGCGCGCCTTCGTGCTCCGCCCGACATTGGCGCCCGACTTCGGGCCCGCCACCTTCCGGTCGCTGTGCACGGCGCGCAGCGTGGACAGCAGGCGCTTCATGCCGTCGGACAGCGCCTCGTAGGCCAGGTACTGGTTGGCGAAGAGCGTGTCGCCGCCATAGGGCGGCACCTCGATGGCGTAGAGGATGGCGCCCATCGGGGCTCGGGCATCATCGTCGTATCGGTGTGCCAGTCCTCCCCGACGATGCGCGTGTCGCCGGGCTCGCGCCGGATCTCGACGATCTCGGGATCGGCCTGCAGGCCCACGTAGTTCGGGTGGACGAAGATGTCTCCGAAGCGCCGGGCCAGGCGCTTCTGCTGGTCGGCATCGAGCGTCTGGTCGCGGAAGAAGACGACGCAGTGCTCGAGCAGCGCCTCCCGGATGCCGGCGATGGTGGCGTCGTCGGTGTCCCGCGCCAGGTCGACGCCGTGGATCTCGGCGCCGAGCGCGCCGGCGATCGGATGGACCTGGAGGCGAGTCGCAATGGCCATGATGGGGCTCTCCTCTTCGGGGTGTCAGCGCCGCGCCGCGGGCTCGATCCATTCGCGGGCGAAGCGCTCGATGCGCGTGACGGCCTCGGCCGGGCTCGGGGGCAAGGTCGCGAGCAGCACGACCTCGCTCACGCCCAGATCGCGGTAGCGCGCCAGGTCGTCGGGGGCGATGCGCTTGGTGTACGGGGCGACGATCAGCTCGACGTCGCCGAGGCCGCGGCCGTTGTCGGCCAGAAATCGCTCGAGGGTCTTGATCTTCGCGGCTGCCGATTCCGGGTCGAGGTTGAAGCCGTACCAGCCGTCGCCGTACTCGGCCACGCGGCGCAGGGCCGGCTCGCTCTCGCCGCCGAAGATGACGGGCACGCGGGCGCCCTGGTCCGGCTTCGGAAAGCACCCGCGTCGGCGAAGCGCAGCAGCTCGCCCGTGTGGCTCGCCACCCCGGGGCTCCAGAGCTTGCGCATGACCTCGATGTACTCGCGCGTGCGCCGGGCGCGGCGCTCGAAGGGAATGCCGAGGGCCCGGAATTCCTCGGCCGACCAGCCGATGCCGACCCCGAGGGCGAAGCGCCCCTTGGCGAGGCGGTCGAGGCTGGCGACGGTCTTGGCCAGGATGAGGGATTGTGCTCCGGGACCAGGCAAATGCCCGTCGCGAGGCGGATGCGGCTGGTCACCGCCGCGGCGAACGTCAGCGCGACGAAGGGATCGAGCCAGTCGGCGTCCGCGCCCAGCGGGAAGGCCCCGCTCGGCGAGTACGGATAGGCCGAGTCGTAGCGGTCGAAGAGCACGACGTGCTCCGCGGCCCAGAGCGTGGCCACGCCGACGCGCTCCGACGTCTCGGCGACGGCGCGGATGACGTCGGGATACGCCGCGCCGCCCAGGCCCACCGTGAAGAGCCCGATGCGCACGCTTCAGCTCCCGCCGTATTCAGGGTGGCCGATGCCATGGCCGCACTCTGGCGATCTCGCCGGGCGCCGTCAAGGCACGGTGCCTTGACTCACTGCGGGCCGCGCGGCACCGTGAGGCCGTCATGCTCGCCGGCATTCGCGTCCTCGATCTATCGCGCGTCATCGCGGGTCCGTACTGCGCCGCGATGATGGGCCTGACGATCGAAGGACTCGGCAAGGCCAAGGAGCTGCGGTTTCGACGCCAGGGGCAGGGATCTCATCACGTTCAGGACCGGGCCACTACGACGTCACCGTTCGCCTCGCGCCCGGGAAGCTGGAAGAGGAGCGCTGGTTCTAGCCGCGCGCACGCGGGGGCGGCCTTGGCTATGATTGGGGGCCAATCGGCCTGGATGCAGCAACCATCACTCACGGCAGAGCGACGCTGACACGTGGAGGACTGAGATGACCGCGACCGTAGGGTTCATCGGTGTGGGCAACATGGGCAATCCCATGGCGGGCAATGTGCTGAAGTCGGGCGTGTCGATGACGGTGTTCGACCTGCACGCGCCGGCCATGGAGAACCTCGATCGACGGCCGGCGCCAAGCCCGCGCGCCTCGGCAGCCGAGGTGGTGGAGCGCTGCGAGATCGTGCTGACCTGCCTGCCCGCGTCGCCCGACGTCGAGGCCGCGTACCTCGAGCCCGGCGGCCTGGTCGAGCGCGCGAAGCCCGGCAATGTGCTCGTCGACCTGAGCAGCGTCCTGCCGTCGACGCCGCGCAAGATCGAGCCGCGGGCCAAGGCGCGCGGCGTGCACTTCCTCGAGTCGCCCGTGAGCGGCGGGGTGAGCGGCGCCCGCGCGGCGCACGCTCGCCATCATGGTGGGCGGCGATCCTGCGGTGCTCGAGCGGGTGCGGTCCGGTGCTCCGCGCCATGGGCCCGAATATCTTCCACGTGCGGGCCGGTCGGCGCGGGCAATACCGTGAAGGCGATCAACAACATGATGGCCTGCGTCAACTCGCTCGCGATGATGGAAGGGCGTCGCGCTCGGCGTGAAGGCGGGGCTCGATCCGATGACGGTCTACGAGGTGGTGAAGGCGAGCAGCGGCGGCAGCAAGGCGCTCGAGCGCATTCCCTCCGCGATCGTCCCGCGCAATTTCGAGCCCGGATTCAAGGTGCGGCTGATGAACAAGGACCTCGAGACGTTCAATACCATCGCCAAGGAGCTGCACGTGCCGGTGAGCTTCTCCAACGTGGCGCAGCGCTATCAGCAGGCGGCGATGGCGGCCGGGCTCGCCGATATGGACACGAGCGTGGCCATGACGATCATCGAGCGCCTGGCGGCGATCGATGGCGCCGCTGCGCCAGGAAGGACGTATGCGCCGCGGCATCACGGGCGCATAATTCGCTGCGGCCAGGCGCCGCGCCGGAGCCACACAAGGGATCGCGCTGCGAAGGCCAGTGACGCAGTTCTCCCCGTCCTCTTCCTTGTCCTGAACGGGCGGCTGTGGCCGCTGCCCCTTTCCGCGCTCCTGTACCGGATCGGATCGTTATGCTGCTCGTGATTCTGCTCGCCATTGGACTGGCCGTAGTTGTCGACGCTGCACTCGCATCCACGCACGGCCGAGTAGTGGTCACAGGGAATGGTCGCCGTGGCTCTTGGTGTCGCTGCCGCGCAGAGCGAGGCTATTTCGAGCAGCCGTCTAGGCTGCAATCCCGGAGCCGGGCCCGACGATCTGCAGGCGATGCGCTGGATCGTCACCAGACGGAGCCGGGCGCGATTTTCAGAACCGATGGGAGGACGCCGGACTCCGGATTCCGTTACTCACCTTCCGCGCGGTCACGCAATCACGTATATTCGAGGACCAGTTAAGGTAGCACTCGATCAAGCTCACGGTGGAGACCTACGGCCACGTCGTGGGGCCGCAGTGGATCGGTTGGACGGCGGGATGGGACGCAACCTATACGCAACCAGCAGCTCGAGTAGGGAGAACGGGATGAGCGACGGACAAGGCACGAAGTAGCCGAGAACACTGGCGAAAGTCTACTACCGCCAGGGCTGAAGCTCCTGCGCCAAGACGAAAGAGTTGCTTTCGTCATGGGGAGTGAAGTTCGACGGCTTCGACGTCGAGAACGAGCCCGAGCGCCGGCGTGATCTGGAGCCGTTCGGGCTCCTGCGCGTGCCGGTGACCATCGTCGGCGAGCGCGCCGTGCACGGGTGGAACCCGAAGGCGCTGGCCGAACTGGTGGGGGTGACCTATGGCGAGCGCGAGCCGCTGTCGCCATCCGAACTGGCTCGCCGGCTCGACGCGGTGCTGGCGGCCACGCAGCGTGCTGTCCGTCAGATTCCCGCGCGAGCACCTCGGCATGAAGGCGCCGGGCCGCGATCGCACGGTGCGCCAGCTCGGCTTTCACGTCTTCCGCGTGAGCGCGGCGTTCGCGGATACGCGCGAGCAGGGGCATTTGTCCGAGCAGTGGTTCGAGGAGAACGCGCCCGCCGAGATGGCCGACGGTGACGCGGTCGCGCGATATGGCGACGGCGTGCGCCGCCGCCTTCAGGAGTACAGCGCCCGGCCCGGCTGGTGCGATGGAGACGTCAGCACCTATTACGGGCCGCAGACGGCCCACGACTTCATGGAGCGCACCACCTGGCATGCCGCCCAGCACCTGCGGCAGATCTACTGGTTCCTCGATCAGATGGGTGTGCGTGCGGATGCCCCGTTGACGGACGCCGATCTCGAAGGAGCTTCCGTTCCCGCGCGAGGTGTGGTCTTGACGCTCTAGCCGGGTTGTCTCGGACAGGCTCCTAGTCTAGTCGCGCTGCTCGGCCCTCGAATGAATCGATTCACCCACTCGAGAAGGCAGGGTGAAAGACCCGTCAACGGACGTGCTGCGGCTCCGAGGCGCATGCGATGCCCGGAGACGAAGATGCGGAAGCAATTTCCGAGTTCGGCACCTCGCCGAGTCGTTTTGACCAGTCGCCCCCGATTGAGGGCTCAAGAAGCCCGAACAAGTGGAGTGCTTGCTTGGCACTCGCCGTGCTTCATGGGAAGGACTCCGGTCCCGCGCGAGATGCGGTCGTGAGCACGGGTCGTCCGATCGCTGGGCTGGTCACGCCGGTCGGCGCTCGAAAGGAGTCAGATCATGCGGTGGCAGATGGGCAGGCAGAGCGACAATGTCGAGGATCGGCGCGGCATGGGCGTGCCGATCGGCATAGCCGGGGGCGGTATCGGCACCATCATCCTGATCATCGCCGGCCTGTTCTTCGGCTTCGATCAAGCGTCATCCTCCAGGCGGGGCGATCCGAGCAGCCAGGTCGCGCCGGGGCCCGGACCCGCACCCTCGAAGGCCGACGACGAGATGCGCAAATTCGTCTCGGTGGTGCTGGCCGATACGGAGGACGTCTGGAGCGACCTCTTCCGCAAGCGCAATGCCGAGTACCGGGATCCCAAGTTGGTGCTCTTCTCCGGCGCCGTCCAATCGGCGTGCGGCACGCGCCCAGACGGCCGTTGGTCCCTTTTACTGTCCCGCCGACCACAAGGTCTACCTCGATCTGTCCTTCTTCCGTGACCTGCGCGACCGCTTTCGCGCTCCGGGCGATTTCGCCCAGGCCTACGTCATCGCCCACGAAGTGGGTCATCACGTCCAGTCGTTGCTCGGCATCTCCGACCGCGTGCAGTCAGCCCGCCAGCGGGGGGAGAGCGGGAGGCCAATGCGCTCTCCGTGAAGCTCGAGCTGCAGGCCGACTGCTTCGCCGGGGTGTGGGCGTTCCATGCGGACAAGGCGCGGCACATCTTGGAGCAGGGCGACGTGGAAGAGCGCTGAACGCGGCCTCGGCCATCGGCGACGACCGGCTGCAGAAGCAGTCTCGAGGCCACGTCACGCCCGACTCGTTCACGCACGGCAGCTCGGCCCAGCGCGTCGAGTGGTTCCAGCGCGGCCTGAAGAGCGGACGCACCGACCAGTGCGACACCTTCGCGGCGGGCCGCCGATCCTGAGGCCGCACGCGGCCGACCAGCGACGCCTCAGCACATCAGCCAGTCGCCGTAGGTGCCTCGGATGAGCTTGCCCTCGGCGAAGCGCGAGAGCCGGAAGGTAGGCGAGGTCGGGATGGGCCCCGGGGCCGTCGGTGATGAGGTCGGCCATCATCTGACCCACCGCCGGCGAGAGCTTGAAGCCGTGGCCGGAGAAGCCCACGGCGACGTAGCTGCCGTCGGGTCCGACGCGGTCCAGGATGGGATGCCAGTCCGGCGTGACGTCGAAGCAGCCCGGCATACCCGCGCGCGATGCGCCCCTCCTCGAGGACGGGGAATCGCCGGCTTACGCGCGAAAGGGCCTCCGGTCGACTCGTCCAGGCTCACACCTTCTCGATAACGGTCCGGGTCAGCGAGGTCGAGCGCTTCCTCGGGCTCGAGGCCGCCCGACCAGGATGTGCCCGCCCAGCTCCGGCCGCGTATAGATATTGGTGACGAAGTCGTAGACCATCGGGTGCGGCCCCGCCGCCACCTCCGGCCAGCTCACGATGCTGATCTTGTGCCGGCAGACGCTGATGGGGATCTCGAGGCCCACCATGGCGCCGACGCGGGCGCCCCAGAGCCCCGCCGCATTGACCACGCGCGGCGCGTGGATGGGCCCGCGGCTCGTCGACACGCCGGTCACGCGGTCGCCCTCGGTGAGGATGCCGAGCGCCTCCGTGTCCTCGAGGAAGCGCGCGCCGCGCGCGCGGGCGGCCCGCGCGAACCCATGGGCGGTCTCGACGGGATTGCAGTAGCCCGAGTCGGGCTCGTAGCAACCCGCCACCCAGTCCTCCGTCTGGAGCCGCGGCTCGATCTCGCGCATCTCGTCGGGCGAGACGAGCCGAGTGTCGATGCCGGCGCCGCGCTGCAGCGCCACCGAGATCTCCATCGGCGGACGCATGCGCTCGTCCACCCCGAGCAGGTAGCCGGTGCGCCGGAACCCGCACGATCCGCCGCCCGTCAGCTCCTCGAAGCGCTCGAAGAAGTCGAGCGCGTAGCGGATCATGCGGCAGGTCTCGACGGTGGAGTAGTGCTGGCGGACGCAGGCCGAGCTCTTCCCGGTGGCTCCGGAGGCGACGAAGCTCTTGTCGATCACGACGACCTCGCGCATGCCGCGGGCGGTCAGGTGATGGGCGATGCTCGCGCCGATGACGCCGCCTCCGATGATGACCACGTCCGCGGTGAGGGCCATGGCGGGCAGCCTATCACGGTCTGGTCGAGCGCGAGCATCTGGGCTATGGTGGGCCGGTTGGAGACGGGATGAGCGGAGCTCTCGACGGCCTCGTGGCGCTGGACCTGGCGACGTTCATCGCCGCGCCCTTCTGCTGCACGCTCCTCGGTGAGCACGGCGCGGAAGTGATCAAGATCGAGCAGCCGGGGATCGGCGACGACCTCCGCCGCCTCGGACACAAGCCCGCCGACGGCATGTCGTACATGTGGCTGGTCGAGTCCCGGAACAAGAAATCGATCACGTGTAACCTGCGCGCGCCCGAAGGCCAGGCGCTGATCACGCGCCTGGCCGGCCAGGCCGACATCCTCGCGGAGAACTTCCGTCCCGGCACCATGGAGAAGTGGCATCTCGGCTATGACGAGCTGTCCCGCGTGAACCCCCGGCTCGTGATGGTGCGCATCTCCGCGTTCGGGCAGACGGGCCCGAGCCGGGAGCGGCCGGGCTTCGGCCGCATCGCGGGCGCGGTGAGCGGCGTCAGCTACGTCTCGGGCTATCCCGATCGGCCGCCGGTGTCGCCGGGGACGCCGACCATTCCCGACTACCTGGCGGGCGTGATGGGCGCCTTCGGGGCGCTCGCCGCCATCGAGAGCCGGCATCAGACCGGGCTCGGCCAGATGGTCGACGTGGCGCTCTACGAGCCCATGCTGCGGATGATGGACGAGATGATCCCGGTCTACGGCGCGCTCGGCGTGATCCGCGAGCGGATCGGCTCGGGCACCGAGTACGTGGTGCCGCACAATCACTACCAGGCGCGCGACGGGAGCTGGATCGCCATCGCGTGCACCAATGACCGGATGTTCGAGCGCCTCGCCGTCGACGCGATGAAGCAGCCGGATCTGCCCGCGGAGTTCCCCACGATGGCCGAGCGGCTCCGCCGCCGCGCCGAGCTGGACGCGCGCGTGCAGGCCTGGGTCGGGTCCTTCGACGCCGCCGAGGTGCTGGTCCGGCTCGACGGCACATCGGTCCCCTGCTCCCGCGTCAACAGCGTGAAGGACATCTTCGCGGACGAGCACATGCGGGCGCGCGACAACGTCATTGCCGTTCCCGGCCCCGACGGCGGCGCACTCCGGATGCCCGGCATCGTCCCCAAGCTCTCGCGCACGCCCGGGCAGGTGAGGAGCGCGGGACCCGCGGTGGTCGGCGCGCACAACGAGGAGATCTACTGCGGCCGTCTCGGTCTCACCCGCGACGACCTGGCGGCGCTGGCGAAGCAGGGCATCGTGTGAGCGCCGCCTCGGCGCTGCTGCTTCGGAGCCTGCTCTTCGCGCCCGGCAATGAGCCGCGCAAGATCGACAAGGTGGCCACGTTCGGCGCCGACGGCATCATCCTCGACCTCGAGGACGCCGTCCCGGATGCCGCCAAGGTCGCGGCGCGGGGGCTCGTCAAGGCCGCGCTGTCGCGGCTTCACGGCGGCTTCGTCGCGGTCCGCGTGAATGGGCTGCACACGGGCCTCACCGAGGGCGACGTCGCGGGCATCGTCGCACCGGGCCTGGACGGCGTCGTCCTGCCGAAGACCGAGAGCGCCGAGCACATCCGGACGCTGGACGCGCTCCTCGACCGGGCCGAGGCAGATGCCGGGCTCGCGCGGGGGCAGTTGAAGATCCTGCCCCTCGTGGAGACGGCGCGCGGGCTCCTCGCCGGGCCCGAGATCGCCGCGGCCAGTCCCCGCATCGTCACGCTCTGCTTCGGCAGCGGCGACTTCACGCGCGATCTCGAGCTGCCCTCGCTCCGCTGGTCGGTCGACGGGACCGAGCTGTTCTACGCGCGCTCCCGCATGGTCGTGGACGCGCGGTCGGCCGGCCGTGCCCGCCCCATCGACGGGCCGTTTCTCTCGGTGCGCGACGCCGCCGGCTTCGAGGCCGACTGCCTGGTCGCCCGCAAGATCGGCTTTCAGGGCAAGCTCTGCATCCACCCGGCCCAGGTCGCGGCCGCCAACCGCCTCTTCGCGCCCGATCCCGACGAGGTCGCCTTCTGCCGGCGCGTCGTGGCCGAGTTCGCAGCGGCGGTGGCCCGCGGCTCGGCATCCATCACGGTGGACGGCGTGTTCGTGGACTATCCCATCGTCGCGAGAAGGCCGAGCACATCGTAATCCAGGACCGCCAGACACTCACGGCCCGGGACGCCGCCGCGCAGCAGGGGCTGAGCGAAGGAGGGTATGAGCCGCAGAAATATGATCTCCCCTACTAGGAGGAATCATGGAATCCAGTCGGCGTTTTTTGGTCCTCGCTACTGCAATTTGCGCTTCCGATGCTTTGGGCCGGAGTAGTCGATGCGAACGACGCGGTGGTCATCGATGCAGGCCCATCCCGGCGGGTTTCTTTCCGGACGCACGGAGTTCCCGAAGTCTGGGTCCCGTTGTCAATCCGTTGCAGGCCCCCGACGACGATCAGCCGTCGTCGCCGATACCGAGCCGGGGCCATACGCCGCCGGGCAGCGATGACCCGCGAGGGCATGATCAACCTACCATCACGCGCCGTTCGGCAGTTTCGGCATTCCCTTACACGACGACGCGGGTCAGGATGGAGCGCAGGGACGTGGCCGTCGGAGCGCGCCAGCGCCTCAGTACCAGCTATCCCTACCGAACGGTCGGGAAGTTGACCTTCTCCGCCGGCTACTGTCCCGCCAGCCTCATCCGGACGCAGCGTGATCGTGACTGCCGCGCACTGCATCCAGGGCTTCGGGACGGGTACTGCCATCTTCTCTGAACTTTCAGTTCAGGCCTGGACGACTACGGTCCTGCCTGGTGCAACCGAGGTCGCAGATCAAGCTCCCATATGGCACGTGGAACTTGGCTATGCGTTGGTGGACGTCCCGACGACCTGGGCCAACGGCACCGGACATCGGCACCGGCGCGGCCAGGGACAACGATCTCGCGGTGATTGCTCTCCGCAAGAACGGTCAGGGCCAATTCGTCGGCGATATCACCGGGTACTATGGGGTACGGATGGAACAATTATTCATTCGTGACCTCGCCAAGGACCGGCAATCTGCATGCAGCCGCAGTCTCAACCCTCGGCTATGCGTTCCTGATGGATGGGTGGCGCCATCATGCAACGGACGGATGGACCGAGCTACGACTGACCGCTGGCGGGAGCGGGCCGGCTCTGGCAGGGAAGCCTTGGTTTCACGGACGGCTCCGGCGGGGCCCGTGGGTGAGTCAATTCCGGACTCAAGCCGCGGTGTTGTCCTGGGTGGCGCCGTTGAGGAGCTCGGCGCCTACCGGTTGTCGCGGTCTGGCATCCACGGTGGCGACCTCATGGGGATCGAGCGGTCCCGGCCCCACATCGGGGCAACTTCTTTCTGTCACTGTTCCGCGCTTCGGAACACGCGGTACCCCTAATGCCAGCTATGGATCTATGGGGCTGAGCTGGCAATATCGGGTCGGTGCTGAACAAGTTTGTTGCGAAGGTAGGGGTGATCGACGGAGCTACCTTGGCGGCGCAAGGGTACTGCGACTAGCAGACGCTCTTCCGGCGTTGGTCACGGGTCGGCCGATCGCAAGCCCGTGATTCCTCAGCGCGCCCCCTCGATTCGCCTCATCGCGGATATCTCCCATCGACCGGATCAGGCCATCCTCGAACGCGTGGGACGCATGCCGCACGACCTGGTCCTTCACGACCTTGCCGGCGAGGTCGCTTGCTCCACCCTGGTGGACCTCCACGGCCACGCGTCGCGTCGCCCGTGGACGTGAAGCCCACGGAGTTCGACCGACGGATCGATCATGCCCCACTGTCAGCGTCCGAGTGAGTCACGGACGGCGCGGTGAAGCCGAAGATGATGCCGCCCTCCAGCGCCATTTGGGCCATGCGACCTCCGGGTGCACTTTCGTGGCCAGAACGGTTCGGTAGTCCCGCGCATTGAAGGCGGCATATGAGTTCAGCGCGAGAAGATCCTCGGCATCCACTAGGTCAGCCAACGGGAAAAAGAGGTTGCTGAAAAAGTCGCGGGATGATGAAAAAGGTCCAGATGCGAGGCGGCGCCGGGGCGGCGGGCGAGGCGTAGTCCCGGGATGGGCGAGCCGCAGCCGGAGGCGAGGCGAGCGGATACGGAAGTCGGGCGAGCGTGGGCCGAAGCCCGCTGTTTGCTGCCGAGGGCTGCCAACGAAGCAAATGGGCCTTTCAGCATACGCACGCCTCTGGGTAACCCAGCTCTGGGCTAGCCGCCTCGCGCCAGGCGCTCGCCTTGTCGAGGGCGGCCGTCGCCTCCTGGTCCAGGCGGAGCTCGATGCCGCCGATCAGCTCGCGGAGCTGCGCCACGGTGGTGGCGCTGGCGATGGGCGCGGTGATGCCGGGGCGATGGGCGAGCCAGGACAGCGCGACCTGCGCCGGCGTGGCGTTGACCGCCACCGCGACCTTGTCGATCGCCTCGAGCACGGTGAATCCCCGGTCGGTCATGTAGCCCTTCTGCACGCCGCCGGCGCGTGCGGTGGAGGAAGATCCGCGCCGCGGCGATACTTGCCCGAGAGGAAGCCGCTGCCGAGCGAGGAGTAGGGGATGACGCCCACGCCCTGCTCGAGGCAGAGCGGCTCGAGCTCGCGCTCGTACTCGTCGCGGAAGACCAGGTTGTACTTCGGCTGGAGCGACTCGTAGCGGACATAGCCGCGCTTGTCGCTCTCCCAGAGGGCGCGGGTGAGCCGCCAGGCGTGGTAGTTCGAGGCGCCGAGATAGCGCACCTTGCCCTGGCCCACGAGGTCGTCGAAGGCGCGCAGCGTCTCGTCGAGCGGGGTCTCGCGATCGTCCCAGTGGGCCTGGTAGAGGTCGATGTAGTCGGTCTGCAGCCGGCGCAGCGAGGCCTCGACCCCTCCACGATGTGATGGCGCGACAGGCCGGTGTCGTTGGGGCCCGGCCCCATGGGGCCCATCACCTTCGTGGCGATGAGGACGGCGGACCGGTTCCGGCGCGCCGACATCCACGTGCCGAGGGCCTCTTCCGACTCGCCGCCCTTGTTGCCCGGCGCCCAGCGCGCGTAGACGTCGGCGGTGTCGATGAAGTTGCCGCCGGCCTCGAGGTAGGCGTCGAGGACGGCCTCGGACGCCTTCTGGTCCGTCGTCCACCCGAACGTATTGCCACCGAGACAGAGGGCGGCGACTCGCAGCCCGGTACGACCCAGCTTGCGCATCAGCATGGACGGTCTCCTTTGGGTGCTCGATTCGCTCATGACGCGGGGAGCATCGCGACGACGTTCTGCAAGAGGCGCAGGCCCACGTCGTCGTCGAGGGTCAGGATGGACTCGGGATGGAACTGGACAGCGGCGAGCGGCAGGGTGCGGTGCTCCACGGCCATGATCACGCCGTCCTCGGTCTCGGCCGTCACGACCAGGTCGGCGGGCAATCGGTCGCGGATCGCGAACAGCGAGTGGTAGCGTCCGGCCGCGAACTCCTTCGGCAATCCCTCGAACAGGCGACCCCCGACCACGCGGATGCGGGAGGCCTTGCCGTGCATCGGGTAGTCGAGGACGTCGAGCGCGCCGCCGAAATGCTCGACCATGCCCTGCAACCCGAGGCAGACGCCGAAGACGGGGATGCCGCGCTCCAGGAGCGTGCGCAGCGTGCCCGACACGTCGAAGTCCCCGGCGTGCCGGGCCCCGGCGACAGCACGGCCAGGTCGGGAGCGAGGGCGTCGAGCGCCTCCGCGGGAAATCCCGCGCGCAAGGTCGTCACCGCGGCGCCCGTCTGGCGCAGGTAATTGGCGAGCGTGTGCACGAAGGAATCCTGATGGTCCACGAGGAGGATCTGCTTGCCCCGGCCGGGCTGCGGCGGCTCCATCGGGGAACTTCGGCGCTGGCCGCCCGCGTCGGGCGGCGCAGGGCATCGAGGAAGGCCGAGGCCTTGAGATGCGTCTCGCGCTCCTCCTCGTCAGGGTCGGAGTCGTAGAGGAGCGTCGACGCCGACGCGGACCTCGGCGATGCCGTCCTTCACGCGGACGGTGCGCAGCGTGAGGCCGGTATTGAGGTTGCCGTCGAACCCGACGAGGCCGACGGCGCCGCCGTACCAGGCGCGCGGCGAGCGCTCGTGGTCTTCGATGAACTGCATCGCCCACGGCTTCGGGGCGCCGGTCACGGTCACCGCCCAGGTGTGGGCGAGGAAGGCGTCGAGGGCGTCCAAGCCGGGCAAGAGCCGCCCTTCGACGTGGTCGACGGTATGGATGAGCCGCGAGTACATCTCGATCTGGCGGCGGCCGATGACCCGCACGCTCCCGGGCACACAGATCCGCGACTTGTCATTGCGGTCGACGTCGGTGCACATCGTCAGCTCGGACTCGTCCTTGGCCGAGCTGAGGAGCGCCAGGATCTGGGCGGCATCCCCGATGGGATCCCGGCCGCGCGCGATGGTGCCGGAGATGGGGCAGGTCTCCACGCGGTCGCCGTCGACGCGCACGTACATCTCGGGCGAGGCGCCGACCGAGGTACTCCGCCTCGCCCAGGCTGATGAGGAAGCCATAGGGCGAGGGGTTCCGCTCGCGCAGGCGCCGGAAGAGCTCCGAGGGCGGCCGCGGGCTCCCGGAGAAGAAGGTCTGGCCCGGCACGACCTCGAAGAGGTCGCCGCGCTTGAACGACTCGCGCGCGACGCGCACGAGGGCGGCGTAGTCCCCGGGCTCGTGATCCCCGCGCGGGGCGCCTCGGCATGGCCGACATACGGGCGCGCGGCGCCGTCTCGCGGCAGGCCGTCGGTGGCGCGGCCGTCGACCTCGAACTCGTAGCGCCGGCGCTGGGCGACCTCGCGCCGATGGTCCACGACGATCAGCTCGTCCGGCAAGTAGAGGACGAGGTCGCGCTGCTCGGGCGGGCGCTCGAGCTTGAGCCGCACCGGCTCGAACTGAAAGGCCAGGTCGTAGCCGAAGGCGCCATAGAAGCCCAGGTGCGGCTCGTCCTCGTGGAAGAACAGGTCGACGAGGGCCCGCAGGAGGGAGAAGACCGAGGGCTGGCGGCTCCGGTCCTCCTCGGTGAAGCGCCCGGCGGGTGTCCGCACCTCGCCCTCGACGACGTCGTCCCGCGTGTCGATCGCCGCCACGACGTCGAGCCCCGAGAGCGTCCGGCCGAGCGCGGGGAGCAAAAGCCCGGCCGCGCGCGTTCAGGGCCTCCGCCCGGAAGCGGCGCCCCTGCGCGGTGAGCACGACGGGCGGGTCGATGAAGCCGAGGTCCCAGCGCGTGTAGCGGCCCGGATACTCGTAGCTCGACGTCAGGAGCGCCCCGCGGCGCTGGTCGAGCCCTTCGAGTATCGGCTCGACGGCGTGGCGGACGGGGACGCTCTCGATCGTGCGGCGGACGGTGATGCCGCCGCGCGTCAGGTACTGCTCGGTGCTCGTGGGCGTGGTCATGGGCCCTCTCCTTCGACGGGCCGGCTCAGTGGCCGAGGGGCGCAGACAAGAATGCCGCCCCCGGGCCCCGGGAGCGGCTTCGTCCGTCTTACGTCGAGTCTGTGCGCGCGCGACGCCGGAAGCCGCCCCTCAGGGGAACGGCCACCACCACATCCAGAGCCCGCGCGATCCGTTCGGCATGATGCGCGAGATAGTCCCAGATCGGTGAGGGAGGCTTGTCAACCGCATTGAGCGGCGCGACGTTCTGGCGTACTCTTGGCCGCAATCGGAGGACCCCATGGCCAAGATCAAGCACATCGCCATCGCCACCCAGGATCCGGAGGGCACCGCCCGCTTCTACACCGACGTGTTCGGCATGAAGCAGATCGGCCGGATCGATTCCCCAACGCCCGCGGATACTTCCTGAGCGACGGGGACATCAACTTCGCCATCCTCAATTTCAAGAGCGATGCCGCCGCCGGCGAGGAGCGGGGCAAGGACTGGAGCGGCATCCATCACATCGGCTTCCAGGTGGAGAGCCTCGAGGCCATCGCCGAGCGGTTGGCCCAGGTCGGCTCCCAGCGCCGCGACGACATCAACGACGCGCTCGGCCTCGGCCGGACCGCTCAGCGGCAACGCCAATGTCGAGGTGAAGTACACGGCGCCCGACGGCGTCACGGTCGACGTCTCCGAGACCGGCTGGGTCGGCACCCCGACCTTCAACCCCCGGTAGGCGATCGCGCTACTCGTTCCACATCTTCTTCCACCAGGGGCGAGCATCCGGGCGCACCGCGCCGTAAGCCGGGCCCATCTTGCGGCGGATGTCTTCGATGGGCCAGCCGGTGAGCGAGGCGAGGGCGCCGGCCTCGCGCTCGGCGCGCGCGCGCAGCTCGTCGCGATAGCGGGCGGCCGCCTCGCACTTGTCCTCGCCCTTGAAGGGGTGCTGCAGGACGTAGCGGCCCTGAAAGCTCGCGCGGTCCGCGGTTTCCTGGAAGACGAGATCATCGGGAAAGCGCGCGGCGTCGTAGCGCACGTGAAGCCGCGTCACGAACACGTCGACTCCTCCCAGGCCGGGCCCGGGCCTCCGGCGCGGCACACCCGGGTCCCCCGCTCTCTGAGAGCCAGAACACGCCGAGCTGCCGCAGCTCTTCGGCGGAGAGCGGATTCGCCGCGCACGGATCGCACCAGCCCATGTCCCACGCGTACTCGAGGAACACCGCGCGCATGGCCTCCTTCTTCACCTGCTCGCCGAACATCGCGCGGTAGAACTTCGGGAACTCGTCCTTGACGTGCACGGGGAGCGAGACGCCGGTGGGCAGCCGCACCGTGCGGTAGTTCGTCGTCTCGACCCGCCCTTTCGGGTGAGGGCATAGACGAACAGCTCCTGCGCGCCGTCGGCGTTGAGCGTGCCGAGCCGGATCGGCAGCATGAACTTGGGCGTGTCGAAGGCCATCTGCAGCGGCCGGAGATAGCTGAAGCCGAGCTTCGCCTGCTCGGTGAGGTTGACCTTGGCCACGAAGAAGCGCATGCCCTGCTTGAGGTAGCTGCCGAGCACCGCGGTGGCGCCGGCGGGCACGCGATAGCCGTTGTCGCGCAGCCAGGTCTCGAGGCCGCCGCTCTCGCGCGCCGAGAGGATCAGGATGTCGTACTCGCCCACCGTGTACTGCGCCTCGATGGTGACGCCGAGGCTCTTGGCGCGGCGGTCGGCGGACTGCGGCTGCTGAGCTGCGAACATCCCCGCGCCGATCGCAACATTGGCATCGGCGCCGGTCGCGGCGCGCAGGGGTCGGGGTCGAAGTACTCCACGAGGCGCGGGGCGGAGTAGGCGTCGAGATGCTCGATGAGGGCGCGGTCGCCCACGCGGATCTGGCCGCGCTCGAGCACCGTCGGCACGGGCACGACGATGGCGAACTCCTCGCAGCTCGCCCTTGTAGTCATTGGCCATGGTGAGCACGGTCTTGTCGTCGTGGCGGGCGAGCACCACCTGGGAGGCGCGGTTGAAGAGCTTGGCGTCGGCCTTGGCGACGTAGAACCCGCAGAACGCCAGGGCGGGCGCGGCCCACGAGACGGCGAGCGAGGCGGCGACGGCGGCGGCGACGACGATCTTCATGGCGCGTTGGTCTCCTGGGCATCCCCGGCGCCCGCGGCCGGGTGCCACTGGTAGCGCGGGCCGGGGAGGAGCCGGTCGATCAGGGGGACGACGAGGGAGCACACGGCGAGCGACCAGAGCAGGCCATTGGTGCGGAAGAGCTTGAACTGCACGACGTAGGCGCCGGCCGCGACGAGGACGGCGAACAGCATGCGGCCCGCGCGCGAGTCCGGCGTCGTCCGCGGGTCGGAGATCATGAAGAAGGCGAAGAGGACGAGGGCGCCGTTTTCCAGGCGATGCAGCGGGATGACCAGGGGATCGCCGAGCCAGAGCGATCGGCCGAGCCAGAGCGCCGCATAGCACGCGAGGAAGGTCCACGTCACGTCGGCGCGGGCGGCCCGGTTCACGACCAGCCCCCCGCCGAGGCGAGCAGGAACGCGAACACCGCCGCGCTGCCCCATTGCCCGGGAGAGGCCCAGACCTGGCCGGTGACGAGCATCATCGCGACCAGGGCGAAGTTCGTCGGGTTGAAGACGTGCTTGCCGCGGACGCGCAGGAGGAACTTGCTCGCCACGGCCACCACCGCGGCCAGCATGGCCAGCCAGGGATCATTGGTCCGGAGGAGCAGGCAGAGCGACAGGCCGGAGATGAGCGCGCTCTTGGGGTCGAAGCGCGGCAGCTCGGCGAGCGCGGTGGCGGCCCATTGGGTCAGGAGCGCCGCCGCGAGGATGGCCACCGCCCGGCCCGGGTGGATGTCGAGGCCGAGCCACGCCATGCCGTAGACGAGCAGGCTTGCCAGCACCGCGATCTGGTACAGGCGGG